>Ga0105248_10001004_pt1 | contig 31198 bp, 26 predicted proteins | sample KBSS34metaG_FD_81524 | JGI IMG/M metagenome (GOLD analysis project Ga0105248, IMG submission 81524) | Switchgrass rhizosphere microbial communities from Kellogg Biological Station, Michigan, USA - KBS S3-4 metaG | ecosystem: Host-associated > Plants > Roots > Rhizosphere > Soil | place...
CGAGGCCGTGCTCGCCGCGGCCGCCGAGGCCAAGGCATGCGGCTCGTCACGCTTCTGCATGGGCGCCGCCTGGCGCAGCCCCAAGGACCGCGACATCCCCAAGCTCGTCACCATGATCGAGGGCGTGCGCGCGATGGGTCTCGAGACCTGCATGACGCTCGGCATGCTCAGCGCCGGCCAGGCCGAACGCCTCGCCGAGGCCGGGCTCGACTATTACAACCACAATATCGACACTTCGCCCGAGAATTACGCCAACGTCATCACCACGCGCAGCTTCGCCGACCGGCTCGAGACGCTCGAGAATGTCCGCGCCGCGGGGATTTCGGTGTGTTGCGGCGGGATCGTCGGGATGGGCGAGACGCGCGCCGACCGCATCGGCTTCATCCATGCGCTCGCGACGCTGCCGCAGCATCCGGAGAGCGTACCCATCAACGCACTGGTACCGATCAAGGGCACGGTGCTCGGTGACATGCTTGCCGGCACGCCGTTGGCGGCGGTCGACGATGTCGAGCTGGTGCGCACCATCGCCGTGGCGCGCATCACCATGCCCGATAGTGTGGTGCGATTGTCGGCGGGACGCGAGTCGCTCAGCGATGCCGCGCAGGCGCTGTGCTTCCTCGCAGGTGCGAACTCGATCTTCGCCGGCGACAAGCTGCTCACTACCCCGAACGCCGGCGACGACGCCGATCGCGCGCTGTTCGCGCGGTTGGGCATGGTCGCAGTGGGTGCGCAGCCGGAACTGCGCGCCTAGCGCGGTGCGAGCAGTTTTTAATCCCGCGCGCCGGAACCGCAACATCGGGACGTCAAAGCAGGGGCACGGGCAGGACAACCGAATGGTCGTTCCTAGTTCGCGCGGGCTGTCTTCGCCGCTCGAAAGGGTCGGTGAACATCATTGCGAGCAGCGATTGGTTGCCAGCAGGAAGCTGACCTTCGTCGTAGAGGAAGCGCGAGAGGGAAGTGCCCATCCGTGCACGATCGCCGACATCATTCGCTTGCTCGAATTGCTACCGGAGTCAGATTGGGCGGGTCTCGCAGGAATCGTTTTCCGTCAGCCGACACACAAGCAGACGCTTCTCGCCGGGGCATGGGGCCATTTGCGTTACCACGCCGAACTCCGCGCAAAGCGCGGTAGGCTTGTGGTTCGCGGCGCATTGATCTTTCTCGACGCAATCAATGCCGACCATCGTTTCGAATGGTCTTCGGCGCTGGCGCTTGCGGATCAAGAGGAGCTCGAGCGGCTGAGAACGGACGGGCACGCTGTCGAGCGCGCGGGAAATCGTTACATCATTCACGTGACCTCGGAATCCGCTCGGAACACGCAGCTGTATCGGACGCTGCCGCACGAGATCGGGCATTTGTTCGACTGGCTGGAGAAGGTTGAGACGCCGGTCGCGCATGGCGAGGACTTCTCGGCCGCTATGGAGCGCTACTTCGGGCGTCCGCGATCTGAGCGTGAAGCGTTTGCGCATCGCTATGCGGATGCGGCGCGGGAGCGCCTGCTGGCCGGGCAACGAATCCCGTTTGAGCGACAAGAAGAGCCCGGATCTCCAGCTCTTTGATTCGTCACGATGCGTTAGGAGAAGCTGGCCTTCGGCTCGCGCGCTCCGAAGACCAGCAGCCACAGGCAGCTTCCCAACTCGCCCACGATCGCCGCGACACCGAACGCGAGTCTCGAGACATGAAAGCCCTGTCCCACGAGTCCAATCCCGAATATCGCCGCAATCAATAGCAGACAGCCGCAACCGCCGGCGATCAGGCAAATCCCGATCGTCCGCGGGGCGATATGGGTCCGCGCGATTAGCCAGCCGAATGGGAACATCCAAAGCCCGTAGAATATCTGCCAAGCCATCGACGCCTGTTGGTAGTGCTGCGCGTTCGACCCGAGCCAATCGATCGAGCCGCCGCTCGCGCCTGTCACGATCAGCGATAGGAGCTGGGATTGCGCATAGAGATCGATCAACACGCCACCCAGGACGCAGGCCAACAGGACCCCGCCCGCGATCGGGCGCGCGCCGCGGGTGAGCCGGGCCAGCATAAGGGAGGCGGCAAGCCAGGCTATCGACCCTATGATGGCGGCAATCGCCGATAAGGCCAATCGCGCGAACTGCGGACCGACGCGCATCGCGATTGACTCGGGACCACCATCGAACATGCCGCTCATGAGGTTGTCGCCGGTTGTCGAAAACACGAGGGCAAGCAGATAGGCGAGCCCGATCCAGCGACCAATCGCTCTGGCACCTGCACCATTCAACATCCGCCCAGTTTCGCCTGTGCGCCGATTATTTCAAGCGTCGCGTAGGCCAGCGCGGATCAGGTCGGCAGCCTTCTCGGCGACCATGATCACCGGCAGATTGGTGTTCCCCCCGGGCAGCCGTGGGAAGATCGACGCGTCGACGACGCGCAATCGCTCGACTCCGCGCACGCGCAGCGCAGCGTCGACCACCGAACCATCGTCCGCACCCATTCGGCAGGTTCCCGAGGGGTGGTAAGCGGTCATGGCGGTCGCGCGGACATGCGCGAGAATTTCGTCGTCGGTCATCGGCTCGCGTGCCGGTTTGGTCATCGCGCCGGTCACGGCGGCGAGCGCTGGCTGCCGCACCAGGTCGCGCAGCACGCGGTAGCCGTGGATCATCGCCGCGCGATCCTCGGGCGCGGAAAGCAGGTTGAACCGGATGCGCGGGTGCGCCGTCGGATCGGGGGACGCGAGCTCGAGCCGGCCGCGGCTCGCGGGATAATTGAGCGACCACATCGCGCTCAGCCTCGGGCCATGACGCGGCCGGATGCGCGGAAACCAGACATGGGTTTCCATCGCCAGCGGAACGAGCAGGAAATGGAGATCGACCGTCGGATCGCCGGGCCGACTGGCGATGTTGGCCGAGATCGCCAGCGGTGGTGCCCCCATGATTCCTTCGCCGGTCAGCTGCCATTGCGCGAACGCGCGGACGACGCGATCGAAGCGCAGCTGTTCCTCGAACGCCCACCGGCGATCCAGTTCGAACTCGATGGCGCTGCCCGGGTGATCCTGCAGATGCGCGCCGACATCGGGACGATCGGCGAGCACGACGATACCATTGCGTTGAAGCTCGGCCGCAGGTCCGATCCCCGACAGCAGCAGAAGCTGGGGCGAGTTGATCGCCCCGCCACACAGCAGCACTTCGCGCGCGGCTCCGACGCTGCAGAGCGCACCGCGCCGCCGATAGGTAACGCCCGTCGCGACACGGCCTTCGAATGTCACCTTTTCGACGAGCGCACCGGTGACGACCTCGAGGTTCGGGCGGCCGAGCGCCGGGCGAAGATAGGCATCGGCCGTGCTCGCGCGCCGGCCGCGCTCGATCGTGAAGTCAGGCATCCCGAACCCGTCGGTGCGCGTGCCGTTGAAATCTTCGGTGAGCGGATAGCCCAGACTGGTTGCGGCGGCGCGCGCCGGCTCGATCAGCGGGCTTGGCGCCGGATGCGGTTGGATCGACACGCGGCCCTGCTGGCCGCCGTGGAGATCGGAGGCACCGCGCCAATGGCGTTCGAGCTTGCGAAAATAGGGAAGCACCTCGTCCCATCCCCAGCCGGCCAGCCCCTGCTCGCGCCAGCCGTCGTAATCGGCGGCGTGCCCGCGGATCGCCATCATGCCGTTGAGCGACGAAGTGCCGCCGAGCATCCGGCCGCGCGCGACTGGAAGACGGCGACCATCGAGCTCAGCTTCGGGCTCGGAAACGAACCCCCAGGTCACCGCGGGATTGGGCCAGAGCTTGGAGACGGCGAGCGGCAATCGCACTTCGAGCCGGCGATCGCTGCCGCCGGCTTCGAGCAGCAGTATGCGTGCGCCGGTTTCGGACAGCCGGTTGGCCAGCACGCACCCCGCCGATCCGGCGCCGACGATGATATAATCGAACGCCGCCGCGCTCACACCACCTTCCAATAGCGGAACACCGATCCGGTCGGCTCACGCCGTCCGGCGCCGACGAACAATGTGCGGTTGAGCCATCCATAGCGCCCGGCGGGCGCCTCGAACCGCGGGGTCATCCGCATATAATAGCTTTGCGGATCGACCTGTTCGCCGGCGAGCAGCGCCTGCACCACTTCGGGCGGAGCGTGACGCACACCCGAACTGCGCTGGAGGATCACCGCGCCGTCGTCGGTTTCGAGCAGATATTGCGAGTCGAACCGTCCGCCGCCGTCGGCGCGTACCAGCGGGAAATCGCCGCCACTTCCGGGCACGACCCGACCCTGAAGGCCGGGCCCGGAAAAGGTTCCGCTCTCGATCAGCACGGCGCCGCGCAGATAATCGTCGGCGACGCGGATGTGCATCCGCGGCCCGAGCGCAACGCGGACCTCCAGCGCGAATTCGAGCCGCATCGCCATCACCGCACCACCGCGACGTTCAGCACCGAGGTGCCGCTCGCCCGCTCGCCGAGAAAACAGTGCGTCGCAAGCCACGCGCGCGGCGAGCTTTCGTCAACTTCGAACGAGATACTCATCCGCGTTCCCGCGAACTCGGGCGGTTCGGTCAGATAGCCCGTGCCGAACAGCCGCACCGCCGCGCCGTCGAGCATCACCAACAGGTAGATGACATCGACCACGGTGACACCGTCGGCACGCGTCAGCCAGCTTTCACGGCCACCGGCGATGATCCCGCTGCCTGCCGAACCCTCGACGTTGCCGCCGACCACCGTCATCAAGCTGCGCACGCCGCCGGTGGCAAGCCGCCCGAGCGTAAGCGGCGGCGACAGCTCCAGCCGCAGTACGAGCGCGTCTTCGAGCGCGGGTGTGGGCGTGGTTTCGGTCTGCATCGCGCGCTCTTTAATACGCCAGCGTTACCGATTTGATTTCGGTATAAGCCTCTACACCCACGCGCCCGTTCTCGCGCCCGAAACCCGATTGTTTCACGCCGCCCGCCGGCATCGCGAAATCACTCCCGCCCGGTGCGTTGACCTTAACCGTGCCGGCGCGCAGCCGCCGGACCAACCCGTGCGCCGCGCCGAGGTTCGTCGTCCACACATAGGCGGCGAGCCCGTACGGCGTCGCGTTGGCGAGCGCGGCGATGGCGTCCAAGTCGAGCGTATCGAACGGCAGGACGCACAGCACGGGTCCGAATATCTCCTCTTCGACGGCCGCCATGCCAGCTTCTACTCCCGCCAGCACGGTCGGTGCGACGAAAAAGCCGGGGCCGTCGACTGCGCCACCGCCGGTCACGGCGGTCGCCCCGTCGGCGAGCGCGCGCTCGACATAGCCGAGCACGCGTTCGCGCTGGCGTGCCGAGATCAGCGGGCCGAGCATCGTCGCCGGGTCGGTGGGAGATCCGATACGCATACCGCGCGCCAGCTCGACGATTCTCGACACCAGCGCATCTGCCACGCTGGCATGCACCAGCAGCCGCGAGCCCGCCGAACAGGTCTGGCCGGCATTGAGGAAGATGTTCATCGCCGTCGCGCGCGCAGCGGCGTCGAGGTCGGCGTCGGGCAGCACGATCACCGGCGACTTGCCGCCGAGTTCGACCGTCACGCGCTTCATCGTCGCCGCACCTTCGCGCACGATCGTGCGGCCGATAGCAGTTGAGCCGGTGAAGGCGATCTTGGCGACGTCGTGATGTGCAACCAGCGCCGCACCGGCGACGGGGCCATGGCCCGGGACGATATTGACTCTGCCGGGCGGGAAGCCACAGCCTTCAAGCAGCTCGGCCAGCCGGAGCGCCGACAGCGAGGTCAGTTCGGCGGGCTTGAGCACGGTCGCACACCCCGCGGCGATTGCGGGGCCGATCTTCATCGCCGCGCCCATCAGCGGATAGTTCCACGGGATGATCTGCCCGACGATACCGACCGGTTCGCGGAGCGTGCAGGCGTGCCAGTCGCCCGGCAGCGACAGCTCGGCAGTCTCGCCGGCAATGCGTGGAGCCCAGCCGGCGAAATAGCGCAGCGCTGCCGACGCGACCGGCACGTCGACACGGCGTGCCGCGGTGATCGGCTTGCCCGCGTCGCGCATTTCGATCGCGGCGAATTCCTCGGCGTTGGCATCGATCGCGTCGGCGAGCGCGAGCAGCGCGGTCTGGCGATCCGTCGGTGCCCAGCGCGCGCGCATAGCCTGGCCGGCAGCCTGCACGGCGTCGTCGATATCGCTGGATCCGGCGGCGGCGATTTCGCCGATACGCTCACCGGTTGCGGGATCGATCACGTCGATCGCGTCATTCGAGCGCGGGGTTCGCCATTCGCCGCCTACGTATAGGCGGGGGGCGTCGCGGGATATCGTTGTGTTGGTCACTTGCTGCGGATCTGTCCGTTCGGATTGGCGGGGGAGTCCAGCCCGCGAAACTCTAGCGCCCGAGATGCGCCCGGCTTGCTTCAAGGTGCCGAACAACCGCCCCAGCGTGCCTCAATCGTCGAACCGCTCGAGCACCTTGCCCGCCCAGCCCATGATGTCCTTGTGCCGGATCAACCATTGCCCGTCGATCCTGGCGATCACGTCGCGGACGTGACCGCACCAATGGAGATGCGGCGGCGCGGGGGGACGATTGATCGTCGCCCAGGCATAGGAGCGCACCACCCAATGATCGGGCCGACCCTCGGGCTCGAAGACGAATTGCGCCATCTGGTGCTGATGGCCGGGGAAATCGGGGCGCTCGTGGAATTTGAGCACTAGCTTGCGAATCTCGGCGCGGCCTTGGCGCACTTCGAGATGGCCCTCGCGTGTCTCCTCGGTGGCTTCGGCATCCTCGGCAAACAGCGCAATATAGGCGTCGGTATCGCCGGTATCGAGCGCCCAGCTGTAGCGGGCGTACAGATCCTGGATCGCCTGGCGATCCTCGGGACTCGGTTGTTGCATGTCCTCTCCCTCGTCGTTCTGGACATCCCCATAGCCGAGCTATAGCCTCGCGAGCCAGGAGAGGCGTTTGGACTATCTCAACTTCGCGACGCGCGCGGGCGACCGCCACGAACGCAGCCGGCAGTGGCGCGCCGTCACGCGCGCGGTGCACGCCGAGCTCGACGACGATCGTGAAGCATCGATCCGTGGCGGCGATCTGGGGGAGCTGCGGATTTGCGCGGTTGCGCTAGGGGCGCACCGCGTCGAGGCCGATCAGCGCGGCGCTGTCGGCGACGAGTCGCTCGCCAAATTCCTGTTCCAGGAGGAAGGCAGCAGCTGCATCGAGCAGGGCGGAAGAAGCGTCACATTGGCCGCCGGCCAATGGTTCGCGATCGACAAGCAGCGGCCGTTCTGTATCCAGGCTTCGGGCACGGGTCGGCAATTGGCGCTCGTGCTGCCGGCACGTCGCGTCGCCGGCTGGAACACGGCCGGGCTGGCGTTCGCCGCCCCGCGGAGCTTCCTGCGCGGCGCCGGCCAGGTGCTGCATGCGAGCATCGCGACCGCAGTGGTTGCCGCCGCTGGGCTCGGCCGGCGCGACCGCGCGCGGCTGGGCGAAGCATTGGCCGGGCTGCTCAACGTCGCATGGGACGCCGACCCCACCGCAGAAACGGTGCGCACGAGCGGCGGGCGCCGCGCCGGGGTGATCGACTATGTCGAACGCAACCTCGCCGATCCCGAGCTCGATGTCGCGCGCATTGCAAAGGCCTTGGGCTATTCAAAGCGCAGCCTGCACAAGCTGTTCGTCGGCGACGCGACGACCGTCAGCCGGCTGATCTGGGAACGTAGGCTCGAGCACTGCCGGCTCGCCTTGCTCGATCCGGCGCTTGCGCGGCGTTCGATCACCGAAATCGCGCACCACTGGGGATTCAGCGATTCGCAGCACTTCAGCCGCGCGTTCAAGGCACGGTTCGGCGCATCGCCGCGGCAGTTCCGCAACGCGCACTGAGGCATTTCGCGGCGCGCTGGAGCAAGTGGGTGCCGTCGCGGCGGATTAGATTTCAAACATGTCCTTCGTCACCCCGGACTTGTTCCGGGGTCCACTGTACAGCCCGGGAAGGCGATCAGGTTCCAGCTTGAACCTCATAGCTCTCCCTCGCGACGAGTGGATGCCGGAACAAGTCCGGCATGACGAGAGAGGGCTAGGGTGGCGGGAGAGAAGAGCGAATGTCCCCGGGAGCACGAAGGCTGACGCTCGCGCTGCTCGCGACGATGTATGGTTTCGGCTTCATCGACCGGATCGTGATCGCGCTCGTGGCGCAGCAGATCAAGGCGGACTTCGCGATCAGCGATTTCGACATCGGGCTGCTCGGCGGCACTGCTTTCGCCGTGGTCAACACCTTTGCCTCTGTGCCGCTCGCGCGGCTCGCCGAGCGCGCTCCCCGCAAATGGGTCGCCGCCGGCTCGCTGCTGGTCGCCTCGGCATTCACGACGCTGTGTGGTGCGACGACGAGCTTCGGGCAATTGCTCGTGCTGCGGCTCGGCATGGCAGGGGGCAGTGCCGGGACCGAGGCGCCGCCGCATTCGATGATCTCGGACATGTATCCCCCGGCGCGGCGCGCCTCGGCGATCTCGATGTTCATGCTCGGAGTGCCGATAGCGTCGTTGATCGGCTCTTCGCTCGGCGGCACCATCGCGCAGCTCTACGGCTGGCGCGCCACTTTCCTGATCATCGGCGGGCTCGGGCTCGCGGTGTCGCTGGCCGCGATGGTCGCGGCACGCGAGCCGGAACGCGGCCCGGCCGAGGGTGTTGCGCATTCCGGAAGCGTGCGCGGCGTGATGGGGGTGCTCCTCCGCGACCCGAGTCTGCGCCAGATATTGATCGGCGTGTCGGTGATCTCGCTGGGCAGTTTCGGAATGAATACGTTCCTGCCGGCGTTCTTCGCGCGCAACTATGGCATGGGTCCCGGGTCGGCGGGGTTGGCGTTCGGGCTGCTCTCAGGATTTGCGTCGCTGATCGGCACGTTCCTCGGCGGGTATGGCAGCGAGTATCTCGCACGTCGTGACCCGCGCTGGCTGGTCGCCGTGCCCGGGATCGGTGCGATCGTCGGCGCACCGCTGTTCGTCGCCGGGCTGATGCAGGCCAGCCTCGTCGCGGCCTTTCCGCTGATGCTGGCTGGTTCGCTGTTCTTCTACATGGCGATGGGCCCTGCGATCGCATGTGTCCATGGCGCGCTCGATTCGCGCAGCCGCGCGACCGGGTCGGCGCTGTTCCTGCTGGTGATGCACCTCGTCGGCCAGGGGTTGGGCCCGCCTATCGCCGGATGGATCAGCGACGCAGTCTCGGCTGCGGCGTTCGGCGCCCCCGACTTCGCGCGCGTCTGCGCCGGCGCCGCAGGGCAGGTGCCCGGTTCGGCCTGCGCCGTCGCCGGTGCGACCGGCGTGCGCTGGGCGATCGCCTGCTTCGGCGTCTTCTACCTGTGGAGCGGGCTGCACTTGTTGTGGGCGGCGCGGCTGCGCAGGGCATGAGGCGCGCGGCGTTCGCGCTGCTGCTCGCGCTGGCGGCGTGCAGCAATCTGCCGGACTCCGACTGGCCGCTCCACGGCCGCACCCGGGACGCCCAGCGCTATTCGCCGCTCGATCAGATCAACCGCGGCACGATCGGCCGGCTCGGGCTCGCCTGGTCGCTCGATCTCGATACCGATCGCGGCCAGGAAGCGACGCCGATCATGGCCGGCGGCACTTTGTACGTCGTGAGCGCCTATGACGTGGTGCTCGCGGTCGATGCGCGCACGGGAAAGCCGCGCTGGACCTATGACCCCCAGGTCCGCGCCGCCTCGGCGCGCTCGTGCTGCGGACCCGTTTCGCGCGGCGTCGCGGTCGATGGCGGGAAGGTCTTTCTGGGAGCGCTCGACGGCCGGCTGATCGCGCTCGATGCCGCAACCGGCAGGCCGCTGTGGCAGGTCCGGACGATCGACTCAGCCAGCCCTTACGCTGTCAACTATACGATCACAGGCGCGCCGCGCGTCCTGAAGGGCAAGGTGATCATCGGCAACGGTGGTGCCGAATTCGGCGTGCGCGGCTATGTTTCGGCCTTTGACGCCGCCACCGGCCGGTTGGCCTGGCGCTTCTATACCGTGCCGGGCAAACCGGGGGCGGTCGACCATGCCGCGTCCGATGCGGCAATGGCCAAGGCGCTGCCGAGCTGGGACGGCGAATGGTGGCGCTGGGGCGGCGGCGGGACGGTGTGGGACGCGATCGAATACGACCCTGCGCTCGATCTGCTCTACATCGGCACCGGCAATGCCTCGCCCTGGAACCAGGGGCTGCGCTCGAACGGGCGCGGCGACAATCTCTTCCTCTCGTCGATCGTCGCCTTGCGCCCCGATACTGGCGCCTATGTCTGGCATTTCCAGGAAACGCCGGGCGACAGCTGGGACTATACCGCGACCCAGAACCTCATACTCGCCGACTTGGCCATCGCGGGCCAGCGCCGGCAAGTGCTGATGCAGGCGCCGAAGAACGGCTTCTTCTACGTGCTCGATCGCGCGACCGGGAAGTTCCTCTCGGCCACGCCCTATGTCCGGCAGAACTGGGCCGAGCGCATCGATCCGAGCACCGGGCGCCCCGACATCGTACCCGAGGCGCGCTATTTCGCGACCGGCAAGCCGCACTTCCAGTTCCCGAGCTCGGGAGGCGGTCACAATTGGCCGCCGATGGCGTTCAGCCCGGACACCGGCCTCGTCTATATTCCGGCGCAGGACGTCGGTATGCCGTTCGGCCCGAACGCGGGCGAAGCGCCGGTGCGGGGCGCGTACAGCTCGGGTGTGGCAATGACCGGGGGCGGGCACATGTCCGATGCCGATACCAAGGCACTCTATGGCGGCATGCAGGGCATGCTGATCGCCTGGGACCCGGTCGCGCGGCGCGTCGCCTGGTCCCATCCCGAGGCGGCGCCGTTCAACGGCGGCGTGCTCGCGACCGGCGGCGGGTTGGTGTTCGCGGGCAATTCGGCGAAGCAGCTCGCTGCCTATGACGCGGCGACCGGCACGCCGCTGTGGCACTTCGACGCACAGACCGCGATCCTTGCGCCGCCGGTCAGCTATCGGCTCGACGGGGTTCAATATGTCGCAGTGATGGCCGGGTGGGGCGGCGGCTGGCCGCTCACCGGCGGCGTGATGGCGCTCAAGGCCGGCAAGGCGATCGGTCCCAATCGGCTGCTCGTGTTCAAGCTCGACGGCGGTGCGAAGCTACCCGCGTTCGTCCCCGCCCCGCCGCCGCCGTTCCCCGACGTGCCCGACACCGGCTCGCCGGCGCAGATCGCGAACGGCGATGCACTGTACGGCCGCTATTGCCTGCGCTGCCATGGCAGCGGCGCCGTGAGCGCCGGCGCCTATCCCGATCTGCGGCGCACTGCCTTGCTCGGCACCACGGGGTTTCGCGACGTCGTGCTCGGCGGCGCCTTCGCCGACCAGGGCATGCCGAGCTTCGCAGGCAAGCTTGCCGAAGCGGATGTCGCCGCGGTCGAGGCCTATCTGATCCGCCGGTCGCACGACGACCGCCACGTCGAAGGGAAGTGAGCATGAGCGAGTTGGACGAGTTGCGCGCAGAGCTGGCGGCGATGCGCGAGCGCCAGGCGGCGCTGGAGGGACAGGCGCGGGAGGCGCTCGACTATCAGGCGATCTGCAACTTGCAGGCTGCCTACGGCTATTATGTCGACAAAGGGCTCTGGGACCAAGCCGCCGATCTGTTCGCCGAGGACGCCACGCTCGAACTCGCCGGGCGCGGCGTCTTCCGCGGTCGCGAGCGGGTACGCGAATATCTCCACCATTTGCCGCCCTATGGCCATGGCATGCTCTACAACCATATGCAGCTCCAGCCGGTAATCCATGTCGATTCCGCCGCCGGCACCGCCAGGGGCCGCTGGCGCTCGTTCATGATGGTCGGGTCGCTCGGCAACGAAGCGCGCTGGGGCGAGGCGACCTATGAGAACGCCTATCGCCGCATCGACGGGGCGTGGCGGATCGCGCTGCTCCACGGCTATATGAACATCTACGTCGAGTTCGATCAGGGCTGGAACAAGGGCGGCGTCAAGCTGCTGCGTTCGATCGCCGGGCTGGAACCGGACGAGCCGCCGACGCTGGCGTACGAAAGCTTTCCGTCGCCGTTCGTCGCGCCGTTCCATTACGACAAGGTTTGAGCGTGTGTGTGGAAATGCGCCTTCCAGGCGCGTTGCGGTACTCCGTCGAAAAGCGCTCTTCCGCGCTTTTCGGAAGAGTCTCCAAGACCTCAGAGGGTTGGGCGATGAACATCGGCAAGCGACCAGCGCGCGCTGCCGTCGAATTGCCATAGCCCGGCGATTTCGATGCCGTGCAGAGGGGAGCTCGGCTCGAGCGCCTTGCGTGCCTTCGCCAGCAACTGCCGTGAGCGCTGCAGCTTTGCCGCGGTCGTGCGATCGGAAGCGACGCGCACGGCCAAATGGCCGGTGCTCGCACTCTTCACTGAAACCGCGCCGCGCGGGCGCAGCACGAAGCGCACACCGGCCGCGAGATGCTGCGCAGTGCGTGCTGGCGGGTACCGCCGAAGATAGCGCGGAGCTGCCGCGAATGTCTGCGGCACGCGGAACCGCTGCGCACGCACCACGGGGTGCTTGAGCGTGACGAACGCCGAGGGCAGTTGCGTCTTGTGGCCTGTCGTCGCTGCGCGCGGCTTGGGAGCCGCCGGTGCCTGTGCGACGCGACGTGGTTCGAAACCGACGGGCGAAAGCGCCGGCGCCGCGTCCGGAGATAGGTCGGGCGTTGCCTCCGCCAGTCGCGCGTCGCACTGCGCAGTGCACGGCGCGCTCAGAGCCGTCCTGGCGACTGCGAGCGCGCGCGCGGCCTCGGCGCGTTTGAGACGCGTGCCCAGATCGCGCAGCTGTGCGGCCGTGTCGCCAGTCGCGCTCGGCTTCAGGGTTGCGATCCGTTGTTTGAGCAGCGCGATGCGCGTGTCGTGCTCGGTGACCACTGCGTCGTTGACGCCGGCGATCGCTTGCGTTTGCGCGGCCGGATCGGAATCCTTGTCCGCGCTCGGCGCGCGCGCGGCTTCCTCGGCGATCACGGTGGCGAGCGTTTTGCTCGGCCGATCGACCCTGGGAAGGTCCATGATTACATAGTTCTGCGGTTGCGGTGCCGGTTGCGCCGCTGCGGCCGGGTTGTCGGCACGCGGCGCCACGACGCCGGGATGGCTGCCCGCAGCAAGCGAGAAAGCAAGGTATAGGGTGCCCGATGCGACCGTGCCCATGCCGTCTCGTCTCAAAATGGGGCGGCGACGTCAATGCGATCCCGCTGCTCGGAGCGGATGCGCCGCGATCGACCTGACGCGGGCAACGCGTGCGCAAACCCTTCACCGCCCCCGTATTTTCCCGCTTCGCGACCCTCGTATTTTCCCGCATCGGCCGCCAGATTCATCCACTGGGCGCCATGCCGCGGGCCCCGCTCTGCTATGAAGAAGGACGCGCGACGAAGGTCGATCGCTTCGGGCCAGATTGCGCGTGTCTGTTCAACCGAAGGTGCGCGCATGTCCATCCTGTCTCATCTGAAGATCTCGACCAAGATCCTCGCGATCGTTGTCGCGCTGGGCGTCGTCGCGGGGTTCATCGCCTATACGGCAGTCAGCCGGCTCGAAGAAACCAGCACGCGCTACGGGAAGATCGTCGAGACGGATTTTCCAGTCACGATCGACCTAGTTCGCGTCAACAAGTTCCTGTCCGAAATCGGATATCAGAGCTATCAGATTACCAGCTACGATGGCGCGAGCGACCAGGCGCGCAACGCGCAGGTGTCCCAGCGCAAGGCATTCGACACGCTCGCCACGCTCCTCGCCGATGCGCGCAAGCGTGAGCCGAACCTGCGCAGCGAACTCGACTTCTACACCACCGAGATTGCCGCGCTCCGAACCCAGTCCGAACAGGCTGCGGCGTTGGGCCTTGCCAACCGCGGCGAGGAAGCAAAAGCCGATCTCATCAAGGTCGATGCCACGCTCGCTGCGCTCAGCAAGAAGCTGATCGCTGCCAATGATGGCCGCTTGAAGGAAGCGCTTGCAGAGTCGGACGCGATGCGCGGTGAGGTGGCAGGCACCGTCAAGATGCTGATCGCAATCGCGGTCGGCGGGATTCTCGCGGGGCTCGGCGGCGGACTGCTGATCGGTCGCTATGGCATCGCCGCGCCGCTTGCACGGCTGCAGGAGGCGATGCGCCTGCTTGCGGCCGGCGAAAATTCGATAACGGTTCCGGGCGTCGCTCGCGGCGACGAGCTTGGCAGCATGGCGAAAACCGTCGAGGTCTTCCGCGAAGCGGCAGTCGCGCTCGAGCAGGCGTCGGCGGAAAAGGCGCGCGCCGATGAAGAGCAGAAATTGGTCGTCGATGCGCTCGAGCATGGCCTTGGTCAACTCGCCGACGGCGATCTAACCGCCGATATCCACGCGGAATTCGCGCCAAGCTATGTGTCGGTGAAGACCAATTTCAACCTGGCGCTTTCCAGCCTGCGCACGCTCATCGGCTCGGTCACGGCGACGGCGGCAACGGTCCGCGAAGGCTCGGGTGAAATCGCCCAGGCGGCCGAGGATCTCGCACGCCGGACCGAAAGCAATGCCGCGAGCCTCGAAGAGACTTCGGCGGCAGTCACGCAGATCGAGACGAGGCTGAAAGCGACTGCGGCCTCGGCGGGCCGCACGGTCGAGCGCGCCGATGGAGCGATCGCGACCGTTTCCGGCGGTCGCGCCGTCGCCGGCGAAGCGGTCGAGGCAATGGGTCGCGTGGCCGAAAGCGCCAAGGGCATCGATGACGTGATTGAAGGCCTCGACAAGATCGCCTTCCAGACGCGCGTGCTCGCAATGAATGCAGCGGTCGAAGCGGGCAGGGCCGGTGAGGCAGGTCGCGGGTTCGCGGTGGTCGCCGATCTCGTGTCCGCGCTCGCGATGCGCGCCGAGGAAGAGGCCAAACGCGCGCGCAAGCAGCTGACGGCGACGCAGACCGACATCGTCACTGCAGTCGACATGGTCGAAAAGGTCGACGTCGCGCTTGCGAACATCGCTGGGGACGTCGGCGAAGTTCACAAGCTCCTTGGCGAGATCGCAACCGACAACGAGGCGCAGTCGTCGGTTATCACACAGATCAGCGCAGCGATCGGCACGATGGACGCGACGACGCAGCAGAACGCGGCGATGGTCGAGGAATCGTCGGCCGCCGCACGCAACCTGTCGATCGAAATCGCCGAGCTTGCGGACCAGGCAGCGAAGTTCGTGACCGACAGCGAGCACGCCGCGTCGTCGCGGCCCGCGAAGACCGTCCCGGCGCCCGTCAAGCCGCGCGCAGCGGCTGGATGGATGACCGAGGCACCGCTCGCTCCCACGCAGCCGGCGCATGTCGCCGCGGCGATGAACGGCAAGCGTCCAAGCCGCGGCGACTGGGCATCGGCGCACGCATGATCGCCGGATCGAGCCCGGACCGCGGTCGGGGCTCGAAAAGGCCGTTTGAAGGCCGGTCGCGACCGGCGATGACTTATTGCCGCAGCCGTCGATAGTCGCTGGGCGGCATGCCGGCATGCCGCGTGAAGAAGCGCGCGAAATAGGCAGGGTCGGCGAAACCCAGCCCATAGGCGATCTCCGCGACCTTGAGCGTCGAATAGAGCAACGCACGGCGCGCCTCGAGCAAAGCGCGCTCGTCGAGCATGGCATTGGGTGACTGGCCGGCGACTGCGGCGCAGGCGGCACGCAGCGTGCTCACGCTCACGCCGAGCGCCGCCGCGTGCGCCGCGACCGGCTCGCGCAGCCGGAAGCGCTGCTCGATATGTTCGCGCAGCCGCGCGACCAGTGCCGCCTGGCGCCCCGGCGGCTGGTGCGGCGCGCGCGGACCCGCGGCGCGGAGCCAGGCGACCAGCAACTCGACAAGCAATGCCTCGGATGCCGCGCGGTGCCCCGGCGCCGCCCAGGCCAGTTCGCGCATCAGCCGCTCGAATGCCGCTTCGATCGGCGCGCGCGCAGCTGCGTCGAGGGCCACCACGCCAAGCTGCGGCACTGCAAGATCGGGATGGCGCAGCCCGAGTTCGAGCAGGTAGCCGCTCGCCACCGTCACCACCCAGCCGCGCGATTCGGGCGTGAAGTCGAACCCGTGCACCGTGCGCGCCGGTACAAGGATCAGCACTGGCGCCGCGAGCGCGCTCGGCTTGCCTTCGGCAATCAGCGCGCCGCCGCCCTCGGTGAGAAACAACAGATGCGTCAGCTCCGCATGGGCGTGCGGCTGGATGCGCCATTCGCTCGGGCGCGAGCGATCGTCCAAGCTTTCCACATGGAGGAATCCTTCGTCTACCGCGCGGTGCGGTTCGCCATAGAGATAGAATTGCAGAATAGGCGGATCAGAATGGAGCACGGCAGGTGTCCGGGTTCGGCGTTTCGTCCAAGCAAATTGCCGCGCCGTCCATGGCGCCTGTTGCGATGCTCTGGCAAGCCCCTCGAGAGGAGAGGCGCATCATGCAAACCCAAGTCGCTATCATTGGCGCCGGCCCGGCCGGCATGTTTCTCGCGCATCTGCTCGCCCGCGAAGGCATTGCGGCCGTTGTGCTCGAACGTCGCGACCGCGACTATGTCGAGGGCCGGGTTCGCGCCGGCGTGCTCGAGCAAGTCGCCGTCGATCTGCTCGACAGGCTCGACCTCGGCGCGCGCTGTCATGCCGAGGGGCTGGTACACGGCGGCACCAATCTTGCGCTCGACGGCGTGCCGTTCCGTATCGACATGGCTGCGCACACGGGCAAGGCAGTCACTGTCTACGGCCAGCAGGAAGTGATGAAGGATCTGTTCGACGCCGCGGTGCCGCGCGGCATCGAAATCGTGTGGGACGCGGAAGATGTCGCACTCCACGACGTCGCGAGCGATCTGCCCTATGTCACCTGGCGCAGCGATGGGCAGGACATGCGGCTCGACTGCGCATTCGTCGCCGGCTGCGACGGCTTTCACGGTGTCAGCCGCGCCGCGATCCCGGCGGAGGTGCTGCGCAATTTCGAGCGCGTTTATCCGTTCGGCTGGCTCGGCATCCTCGCCGACGTGCCGCCCGCCGACCATGAGCTGATCTACGCCAGCCACGAACGCGGCTTTGCGCTGGCATCGATGCGCTCGCTCACCCGCAGCCGCTATTACATCCAGTGCGGCGCCGACGAGCGCGTCGAGGACTGGAGCGACGATCGCTTCTGGGACGAGCTGAGCGTGCGGCTGGGGCCGACGATCGCCGCCAAGGTGACGCGAGGGGCGTCGTTCGAAAAGTCGATCGCGCCGCTACGCAGCTTCGTCGCCGAGCCGATGCGCCACGGCCGGCTTTTCCTCGCCGGCGACGCCGCGCACATCGTGCCGCCGACCGGCGCCAAGGGGCTCAACCTCGCCGCCTCGGACGTGATCTTCCTTGCCGAGGGGCTGGTCGAGCATTTCCGCACCGGGAGCAACGCCGGGATCGACGGCTATTCCGCGCGCGCGCTTGCGCGGGTGTGGCAGGCCGAGCGGTTCAGCTGGTGGTTCACCTCGCTCACGCACCGCTTTCCCGACATGGACGGCTTCGCGCGGCGCATCCAGATGGCCGAACTCGACTTCCTCCGCCACTCCGACGCCGCGCAGCGCGCCTTCTCGGAGAATTACGTCGGCTTGCCGCTTCGCTGAAGGTGTCCGGCCGGCGATAGCTCCGCTTTCGCCTTCAGTCTTCTGCACCTATGGTAGCGGCGTACCGCAGGACTGGGCCGATGGACGAACCGCTTCCCACCGACTCCAAACTCACGCGCTCGAAGCGCCAATGGGCCGAGCAGGGCAAGTTCCTCACCGGCCGCCACGCACGTCCCGAAACCGAGCGGCTGCCGCCCGGCCAGCATCTCGTCCGCGACTGGCCAGTGCTCGATCTCGGCCAGCACCCGAGCATTTCGCTCGATCGCTGGCAGCTCGAAGTACGTGGGCTGGTCGCGCACCCGCTCGTGCTCGACTGGACGGGGCTCCAGGCGCTGCCGCAGACCGACAGCCTGAGCGACATCCACTGCGTCACCACCTGGTCGCGCTACGACAATCACTGGCGGGGCGTACGGACGATGGATCTGCTCGACGCGGTGCAGCCGCCGCCCGAAGCCGATGCCGTGATGCTCCACGGCTATGATGGCTACACGACCAACCTCCCGTTGATGGACTTCGCGGCGCGCGATGCGCTGCTCGCAACCCACTGGGAAGGCCAGCCGCTCAGCCGCGAGCATGGTGGGCCGCTTCGGCTGGTGGTGCCGCATCTCTATTTCTGGAAAAGCGCCAAATGGCTGCGCGCGATCGAGTTCATCGCGATCGACAAACCCGGCTTCTGGGAGGCCAATGGCTATCACATGCGCGGCGATCCCTGGGATGAAGAACGCTATTCCTGAGTAGCCAGCTAACGGGTTTTCGCGCTAATCCGCTCGCCTCACGACCGGCGGCGCCAGACCGCCGCATGTTTGCGGAGGGATCGGATGCGGCCATTTCATCGGATTTTGGGTGCGATAACGCTTGCGTCCGCGGCAGGAATGGCGGTCGCGCAGCAAGCAGCGCCCAACCGGCCCAGCGCCGAGCAGGATCGCGCAGCGATGATGGCCCGGCTCGGGATTGCCGCGCTGTTTCCGGGGCCGAGCGGCGACGAGAAAGCGCCCAACCACGCCAATTACGACGAGGCGACGGCCAACCCCTATCCGGATCTGCCCGATCCGTTGGTGACCAACGCTGGCAAGAAGGTCACGACCGCCAGGCAATGGTGGGACGTGCGCCGGCCGGAGATCGTCGAAGCCTATGAGCGCGAAGTCTATGGCCGCGTGCCCAAGGATGCGCCACGGATCGACTGGAAGGTGATGGCGACCGATCCCGAGCGTGCCGGCGGCCGAGCGGTGATCGCCAAACAGGTTATCGGTCATGCCGATAATAGTGCCTATCCGGCGATCGACGTAAACATCCGCATGATGGTGGTGACGCCGGCCAGTGCCAAGGGACCGGTGCCCTTGCTGGTCATGTTCGGACCCGCCAACTGGCCCGCGCCGAGCCTGCCGCGCCCCGACGAATATGAGAAAATCGACAAGGCGATGAAGGCCGATCTCGCGGCGCGCGATCCGTCGCTTTCCGCGGTGTTCGCTGCACATCCAGGGTTCCGATTGGTCGAGGCTCCGCCGTTCCGTTTCCCCGCACCTGGGGCAGGCGATCCGCCGTCGATCGAACAGCTGATCGCAGCGGGCTGGGGCGTCGCGCTGCTCGATCCAACCAGCGTCCAGGCCGACAATGGCGAGGGACTGAGCGCGGGCGTGATCGGGCTGGTCAACAAGAGCCAGCCGCGCAAGCCCGACGATTGGGGCGCGCTGCGCGCCTGGGCGTGGGGCGCCGCGCGCGCGCTCGACTATCTGTCGACCGATCCCGCCGTCGACGCCAGGCGCGTCGGGATCGAAGGCGTCTCGCGCTATGGTAAGGCGGCGCTGTTGGCGGCGGCCTTCGACCAGCGCTTCGCGACTGTATTGATCGGTTCGTCCGGCAAGGGCGGCGCGACTCTGCTGCGGCGCAACTATGGCGAGGCGGTCGCGAGCCTCGCGACCGGCGAATATTACTGGATGGCGGGCAATTTCCTCAAATATGACGCTTCGAAGCTGTCGAATGGCAGCAAGCCGCTCAACGCCGGCGACCTCCCGGTCGACTCGCACGAACTGATCGCACTGGTCGCACCGCGCCCGGCGTTCCTCAGCTATGGCATTCCCGAAAAGGGCGACGCGCACTGGCTCGACCATCAGGGAAGCTTCATGGCGGCCGTTGGTGCCGGGCCGGTCTATACGCTGCTCGGGGCGCAGGATCTCGGCGTTGGCTACGACTATCGCAACGCCAGGATGCCGGGAGTCAATGTCGGGCTGCTCGACCATCCGCTGGCGTGGCGCCAGCACGACGGCGGCCATACCGACTTGCCGAACATGAAGCATTTCATTCCCTGGGCGAACAGGGAGTTGGGGATGACGGGACAGTAACACTCTTAGCTCCCCTCCCTTGCAGGGAGGGGAGCTCGGATCATCGCATCTCGGACGAGCAAATGATCGCGCAACCAATTGAAATCCCGCGATGGCTTCCCATCTCCGAAATCCGTTCAACAAACGAAAGGAGGTGGTCCGATGTCTCATTGTCATATGCCGCGTGCGGCGAGGATGAGTGTCGCCTCCATGGGGGCGCAAGCCTGATCCGAGCCGTCATCGGCTGACAATGAAAGGGCCGTCCCGAAAGGGGCGGCCCTTTTTTGCGTCCGGTCACGCGGCGTCGCGGACGGTGCGGATCATTGCCGCGACGACGCGGTCGCGCCCAGCTTCCTTCGCGCGCAGCAGCGCGGCGTCGGCGGCGGCGATCAGGCGTTCGGGCGCGCCGTGCTCGGGCGCGCTCGCGACGCCGATCGAAACGCTGATCGCTCCGAGCTCGCCATCTTCGTAGCGTACGCGCAGCCGGCCGATCGCGCGGCGGACCTGCTCGGCGCGATCGCATGCCTGGTCGGCGGCCATGCCGGGAAGAAGCAGCACGAATTCCTCGCCGCCATAACGGAACGCCAGACCGTCCTCGCGCGTGCAGCGGCGCAATACCTGGCCGACTTCGCGCAATACGGCGTCGCCGGCGTCATGGCCGAAGCGATCGTTGAATTTCTTGAAGTGATCGACATCGATCACCAGGCAGCCGAGCGGCCGCTGCTCGCGTTCGGCGGCGGCGGTTTCGATCGCGAGTACGGCTTCGAGCCGGCGGCGATTGGCTAGGCCGGTAAGCGCATCGGCCATCGCCATGTCCTGCAACGTCTCGCGCAGCATCAGGTTGTTGAGCGCGAGCCCGATGTTCTCGCTGACCATCGACAGATAGACTTCGGCGCAGGCCGGAATCGTGCCCCCGTCGCGCGGCTCGAGATAGAGCAGCCCGAGCATCTGGCGCTGTGCGGTGAGCGGCACGCAGATCGTGTCGACGCGGTCGTGTGCGCCGGCATCGACATGGTCGCACGGCACGTCGATCGTCAGCCCGGTCGGCCGGTGCGTCGCGCCGCGACGGAGCGCCCAGCACGCCATCGGCGAGAAGCTCGTGTGGCCAAACTGCGGCGACGACCAGCTGCACATTGCGACGACGCGATTGTGCGGTCGATCGAGCAGATAGAGCGTGCCGGCGAGTTGCGGCAGCAGTTCGGGCAGAAAGCGCGCGACGACGTCCTTGAGCTCGTCGATCGTATCGCAGCCCTGCATTCGGCTGGTCATACGCGCGATCAGGTCGCGCATCGAACGGTCGCTCGCCGTTTCGGCTTCCAGCCGCTGGCGCTCGAGCCCGTTCTCGCGGAACACACGGATCGCCTGCGCCATGTCGCCGATCTCGTCGATCTGGCCATAGACCGGCGTTTCGACTGCATAATCCTGCGCCGCGAGCCGTGTGACGACGTCGCTCAGCCGGACCACCGGGCGCAGCACGCGCCGCTTGAACACGAAATAGAGCACGCACAGAAACAACAGGCCGGTGAGCGCGAGCACGATTTCCGAACAAGTGCGCCACAGCTGCGCGACGCCGGTGGCCGAGCGGATCTCGGCCTCGGTGCGCTGGTCGACGCGATCCTGGAAGCGTTCGATCACATTCTCGATCTGCTCGAGCTGGCGTTCATATTCGCCACCGAACAACAGTTGGTGCGCCTTGATCTCGTCGTGACGTTCGCGCGCGTCGATCGCCGCCGCCTGCTCGTCGTGGAGTTCGTCGGCGAGCCGCAGTGCCGCGCGCAGATACTCGCGCTCGGTGGGCGTGATACCGTCGCTCACGCGCCGCTCGCGCGCCTCGACGGCTTCGAGATCGGCGAGCGCGCGGCGATAGACCAGCAGATGCGCCGGATCTCCGCCCAGCACGAACTGGCGCGCCTGCTCGCTCAGCCGGAAGATATCGGTGTCGATCGTCGACGTCGCCTTGTCGAGCGCATAGCGCTGCGCCACCGCGCTGCGCTCCGCCTGCTGCGCACTCGACGCGAGCAGCATGGTGGTGCCCGACGCCAGCGTGAGCACCAGCGTCGCGCCATAAGCCCAGTTGGTGATCGTCGCCAAGCGCATGCCCGCGAGACTAGGGGGTGGGGACTCGGATCGGGTTAATGGAGGGTTACGGGGTTCGCCCCATCTACCCTCGCTCCTTCCCGGAACGGGGAGGAGTTCGGTGAAGCCTAGCGCACCACCCGCCCGAGAAACTCAATAATCCGCGGATCGTCCATCATCGTGGCATTCAGCCGCATATAGCTCGCGTGCGAGCCGCTGAGGCTGAACACATTGCCCGGCGCGAAGATGATATTCTCCGCCAGTCCGCGCCGCGCCACCTCTGCGGCATCGACGCCCTCACCTAGACAGCACCACAGGAAAAAGCCCGAGCGCGGCGTGATCCACGGCGCGATGCCCACTGCCTTCAGCCGCGCGATCGCGCGCGCCCGCGCTTGGCCGAGGCGGGCGCGCAGGCGCTCGACGTGGCGGCGATAGCCGCCGTCTGTGAGCACCATATGGAGCAACTCGGTGCCGAGCGCGTGCCCGGACATGCCGGTGGCGATGCGCAGGTCGGTGATCGCTTCGATCCATTCGCGTCGCGCGGCGATATGGCCGCAGCGCACTGCGCTCGACAGCGTCTTGGAGAAGCTGCCGATCCGCACCACGCGATCGAGCCCGTCGAAGCTCGCCAGCCGCGGCGCGGGCTCGTCCTCGAAATCGGCGAAGATGTCGTCCTCGACGACTATCAGATCATGCGCCTCGGCGAGCTTGAGGATGCGGTGCGCCGCGGTGGCAGACAGCGTCGCGCCGGTCGGGTTATGGATCCCTGAGTTGGTTAGATAGAGCCGCGGCCGATGCGTCTCGAGCGCGGTTGCGAAGGCGGCGAGATCAGGCCCGCTGGACGTCATCGGCACGCCGACGACCTTGGCGCGATAGGCGCGCAGCAGTGCGTGGAAGTTGAAATAGCACGGATCGTCGACCAGCACGGTGTCGCCCGGCTCGATGAAGAAGCGCAGCACCAGGTCGATCGCGTGCGTGCCCGAATCCGTGGTGAGGATCTGGTCGGGTCCGGCGTCGACGCCTTGCTCGATCAACCGCCGCGCGATCAGCAGCCGCATCGCTTCCGATCCGGCCGCGCGGCCATAGCCGACCAGTTGTGCCTGTGAGGCGCCCCGCGCGAGCTGGCGCAGCGCCTTGCGCAGCGAGGCCTCGGGCATCCAGCTCGGCGGGAGCCAGCCGCAGCCTGGAAGCAGCGCGTCCGAACTCGTCGCCAGCGACTGGCGCAGCATCCACACTGGGTCGATCTCGCGCGCGACGCTTGGTCCGAGCTCGGCGAGCGCGAGCGGAGCGAGCGGCGCTGCGACATAAAAGCCCGAACCCGGCCGCGAACGCACCACGCCTTCTGCAGCAAGCCGGTCATAGGCTTCGACCACTGTGGATTTCGAGAGCTGCATGGTCTCCGCCATCGCGCGCACCGACGGCAGCCGTGCGCCCGGTGTGAGCGTGCGGCGTTCGATGCGCTGGCGGATCGCGCGCATCACTTCCTCGGTGCGCGTCGGTGCGAGATCGGCAGTGCTGGCCACTGTACTCCCTTTTAGACCAGGACAGTTCGTTCGAATTGTACCGGACTGTCACTGGCTTGTGGAGTCGGTTTGTTCGAGAGGCGCGGGCGAAAGGAGTATGTCATGTTCCGCCTTCTCGTCAGCGTGTCTGGCCTCGCCGCCTTGTTGCTCGTCCTTTCCGCTTTCCCCATCGCCGCGCGCGATGCGGACGAAGTGGTGACGGTGCGACTGCGCCATGTCGTACAACCGGGCTCGGCAGCCGAGGCCGAACATCTGCTCGATCGCGTCGAAGCGGCGCAGGCGGAGGCGTGCGGCGCATCGACGTTCAGCTTGCGCGAATACCGCCAGGCAGTGCGGCGCGGCGCATGTTGGCGCGAAGGCATCACGCGCACTGTGGCGGCGATCGGCTCGCCATTGCTCAGCGAGGCGCTGGCGCATCGCTATCGGTGGCGATCATGAGCCCAGAGGTGTTGCTAGCGCTGGCCTCGTTCTGCCTGGTGTCGTCGATCACGCCGGGGCCGAACAATATGATGCTGCTGTCGTCGGGCGCGACGTTTGGGTTGCGCCGCACGGTGCCGCACATGCTCGGCGTGTCGGGCGGCTGCGTCGCGATGGTGTTCGTGCTCGGCTGGGGGCTGGTCGCCTTCGCGACCCGCATCCCCGGGTTCTGGACCGCGCTGCATCTCGCGTCGGCGGGCTATCTGTTGTGGCTCGCGTGGCGCATCGCCCGCTCGACCGGCCCGCATGTCGCGGGCACGCGCGAGTATCCGCTCGGGTTGATCGGCGCCGCGGGGTTCCAGTGGGTCAATCCCAAGGCATGGGCGATGGTGCTCGGCGCGGTGGCGAGCTTCGCGCGCCCCGACCATCTGCTCACCGACGTGCCGATGGTCGCGCTCGCGCTCGGCGTCGTCGGGCTGCCGTGCATCGCGCTATGGGCGGGCGCCGGCTCAGCGCTGCGCGACTGGCTGTCGCGCGCGGAAGTGCTGCGAGCATTCAACTGGGGAATGGCGGCGCTGCTGGTCGTGTCGATCCTGCCGGGCCTGTGGAACGAGGCGCAGGGGCTGGTCGCGCCCGCCAGCCCGCATCATCAAAACTAGGGGGACATTCATGAAACTGCCGATCCATATCGTCGACGCCTTTGCCAGCGAGCGCTTCACCGGCAATCCTGCCGCGGTCGTGCTGTTCGGCCGCTACCCGGAAGACGCGCTGCTCCAGGCGATCGCCGCCGAGAACAATCTCGCCGAAACCGCCTATCCGGTGCCGCTTGCCGACGGGCGCTGGGAGTTGCGCTGGTTCACGCCGACCAACGAAGTCCCGCTGTGCGGACATGCCACGCTCGCCAGCGCGCATGTGCTGTTCGCGCATGTGCTCGAGAGGCAGCAGGCGATCGAGTTCGTAACGCGCCAATCGGGATCGCTGTTTGTGCGCAAGCGCGGCGACGAGTTGGTGATGGATTTTCCTGCCATCGCGGCCGAGCCGGCTGACGAGGATCTGCGATGGCTTTTCGGTTCTCCCCCGGTGACCGTGTTCAAGGGCGCGGATTTCATCATGGCGGTGCTCGAGAGTGCCGCCGCGGTCCGGAGCTTCGCGCCCGATCGCCTCGACGTGCTCAAGCTCGATCGCGGCGGGCTGATCGTGACCGCGCCGGGCGATGACGGGCATGATTGCGTCAGCCGCTTCTTCGCCCCGGCGCACGGGATCGACGAGGATCCGGTGACCGGCAGTGCGCATTGCATGATCGCACCCTATTGGGCCCAACGGCTGGGAAAGGCCGATATCCGCGCCTTCCAGGCTTCGGCTCGCGGCGGAGCGTTGCTATGCCGCGTCTCGGAAACGCGCGTCGAACTGTGCGGGACGTGCGTCCCGTATCTCTCGGGCGAAATCGAGGTGTGACACGATGCTGCGCGTCCATGGCTATGCCGAGTCGCTCAATGTGCGGAAGATACTGTGGTTGTGCGCCGAGCTCGCGCTCGATTGCGAACTGGTCGAGCGTGGGACCACCGCCTTTCCGGCGAGCGCACCGGACTATCTCGCGCGCAATCCGTTCGGCCATGTCCCGCTGCTCGAGGATGGCGATTTCACGCTCGCCGAGAGCAACACGATCCTGCGCTACCTCGCGCGGCGCGAGGGGCGGAGCGACCTGTTGCCGAGCGACGCGCGTGCGGCAGCTGAAATCGAGCGCTGGCTCGACTGGCAGGCGACCGACCTCAACAACAGCTGGCGCGCTGCGTTCGTCGCGCGCTACCGCAATCCCGGCGGCCGTCACGACCCCGAGCTGATCGCGCAGTCGCAGCACGCATTCGACGCCAAGGCGCGAATCCTCGACGATCAGCTCGGCCGGACGGGCGGACATATCGCGGGAGCAGGTTTCACGTTGGCGGACATCCCGATCGGCCTGTCGGTGCGGCGCTGGCTGGCGATGGATAGCGAAGTGCGGCTGGCGAACCTCGCGGCTTATTATGTGCGACTTTGCCAGCGTCCGGCATTCGCTGCGTTCGGCGGACCCGGCAGCCCGGTCTGATCCGTCATTCGTCGTCAGGCGCCCACACAATGTGCGAGTCGATCGAGATTTTCATCGCCGCGCGTAGCGCCTCGGCGCGCGCGCGCACTTCGATTCGCGCCGCGTCGAGTGCCTGGCGGCGCGCATAGAGCATATCGGTCAGGTCGCTGGCCCCGAGCTGGTAGCCGCGCGCGCTGCGCTGCACCGCGCCGTCAGCGCTTTTTGCGGCACGGTCGGCCGCCTCCCAAGCGTCGAGCCGTGACCGCACCGCGATCACGTCCCCATCGGCAATGGCGGCGATCTCGCGCTTCATGCTCGCGGCTTCAAACCGTGCGGCATGCGCCTGCGCCGCAGCCTGATCAGCTGCGGCGGCGCGGTACCCGCCGCCGAACGGGATCGATGCGACCAGTCCGGCGCCGCGCTCCATCCCGCTACGCTCGCTGAACAATCGGACGCCGATCGACGGATCTGCGAAACGCTCGCGGCGAACGCGCGTGCCGACCACCGAAAGGCGATCGGCTTCGCGTTCGGCGGCGCGGATTTCGTGGCTGCGCGCGATGATCAGGGCGCGAAGCTGCTCGAGGCTCGCCTCGGGCAGTGCCGGCGTTGACAGCGCAGGGGCCTCGGCCGGCAGTGGTAGGCCCGGGAAATTGGCAGCAAGCGCGGCGCGCGCCTGCTCGCGTTGCGCGATCGTGTCGGCAAGCTGTGCCTGTGCCAGCGCGAGCGCCGATTGGACCTGATCGACGTCGAGTGCCGAGGCGTCGCGCACTTGCTCGCGGTCGCGCACCGCCTTGAGCTCGCGCGAGTAACCGGCAACCGCCTCGGTATCGAGCCGCGCCAAAGCGCTTGCGAGCTGCCAGTCGTGCCAGCGGTCCGACAACAGAAGCGACGTCTGGTGGCGAACGTCCTCCTGGCGGTTCAGCGCGACTTCGACGCCCAGCCGCCCGGCTTCGCGGTCTAGCGCGGCCTTGCCCGGCAGGCGGATCGCGCGGCTGACGGTCGTGTCGAATTCGTCGTAGCCGCCCTCGCGATCGACGCTGCGGCGGAGGTAGCTGCCCGACACCGTGACTTCGTGCGGTCCTTTTCGCAGCATCCGGGCCTCGGCCCTGGCGGCGTCTATCCGCGCGGTCGCAGCTTCGACCGAGGGATGCGAGTCGAGCACCGTGGCGACGACCGCAGCGGGCGGGAGATCGGCGCGTTGGGCGACGGCGGGCCCGGCGAGCGTCGTGCCGAGCAGGACGAGTACGACCGACCGGCTCATGCCTCTCTCCCCGATGCGATCAGCGGCGTCGCATGCCAGCGCATCGGCAGGCGCCGGCGCGACGCCGCGGCCGCGCCAACCAGTGCTTCGAGCTGATCGGCCGCGACGATCAATTCGACCGCGGCGCGGCGCAACGTTCCCGCGACGCGCTCGGCAGTATTGGCATCCACGAAGTCGCGGCCGAAGACTTGTTCCTCGCGGAGATGAATAGGCACGGCTACGAGCGGGCGCACGGCCTCGATCACCGCTTCGGCATCTTGCGCCGCGCAGTGGAAGGTGAGGAGTACGTCAGCCATCAAGCGTCTCCGCGCGGCCTTCGCCGAAGCGTTCGTAGAGGATCGGCAGCAGCACCAGCGTCAGCAAGGTCGACGTGATCAGCCCGCCGATCACCACGATCGCGAGCGGGCGCTGGATTTCGGATCCGGGACCGGCGGCGAACAACAACGGGACAAGGCCGAATGCGGTAATGCTTGCGGTCATCAACACCGGCCGCAACCTTCGCTCGGCACCGAGCCGGACGGCCTCGGCGAGCCGCACGCCTTCGCTGCGCAGCTGACGGAAATAGGCTACGAGCACCAGTCCGTTGAGTACGGCGATGCCGAGAAGCGCGATGAAACCGACCGACGCCGGCACCGACAGGTATTCGCCCGATGTCCATAGCGAGACGATCCCGCCGACCATCGCGAAAGGAATGTTGACCAGGATCAGCCCGGCCGCCCGCAGCGATTTGAGCGTCGCGTACAACACGAAGAAGATCAGCAGCAGTGCAACCGGGATCACCAGCGCGAGCCGGGCCGAGGCGCGCTGCTGATTCTCGAATTGCCCGCCCCACACCAGGCGATAGCCCGGCGGCAATGCGACCTTGCGTGCGACCATGGTCTTGGCTTCGTCGACATAGCCGACGAGGTCCCGCCCTGAGACGAAGGCCTGTACCAGCGCGTAGCGCGAGCCGTTCTCGTGATCGAGCTTCACCGGGCCTTGCACCCGCTCGATCCGTGCCATGTCGCTTGCCCGCGCGACGATCCCGGCGGGCGTGCGCAACGGGAGGTCGGCGAAGCGCGCGGCGTCGGCGCGAACGGTCTCGTCGCCGCGGATCACGATCGGGATGCGCTTCTGTCCCTCGGCGACGACCCCGGCATGCATGCCTTCGAGCTGCGTGCGCAGCGCATCCTCGAGCGTGTCGACCGGCATGCCGTAGCGGCCGGCAGCAACGCGATCGATGTCGAGCTGGAGATAGTCGACCTGGTCATTGGCGACGGTCAGCACTTCGGTGGCGCCGCGCACGCTCTTGAGTGCGCTGCGAATCTGGCCGGCGAGCTCGGCGAGCGTTGCCGTGTCAGGGCCGAAGATCTTGACCGCGAGATCGCCCCGCGCGCCGGTGAGCATCTCCGAGATGCGCATTTCGATCGGCTGCGTGAAGCTCGGCTCAATTCCCGGCAACGCGCCCATCGCCTTGCGCATGTCCTCGACGATCAGCTCTTTGCTGCCGCGCCATTCGGAGCGCGGCTTGAGCTTCACGAAGCCGTCGGATTCGTTGAGGCCCATCGGATCGAGCCCGATCTCGTCGGTACCGACGCGCGTGATCACGCTTTCGATTTCGGGCACTTTCGCCATCACGACGCGCTCGGCGGCAAGGTCGCCCTGGATCGAATGGTCGAGCCCGATCGTCGGCAGCTTGGTCAGCTGCATCGTCACCGAGCCTTCGTCCATCGTCGGCATGAACGTCTTGCCGACGCCGCCATAGGCGAGCCCCGCGAGCGCGAGCCCCACCGCCGACAGGCCGTAGACGATCGGCTTGTGCCCGAACGCGCCGGCCAGCAGCGCGCGATAGCCGGGCGTAAGCCGGCGCATGATCCAGGGATCGCCGTGGTGCCCCTTGAGACCGAACGAAGCGAGTACCGGCACCAACGTGAGCGCGAGCAGCAACGAGCCGGCGAGTGCGAACACGATCGTAATCGCGACGGGTGCGAACAGCTTGCCTTCGAGCCCCTGCAGCGACAGCAGGGGCAGGAACACGAGCGCGATGATCACGATGCCTGCCGAGACCGGCACGATCACGTCGCTGGTCGCGCGGAAAAGTGAGTTGAGCCGCGGACGCTCGCCTTCCGCTTCGTGACCAAGTCGCTCGACGATGTTCTCGACCACCACCACGGCGCCATCGACAAGCATGCCGATCGCGATCGCGAGCCCGCCAAGGCTCATCAAATTGGCCGAGAGTCCGATCGCATGCATGCACAGGAACGTGATCAGCGCCGCCATCGGCAGCGTGACGGCGACGATCGCCGCCGCCCGCCAGTCGCCGAGGAACAGGACCAGCAGCACCACGACCAGCACCGTCGCTTCGAGCAGTGCTTCCTCGACCGTCTCGATCGCGCGGCTGATCAGGTCCGAACGATCATAGAATACGGAGACCGTCGTGCCCTTGGGGAGCGTCGCCTCGATTTCGGCAAGCCGGGTTCGGACGCCCGAAACCACCTGGCGCGCATCGGCGCCGCGCAGCGCTATGACGAGGCCTTCGACTGCCTCGCTCTTGCCGTCCTTGCTCACGGCGCCATACCGCGTGAGGCTGCCGGTACCGACCGACGCCACGTCGCCGACGCGCACGATGCCGCCGGCGCGGCTGGTGACAACCACCGCCTCGAGGTCGGCAACGGACCGGATCGCGCCTGCCGCGCGCACGATCAGCGCTTCCTCGCCATTGGCGAGCCGGCCTGCGCCGTCGTTGCGATTGCCGCTTTCGATCGCGGCCTTGAGATCGGCGACGCTCAGTCCGGCATGCGCAAGGGCATTCGAATCCGGCCGAACCTCGAACGTGCGAACCAGGCCGCCGAGCGCATTGACGTCGGCGACGCCCGGAACCGTGCGCAGCGCCGGCCGGATCGTCCAGTCGAGCAGTGTGCGCTTGTCCTCGAGGCTGAGCGGTCCCTCGATCGTGAACATGTAGACGTCGGATAGCGGCGTCGAGATCGGCGCGAGGCCGCCGCTCACCGCGGGCAGGTCGCCCATCACGCCCGACAGCCGTTCGGCGACCTGTTGGCGCGCCCAATAGATGTCGGTCCCGTCGGTGAAGTCGATCGTGATGTCGGCGATGGCATATTTGGCGGTCGAGCGCAGGATCGCCTGGTTCGGCAGACCGAGCATTTCGAGTTCGATCGGCGTGATGACGCGCGTTTCGACTTCTTCGGGCGTCATGCCCGGCGCCTTTAGGATGATCTTGACCTGCGTCTGCGCGATGTCGGGATAGGCGTCGACCGGCAAGCTCAGGAACGCCCAGCTGCCCAGCCCGGCTACCGCCAGAGCGAGTGCGAGCACCAGCACGCGATACGACAGTGCCGTCGCAACGAGCGATCGCAGCATCGCCTATCGCGCCTGCGCGAGCGCCTTGAGCTCGCTGGTTCCGGTCGCGACCACGCGTTCGCCCGCTGTGAGACCGGACAGGACGAGCACGCTGTCGCCCGATCGCTCGCCGACCCGGACCGGCCGGATCGCGACTCCGCCGGGTACGTGAGCGAACACCGAATCCGCGCCGCGAATATTGACCAGCGCGCCCGCCGGAATGCTGACCGCGCCGGGAGGCGCCGGCCCGAGCAGCGTGAGATTGACCGATCCGCCCGCGATGACGCCGGGCGCGGCGGGCAGGCGTGCCTTGAGCAGGATCGAGCGAGTCTGCGGATCGACAGTCGCGCCGACCGCTGTGACCTGGCCGCGCGTATCGCCGAGCCGGACCGTCATGCCGGGCCGGACCTGCCCCGCCATGCGCTCGGGAAGCTGCGCATTGGCCTCGAGGGCGGCGGCGGCGTCGATGACGAACGGGGCGCTGGTGCCGTCGAGGCGGTCGCCGGGCCGGGCACTGGCGACGGTGACGCGACCGGCAATGGGCGCGGTCAGTGCATAGCTGCCGTTACTGCCCGATCCGCCCGAGAGTGCCAGGATCCGCCGCTTCTCGCCGGCATCGGCACGCGCTTCGCGGAGCGTAGCCGCCGCCTCGTCGGCACGCGCGCCGGCAATGACGCCTTCGCGTGCGAGTTGATCGAGGCGTCGCGCCGAAGTGTGGGCGAGGTCCAGTCGCGCCTGC
>Ga0105248_10001007_pt1 | contig 31154 bp, 28 predicted proteins | sample KBSS34metaG_FD_81524 | JGI IMG/M metagenome (GOLD analysis project Ga0105248, IMG submission 81524) | Switchgrass rhizosphere microbial communities from Kellogg Biological Station, Michigan, USA - KBS S3-4 metaG | ecosystem: Host-associated > Plants > Roots > Rhizosphere > Soil | place...
CAGCGCCGACAGATGCCCGCCGGCCGATCCGCCCCATAGTCCCACGCGCGCCGAGTCGATGCGGTACTGGGCGGCATGCGCGCGCAGGAACCGCAGCGCGGCGTTGGCGTCCTGCAGCTGGGCGGGAAAGCGCGCCTCGCCCGAGAGCCGATATTCCAGGCTGGCGACCGTGAAGCCTTCGGCAGCCAATGCCGCCAGCACCTTGGGAAAATCGGCGAGCGCCCCGGAATGGCGGGTATGCCCCCCCATCCATCCGCCGCCATGGATATAGACCACCAAGGGATGCGGCCCCGGCGTCGCGGGAACATAGATATCGAGGATCTGCGGACGGTACCCCGGAAGCGCCTGGTACACGACGTCGCGCCAGGCCCTCACGCCCTTCGGAAAGGCAACCGGCTGGGCGGGAAATCGATCGTCGAGCACCGGCGCCGCTTCGGTCGGGAAGACACGCTGCCGCACCTGGGCCGCGGCCGATCCGCCGACCAGTGCCAGCCCCAGGAAAGCAAGTCCCGTCGCCCGATAGCGCATTGCCTCTGCCCCTCTCCGATGGAATCATTTATGTAAGGAACTAGTTCGTTCCTTTTATATCGAGCATCCGGCATCGGTTGCAAGCCGGTTGCATTCACGACCATCAGCGGCGATGGGCGCAAAGCTTCCGAGGCGCGGCCAATGCCGTTATCGATGCGCCAAGCCTCGAACAGGAAGAGGGAATTAGGTGGATCAATCCGGCAAGCCGCCCAGGCGATCGCGCGCAGCGGCCCGCGAGGAAGCGATTGGCGCGATCATCGACGTCGCCACCCAGGAGTTCGTCGAAAAGGGACTCGCCGGCGCGCGGATCGACGAGATCGCCGACAAGGCCTCGAAACGAAAGATCTATTATTATTTCGGCGGCAAGGACGAGCTCTATCGCGCAGTGCTCGAACGCGCCTATCGCCGCGTCCGCGCCAGCGAGGCTCAAGTCGACCTCACGAGCGGGACCGCGCTCGACGCACTGCGGCGGCTGATCGAACATGACGTCCATTACCATTCGCGCCATTCCGAGCTGGTGCGACTGGTGATGAACGAGAACATCCACCGCGCCGAGCATCTCAAGCAGATCGATGGGCTGCGCGAGAGCAACCACGCCGTGATCGATATCCTCAAGGCACTGATCGCGCGCGGCGAAGCCGAAGGCAGCTTCCGGCCGGGCATAGATCCGATCGAACTGCACATGAACATGACCGCGTTGGCGTTCTACAACGTCTCGAACCAATTCACTTTCAGCCATAATTTCGAAATCGACATGGCGAGCCCCGAAGCCGTAGCGCGCCGCGCAAAGCAAGTGGCGGATATCATCCTGGCGTGGGTGACCAAGAAGGGCTGATCGCATGCGCTGGTTCCGTCGCGTGATTCCCGGGTTTTCCTTGCCGCTGTCCATTGCCGTGGCTTCGCCGCCGCTCGCGACGGCCGCTGCTACTCCCGCCGAACCGCGCGTCGGCGACGTCACGCTGATCACTCGCCAGCTCGCGACGGTGCAATCGGACAACCGGGGCTCGACGAGCAGTACTTCCAATAGCGACGCGTTTGTCGAGCGGGTGGTCGCGGTGCGCGCCGACGGCGTCGAGCTCGAATATGACCTTCCGCACGACGGCGGATTCGAATCGGCTAGCGGAAGCTGGCAATTCCCGACGCGCGTATTTCGGCCGCTGCGCGGGGCCCTGCAGCTGGTCAACGCTTCCGAGTTGACGGCGCGCGTGGATGGCTGGCTCAAGAGTGCCGGACTGACGCGCGCCGCGTGCGGCCACTGGGTCTCCGGCTGGACTGTCTTCCGAATTGAATGCGATCCGAAATCGGCGCTCACCGCGATCGAACCGCTGAACCTGTACGTGGCCGATCTGCGCGACGGGGCCACCTATTCGGATCCCGATGCGGCCAAGCCGACGACGCTGAAACGCACCAAGAGCAGCGCCGGCGGAGCGACCTATAGCGCCGAGACCGCGCTCGACCCCGAGCGCTTGCGACAACAAACGGTGCAACGCGATCTGGCATCCGCCGAAATCGCGGGTAAGTCCCTGACGGCGAAGGATGCGCTTCGCGCGCACGCCAGTGACAAGATTTCGGGCACGGTGACGGTCTCCCTCGACGTCGACGGCGACGGAACCGTCATGCGTCGGACGCGGCGGCTGCGGTACCAGGTGATAGCATCAGACGGCACGGCCGTTGTCAGCACCATCACTGAAGTCATTTCGCGACAGCCGGCGTCGGCTGCGGCTCCCGCCGGCCGCGACCAAGGCCCGATGGTGTTGCACGACGACGGATCGTCGCGGGATCGCGCCGCCTGACGTCTACGATCGTTCCGCCGCACGCGAGCGATCGATTCCGACCACCCTCGGCAGCGCACCGCTCGATGCCGCGCGCCGGCTGTCTCAAGCCAAGCCGCATCGATTCCGCAAACCAGGCGAGCCGGGACACGCCCGCCCGCGCCGCGTTTCGCGTCAACGAACGCGGGCGGCTGCGATCACAATTGACAGGAACTAGTTCGTACCATATTTCACCGACCCAAGAAGGCGGACGCATGCCGCCGATTTGGGAGGGATTTCGATGCAACGACTCGCGGCGCGACTGGCGCTTTCGGCTTCGGCAATCAGCATCGCCTGTTTGATGGGCGGCGCCCCGGCGGCGGCGCAGGATCAGGCGGCTCTACCCGCCGCGCAAACCGACGCGGCCCCGACATCCGGGGACGAGATCGTCGTCACGGGCTCGCTGATCCAGCGCCCCAACAACACCTCGGCGAGCCCGATCGTAACGATCGGTGCCGATGCGCTTCGCGCCAGCGGAACGACCAATTTGCAGGATGCGCTCAATCAGTTGCCGAGCTTCACGACCGCGGGCAATTCGGCCACCGGCGGCCAGGGAACGGGCGGCCTGGCGACGATCAACCTTCATGGTCTCGGCAGCACTCGCAATCTCGTGCTGCTCGACGGCAAGCGGCTGCCGATCTCCGACATCAACGGCAACGTCGACATCAACATCCTGCCCGAAGCGATCATCGGCGGTGTCGACGCGATCACCGGCGGCGCTTCGGCGGTCTATGGCTCGGACGCAATGTCGGGCGTGGTCAATTTCAAGACCGTGCGCAATCTCGACGGGTTCAACGTGGATGTAATGAATTCGGTCAGCGGGCGCGGCGACGCATACAAGTTCACCGGATCGGTGTCGTTCGGCTCGAAGTTCGCCGACGACAAGGGCCATGTGATCGCCGCGTTCAGCTATTCGAAGCAGGATCCGGTGAATGGCAGCTCGCGGCCGTTCTTCCACGACAAGACGCCGTCATCGTTCCTCGGCACCGGCACCTTCGTGCCGAGCGCGACCAACGCGCCGAGCGCGGCCGTCGAGCAGGCGATCTTCACCGGCTACGGCATTTCGAGCGCGCGCAACCCGCTGCTCAATCTCGGCTTCAACAACGACGGGTCGCTCTATGTCCAGACCGGCGCCGTCAATTATCGGGGGCCGACTGACGGCAACGGCTATCTGATCGTCGCCGGCAACGTGCGCATGCCGGTCGGCCAGCAGGTCGACTTCTACAATGGGCTTGAGCGCAAGACGGCGTTCCTCAAGACCGATTACGACCTGACGCCGCATCTCACGCTCTATGGCCAGTTCATGTTCGTCGATCTGACGGTGCATACGGCGAGCGGCAACAGCCTCACCCAGTTCGGCACGCTGACTTCGGTGCCGGTGACCAATCCGTTCGTGCCAGCGGACCTGCGCACGCTGCTCGCGTCGCGCCCCAACGCCACGGCGCCGTTCACCTGGAACGGCCGCTACGTGGGCGTGCCGTACAAGAATTGGGACGAGAATTTCCAGATCCAGCAATATCAGGCAGGTCTGCGCGGCGATATTGCGCCGGGCTGGACGTTCGACGCGTTCGCCTCGTACGACCAGACCGTCCATAGCCAGACGCTGCACAACGCCGTGGTCAAGAGCCGCGTGCAGACGCTGCTCAACGCCTCCGACGGCGGCAATTCGGTGTGTGCGGGCGGGTTCAATCCGTTCGGCGACACCAATGCGCGCGGGCTTTCGGCGGCGTGCCGCACCTATATCACCAAGGACGCCTTTTCGCGCGAGCGACTGTCGCAAACCCAGGTGCAGGGCCAGATCAACGGCAAGCTGTTCGATCTCGGCGCCGGGCCGGCGCAGATCGCGCTGGTCGCCGACTATCGCCGCAACACCTACAAGTTCGTCCCCGACAGCGACCTGCAGGTCCAGAACATCGAGGCCGTGATTGCATCGGCGCCGGCAAGCGGCACCGTATCGGTCAAGGAAGGCGCGGCGCAGATCGACATTCCGCTGCTCGCCGACAAGCCGTTCTTCCAGGAACTCGGCATCGGCGGCGCGGTGCGCGTGTCGGACTATTCGACCTCGGGCTCGGTGACGAGCTACGAGGGCGATGCGCGCTGGCGCCCGGTCCAGGAATTGCTGATCCGCGGCAGCTATCAGCGCGCGGTGCGCGCGCCCAATATCGGCGAGCTGTTCACGCCGGCGTCGGGCACGCAGCTGGTGATCGGCACGCCGCCGGCATCGCTCGGCGACCCCTGCGACACGCGCTCGACCGCCAGGAACGGCGCCAATGGCGCGCAGGTCGCCACTTTGTGCGTCGCACAGGGCGTACCCTCGGCGGCGATCGGCAGCTATACCTTCCCGACCACCGCCACCGGCCAGACCGTAACGGGCAACACCGGGCTCACACCCGAACGCGCCGACACCTTCAACCTGGGGTTCGTACTCAACTCGCCGCTCAAGTCCGGACTGCTGAGCGGCCTGACCTTTTCGGTCGATTACTTCAACATCAAGATCAAGAACGTCATCTCGACGGTGCCGGGTCTGACGGTTCTGTCGAAATGCTATAATCTCGACGGTTCTAACTCGACCTATGACCCCAACAATCTCTATTGCAAGCTGATCCAGCGCGACGTGGCCGGCCAGCTCGTCACCGTCGCGACGCCCTATCTCAATCTCGGCGCGCTCAAGACCGACGGCCTCGAATTCCAGCTCAATTGGACGACGCCCGCCCCCTTTGCCGACCAAACCGGCAAGCTGTTCGTCAATGCCGCGGTGAGCTGGGTGAACAGCTACAAGGTGCAGTTGCTGCCAGGTGCGGCGTTCCTCGACTATACCGGGATCAGCAACGGCGGTGCGCTGCCGAGCAGCGTTCCGCCGCGCGCCACACCCGAATGGAAGGCGCTGACCAGCTTCGGCTATCGCTCGAGTGCCGCCAGCATCGGGCTGCGCTGGCGCTATCAGGGCCCGCTCAACGACGTCAGCTCGGTGCTCACACCGGCGACCGCGCAGGTCGGCGTGCCGGCCTATGCGCTGTGGGACCTGTTCGGATCGGTCAAGGTCGCCAAGGCACTGGAATTCCGCGCCGGCGTCAACAACCTGTTCGACAAGTCGCTGCCGTTCGTCGCGAGTTCGCAGAACGGTACCGACGTCGCGCTCTACGAACCGATCGGCCGCTCCTTCTATATCGGCGCGCGGATCCAATTCTGATGGACCTGGCCGGCGCTTTTCGCGCGGCGCCGGCGCTGTAAGGTATCGTGATGTTTCGTTGCGGTCTCATCGGTCGTTCGATCACTGCCTCGCGCTCGCCCCTGCTCCATGAGGAGGAGGCGCGCGCGCAAGGCGTGACGCTGCGCTACGAGCTGTTCGACTTCACCGAACGCGGGCTGAGCGACGAGGCCCTGCCCTCGTTGCTCGCCGAACTGCGCGATGGCGGCTACGCGGGCGTCAACGTTACCTATCCGTTCAAGCAGGCGGTGATCCCGCTGCTCGACGATCTCGACGAAAGTGCCGAGCTGGTCGGCGCGGTCAACACGATCGCGATGCGCGGCGGCCGGCTGACCGGGCACAACACCGACATGCGCGGCTTTCGCGACAGCGTGGCCGCCAACCTCCCGGGTGTCCCGATGCGAGCGATACTCCAGCTCGGCGCCGGCGGCGCGGGATCGGCAGTGGCCAGCGCGCTGCTGTCGCTCGGCGCCGAGCGGCTGGAAATCCTCGACGTCGATACCGCCCGCGCGCAGGCGCTCGCCGCGAGTCTCGCCGGGCGTTTCGGCGCCCGCCGCGTGGCTGCGCGCGCCGCCGGCGACGACAACACCGCGGGGGTCGACGGCATCGTCAACGCCACCCCAATCGGCATGGCCGCGCATCCGGGTACACCCCTGCCGCCCGAACGCATCGGAGCGCCGCACTGGGTGGCAGACATCGTCTATTTCCCGCTCGAAACCGAGTTGCTGCGGATCGCGCGCGAAGCGGGCTGCCGCACGCTGGACGGCAGCGGCATGGTGATCCGCCAGGCCGCACTTGCGTTCGATATCTTCACCGGCCGAACCGCCGACCGCGACCGCATGCGACGGAGCTTCTTTGCGGCGGGGCAGGCCGCCTGAACGCGCCGCAGCGCGCGCTCACGCACCCGGGACGAGCGCGACGAGGCTCGCGATCTGCAGTTCGAGCCGCTTGACTTCGCGAACGACGGCGTTGCGCTGCATTTCGAGCCAGAACCACAGCTTCACCAGCGAAAGCGAGAGCATGAGGAAAGTCGCGAGCAGCGACCCGCCGAGCATTTCGCGAACCTCGGTTGCGTGCAGCAGGCGCCACACGGCAAAGCCGGTGATGACGACGAACGCGGCTCCGGCCACCGCCACGGCCCAGGTATAGCCGCGGCGCGCGGTCCGGAACATGCCGATGGCCTCGCCAACCGGAGAGAGCTCGCGGCTGAGCGCTTCATAGTCCCGCACATCGGCGGGCGAGAGCGCGCGCCGGATGGCTTCATCGACTGTCGTCATGATCGTCTCCTTGTAAAACTCGCCTGAGGGTCTCGCGCGCGGCAGAGAGCCGGGATTTCACCGTGCCGGACGGAAGGCCATGCGCCGCGGCAATCTCTTCGACGCCGAACCCCTCGCCATAGTGCAGGCTGACGACGAGCCGTTGGCCAACCGGCAGCTGCGCGATTGCGTTGCGCAGATCGAAATGCGTGTCGGCGCCCCCGGCTGGCGTCGCATCGGACAAGGCGCCGGCCTGCGCCAGCAGCCGCCGGTCGCGCACCGCCCGCCGCACGCTGTCGGCGCAGCGCCGCGACACGAGCGCAAAGATCCAGGGCGGAAATCGCGCCGGGTCTTCGAGCCGCCGCAACCCGCGCGCGGCGCCGATCCAGGCGTCCTGCACCGCATCGCGCGCCGCATCCGCATCGCGCAGCAAGTGACCGGCGTGCCGGACGAGCCGAGGCGTCCACCGCGCCACCAGTTGCCCGAACGCGGCGTCGCTGCCGGCCATCGCGGAGGCGACCAGCAGTTCCTCCAGCACCATGCCCGGATCGCGTCGCATCCCGCCTCCCTACCATGCGATAGTCGCTTGGCGGGCGGATTTGGTTCGGTGTTCGATCGCGATCGAATGCAAGGGCGCGACCGCAGGCCCGCTCGGCCGGGTTCCTCGACCGCCTACCCAATCCATCGCGCGTCGCGGCCGACGGTCGCGGGATTCAGGAACTGCGGATCAATTCCTCCAGAAAGGAAGGAACGATCCGCCGGCGGTCGAGATCATGCCTAAGCGGCGAAGGTGATCCTGAAGGCGCTGGCGATGCGCGTCGGCAGCCGTTCCGGCACATCGATGTCGAGCGCCGTAGCGGTCTGGCGGAAATGCAACGGCTCGCCGAAGCCCAGCAATCGTACGCCTCGGACGGCGCGCGACTGGCTGGCGCCGCGGCCGAGCGATGCGATCGTTACGCGTCCGCGCGGCTCGCCGAGCGTGATCGCGTAGAGCGCCTTGCCCTTGGTCGTGAAGCGAATGTCCTGCGCCGTATATTGCGCATTCTCCTGGAAAGCGCCGCTGGCGGTTTTCGTCGGCCCTTCGCCAAATTGGTGCCAGGGGCGCGTGCCATGGATCGCTTCGCCGTTGACCGCCATCCATGTCGCCAGCTCCGCCAGCAGGGTCTGCGACTCCGGGGGCAGGCTGCCGTCGGGATACAGCACGACGTTGAGGAGCAGATTGCCGTTCTTGCTGACGATGTCGGCCAGCATCCCGATCACTTCGGGTGCGGTCTTGTAGGTAAAGCCGTCCGAGTAGAACCAGTCGCCGTTCGACGTGTCGGTCTGCCAGGGGCGTGGGTTGATGCCGCTCATCACGCCGCGCTCGACATCCTGCACGCACGTCTCGGGATCGAATTCGCCCGAGCCAAGGGCCTTGCAATTATAAACCGCCTGGGTCTGACCCCGGCGGTCGACGCTGCGGTTGTAGAGATGCGCGACCAGCGAACGCCCGGTCTCGCCGAACGGAAGGCCGCCGTCGGAATAGAGCAAATCCGGCTGGTAGGAATCGACCAGGTCGCGAATGCGGTCGAACCAGCGCTGATGGTAAGCCGGGTTGGTGGTGTACCAGGTTTCCGCGTTGCCCTTGTACGGCTCGTTATGCGAGGCGTGATAGAGATCCGCGTATTTCGGGTCGGCACCATCATAGTTCACGCCCAGCTTGGGCCAGAATTGATCGTAGCCGTGACTCGGGTAGAACCAGTTATGGCTGGCGCCGAGATGCTCGGACACGCCGAAGTGCAGCCCGCGGCGCCGCGCCGCGTCGCGCCACGCCCCGACGATGTCGCGTTTTGGGCCCATCGCAACGGCATTCCAGCGGTGATGGCGCGAATTCCACAAGTCGAAATTGTCGTGATGCACGCCCATGCTGACGAAATATTTCGCGCCGGCGGCGACGTAGCGATCCATCAACGCCTCGGGATCGAATTTTTCCGCCGTCCACAGCGGAATGATGTCCTTGTAGCCGAATTCGGAGGGGTGGCCGTATTTCTTGAGATGATGGTCATAGTGTGGATGTCCAGGGACATACATAAACCGGGCATACGAATCGCCCGAGCGCGGAACGGCCTGCGGTCCCCAATGCGCCCATATGCCGAACTTGGCGTCGCGGAACCAATCCGGCGCGCGATAGGTCTTCAGCGAGTCCATGGTTGGCTGGAAAGGACCGGAAACGATCGGAGCGCGCGCGGCGGACGTCGGCTGGGAATCCTGGGCGTGCGCGACCGCCTCCGCCCCTAGGGTCATCCAGAGTGGCGCACCCAAGACGTTCCGCCTGCTTATCCCTACCATATCATTCCTCTCCTGATCCGATCGCGTGTCCTCGCCGCGCCCATGACGTCCGCCGCGGACTAATGGGCGCAGCCGCCGCCCGCTCATCCTCAGGCCGTTCGTAGCGAGGCGAAGTCCGACCGAGCTTTCACGGGCACGATAGACGAACGATCTCGCTTATGAAAAGTGTTTTCATGGGCGAGGTGAGTCGTCGGCAGCTGACGCGAGGCCTCAGCTGCGCGCATGTCGCAACGTCGGCGCATTCGCGTGGCAATCGAGTCATGAGCATCCTGTGCGCCACCACCGCGCTCCAATAGTGCTCTCGCTCGCGGCAGCGCTGGCGAAGCGCGCTAGTTCCAGTCGCGTGCCATGAACCGGCCCTTTGCGCCGCCCAACACGCTCAGTGCGAGTTCGACATTGCGGATCCGCGCCGCATCTGACTTCAACCTTGCGAGGTAGCGAAGCACTTCCTTTTGAAGGCTCGGCGTGAGCGCCTCCCACCGCGCCCTTGCTTTGGGGTTCTGCTCGAGACCCGCGGAGAAGGCGGGGAGCATGTCGTGTTGCGGGCCGCCTCGATAATCGGCGTCGAACGCCACCGAGACGGTGACGGCGCTGCCCACATCCACGCCCGCCTGCTTGCGAACTATGCCGTCGAGGTAGAGGAAGAAACTCCCGTCGCCTGCCGGCATCATGTTGACGCGCCAGGCACGCTCCGGCTTTCCATTCACGCGCACCAGCACCGGCATGGGCTTTTTCCAGCCCGGCATGATCGCGTGCGCGCGCTCCGCGCTGACGAGAACGAAAGGGTTGATGCCCCTGCGCTCGATCTCGGCCTCGAATTCCATGGACGACGCTCCTCGGCACTGGGACCGCCTTTGCTTCGGCCTTTCCTATGGACCGAGCGGCCGGTTTGCCAGCCCTGCAGCGTTCGTCTTGTGCCCTGGGGACACTTAGCTATATGCTTAGCTAAGGAAGACGCATGTGGCACAATTTTCAGTTCACGATGCCAAGTCGAATCTCTCCAGGCTGATCGCAGCCGCGCTGGAAGGCGACGATGTCGTGATCGCGCGTGGCAGTGTGCCGGTGGTGCGGCTGGTTCCGGTCTCGCCGCGGGGGAAACGACACTTTGGCGCGCTCAAGGGCAAGATTGCCGTCGATGGCCGCTTCGACGAACCATTGCCCGACGACGAACTCGGTGCGTGGAACCTGGCTTGAGGCTGCTGCTCGATACCCGCGCACTGATCTGGTGGCTGGCGGGCGATGATGCATTGAGCATGCGAGCGCGGGCCGCGATCGGCGACGAGGGAAACAGCGTTGCAGTGAGCGCGGCTTCGGCAATGGAGATCAGCACCACTTTCCGGATCGGCAAGCTGCCGGACGCGGCGCTGCTCGCGCACGACTTCGAGGCAATCATCGCGGAGCAGGGATTTGCCGAACTGGCAATCACGGTTCGCCACGCGCGGATCGCGGGTGAAATGAACATCGCGCATAAGGACCCCTTCGACCGCCTGTTGATCGCACAGGCGAGAGTCGAGGAAATGGCGCTAGTTTCGAACGAGACATTGTTCGACGGGTTTGCGGTGCAGCGCATCTGGTAAGCTGTGGCTTCTCGGCGCGCCCGCGTTGATCCGCTCGCCAGACCCGCGTCGCATAGTATGGCTCGGCTCGCGGAGGGGCGGGTGACGCAGTTTCGACGGTTTCCAGGCGTCCTCAGGGATATGCGGGCGCGAATACGACCGGTCGATCAGCCCCAGACTCGATCGTACCGCTGCCCCAATCCGGTCAGCAGCTCATATTGCGACAACCCCGATGCCGCCGCCGTCTCCGGCAACGCGTAGCTGATCGCCACCCAGTCGCCCTCGCCCAAATCCGGCGCCGCGCTGACGTCGATCGCGATCAGGTCCATCGATACGCGGCCGATCACCGGCAGCTCGCGCTTGTCTGCCAGCGCGACGCCCTTGTCGGAAAAGCAGCGCAGAAAGCCGTCGGCATAGCCGAGATTGAGGGTCGCGACTTCGGTATCGGCGGACGCAGTCCAGGTTGCGCCATAGCCGACCGTTTCGCCCGCCCGCACGGTCCGGCGCTGGAGGATTTCGGCTTCCGGCGTCGCCACCTGGCGGATCGCGGCAAGCTCTGGCCGCTGCGCGCCGCCATAGAGCGACAGGCCGGGGCGAGTCAGATCGAAGGCATAGTCCGAACCGAGCCCGATCCCGGCTGAATTGGCGAGGCTCAGCCGCCGCGCGCTCGTCCGCCCGGCAAGCCCGGCCAGCGCATCGCGCTGCCGAGCATTCATCGCCACCTCCTCATCGGAGCAGGCGAGATGGCTCATCAGCGTGTCGATCGTGAGCCCGTCGAGCAGCCCCGAGGCGACATCGGCGATCGCCAAGCCCAGCCGGTTCATGCCCGTATCGACCATCACGTCGCACACGCGACCGGTCGGCTTCCAGCGCCGTACCTGCTCGGGCGTGTTGAGCACCGGCCGCGCAAAGACCGCGTCGCGCGGGTCCTCCGCCCGTACGCCGTGGAGCACCGAAACCGGAACGCCGAGATCGGTAAGATCCTCCGCCTCGGCCCAGGTCGCGACGAAAAAGTCGCGGCACCCCGCCGCAGCCAGCCGGCGCACCACTTCGCGCGCGCCAAGCCCATAGCCGTCGGCCTTGACCGCCGCGCCGCACGCCGCGTGTCCGCTCATTCGATCGAGCGTGCGCCAATTGTCGACGAGCGCCGCACCATCGAGGCGCAGCCGAAGCGGGGAAGCAGTCATGCGAACGCGGTTAGCGGTCGCGGGGGGCTTCCTTCAATCCCCACCAGGTCACGATCAGCGCCATCGCCACCACGGCGATCGTGTACCACAGCCCCGAATAGGGATCCTTGGTCCTGGCGACGATCGCCGCGCTGACCAGCGGCAGGAAGCCGCCGAAATAGCCCGAGCCGAAATGATAGGGGATCGACATCGAGCTGTAGCGAATCCGCGCGGGGAACATCTCGGTGAGGCACGCGGCGAGCGGTCCATAGGTCAGGCCCGACAGCGCCATGATCGCCATGATGGTTGCGATAATGCCTGCGACCTGCGCCGGTGCCGGGACATGCGGCTCGGTCAGCATCGCCGGATTGGCGAAATGGCCGAGCAGCCAGAACAGCGGGAAGAGGAAGATCAGCGTCAGCACGAACCCCGCCATCATCGGCGTCTTGCGCCCGATCCGGTCCGACAGCGCGCCCGACAGGATGAAGAAGCCGGTGCCGAGCAACGCACCCGCCGCCGAGATCAGCTGCGCGGCGGTTTCCTGGACATGCATCGGTCCCGACAGGAACGACAGCACGCCGAACATCGCGGTGTACCAGATCGCAGTCATGCCGGCCGTGACACCGAACAGCGCGACGAAGATCCGCTTCGGGTTGCCCGGATAGGTGAAGCTTTCGACGAACGGATTGGCCGCGGTCTTGCCTTCCTTCTTGAGCGCCAGGAACACCGGGCTTTCGGACAGCTTCAACCGGATCCACAGCGACACCGCGAGCAGCACGACGGAGAAGAGGAATGGCAGGCGCCAGCCCCAGGCCGTCCATTGTCCGGCCGACAGCGGTGCCTTGAACATCAGCACCACTGCGAGGCTGAGGATGAACCCGCCGACCACCGCCGCCTGGATGAAGCTGGTGTAATAGCCCGAGCGGCCGCCGGGCGAATGTTCGGAGACATAGATCGCCGCGCCGCCATATTCGCCGCCCAGCGCCAGCCCCTGCGCCACGCGCAGCACGATGATCAGCAGCGGCGCGGCGATGCCGATCGTCGCATAGCCGGGGACGAGGCCGACGCCGGCCGTGGCGATACCCATCAGCGTGATCGTGACGAGGAAGGTATATTTGCGCCCGAGCTTGTCGCCGAGATAGCCGAACAGGATCGCGCCGAGCGGCCGGAACGCGAAGCCGACCGCGAAGCCGGCCCAGGTCAGCAGGTCCTGCAGCGTCTCGTTGCCGGGCGGCAGGAAGGTGTGCTGGATGATCTTCGCGGCGGCGAGCGTGCCGTAGATGAAGAAATCATACCATTCGAAGATCGTGCCCAGCGCCGACGCGCCGATCACCAGCCGCATGTCGGCAACGCTCGGCTCGGCGGTGTGCGGATGATCCTCAGCGACAGTCGCCATGCGGTCCTTTCCCTCCCGTTTTGCCGAGGGGTCTAGGCGGCGCGCGCATGGGCGGCAAGCGCGGGGACTCAGCCGAGCATTTGCACCATCAGCGCAGTGTCGGCGAACTCGACGATCGATTCGATCCGGCCGGTATGGTCGAACGTCCAGATGTCGAGCAATTCGCTGTCTTCCGGCGCGCCGCCGCGCACCGATGTGCGCACGCGCCAATGGATCATTGCGACATTGCCCTGGATCAGCGTTCGCAGCCGCTCGATCTCATGGAACTGGAACTGGTCGACCAGCCCGGCCACCGCCGCACGAGCATCCACTGCGCCCGCTCCGAACGGCGCGAACACGCGCGGCGAAACGGCGAGGCGATAGGTCGCGCCCGGCGCGAAATGGCTTTCGAGCGCCGCCATGTCGCCGCGCTGGCGCGCCGCGAGAATCGCATCGATCTGCTCATGGCTCGGGTGATGCATGCCAAATTCTCCCCCACGCCGAGCATAGCATGCGCCGGCTGCGCCGGCTAGAATCGCAGGATCGGCTTGATCACCTGGCCGGTTTCACCTTGCGCGATGGCGTCGGCGATGTCGTCGAACGCGAAGAACCGCACCAGCCGGTCGAACGGGAAGCGCCCCTCGCGGAAATAGCCGATCAGTTCGGGGATGAAATTTTGGGGGTCGGCGCCGCCTTCGACCACGCCACGGATGACGCGGCCGCCGCTCATGATGTGCGTCGTGTCGGCCGTCAGTTTCGTGCCCGGCGCATAGGCGCCGATCAGCGCGATTTCCCCGCGCGGCGCGAGCGCAGCGAAGGCCTGGTTGACGAGGTCGGCGATGCCGGTGGTGTCGAGGATATAGTCGAACCCCGCCGGGCATCCGGCCGCGGCGGCGTGCTCGGCGAAGCTGGCCGTATCGGACTTGATGCCATGCGTCGCGCCGAGTTCCTGCGCGAGCGCGATTCGCTGTTCGTTGATGTCGAGCGCCACGATCGTCGCCGCGCCGGCGATCTTCGCCGCCATGATCGCCGAGATGCCGACCGCTCCGGTGCCGATCACGGCCACGCTGCTGCCCGCACGTACCCGGCACGAATTGAGCACGGCGCCGGCGCCGGTCTGGATGCCGCAGCCGAGGGGACCGAGCAGCTCGATCGGCACGTCCCGGTCCACCTTGACCGCGTTGCGGCGCTTGACCAGCGCGTGGCTGGCAAACGCCGACTGGCCGAAGATATGGCCGTGCACCGCCTGCCCCTGCGCGTCGGCGAGCGCAGTCGACCCGTCCGCGCGTACGCCGAAGAAGTTGAGCGGCACCCAGCTGTGGCAATAGGCCGGCTGCTGCTCGTCGCACGAGGAGCAGTGGCCGCACGACAGGAAGCTGAGCACGACATGGTCGCCCGGCTTAAGGTCGGTGACGGCGCTGCCGGTGGCGATGACGATTCCGGAGCCCTCGTGGCCCAGCACGACCGGCAGCGGGATTGGCAGCAGCCCGTCACGCATCACCATATCGGTGTGGCAGACGCCGATACCCTTGAGCTCGACCAATAGTTCGTCGGGCCGCGGGTCCTCGATCGTGACGGTTTCGAGCACCGGCGCGGCGCCGACCGTGCGCTGCACGGCCGCTCTGGCTTCAATCGGCATGGTTGGAAACTCCTCGCGTCAGAATTTGAAGCCGAGCCGCGCATACCATTCGCGCGGGCGGTTGTAGCTGCCGAAATAGACGCCGGCAGCGTCATTGGCGCCGCCCGAGACGAGGTAGCGCTTGTCGGTCAGATTGGTGGCGCCCACCGTCACGTCCCAATGGCCGCCGGGTTCGCGATAGGTCACGCTGGCATTGACGATGTCGGTCGCGGGCCGGCGCAACGGCAGGTAGCGCGCCACGTCGTTCCAGACCTCGCTCTTGTAGGTCCAGTCGGCGAGCAGCACGACCGTTCCGGCGTTGCCGAGCGCAAACTCGTAGCGCGGGCTCAAGTTGAGCGACCATTTGGCAGTCTTGGGCAGCTGGCCGCCGACCAGCGCGCCTTCGCGAAGTCCCGGGATCGGCCCGGCGACGTCGGGACGCAACACGCTCGCCGACAGCGCGGTGAAGGTCGCGTCGAGATAACCGAGCGACGCGTTCAGCGTCAGGCCGTGCGCGGGCGCGACGACCGCTTCGAGCTCGAAGCCCTTGATCCGCGCAGTGCCGGCATTGTCGATTGTCGGTGACGTGCCGACCTGCTGGTTGAGCTGGACGTCCTGATAGCGCGTGGTGAACACCGCGAGGTTGAGCTGCAGCTTGCGGTCGAGCAGCGTCGATTTGATCCCAGCCTCGAACGTCTGGGCCTTTTCCTCGTCGAAATCCGGCGCGACATTGCCCTGGGGGTTGGTCAGGCGGGTCGTCCAGCCGCCCGTCTTATAGCCTTCCGAATAGCTGCCATAGATCATCACGTGCTCGATAGGGTGCAGCTGGACGCCGAGCTTGGGCGAGAAGTTGGAGAATTCCTTGCGGTTCGTGCCCGGAACATAGACGCGCACCGGATTGGTCGGATCGGGGTACGACAGCGCGGCGAAGCACGGCGGGCCACCAGCGGCGACGGGCGGCGCGAGTGGAAAATTGCCGAACGGCGCGATGTTGCCGCTGCCGTCGGAGCAACCGAAGAACTTGTAGTTGCCGCCGTTGAGATCCTGCTGTCCGCCCTCGAACAGCTTGGTCTCGTGCGTGTAGCGTCCGCCCGCCGTGAACCCGAGCCAGTCGGCGACCCGGAAGTCGACCTGGCCGAAAAAGGCATAGTTCTTGGTGTCGAAACGATTGGGTCCGTCGACTTGCAGCAGGCCCTCGTCGAACACGACATAATCGTGCAGATTGCCGCTTTCCTTGAAGTAATAGCCGCCGAGGACGAAGTTGAGCCGCTTGTCGAGCAGGTTGGTGCCGAGCAGCTGAAGCTCTTCGCTGAACTGCTTCTGGTTCTGCGTGAACGACAGCTCGAGCATGTCGAGCGGCGAGCCGTCGACATCGGTACCGGCCCGCCAGTCGGTCTTGCGGTACGACGTGATCGAACGCACCATCAGCCCGTGCGCGATGTCGAATTCGACGTTGCCGGCGACACCCCATGCCTTGAGCTTGTTGAACGTCGGGCCGGTGGCGTAGCTGATGTCGGGATCGCCGGTGATGAAGCGGCCGTCCCAGGGCAGGCGATCGTTCGACGGGTTGCCATCGGCATTCACACCCGCCAGCGGTGCGAGCAGTCCGGCCGGGAAGACGCTGGTTCCGCGCGCGCCACAGATTGCCGTGGCCCCGCGCGCCGCAATCTGCGCTGGCGAGGAATTGATGCAGAAGTTGTAGAGCCCGCCGAACAGGACGCCGCCCGCGGGATTGATCGGATTGATTCCGGTGCCGGGCAACGGGTTGGTAGGCGCGAACGGCCCCGGGGGGAAGGAGACCCCGAGCAGCGAGCTGTTCTGGCCCGACGAATCCTGATGCGTGTAATCGCCCGTCAGCGTGACGCGGACGCTTCCGCCATTGTCCCAGCGCAGCTTGCCGCGCAGGCTGGCGCCATTGTCGCCGCTTTGGCTGGTCGCAGTATCATAGCCGGCGTGGTTGAAGGCGAGATAGCTGTCCGAGTTCGCGATCGCCTGCATCTCGGCCGCGGTGCCCGGATAGCGAACGCGCTTCTGGAAGCCGCCGCGGCTGGTGACGGCTGCCGTGACCGAACCGGCCAGCGCCTCCGTCAGCGGAATGTCCATGGTCGCGCGCGCCTTGACCAGGTGATAGCTGCCAGTCGTGACGTCGCCGGTAAGGCGAAATTGCCGGCCTGGATTGTGCGTGACGATCGAAATGGCGCCGCCGATGGTGTTGCGCCCGAACAATGTGCCCTGCGGCCCCTTGAGCACTTCGATGCGCTCGACGTCGGGCAAGTCCTGGTTCGCGCCCACGGTGCGGGCAAGATAGACGCCGTCGAGATAGATGCCGACGCCGGGATCGATGTTGAACGCGAAATCGTCCGAACCGATGCCGCGGATCGTCGCGGAGAGCACTGCAGACGAGCCCGAGAACGGCGTGCCGCCATCGAGATTCACGTTCGGGGCGAGCGCACCGAGCGACGCCACGTCGGTTACCGCGCGCTCCTTGAGCGCGATGCCCCCGAACGCGGAGATGGCGATCGGCACGTCCTGGACGTTCTCGACGCGCTTCTGCGCGGTGACGACGATTTCCGCAACACCCTCCTGCGGCGCGGCGCTGTCGGCAGGTGCTGCAGCGGCGGCAGGCTGAGCGGACGCAGTGGCCTGTGCGTGGGCCGCGCACGGCGCGAGACATGTCGCGAGCGCGAGCGCGCTCGCCGAAATCAGATGGGCTTTCATGCTACCTCCCCAATGTTTGGGAGAACGCATGATCCCTGGGCGCATGGCTGGCTCGGACAGACGCGCAAATCACCGGACAAACGCGCAGCCAGTCCGACACTCTTTCAGGGAGGGGAGCATGTAGGCCCACTCCTCGTGCACCCGGGCCAGAATTCACGCTCGACGCCCAAGCCGCCGTCAGTGGCAGATGCGGTATCTGCTCGGGCTGACGCCGAACCGCTGCTGGAAGCGGCGGGCGAAATAGGACGGATCGGCAAAGCCGCAGTCCAGGGCGATTTCGGTCACGCTGGTTTCCGGCGCGCTCGACAGTAAGCGTGCCGCGCGTTGGAGCCGGCGATCCGCGATCAGCTGGCCGAGCGTCGTTCCCGCGCGCGCTGCGGCCGCCTGCAAGGTCCTGAGCGGAACGCCGGTGTCGGCCGCGATCATCGCCGGCGTCAGATCGAAGTCCGCCAATCGATCGGCAATCACTTCGTCGACGCGGTTGAGCAACGGATCCCAGCTCGACTCGAGCCGTTCCCCGCAGTTGCCGAGACAGGCGGCGATCATGTCGGCGAGAATCGTCGCGTGCGCCTGCCAATGCGCAGGCGGCATTGGCTGAGATGCTTCCTGCCAAAGCGAATGCATGTGGCGATAGACCAGCCGCATTCCGGGCAGCTTGCCCGATACGGTCCGCGCGACATGGTCGTCGATATCGGGCAATCTTCCCGACAGGATCGCATGGTCGAGTTCGACCACCATCATTTCGTGCGTGGTGGCGGCATCGAAGCGATAGAATTCCTCGGCCGCGCAGATCACCATGTCGCCCTCGCCCACGATCGCCGAGCGGCCGCGCTGCTCGAGCTTCGCGCGTCCGGCAGTCACGACATGCGCGACGAGCGTCCGGCGTGTCGGCATTGCCGCGCGCCGCTCGTTGCGCGTGATCACCGCCGGGCGCGAGAAGGGACGGACCATCCTGAGATCGGCGAGCTGCCAAACGCTCAGCCGCGCATCGAAGCCTTCGTGCCGAGAATCCACGACCATGCCGTCATAGGTCGACCCAATGACGTCGTTCCAATAGCCGAGCCGTTCCCGCGGCTCGAAATCACGCGTCGACAAGACCTCGATCATAGCTGTCACCACGAACCCAGCGGCGGTAAATCCCCGCCTGATTGTTAGTAGATATAACAATCAATGGCAATGCCAGCGCGCGAAGCGGCGCCGTCCCGCATTGGTCCGGCACCGCGCTCGCGGCAGCCGCGGTCAGGCAGCGAGTGATTCGAGCGCCTCGCTCGCCTCGAGCCACGCGGCCTCGGCCGACGCGATCCGCTCGGCGATGGCGGCGCGGCGCTTCATCAGCTCGGTCATGGTGAGCTTGGCGAGCGCCGGCGCGGCCGATCCGGGATCGAACATCGCGCGATCGACCGTGCTGAGCTCGGCCTGGAGCCTGGCGAGCTCGGCTTCCGCGGCCTTGGCCGCCTTGCGCAGCGCCTGGCCCTTTTCGCGCGCTTCGGCAGCGGCGCGGCGCTGGTCCTTGCGGCTCGCCTTGGCTTCGCTCGCACCGGCATCGGCGGCATCCTTGGCGAGAACGAACGCGATATAGTCGTCGAGGCTGCCGTCGAACTCGCGCGCAGTGCCACCGTCGACCAGCACCAGCCGGTCGGCAGTCGTCTCGATCATATGGCGGTCGTGGCTGACGATCACGACGGCGCCCGAATAGGCGTTGAGCGCCTGGACCAGCGCCTCGCGCGCATCGACATCGAGGTGGTTGGTCGGCTCGTCGAGGATCAGCATGTGCGGCGCGTCGCGCGTGATCAGCGCGAGCGCGAGCCGCGCGCGTTCGCCGCCCGAGAGCTTGCCGACCACAGTCGTCGCCTTGTCGCCCGAAAAGCCGAACCGCCCGAGCTGCGCGCGCACCGCCGATTGGCTCGCCCCCTTCATCTGCAGCGTCATGTGCTGCAGCGGCGTCTCGTCGCGATCGAGTTCCTCGACCTGATATTGCGTGAAATAGCCGACGCGCATCTTGCCCGTGGCGGTCTTTTCGCCCTCCATCGGCGCGAGCTGTGCGGCGAGCAGCCGCGCGAGCGTGGTCTTGCCATTGCCGTTGCGCCCCAACAGCGCGATGCGGTCGTCGGGATCGAGCCGCATGTTGAGCCGCTTGAGGATCACCGTCTCGCCATAGCCCACGCTCGCCATGTCGAGCGTGATCAGCGGCGGGCGCAGCTCGTCGGGATCGGGGAAGTCGAAGCTCAGCGACGGATCGTCGATCAGCTCGGCGATCGGCTGCAGCTTCGCCAGCGCCTTGACGCGCGACTGCGCCTGTTTGGCGGTCGAGGCGCGTGCGGAATTGCGGCGCACATAATCCTGGAGCTTCTCGCGCTGCGCCTGCTGCTTCGCCTTCGCCGCGGCAAGCTGCGCCTGGCGTTCGGCACGCTGGCGCTCGAATGCGTCATAGCCGCCCGGATAGAGCCACAGCCGCCCGCGCTCGAGATGCAGGATGTGATCGACGACATTGTTGAGGAAGTCGCGCTCGTGGCTGACGATCAGGATCGTCGCCGGATAGGATTTCAGGAAATCCTCGAGCCACAGCACCGCCTCGAGATCGAGGTGGTTCGACGGTTCGTCGAGCAGCAACAGATCGGGCTGCGAGAACAGGAGCGCCGCGAGCGCGACGCGCATCCGCCATCCACCCGAGAAGCTGTCGAGCGGTCGGTGCTGCGCCTCGTCGTCGAAACCCAACCCGACCAGGATGCGCGCCGCGCGCGCCGGCGCGGCATGCGCGTCGATTGCGTTGAGCCGCTCATGCACTTCGCCGAGCCGGTCGGGGTCATGGCTGTGCTCGGCCTCTTCGAGCAGCGCGGCGCGCTCGGTATCGGCGGCGAGCACCGTCTCGAACGGCGTGGCGCTGCCGGCGGGCGCCTCCTGCGCGATATAGCCGATGCGGCTGCCGCGCGGCATGTCGACCGAGCCGGCATCGGCCTCGAGATCGCCAGCGATCACCTTGACCAGAGTCGACTTGCCCGCGCCGTTGCGTCCGATCAGCCCGACGCGGCTCTTCGGCGGCAGTTTGGCCGAAGCGCCGTCGAGGATCGTGCGCCCGCCCAGGCGCACCGTGATATCGGTCAAGTTGAGCATGGCGGCGCGCTTAGCGGGAAGTTGGCGAGAAGGCCAATCGGCTCATTTACTGGGGTCGAGGCAGCGATCGAGTGCGTCGCGATCGGCCGGTGTCGGGGCCCTGCCACGATACGACCGGTAAATCACCCGACGCTCGGCGCCCTTGTCGATGACGATGGCTCTGGTATCCCGCATCTCGCTGGACAGCTGCGCCGCCGAGATCAGCTCAGATGCCCTTCAGCGTCCAGAAGAGGAAGCCCGCGATCGAAACGCCAAAGTAGGAACCGGCGAGCAAGAGCGTTCGCGCTCTCCAATTGTGCGGCGTATTCTCAAGAGTGAGCGCGCGGAACACGTGCTTGGCTCCGAACAGGAAAAGGCCGCTCAAGATGGCATCCAGCGCCACCAGGCCGAACATCGCCACCCATTTGGGAACACCAGGAAGCGGCCGCGCGAGATTCATTATGATCAGCCCAACGTCGGCCGCTATCAGCCAAGCCCCGGCCGCCCAGTACCAGGTTTGTCGCGATCGCCCCGGGACCAACCACAACGCCAAGACGGTACCCGTCGCGAATATGTACGGCCATGCCGCGTATTGGGAGGAGGCGCTTATGCTGCCGAGGCCGCCAAGGACGCCACCGATACCTCCGATCCAGTTGGAACTTCGGTCTAAACGCTGCTTCTCTTCAATATCAGCGATGTAGCCCCCGACCATTGGCCCAGCTTAGCGACAGGACATTATTCAGCAAGCCATCACTTGAGCCGACCGCTTCACAGGAAATTGTGCGGCCAGATCATCGTGCGCCACATATGCGCGGTCGGCGAGCCGTCGAACCCGAGTCCTTCCTCGGGCTGTTTGAACGCGCGCCCGATCACGTCGGTGAAGATCGCCGGATCGATCGGATCGACCTTGTCGAAGAAATATAGGTCGTACAGCGTCACCAGCCGCGCGCTCATGTACCAGCGATGCGCTTTGGCCGCCTCGGCATCGCGGCGGATATATTCCGGGGGAACGTAATCGGCTCCGAAGAAGCGATGATAGCTTTCGGGATATTCATAGCCGACGCTTTCGTCGGCGAAATAGCGTAGTGGCTGGTGGTATTGCACCGCCCAGGCGACTTCCTCGCTGACATAGGGCGCGATCATCTGCGCGCCCCAATAGCCGTGGTCGGCGCGGATCAGGCAGCCGTTGGCGATGTCGTGGAGCAGGCAGGCGATGACCACCTTGTCCTCGTGCCCCTCGTCCATCGCGCGCTTGGCCGAGCTCAGCAGGTGATTGACGGTGATGGTGCCGAAGCGGTGGGTGAAGAAATCCATCAGCGTCGGGCGCTCGGGCATCCGCGGGAGCGCCGGATCGTCGCCCATCATCATCACCGTGCCCGGCTTGAGCTTCGCCAGCACTTCGAATTCGGGCGTCTCGTCGAGCACATGACCGATCGGCGCCTTGAGCACGATGCGCTCATGCGCAGCCTGCGGCCAAGGCCGCTCGTCCTGGAGTTCACACATGGCCTTAGCGTTAGAGCTATGGCCCCCCGGTCTCAAGCCACCAGCGCTTCCATCGCCTGCACGACCAGCACGGTGTCGACGAACTGGGTGATCGCGGTGACCTTGCCATCATCGTCGAACTCCCAGATGTCGCACGCCTCGGTATGGAGGGGGTCGCCGTCCGTCGCCACTTCGAGCCGAAGCTGCAGCATCGCGGTATTGCTGTCGGCGAGCATTTGGACGATCTGAATGTCGTTGAAGGTGAACTGGTCGATCAGCGCGCCGATCGCCTCCATCGCGTCGACGGGCTCGACCGGTAGCCGATCCCCCAGGGCGGCGTGGCCAACCATGCGATAGGTTGCGCCAGGGGCGAAGAAGCCGGCCATCGCTTCCTTGTCGCCACGCTGGCGTGCATCATATCCGTCCCGGACCAGCTGCGCGATCGTATCGGCATCCACCATCGTGTCTCTCCCCTGGAGTCAATGGCGAAGTATAGGGCAAATCCGCCTGGCGAGCTACCACGTGCCTGGCAGCACCCGATCGCTATTGGATCAGATTAGCGCCAGATCGGATTCGCTTCTATTTCAGGCGAGTACATGTTGACATATTGCGCCAGTCGCGGCCGGTCGGCGGCGTTGGGGCTGGCGCCATGCGGCAATTCATGCCGCCAGATCACCAGATCGCCGGCACGCGCGGGAACGGTGATCGCGCGGTCGCGCAAGTCGACGCTCCGCGGATCCTCCGCGCCATACGACGCGGCCCATTCGGCCAGCCCGTGGTGGAAGCCGGGTACCAGTTCGAGCGCACCCTGGTTGGCGGCCGTGTCGGTAAGATAGAGGATGCCCTGCGTCCCGAACGGAACCGGCGGCGCGAGGCTCACGTCCCAGTGCAGCCGCGGCGCGCGGAAATGCCTGCCGGGCGCCAGCGGCGCATTGAAGCTCAGCCGGTCGATGCGCATCCACAGATCGGCGGTGCCCCACAGCTGCGCGAATGCCTTGTGCACGCGCAGCGACCGCCGCGCCGGCTCGAGCGAAGCGTGCTGGAAGCACTGGACGAAGATGCCCTGCTGCCGCGGCGCCTCCCAGCTCGCCGGATCATCAGCCCGCGCGCCCTGGCTGTCCCAGAGAAACGCCGCCGTCGCCGAAGCTTCGGCCGCCGTGACGGCATCGCGCAGCACGGCATAGCCCTGGCGTTCCCATTGCGCGAGGTCGTCGGGCGACAACACCGGATCCATGCGCGCGACCGTATCGAGCAACTGCGCGGTCGCCCCAGGCGGCGATGCGCCATCGCGCCACGCGCGATAGCGCGCGAGCCGCTCGGCATCGGGCGCGCCGGTGGACCACAGCCAGTCTTCGAACGCACGACAGGACGCAAAGTCCGGTGCCGCACGCGTCGCTTGTTCGATGCCGAGACCGAGCGCGTCGAGCAGCACCTGGCTGGCCATAGTGACGCGCGGCGCACGCCCGCACAGCTGGTCCCACAGTTCCGCGATCTCGCGCGCCGCCAGGCGGTCGCGCGCGGCAAGCATCACGCCGCGCGGATTTCGCTGGCCGACGGCGCGGCCTTGCGTCCCAGCCAGAGTTTAACAGTCAACTCGCCGCCTTCGAGCGTTTCGGTCTGAACCGGCGCGATGCCCGCGCTGCGGAACCAGCCGAGCATTTGATCGTCGGAGAAGCCGAGCCGGACATGCGCATCGCTGCTGCGCAGGTCCTCGCGATCGTGCGGGGCGAAATCGACGATCAGCAGCTGGCCGCCCTGGCCCAGCACGCGCGCCGCTTCGGCGATCGCGGCGCCCGGCTGCTGCGCGAAATGCAGCACGTGATGGACGATCGCGGCATCGGCCGTGCCGTCCGCGAGCGGCAGCGAATAGAGATCGGCCTGGCGCAGTTCGGCATTGGCCAATCCGCGTTCGGACAGCTTGGCGCGCGCGAGCCGCAGCATCTCGGACGAGCGATCGATTCCGACCGCGTGTCGCGCGCGCGGCGCGAACAGCTCGAGCATGCGCCCGGTACCGGTGCCGATATCGACCAGCCGCTCGATCGGCGCATCGCCCAACGCACGCGCCATCGCCGCTTCGATTTCGCTGTCGGCGACGTGCAACGAGCGAATGGCGTCCCATTCGCCGGCATGCGCCTCGAACCATTCGGCGGCGGCAGCGGTACGGTCGGCGCGCACCGCGGCGAGCCGTGCCTGGTCGGCGACTGTCCAATGATCGGGCTCGCCGCTGCTCCAGGCATCGATCGCCGCGAGCAACGGGTCGACGCGCGCACGCCGGCCGAGCGCAACGAACACCCAGCTCCCCTCCTTGCGGCGCTCGGCAAGCCCGGCATCGCACAGGATCTTGACGTGCCGGCTGACGCGCGGCTGGCTTTGCCCCAGCACCTGCGCCAGCTCGCCGACCGACAATTCCATCGACCGGAGCAACGCGAGGATGCGGAGGCGCGTGGCGTCGGCCACGGCACGGAAGATGTCGAGCGCGAGCGTCATGCGGACAGTAGAAGCGAGCGGCGCGGCGCGGTCAACTCTCCTCCCCGTTCCGGAGAGGATTGAAGAATTGCGCAATCCGCCGCGCTCCGATAGCGGTGGCGCCCGCGACCCGAGGAGACTGCGATGCAGAAATTCGCCGTGCCAGCCGCACTTGTGCTCGCCGCGCTTGCACTCACCGGCTGCAGCAAGAAAGCGCAGAACGAAGCCAATGAGGCGGCCGAGGCGATGGCAGCCGACGTCAACGTAACCGCCAGCGAAGCGATCCGCGACGTCGATGCCGCGAGCCAGGCGGCGTTCGGCGCGGCCGAAAACAGTATCGATGCCACCGGCAATGCAGTCGACAAGGCGGGCGACAAGCTCGACCGCGCGACGAACGCTGCGAGCAAGGAACTCAAGCAATAGCGGGGCTGTTGTCGCCAGCGCTGCCGCGCGTTCCCGCCGGCTGCCATGGCGGACGCGGCAGCGATCAGAACGGAGACCAGGCCTCATGACCGAAGTTCGCGCGCTCGGCGCCTCGGGGCTCGAGATCACGCCGCTGGTGCTCGGCGGCAATGTGTTCGGCTGGACCGCCGACAAGGCCATGAGCTTCCGCATCCTCGATCGCTTCGTCGAGGCGGGCGGCGTGATGATCGATACCGCCGATGTCTATTCGGCATGGATCGCCGGCCACCGGGGCGGCGAATCGGAAAGCGTGATCGGCGAGTGGCTCAAGACCTCGGGCAAGCGCGACAAGGTGCTGATCTCGACCAAGCTGGGAATGTTTCCGAGCGCCGGGGCTCCGCACCTCGGTCCGGACGATTTCGCCACGGCCGCAGAAGCGTCACTCCAGCGGCTGGGCGTCGAGACGATCGACTTGTATTTCGCGCATCTGGACCCGCACCCCAAATACCGGCACGAGGACGTGCTCGCCAGTTTCGCGAAGCTGATCGATGCCGGAAAAGTGCGCGCGATCGGCGCGTCGAACTTCCGTGCCGCGAGTCTCAAGGCGGCGCTCGACGTCGCGACGCGCGAGGGCCTTCCACATTATCGCGTGCTCCAGCCGGAATATAATCTGGTCGCGCGCCACCATTTCGAAGGCGAACTCCAGGACCTGTGCATCACGCATAATCTGGGCGTGATTCCGTTCTTCGGGCTCGCGGCGGGCTTCCTCACCGGCAAATATCGCAGCCTCGAGGACGCATCGAAAAGCCCGCGCGGCGGCAAGGCGGCGGGCTGGCTCAAGACCAAGACCGCGATCCTGCCCGAAATGGACCGCGTCGCCGCCGAGACCGGCGCGACGCTGTCGCAGATCGCGCTCGCCTGGCTCGCCGCCCAGCCCGGCGTCACTGCGCCGATCTCGAGCGCGACCAGTGTCGAGCAGCTCGACGAATTGCTGGGCGCATGGGACGTCAAGCTCACGTCCGATCAGCTCGATCGGCTCTCCGCAGCCGGCGCCATCGGCGACGAGCAGGTCCCCGCGCCGCCGTCTCCGCAGAAGGTTGCGGAAAAGGCCGACTGACACGGTCAGCCTCTCTCGCCGGGCGAGAGAGGCTGGATGGGCACGCCGAGTCGCGGGGCCCCTGTAGCGTTCAGGCGATCGCCGACGCCTTGGTGCCGCGGCGACGCATGCCGACTCCGACGAGACTCATGCCCGCTAGCATCATCGCCCAAGTGGCGGGCTCGGGTACCGAACTTCCCGCGACGCCGTTGAGCGTCACGCCGTCGAGCGCGAGGTTCGACCCGCCACCCGTCGTAGTCGCGTCCCGGAACAGGATCGACACGAGGTTGCCGGTCCCGGCGAACTGCAGCGAGCCAGCGCCCCAGACGTTGTACGCGGCGTTGCCCGAATTGCCGGCGAGCGCGCCGTCGATCCAGACGTCGAACGAACTGCCCGTCGGATCGGAGCCCTGCTGCTCGGCGAAATGATAGCCGAGCGTATAGATCGTGCCCAGCACCGACGCGAAGCTCTGCGACAGCGTGCCGCCGGCCGTGCTATTGTGGCCGAAACTGACATAATGCGTTCCGTCGAACGCGGTCAGCCCATCCTGGGTGTCGTTCTCATAGATGTCATAGGCGCCGTTCGCCGAACCGTGCGTCCAGCCATCGACGCGGGTGTCGCCGTCGATGAGCAGGTCGCGGATGAAAGCGGGGCCTGGGGCTCCGTTGAACGTCTCGAAATCGCCATTGGTAAACGACTGCGCCATGGCGGATGGCGCGGTCAGCGCGGCGCCCAAGGCCGCTGCAACGAGCATCGTCTTCATCCTGCATCCCCTGTTACTTCGCTTGGGTCGTCGTGAGCGAGCGCCAGCGCCCGCCCGCGACCCCGCCGCGTCGTTACCACCCACCAAGCCCTTGGCACGGCGGGACAATTCAGATGAACTGCAGAGCCAGGCTACGCCCCGACTTGGCGCACTGGATTGTAGGAACCGGCCACATTCCCGATTTGGGTCAGCGGCACAAAACTATTGAATCAGCGCTTTGGCGAGCGAAACCTATGCGGGCTCGATGAACTTGCGGAACCAGCCGGCGAGCTCCTCGGTCGACAGTTCGCCCGCCGCCAGCGCGAGAAATGTCGTCACCAGTTCCACGTCGTTGCAGGTCAGCCGGAACCCGTTGAGCATCAGGAAGGTTTCCGCGACGACCGCTGCGGTTCGCTTGTTGCCGTCAACGAAGGGATGATTGCGCGCGATTCCGAAGGCATAGCTGGCTGCCAACTCCGCGACGTCGGGCTCACCATAGGCTACCAGATTGAGCGGCCGCGCCATCGCGCTCGCGAGCATGTTCGGATCACGCACGCCCTCCGCGCCGCCGTGCTCGGCGAGCTGTTCGCCGTGCGCAGCGATGGCGACCGCTACGTCGACCCAGATCCAACCTTCGGACATTTCACTTGGCGAGTTCGCGCAACGCATTGCGACGACGCGCCATCACTTCGCGAGCAGCCTTCATCTGCTCCTCGAACTGCGCATCCAATCGCGTGATGGTGTAGCCCCCCGGAACCTCGATAACGCTGAGTTCGTCACCAGGGCCGGCACGCAGGCGCGCCAGCATCTCCTTGGAGAGGATCGCTCCGGCAGAATTGCCGATCTTGATGACTTTGAGTGGCTTCGTCATTCGCCTGTTATAACAAACGTACGAACAAACCACAAGCTCAGCGCGCGATTCCGCCCGCCGCCAACACCGCCAGCGTCACCAGCTCGGAGGCGGTCGCCGTCATCGCCGCGATCTGCACCGGCTTTTCCATGCCGATCAGCATCGGCCCGATCGTCGCGTCGCCACCGAGTTCGCGCAGCAGCTTGGCCGAAATGTTCGCCGATTGCAGCCCTGGCATCACCAGCACGTTCGCCGGCCCGGAGAGCCGCGCGAACGGGTACATCGCCTGCTGCCGCGCGTTGAGCGCGACATCCGGCGCCATTTCGCCTTCATATTCGAAATTGGCGCCGCGATCGTCGAGGATCTTCACTGCCTCACGGATTCCCTCGAGCCACTGGCCCTCGGGGTTGCCGAAGGTCGAATAGCTGAGGAACGCGACGCGTGGCTCATGCCCCATCCGGCGCGCGACCAATGCGGTACCTTCGGCGATCGACGCAAGCTCCTCGCCGGTGGGGCGCTCGTTGACCGTGGTGTCGGCGATAAACACCGTGTGCGCCTGGCCGACGAGCAAATGGATGCCGAACGGCACGCGTCCCGCCGCCGGGTCGATCACGCGGCGCACCTGGCGCATCGATTCGGCCCAGGTGCGCGTGATCCCCGTGATCATCGCGTCGCCTTCGCCGAACTGGAGCAGCAGCGCGGCGAAGATGTTGCGATCGCGATTGACCATGCGCTCGACATCGCGGCGCAAATAGCCGCGGCGCCACAGCCGCTCGTAGAGGAACTCGACCATCTGCGGCACAAGCGGAGAATTGACGCTGTTGTGCAGCTCATAATCGGCAGGGTTCACGCCAAGCGCCTGCAGCCCGTCCTGTACCGATTCGCGCCCGACCAGCACCGGCCGGCCATAACCGCCTTCCTGGAACGCGATCGCCGCGCGCAGCACGACTTCCTCCTCGCCCTCGGCAAAGATCACGCGCTTGGGATTGGCGCGCGCACCTTCATAGGCGAGGCTGAGCACGGAGGTGGTCGGGTTGAGCCGCGCGCGGAGCGATTGGCGATAGGCCGCCATGTCTTCGATCGGCTTGGTCGCAACGCCCGAATCCATCGCCGCCTGCGCCACGGCCGCCGGCACGATCTCGAGCAGCCGCGGATCGAACGGCGCGGGAATGATATATTCGGCGCCGAAGCTGTGGTGCCGGCCATAGGCCGCCGCGACTTCCTCGGGCACCGGCTGGCGCGCGAGTTCGGCGAGCGCCGTCGCCGCGGCAATCTTCATCGCATCGTTGATCGTCGTCGCGCGCACGTCGAGCGCGCCGCGAAAGATGAACGGGAAGCCAAGCACATTGTTGACCTGGTTCGGATAGTCCGAGCGTCCGGTCGCGATGATCGCGTCGGGCCGCACGGACTTGGCCAGCGCAGGGCTGATCTCCGGGTCGGGGTTCGCCATCGCGAAGATGATCGGGCGCGGCGCCATCGCCTTGAGCAGCTCTGGGGGTAGCGAATCGGCCGCGGCGAGCCCGAGGAACACATCGGCGCCTTCGAGCGCCTCGGCGAGCGTCCGTTTGGTCGTGTCGACCGCATGCGCCGACTTCCATTGGTTCATGCTCTGCTGGCGGCCCTGGTAGATCACGCCCTGCATGTCGAGCATCAGGAGATTGCCGTGCGGCAGCCCCATAGCCTTGATCAGTTCGGCGCACGCGATCGCAGCGGCACCGGCCCCGAGCATCACCACTCTGGTCTGCTTGATGTCGCGGCCGGTCAAATAGAGCGCATTGATCAGCCCGGCGGCGGCGATGATCGCAGTGCCGTGCTGATCGTCGTGGAACACCGGAATCTTCATGCGTTCGCGCAGCGTCTGCTCGATCACGAAGCATTCGGGCGACTTGATGTCTTCGAGATTGATCCCGCCGAACGTCGGCTCGAGCAGTTCGACGGCATCGATGAACCGGTCGACGTCCTCGGTCGCAAGCTCCAGGTCGATCGAATCGACGTCGGCGAAGCGCTTGAACAGCACCGCCTTGCCTTCCATCACCGGTTTGGACGCAAGCGCGCCGAGGTTGCCGAGCCCGAGAATCGCAGTGCCGTTCGAAATAACGGCGACGAGGTTGCCCTTGGCGGTATAGTCATAGGCCGTGGCCGGGTCGCGCGCGATCTCACGCACCGGCACCGCTACGCCCGGCGAATAGGCCAGCGCGAGGTCGCGCTGCGTCGACATCGGTTTCGACGCAATGATTTCGATTTTCCCGGGCCGTCCCTCGGAATGGAAGCGCAATGCTTCGCGGTCCGAGAACTGGACGTTGCTGTCTTCGGCCATCTATCTCTCCGCTCTGTGGCCGTCCTTTAGGGGGCCAATTCCCCAGCGGCAATGCCAGTTGGCGACGCAACTTTCCTGGGGAAAAGCCACCCTTCCACTTTGTGGTGGCCGGCGGCATCGGCTAGCCGGGATCGGATGGCGTCCGCAGCCCCGACACCGATGATGGCGCAATATCTCGCGCTCAAGGCCGAGGCGGAGGATTGCCTGCTGTTCTACCGCATGGGCGACTTTTTCGAGCTGTTCTTCGACGACGCCAAGATCGCGAGCGGCGTGCTCGACATCGCGCTCACTGCGCGCGGCGAGCATGACGGCGAACGCATCCCGATGTGCGGCGTGCCGGCGCACGCCATGGATGGCTATCTCGCGCGGCTGATCAAGGCCGGCCACCGCGTCGCGATCGCCAACCAGACCGAAACCCCCGAGGAAGCGCGCAGGCGCGCGGGCTCCAAGGCGCTGGTGCAGCGCGCGATCGTCCGCGTCGTCACTGCCGGGACGCTCACCGAGGAGTCGCTGCTCGACAGCCGTACTGCCAATTGGTGCGCTGCGATCGGCGAGGCGGGCGGCGAAGCGGCAATCGCATGCGCCGATATCTCGACCGGGCGATTCGACATCGTCGAATGCGCGCCCGATCGGGTCGCCGCCGAGATCGCGCGGCTGGCGCCGGCCGAGACGATCGCGGCCGAAGGCGGCAGCCATGTCGAGCACGCCACGGCGGTGCGGCCCAAGCCCAACTTCGACAGCAGCGCCGGCGAGGCACGGCTGCAGCGCCTGTTCGGCGTCGCGACGCTCGACGGCTTCGGGCAATTCTCGCGCGCCGCACTCGCCGCCGCAGGCGGACTGGTCGCGTACCTCGATCATACCGCAAAGGGGTCGCTGCCGTTCCTGCGCCCGCCGCGCGTGTCACGCACCGAAGCGGCGATGGCGATCGACGCCGCGACGCGCGAGAGCCTCGAGCTTACCGTCAGCGCGTCGGGCGCGCGGCGCGGCAGCCTGCTCGACGCGGTCGATCGCACCGTGACCGGCGCCGGCGCGCGGCTGCTCGGCCAGGATGTCGCGGCGCCGCTCATGGACCGTTCGGCGATCGACGCGCGGCTTGACCTCGTCGCATGGTTTCATGACGACAGCGGACTGCGCGAGACGACGCG
>Ga0105248_10001009_pt1 | contig 31113 bp, 14 predicted proteins | sample KBSS34metaG_FD_81524 | JGI IMG/M metagenome (GOLD analysis project Ga0105248, IMG submission 81524) | Switchgrass rhizosphere microbial communities from Kellogg Biological Station, Michigan, USA - KBS S3-4 metaG | ecosystem: Host-associated > Plants > Roots > Rhizosphere > Soil | place...
ACGACATCCCGCTGCGTTTGGAAGCCGTGCTCGGCGATGAGCTCTCGCTCCGCGTTCACGCCCGTTGCGAAGACGCAGAACAGACTGCCATCCGCCTGATCTACAGTCTGCACAACACGCTCGCCTCGCTCGCGTTTCCAACGTTGTATCTCTCCGAACGTCCCGAGCCCGCTCACGTCGAACCACCGCCGCAAGTCGAAAATCCACTCGAGTTCAGCTTGTTTTATTTCGCCGACGACAATGCCGTCTACGGCGAAGACAAGTATCGACTCTATCGCGAAGGCGCGATGTTTGCCGATCGCAACCGGCTCACGGCCGTGTGGACGCCAGAACGTCACTTTCACGAGAAAGCCGGTCTTTATCCGAATCCTTCCGTGTTGAGCGCAGCGCTCGCGACGATCACGAAGCACGTGCAGTTGCGCGCGGGCAGCGTGGTGCTGCCGTTGCACAATCCGTTGCGCGTCGCGGAAGAATGGTCCGTGGTCGACAATCTCTCGCAGGGCCGCGTCGGCGTATCGTTCACTTCGGGCTGGATGCCGAACGACTTCGCTTTCTTCCCTGAACGGTACGCAGTGAAAAGGGAAGAGATGCTTCGCGGCATTGAAGAGGTGCAAGAGCTGTGGCGCGGCAATGCGATCGCCGGGCGCGACGGTGTGGGCAAGGAGATCGAAGTGCGGATCTTTCCGAAGCCGATCAATCCGGAGCTGCCGATCTGGCTGACGTGTAGCGGCGGGCCGGAGATGTTTGAAAAAGCGGGCGAGCTTGGTTGTCACGTACTGACGGCGCTGCTGACGCAGTCGATCGAAGAGGTCGCGCCGAAGATCCAGCTCTATCGCGATTCGCTCGTGCGACATGGGCACAAAGCGAGTGACGGCAAAGTCACGATGATGATGCACACGTACATCGGCGAAGACGCGGATGCGGTGTTGCAGAAGGTGCGGGCGCCGCTCACGAAGTATCTGAAGTCGCACATGAATCTGATTGAAACCGGCGCGCAGAGTCTGAACCTTGGGGTCGATATTCAGCAGCACGAGGATCCGGAGAAGTATCGCGACCAGATGGCGGCGTTTGCGTTCGAGCGTTATTACCGCACGTCGTCGTTGATCGGCACGCCGGCGTCGTGTCTGAAGATGATCGAACGGTTAAAAGAGATCGGTGTCGATGAAGTCGCGTGCCTGATCGATTTCGGCGTGGACGTCGATTCGGTACTCGAAAGCCTCGACCACCTCGTCGTGCTGCGCGACCTCAGTAACACGCAACAAGTCGAAGCCGACCTCATGGTTTCCACCGCGGCGCATTCCTGATTCTGGAGGCAAATCCGTGTCTACACCTGCTACCAAAGAGAACGTTACCGAACGTGTCTTCGTTTTGAACACTCGCGAACCAGAGGCGGTGAAAGAGGCGCTCGAGGAACACGGCGCGATCGTCATCCGCGCGGGTGCGAGCGTCAGCGATTTCGAAGCGTTGAGTAATCAACTGATCACGCCGATGGTCCATCACAGCACCAGCACCACCGTCGAACGCGACGTCGTCAACCGCGACGGCACCACCTCGACCGTCAACAAAGGCATGGACTACATCCCGCTGCATCGCGAAGGCTCGTACGCGCCCGGCTGTCCCGATCTGCTGATGCTCTACTGCGTCAAGCCTGCCGATACGAGCGGACCGGGCGACACGGGTGGACAAACCACCCTCTGCGACGGCGTCGAATTGCTCAAGGCTTTACCGCCCGGCACCCGCAAGTTTGTCGAAGACGCGATCCTGCGCTGGAGCTGGAGCGCAACGCCCGAGCGATGGATGGCTGCGCTCGGCGCCGATTCGCAGGAAGCCGCGATCGCGCGTCTGAACCTGCTCAAAGGGCGCCTCGCGCCGTGGGAAAAGCTCGAAGCAAACTTCGAAGACGATATCTTGCACGGCGTGTTTCAAACGTTGTGCGTGATCCCGACCAGGTGGGGCAACCGGCGATCCTTTTGCAACTCCCTCCTGATTTATCACTATCGCCAGGCTACCGATTTTTATCCGAAGCACATGTACGTGCCGACGATGGGCGACGGCTCGCCGTTTCCGACCGGCATGCTCGAGGAGATATCGAGCCTCGCGAACGAGCGCACGCACAGCACGCACTGGCAGGCAAACGACATCCTCATTTTCGACAACTCCCGCTACATGCACGGCCGTACCGGCTTTACCGACACGAGTAGACAGATTTTCGTTCGCATGGGTTACGTGAAGAGGGAATCATGATCAAGATCTCTGAATACGATCCGCAGTTAGTGGCTGACATCATCCAGTTCAGGCGTGAAACCTATTCCAACAGCGGCCGCGATCCGAGCCAGATGGACCAATGGAGTGGCGACGAATTCGACCAGCGGGCCACTCACGTCGTGATGTGCAACGAAGACGGAAAGATCATCGGCTCCGTAAGAATCATTGCCGGCGACGAATGGACCATCGACGATTATTACGATTTCAAATACGACAAGGTCAACGGCGTGGAGTTTGGCCGGCTGGCGATCTCGCAACCGTCGCATAACGGCAAGCGAGTGCTGGCGGAGCTGATCAAGGCCGCCTGCCGGCATTGCGCGGAGCGCGGGCAAACGCATTTCTACGGCTTCGTAATCGCGCGTTTGCGGAAAGAGCTCGAACGGCTGCGAGTGCCGTTTGAAGTGCTCTCACCCGCCGTCGCGCCGATGAACGAAGACTCGTACCTGGTGCGGTTCAGCGTCGAAGAGCTGATTCGGTTCTAGTCATGAGTTCACCACAAACCTCCAGAGAATCGATATCGTTCCCGTCGCTCGCGGACGAAGTAACGATCCGGCGCGACGAGCGCGGCGTTCCCTTCATCGAAGCGACAAACGAGCCGGACCTGTACTTCGCGCAAGGCTACGCGACGGCCGAAGATCGCCTGTGGCAGATGGACTTCCTGCGCCGCACGGCGCGTGGCGAACTCGCGGAAATCGTTGGCCGGAGCGCGCTGGAAGTAGACAAGCTGCACCGCATTTACGGCTTCAGAAGCGTGGCTGAAACGCTGAAAAAACGCGCGTCGAATCACACGCGCGAAGTGCTGGAAGCCTACGCGCGCGGCGTGAATGCCTTCATCGATCGTTGCGACGCGAAGTCGCTACCACTCGAGTTTCAGGTACTGCAATACCAACCAAAACACTGGACGCCGCTCGATTCGCTCGCGCTCGGAAAACTGTTTGCCGAGAAACTATCGTTCACAGTCGAAGCCGATCTCCTGCGCGCGTTGTTGAGCGATCTGCCGCCGGAGCGAACCGCGTGGCTATTACCCGCGACTTCGCCCTTGGACCTGATTGCAGCACGACAATCAGCGGTCGAGTCGAATGAGTTCAAGGAAACAGAACTCGCGATCTTTGCCGAAGTCTTGAAAGGAATGCGCCGCGCACGTGCGGTGACGAACGGAGACAGCGAGATCGGCAGCAACAGTTGGGTCGCCGGCGGCGACAAAACCGTTTCGGGCAAGCCAATGCTCGCCAGCGATCCGCACCTGCCGCCGGGTTCGCCTTCGATCTGGCACATCGTGCACTTGAGCACGGACGATCTTCGCGTGGCGGGAGTCGCGGTGCCGGGAGTGCCCGGCGTGATGATCGGGCATAACGAGTGGATTGCGTGGGGCGTAACGAATCTCTGTCCCGACGTGCAGGATCTTTACGTCGAGCAGTTCGACACAACCACCGGGCGGTCGTACAAGACGCCGAACGGCTGGCGCGAAGCGGAGATCCGAACGGAAGAGATCGCGATTCGCAAGGCGCCTGACGGTTCGGCAAACGCGCCGGTGAAACTCGAAGTCAAAGTCACGCGTCATGGCCCAATCATTTTCGAAACAGGGTCGATGGCGCTGGCGTTGCGCTGGACGGCGATCGATGATGACATCATCGATCTCGACACGTTCCTCGCGCTCAATCGCGCGCGCAACTGGAACGACTTCGCAACCGCGCTGAGTGGTTATGGTGGTCCACCGCAGAATTTCACGTACGCCGATACCGCAGGACACATCGGTTACTACGCCGCGGGCCGCATTCCGATCAGAAAGAGCGGAGACGGAAGTGTGCCTTACGACGGCACGACCGACGACGGCGAGTGGACCGGCTTTGTGCCCTTCGCGGAACTGCCACACGTTTTCGATCCCCCATCCGCCACGGTCGTGAGCGCGAACCAGCGAATCGTAGACGACGCGTATCCGCATCATCTCACTCACAACTGGCGCGTGCCGTATCGTGCGCGACGCATTCACGAGCTGTTGCAAGCAAAACCGCAATTCAGCATTGAAGACTTCCTCACCATACAGCGAGACACCTATTCGTATCCCGACGCGATCTTCGCGCGAGAGATCGTGAAGCTGGGTGAACGATCGCCGGAGACGTCGATTGAATGGCGCGAGTTAGTGGATCATCTCAGCGGTTGGGACGGTTATTCAAACGCCGAATCCGCGGTGCTGCCGCTCGTCTTTGAGATGCGCAAAGCCTTTCGCACTTACATACTTACGGAGGCCATCGGCAGCGAGCGCACTCAAACGTACGAGTGGCGAAACGAAGGCACGTTCGTGGATCGCCTGATCATTCAGCGTCCCAGGTCGTGGCTACCGGCGGAGTTTGCCTCATACGAATCGCTGCTGCTGGCTTGTTATCGCGGAGCCGTAAACAAGCTCACGGAAAAGCTCGGTCCGAATCGCGAGCGATGGACGTGGGGCCGGCTGGCCCAGGTGCGTTTTCCGCACCCACTCGAAAACCTCGGCCCCGTCGCCGCAAAGTTCGCGACGCGAACATTTCTTCAGAACACCGGCGGCTCGATGCCGACGGTTAACGCGGGCTCGCGAGTCTCGATGCGCTTCATTGTCGACCTCAGCGACTGGGACTCGACCCGGCTCTGCTTGCCACTAGGCGAATCGGGCGTTCATTCGAGCCCTCATCGCGAAGACCAGCTCGACGAGTGGCGCGACGTGGAGCCGCGCGTTCTCCCGTTCAGCGAAACCGCGATCGCCAACGCAACTCACAGTCTCCTGTTTTTGGAACCGGCGTAAACAAACTTGAAAAGGCCAAACGGCTGGAATTTCGCGCCGAGACTTTGCTGTTGACAGACAATAACTGTCATGGGATACTCTGCACCCCCGATTCGCGCTCGTCGCAAAAGCAGTAAGATTTACCTGTCCTAAAGGGCGGTAGCTTGTCCGCCTTCCTCAAATCAACAACACAATAGCTCTGTTATCTCGCTCTCCGGGGGCCGTCGTATGAAGGTCGGTATCATTCCTGACGAGTTCGGCATGCTCAGTGTGAAAAGCGTCTTCCAGGACATTGAAGACACCCTCGCGCAGCGACATGAGATTGTGCGCCGTTCACCCGAATACCTCTCCGCGCCCGCTGCGAAGCAACGAGCGATGTGCGAAGAGTTCCTGCGCAAGAGCGACGTCACGATCGGCCGTATCGACGATGGAATCCTGCAGGTCAGGGAACAGATCGATCGGCGGCCTCCGTTGATCGGGTTCCTGATGGGCGAGATGTCGCGCGGCGCGGGCGACATGGCGAAGTGGGCGCCTTTTCTGAAAACGACGGATGTTCTGGTCGGCAATTGCACCGGCGACGTTGAAATCACGCGAAAGTTTCTGGCCAACGCGCAGATCAAAAAACTTCCGTTTGCCTTTGACGACGTCACGTTTCGTCCAGTCGACGAACAACGCAGGCAGGAAGTCCGCGCGGAGATGCGGTTCAAAGAGACTGACAAGCTCCTGCTCTACTCCGGCCGGTTGAGTTTGGAAAAGAACGTACACCTGCTGCTGCGAATTTTCAGCGTGCTACAGGACCTGGTGCCGGATGTTCACCTGGTGATCGTCGGCGAGCCGCATGCGGTGCAGTTTCAGGCAATGGGAGTTTATCCCTTGAGCGCGGCCGCGACGCTGATGAAGTTGATGGACACGCTGCGAATCAAGAAAGAACAGGTCCACTTCATCGGCAGCAAAACCGCGAGCCAGTTGCGCGACCTGTATGCGATGGCGGATTTGCTCGTCAACCTGACGCTGAACCATGACGAAAACTTCGGGCTCGCGCAGGTTGAAGCCCTCGCGTGTGGCACGCCAGTCATCGGCACTAGCTGGGGCGGGCTGAAAGACACGATCAAGCACGGTGAAACGGGTTACCAGATCAGCACCGTAGTCACAGACTCAGGCGTCAAGGTGAACTGGTGGGAGACGATCAATTACATCGTCTCGCTACTCGAAGACGAAGCGACGCTGGCGCGCTTTCGCGAGAACGGCCGCGCCTACGCGTTGGAGATGTTCTCGCGCGCGCAATATGCCGAACGGCTCGAAGCGATCGTCGCGGATTGCGAAAGGCTCAGCCATGGCGAGGACGAGCCGGTGCAACTAACCGATTTCGCGCGTGAGTATTGGCTCGAATGCGCGCCGCGCGAGTTTGCGCCGCCCTCCTTTCAACGTGGCGAGAGATCGTTTGCGATGTACAAGGAGCTGATTACTCCGTACGCGGGTCTCACCGAAAACACGATTGCGATCTCTGAACCGTTTCAACCGGATCAGCTTTTAGTGCTCGCGACCGCAGTGCGTCGCGAAGGAAAACTGCTTCTGCCCGACGATCCGATCTTTCCGCTCGAGTTCGAGATACCCGAGGCAATACACGCGACGGTTGAAGCCATACTTGAAGCTCTTCGAAAACAGCCAGTCATCAGCGTTCAGTCGTTACAGCAATCCCTGCCTGCGTCCGTGCAAAGCTACGTACAAAGCACTCTGAAGTGGATGCTGGAGAAGGGAATCGTGCTGAGAACGAAGCTCATGGATGCCTACCTCGAGCCCGACATGATCGGCGAACGGATGGGCCAACCGGCATTCTCCATTCAGCCAGTCGATTTCGCGACTGACGTCATCGTGATCAGGCAAACCAGCGCGGCACACAGTTATGCAGCGACTTGAAAAACTCATCTTCGCGCAGGCGGACCGGACTCCTGACGCGATCGCGGTCGAACACAACGGCGCGCGGCTGAGTTACCGGCAACTCAAGTCCCAGGCACTGGAAATCAGCGCCGAGTTGAGACGCTCGGGACTGATGCCGGGACACACGGTCGGTATCTTTCAGCACCGCTCGCTGGCAACGCTGCCGTTGATGCTCGCGATCTGGGAAGCAGGCGGCATCGTCGTGCCAATCAATCCAACGACGCCGGCAAAGGTGCTGGAGACGTTGATTCACGATTGTTCGCCGCGCATCATCCTCACCGACTCTGATCTCAAGCCCGGAGTTGCCGACGTCGTCCGTAGCGTCAATTTGATGTCGCCGCCGGGAATCGTGGCCGGAGATCCGCGGTCTAACGGTCACCTGGTCCTGAGCCATGAAGGTTTCCTCAATCCGATGATTGACGAAGACAGTTGCTACGTGATCTACACGTCCGGTTCGGAGGGAAAGCCCAAGGGTGTCGTCGGCAGTCATCGAAGTCTGATTCAGTATTTGCAGTGGCAGGCAAAAGAGTTTGCGGTTACCGAAAACGATCGCTTCAGCCAGTCAGCGCCGCTCTCGTTCGACTTTTCGCTTAAAGAACTGCTGGTGCCGTTGCTGTGCGGGGCACGCGTTTGCATCGCCGACCGGACGACGGTGATGAATCCACGCAAGTTTGTCGAATGGGTACACGAGAGCCGGATCACGTTGATGTGTTGCGTTCCGACGTTACTGCGGTCGATCCTGCAGCTTGCGGCCACGCCATCCGACCGCGACGTCTTTCAATCAGTGCGTGCGGTACTGATCTCGGGCGATATGCTGAGGTGGGAAGACGTGGCAGGATGGCGTGAACGTTTCGGTAACGAGATCGCGCTGTTCAATCTTTATGGCCCAACCGAAGCCACGGTCATCAAGTTGTTCTATTCGATCCCGGAGGCAAAAGTCTCTGACTCGATCAACGTCCCCGTTGGACGGCCGATTCAGGATGCTGACGTTCTAATCGTCGACGAAAACCGTCGGCCCAGTGCGCCTGGTGAGATCGGAGAGATCGTGATTCTCTCGGAGTGGTTGGCACGGGGATATCTCAACGGCGGACACGCTGCCGATGGTCCATTCTGCACGATCGAGCACGCGGGGCGGCAAAGAAGCGCGTATCGAACGGGCGACATGGGGCGATGGCTCAACGACGGCAATCTCGAGTTGATCGGGCGCAAGGATCGGCAGATCAAGATTCGCGGCTACCGGATCGAGCTGAACGAGATCGAAAGCATTCTTTCCTCACATCCCGAAATCAATGACGTCGCAGTGGTGACGGCGCGCAATTCCGAGTCGGAAGTTATCGCGTGCTTCTTCACGAGCGAGCGGCCCGAAGTCACCGAGAAAAACGTCAAAGCCTTCGCCAGGGATCGCCTTCTCGCGCCGGTGTTATCCCTGACTCGATTTCGCCGGCTTGATAGTTTGCCGTTGATGCCGAACGGAAAAGTCGATCGACTCAAGCTCGAATCCTTGATCGATCCGGATGACCAGCCCACTCACGAACCGGTGGCGAACGCGTTGTCGGTACGCGACAGGATCTCGGCCATGTGGGAAGAACTCCTGGCGGTCCAGGGCATTAACCTCGAAGCGAACTTCTTCGAACTCGGCGGTGATTCGATGACTGCGATTCGGCTGCTCCGCAGGTTACGCGAGGAGTTACATCCCGAGGTCAAGCTGGACGACGTTTATGAGTTTCCCAGCATTTTGCAATTATCCAATCGAGTAGAAAAACTGCTCGCCTAAACAGCAACCGATGGAGGAAACGTTATGAGTCAAATGCAATTTATCGAGGCGATTAAATCCGGCAACCGAGCGGCTGTTGCAGAGATGATCGAAGCCGGCGCCGAGATCAACCAGCAGGACAAGCAGGGCTGGACGCCGTTGAATTGGGCCGCGGGCAGCGGTCAGCTCGAGATCGTCGAGTTCCTGCTCGAACGTGGCGCGGATCCCCTGGCGACGGGACGCGATCTGCGTACGCCTCAGATGATCGCGCTCGCGGCCGGACACGCGGACGTCGTCAAACGCTTGCGGCAAGCAGAAGCCGGCGTTAAAGGCGGAGACAATGGTTCCTCCGATCGCAAGTACTGCACGGCCTATCACGTCAGCGATCTTCGCCGCTATTCGTCGTGGACCGAAGCACAGCAGCTTGCCGATGAAGACGTCGTTTTCCTGCATCACGACTACACGGTTACAAAGTCCATCTGGGCCGGTGAAGACGTGATCTTCGATAACGTCACCGAGCAGTGGAAAGATTTCTGCAATAACGAGTTGCGGTTCGCCGTTCCCGACAGCCTCGACCTCATCGCCAAGCCGGTGGAAGCAGCACAGACCGCCGCCTCGTAAGCACTGCCAGGTTCCAGTTCATTCCCCCGGAAAGCATCAGGTGAAGAAATGCTTCATGATCTACGTCTCAGTCTGCGAATACTAAGGAAGAACCCGGTCTTCACGATCATCGTCGTGCTGACGCTCGCGCTCGGCATCGGCGCGAACGTGGCGATCTTTTCAGTGGTCAACGGCGTGCTGCTCAATCCGCTTCCTTATCCGAACCCGGACGAGCTGGTGATCATTTCTCAGAGCAAGCCGAACTTCGATCTCGGCGCGATGCCTTACATGAATTTTCTCGACCTGCAAAAAGACAACAAGACCTTCGCGGTGATGGCTGCGAATCGCCGGCACAACTTCGGCGTGTTCGACGCGAACGGGTCCGAGCTGGTCGAGGGCCGGCACGTCACGGCTGATTATTTCGAGGTGTTAGGAATCAAGCCGTTGCTGGGCAGAACGTTCATGAAGCACGAAGACAAACCGGAATCGGCGCCGGTCGTCGTGATCAGTTCAAACCTTTGGCAGCGGAAGTTTGGCGGTGCGTCTGACGTTATCGGCAAGAGCATGAACATCGACGAAAAGCTCTACACGATCATCGGTGTGTTGCCACAGAGCTTTTTCTATTTCCGTGCGGACGACGTGTTCGTGCCGATCGGTCATACGAACATTCCCTCATTGATGACGCGCAAAGCCGCGCTCGGAATCCGCGGTATCGGCCGGCTCAAACCGGGCGTCACGATCGAACAGGCGCAAGCGGATCTCAACCGGATCATGCGTGGTTTGGCAGAGGCTTATCCGGATTCAAACAAAGGTCAGGGCGCCACCGTTTCGTCACTTCAGTCGTTGGTGATCGGCGAGAAGGGACCAGTCCTGTGGATGCTGCTTGGCGCGGTGGGTTTCGTGTTGCTGATTTCATGTGTAAACGTAAGCAACCTGCTGCTGGCGCGCTCGACGGGCAGGACACGCGAGTTTGCAGTGCGCACCGCGCTCGGCGCGAGCAAATGGCGCTTGTTCCGGCAGTCGCTGATCGAAAGCATGTTGCCGGCAGTGGTCGGCGGTACGTTGGGATTGCTGGTTGCGGCGTGGGGCACAAAAGCAGCCCTCGCTGTTTTTCCGTCATCGGTTCCGCGCGCGCTGGAAGTCGGCGTTGATTGGCGCGTCGTGTCGTTTGCGACGTTTGTTTCAGTGTTCGCCGGCGTCGTGTGCGGCGTGGCGCCGGCGCTGCGACTCTCAGGTTGGAGCTTGTCGGAAACGTTGAAAGAAGGCGAACGGCGTACGGGCAGCGCGCGTGGCCGCGCGCAAGGAGCCCTGGTCGCCGTGGAAGTCGCGCTCGCCGTGGTCCTGCTGATTGGCGCGGGCCTCATGATTCGTAGCATCAACAAGCTCTGGCAGGTCGACCTGGGTTTTCGTCCCGGCGACCATCTCATCAGTTTCGCTTTCAACATGTCGCCGGCGTTGCGGGGCCACTCGACGAAAGATATGCGCGTCGAGGCGCGGGAAATCACCGATCGGCTCAAGGCAGTGCCGGGCGTTCGTTATGTTTCGTTTTCCGCAGGGGCGTTTCCACTTCTCGACGAACAGGACATGGCATTCTGGCTCAACGACCGGCCCAGACCGACGAACCCTGATGAAATCTTCAACGCGATCGACTATCGAGTTGAACCCGATTACTTCAAAGCCGTCAGCATCCCGCTCAAGCGAGGCCGCCTGTACACCGATCAGGATGATGATCGCGCTCCACCCGTCATCGTGATCGACGAAGTGTTCGCTCACAAAGTGTTTGGTAACGAAGATCCAATCGGCAAATACATCAAGCAGGAAATCCGTCCCGCGCAACAGATCATCGGCATCGTGGGCCACGTCAAGCATTGGAGTATCGACTCGGACGAGTCGCATTCGCTTCAGGCGCAGTTTTACGAACCCTTCAAGCAGGTGGGCGGTCGCTGGCAGGAGCTGCGCGTGCTGATTGGCGTTGATGAAGGCGCGAAAGTTCCGTTCGCAGCCATTCGCGAGGCCATTCACAACCAGGACTCGCAGAACGTGATTTCCAAACCCGAGACGCTGACGGAAACAATCGCGAATGCGCTGGCCGATCGGCGGTCGATCATGGTTCTGCTCGATGTGTTTGCGATCGTGGCGCTGCTGTTGGCGAGTATCGGTCTCTACGGCGTCATCTCTTATCTGGTGGGCCAACGGACGCAGGAACTCGGGATTCGTCTGGCACTCGGCGCACAACGAAAAGACATCTTTCGACTCGTACTGGGTCACGGAATGAAAATGGCGCTGGTGGGAGTCGCGCTTGGACTCGTCGCCGCGTTTGGGTTAACACGCGTCGTGTCGAGATTGCTGTACGGCGTGAGCGCGACGGATCTGCCGACGTTTGTAGTGATTGCGTCACTGGTTACCGCCGTGGCCGTACTGGCGTGCGTTATCCCGGCGCGGCGCGCAACCAAAGTCAATCCCCTGGTAGCGCTTCGTTATGAATGAGAAGTTGTTTGCCTGATGTCGAGCTCGCTCGCTGCAAAGTTCGAAGACATTTATCCCCTGACGCCCTTTCAGCAAGGTGTGCTCTTTCACGTGCTCGACGCGCCGGATGCCGGAATGTACCTGAATCAACAAAGATACACGTTGCGTGGAGATTTGCATCTCGCCGCTTTCAAGCAAGCGCTCGAGGGCGTGGTGAGCCGGCACCAGATCCTGCGCACGGCGTTTCTGTTGTCAGGGTTGGATGGACCACATCAGATCGTTTATCGACAAGCGAGATTACCGTGGGCCATGTTCGACTGGAGCGAGCTTCCATCCGCGGAGTCGTCGGCGCGTATGCAGGCGTTTCTGCGATCAGACTACCAACAGGGATTTGATCTCAAGCGTGTACCACTGAATCGGATGACGCTGCTGCACACCGGGCACGACATGTATGAGTTCGTCTGGTCGTTTCACTTGTTGTTGATGGACGGCTGGTCGATGCAGGTGATGCTCAAGGATCTCCTCACGCTCTATCACTCGATTCGCACCGGACAGACGGTCGAGTTGGAGACGCCGCTACCGTACCGAGAGTTTATTAAGTGGCAGCAACGCCAACCGCAGGATCAGGCCGAAGCTTACTGGCGCAACGTGTTGAAGGGATTCACCACTCCGACGCCATTAGTCTTCGACAAAACGCCACCCGCCGGCATTGCAGTGCGGCCGGACTTCAAAGAGAAAAACGTGGTTCTCGACGAGGAGACGACAAACAGCCTGCGTCTCTTTGGAAACAAGTACCACCTCACTTTGAACACGCTCATACAAGGCGCGTGGGCGTTGTTGCTCAGCCGGCGCAGTGGCACTGACGACGTTCTCTTCGGCAACGCAGTGTCGGGCCGTTCCGCGGCCATTCCGAAAATCGATTCCGCTGTTGGTCTCTTTGTGAACGTTTTGCCGGTGCGTGTGATTGTGCCGCCCGCTGCGCGAGTGATTGATTGGTTGAACGGTCTGCAAAAGCAGCAGGTCGAGGAGATGCGTTACGAGTTTTGTTCGCTGGCAAGCATTCACCGTTGGAGCGATGTGCCGCGCGATCAGCCGTTCTTTGATAGCGTGATAGTTTTTCAGAATTATCCCGGTGGCGTGGCGGTACCCGAATCAGCCGGTATCGAAGTGGTCAACGTCGAAGTGATCGAAAGAAGCAACGTTCCGCTGGCGCTGGTACCGAACCCGGCTCCGCAACTGGCTTTGAAGATCGTTTACATGGGCAGCCGTTTTGAAGACGCTACGATCGATCGGATACTCGAAAACCTCAGCCGAATACTTACCGAGCTCCCCGCAAATGCCGGCGCTGCGCTCGCGTCGATTTCCTACCAGGTCGACACAGAACGGCAGTTGCTGATCGATAGTTTCAACCAGAGTCTCGCAAGTCTTTAACCGGCACTATACGGAAAATACTCAGCCTGCATGTCCAGTTCGGCCCTCGCAAAGTTTGAGGACGTCTATCCGCTTACGCCTTTTCAGCAAGGCGTACTTTTCCACGTACTCGATAAACCTGGCGCCGGTATGTACCTGAATCAACAAAGATACACGTTGCGCGGCGACCTGAACCTGGCGGCTTTCAAACAGGCACTGCAGGACGTGATGAACCGCCACCAGATTCTGCGCACGGCGTTTCTGCTGTCGGGTCTCAATGGACCACAACAAGTTGTTTATCGCAACGTGAAGGTCCCGTGGGTGATGTACGACTGGAGCGAATGTTCGCCGGAAGAGACAGCGGAAAAGCTCGCCGCGTTTATGCAGTCAGACTACGAGTCGGGGTTCGATCTCAAGCGCGTGCCGTTGAACCGCGTCACGCTGATCCGCACCGAGCCTGACTTGTATGAGTTCGTTTGGTCGTTTCACCTGTTGCTGATGGACGGTTGGTCGATGCAAGTGATGCTGAAAGACCTCCTCACGATGTATCACTCGCATTGCACGGGACAGCCGATCCAGCTCGAGCCACCGTTGCCATATCGCGAGTTTATCAAGTGGCAGCAACGACAACCGCAGGACCAGGCAGAAGCATACTGGCGCAGAACGCTCGCAGGCTTCACGACTCCCACGCCGCTGGTCTACGACCGTTTCCCGGCATTCGGCTCGAATGAACGTACGTACTTCAAAGAAAAAGTCGTGCTGCTTGATGAAACAACTTCAGAGAAACTGCGCGGCTTCGTGTTTCAACAGCGATTGACTCTGAACACTCTGCTTCAGGGCGCGTGGGCATTGCTGCTGAGCCGCCGGAGTGGCACGAGCGATGTTGTTTTCGGGAGCGCGGTGTCGGGTCGCTCGGCGTTCATTCCGAAGATCGATAACGCTGTCGGTGTATTCGTAAACGTGCTGCCGGCGCGCGTGTCAGTCCAACGCGAAAGACAAGTTGTGCCGTGGTTGAAGGAAATCCAGCGCCAACAAGCCGAGGCGCGGCGTTTTGAGTTCTGTTCTCTGGCTAGTATTCACGGCTGGAGCGACATGCCGCGAAGCACCCCACTTTTCGAAAGCGTCCTGGTGTTTCAGAATTTTCCGGCGGACGTGGCGATGCCTGAAAGCGCTGGCATAAAAGTCGTGAAGGTCGGACTGGTCGAAAGAAACAGCGCGCCGCTCGCACTTGTCGTCGAGCCGGGAGAGCGACTGCACATGCGCCTGGTTTACATGGGCAACCGTTTTGAAGACGTCACGATCGATCGAATGCTGGAAAACCTCCGTCACATCCTGGTCGAGCTGACTACCGATCCCGTAGCGGCTCTTTCGTCGATTTCCTATGCAGAAACCGAGCGTCAATTAATGATTGACAGCTTTAACCAAAGCCTCGTGAGTCTTTAAATGTGCGGAATAGTTGGATACGTTGATCTGAATCGCGCCGGCCGCGTCCAGGAACCCATTCTCCACGAAATGGCGAATGCGCTGATCCATCGCGGTCCGGATTCACGCGGCTACTTCGTCGAGCCGAACGCCGGGATCGGCACGCGCCGCCTGAAGATCATCGATCTGGAAACAGGCGATCAGCCGCTGTTCAACGAGGATTGTTCGCTTGCCCTGAGCTGCAACGGCGAGATCTTCAACTACCGCGAGCTGCGCAGCGAGCTGGAAAAGAAGGGCCACAGCTTTCGCACTAAAACCGACGTCGAAGTGCTGGTCCATCTCTACGAAGAACAGGGTGTCGGGTTTCTGAACCGCTTGAACGCGCAGTTTGCGCTCGCGATCTACGATCGAAGAGACGGCACGCTCTTTCTCGCGCGCGATCAGTTTGGCATCTGCCCGCTCTTTTACACGGTCGTGGACGGTTTCCTGATCTTCGCGTCGGAAATAAAAGCGATTCTCCAGCACCCGAGTGTACCGCGCGAAGTGAACCTGACCGGGCTCGACCAAGTGCTTTCATTGCCCGGCGCGATCAGTCCGCAAACTCTGTTTCGCAACATCTACAGTTTGCCGAGCGGGCATTACGTCGTCGTTCGCAACAACGACGTGAGCGTCAGGGAATACTGGGACCTCGATTATCCGCGCGAGGGCGAAAGCTCGGACGGCAAACCGGAAGAGTATTACGCGGAGACGCTGCGCGATCGGCTCGAGCAGTCCGTCAGGTATCGTTTGCAAGCTGACGTGCCGGTGGGTTTCTTCCTGAGCGGCGGGCTTGATTCTTCGCTGATCGCCGCGATGATCCGGCGCGTTTCACCTGACGTGCAACGGCATTCGTTCTCGATCAGTTTCAGCGACGAGCGATTGTGCGAGGCGAAGTATCAGCGGCTCGTCTCAGATTCAGTCGGCTCGATTCATCACGAGATCCCTTTCAACGACGCCGACATCGCCTTGCGTTTGCGCGACGCGGTCTACCATTCGGAATGCCCGTTAAAGGAAACCTACAACACGGCGTCGCTCGCTCTTTCACGCGAGACAAAGAAGACGGGCGTCACGGTCGTGCTCAATGGCGAGGGATCGGATGAACTGTTTGCGGGCTACGTCGGTTATCGGTTCGACAAAGGCAGAAGCGGCAACGGCAAGAGCCAGGATCTGGAAACAATCCTCGGCGACGAGATGCGGGAGAAGTTCTGGGGCGACCGCGATCTGTATTACGAGAAAGACGAGTACGCCTTTCGCGAAGTGAAACAGGCCCTCTACGCGCCATCAATCAGCGCGCGGCTCAACGAATTCGAGAGCTGCAACTTTCCCGTGATCAATAAAGACCGGCTGCGTGGCCGCCATCCGTTGCACAAACGTTCGTACCTGGATTTCAAACTCCGCCTCGGCCATCACCTGATCGCGGATCACGGCGATCGCATGACGATGGCCAACTCGATCGAAGCCCGTTATCCGTTTCTCGACATCGACCTGATCCAGTTTTGCACCCGGATCCCACCCGATCTGAAACTCCATGGTTTCACTGAGAAATACATTCTGAAAAAAGCCGCCGGAGACTTGATTCCAAAACAGATTGTCGAGCGCGAGAAGTTTGGCTTTGTCGCGCCGGGAAGCCCCGCACTGCTGCAACAGAAGATCGAGTGGGTTTACGACCTGCTTTCTTACGAACGAATCAAGCGGCAGGGCTACTTCAACGCAGACACAGTTGAGCTTCTGAAAAAGCAGTATTCGCAGAAAGATTTCAAACTTCAGCTAACGTTAGACGACGACCTGTTGATCGTGGTGCTCACCTTCGGTCTCTTTCTCGAGTTATTCAACCTGCCGGATCTGAACTAAACACCTGGAGATTCCCTGTGAGTTACGGAAGCAGCGTGACGCAAGTCACTACTGAATATGCGGCGGTCCAGGACCTCTTCGATCTGACCGCGACGAGTTTCGCGAAGTCTCTGGCGATCGATAACGGCGTCAGGCAAATCACCTACGGTGAGCTGCAAACGGAAGTCGAACGTCTCGCGTACTTGCTCGCGGAACTCGGCGTCGACGACGCGAAGATCGTTGGAATCTTCCTGCGCGATCCGATCGGAATCATCGAATCGATCCTGGCGACGCTGAAGACCGGCGGTGTGTTTTGTCCTCTCGATCCGTCGTTTCCGGAAGTGAGACTGCGGGTGATGTTTGAAACCGTCGCGCCGAAGTGGTGCCTCACTCACTCGCGCTTCGCCGACAAACTACAGCAGGTGGTCGCTGGTCTGGCGACACCGCCCGAGATCATCCTCATTGACGAATTGCCATCGATAGATGGTTTCAGCCGACTTAATCGTCCGTCCAACCCGGATGCACCTTGCTCGATCTATTTCACGTCCGGCTCGACGGGCAAGCCGAAGGCGATACTGGGACGGCTCAAAGGAATCGATCACTTCATTAAATGGGAGATCGAAACAGTCGGCGCGGGCCCGGGCACAAGGGTGAGTCAATTGGCTGCTCCTTCATTTGACGGGTTTCTGAAGGACGCCTTTGTACCCTTGTGCTCGGGCGGCGTCGTTTGCGCGCCTGAGAGCCGAGACTTAATCCTGGATGCCTGGAGCTTGGCCGACTGGCTGGACGTGGAGCAGGTGGAAGTCCTTCACTGCGTGCCTTCGGTGTTTCGCGCGATGATCAATCAAGGCCTGAACGATCGCTACTTCGAAGCGCTCAAGGCCGTGGTGATGACGGGCGAGCATCTTTATCCGGCTGACGTGAAGCGTTGGATGGACGTGTTTGGCCAGCGCGTCAAGCTGTTCAATATCTACGGCACGACCGAAACGAGTCTTTCGAAGTTCGCTTATGAAGTGAAACCGGAAGACGTCGAACGGACCTCAATCCCGGTCGGCAAGCCGATCAAAGGCGCGGCGATGATGGTGATCGATCAGTTCGGCCAGCCGTGTGCTGTCGGCGACGTCGGCGAGATCTATATCAGGACGCCGTATCGCTCGTTCGGTTACTACAACGAACCGGAACTCACGAAGCAAGTCTTCGTTCCGAATCCGTTCAGCAACGATCCCACGGACGTCGTGCACAAGACGGGCGACTACGGGCGATTGTTGAAGACCGGCGATCTCGAACATCTCGGCCGCCGCGACCAGCAAGTGCAGATTCGCGGCGTGCGCGTGGAACTCGGCGAGATCGAGAACCTGTTACGCGCTCATCACGCAGTTGCCGATGTGACTGTCATTGATCGCGATGATGCTGAAGGAAACAAGTTCCTCGTGGCGTACGTCACCATGGCAAACGGCGCCGGCAGCGGGGTGTTGCGCGAGTACTTGTCGCATCAGTTGCCGGAGACGATGTTGCCTTCGGCGTTTGTGGAGTTGGACCAACTGCCGCGCACGTTGAACGGGAAGATCGATCGCAAGGCGTTGCCGGCGCTCGAAGTGTTGCAAGCCAACCGCGAGCTGGAAGACGCGGCGCCGCGCGGCATGGTTGAAGAGATGGTGGCTGGCATCTGGTGCGAGGTCTTGAAACTGCCCGCTGTCGGACGCGCGGATAACTTCTTCAACCTCGGTGGCCACTCGCTGTTAGTGACGCACGTGATCATGCGCGTGCGCGACGTTCTCAACGTCGAGATGCCGATTCGCAGTCTCTTCGAGTCGCCGACGGTGGCGGAGTTTTCAGAACTCATCGCGAAACAGATCAGCGAAGGAAAACAGGGCGAGCTGTCAGACGTGGAACGGGTTTCGCGCGACGGCGAACTGCCGCTTTCGTATTCGCAGCAGCGCATGTGGTTCTACGAGCACCTCGCTAACGGCAGCGCTTCGTTTCACATTCCTCTCGGCGTGCGCTTCAAGGGTGAACTCAATTACGCGGCCATCGAGCAGACGTTCGGCGAGATCATTCGCCGGCACGAGAGTTTGCGAACGGTGTTTCCGGCAATCGAGGATCGACCGGTTCAGGTCATACAAGAGCCCGCGCGTTTCGAGTTGCCCTTCGTCGATCTCACTTCGTTGCCGGACACGGAAAGGGAAGAGCAAGCCGCAAAGTTGGCCCAACAGGAAGCAGTGCGGCGGTTCGATCTGCAAAAGGGACCGCTGGTCAGGCTGATGCTGCTGCGGTTGAGCGACCGCGATCACATCGCGATCTGCACGATGCACCACATCATCGCCGACGGACAATCGTTTGAAGTCGTGATCGCGGAGATGAGTCAACTTTACTCTGCGCTGAGGGAAGGCCGGCCGTCGCCGCTGCCCGAGCTGAACGTGCAGTACGTCGATTACGCCGCCTGGCAACGGCAATGGCTTCAGGGCGGAGAGATGGAAAGCCGTTTGGCCTACTGGCGCAAACAACTCGCCGATGCGCCCGAACGCATGAGCCTGCCGCAACGGCAAAGCCGGCGAAAGGTGCAAGCCTTCAGAGGTTCGCGACAAACTCTGGATCTGTCGCCGGACCTCGTGGACGGACTCAAACAGTTAACTCGTCGTGAGGGCATGACGCTGCTCATGACCCTGCTCTCCGCGTACGTGTTGCTGCTCAAGCGATACACCGGTGACGACGACGTAATCGTCGGTTCGACTTACGCGAATCGTGAGCGGCCGGAAGCGGAAAAAGTGATCGGCATTCTTGCGAACACGCTCGTCTTCCGCGTGAACCTCGCCGGCGCCGAGAGTTTTCGCGAGGTGCTGAAGCGAGTCAGAACGATGTGTCTCGACGCTTACAGTCACCAGCTAACACCGGAGCTGTTACGCGAAGACCTGGCGATGCGCGGCGAAGACAGAGAACGGCTCTTTGACGTGTGGTTCCAGTTTGAACGCGAGGAACGAGAGAAGCTGGAGATGCCGGGTCTCGAGACCGAGTGGTACCGCGTGCACCAGGCCGAACCCAAATTCGAGTTGTCGCTCATGCTCGGCGAGATCAAAGACCAGATCACCGGTCTTCTGGAATACGACACGGATCTATACGACGACGAAACGATGACGGAGATGGTGAAGAGTTACATCCGGTTGTTGGAAGAAGCGGTAGCGAATCCTGACGGGCGTTTATGAGTTTCGAAAGCGTGCAAGAGCTGGTTAGCCGCATGGCAGCGGATTTTGGGCCGCAGACGGCGATCGAACGCGACGGGCGACGCGTCACGTACGCGGAGCTCGAAGCGGAGTCGAACCGGCTCGCGAATTTCCTCCTCGCGGGCGGAGCAGGCGAGGGGACCATGGTTGGTTTGCTGACGAGTGATCCCGCGCGAATCATCACCGGTATTCTCGGCGTGCTGAAAGCAGGAGCGGTGTTTGTGCCGTTCGATCCGACTTTCCCGGATGGGCGTCTGCGCACGATGCGAGAACGCGTCGAGCCGCAGTGGTACGTGAGCGAAACGAAGCATCTCGAGAAGTTGGCCCACCTGCGCGGCGATCGTGAAGCACGGATTGTTTCTTTCGACGATGGCGAGTACGCGAGTTTCGACAAACGTGAACATCCGGGCGTCGCGAGTGATCCTGACGCGCCGTGTTCGATCTACTTCACCTCTGGTTCTACCGGCAAACCCAAAGCCATTCTCGGGCGATTGAAAGGTATCGACCACTACATGCGCTGGGAAATCCAGGCGGTCGGCGCCGGATCAGGCACACGCGTGAGCCAGCTCGCTTCGCCGGCCTTCGACGGGTTTTTGAAAGACGCTTTCGTGCCGTTGTGCTCCGGCGGCGTGGTCTGCGCACCGGAAACGCGGGACATCATCCTGAACGCAGCACAACTGGCTGACTGGTTGGACATCGAGCAGGTGGAAGTGCTGCATTGTGTGCCGTCAGTGTTCCGCGCCTTGCTCAACGAGGGACTGAACAGCAGCTACTTCGAGGCCATGAAATCCGTGGTGCTCGCGGGCGAGGCCGTGCAGCCCGCCGACGTGAAACGCTGGTTCGATGTGTTTGGCGAGCGAATCAGACTGCTGAACGTTTATGGACCAACCGAAACGACCGTGTTGAAAGTTGCGTACGAAGTGAAGCCTGACGACGTGGAGCGACCGTCGATCCCGATCGGCAAACCGATCAAGGGTTCGGCAGTGCTGCTCATCAATTCGCGCGGACAACTCTGCCGCGGTGAGGCTGTCGGCGAGATTCACCTGCGCACGCCGTATCGCTCACACGGTTATTACGCCGAACCGGAACTCACGCGCGAGGTCTTCATTCCGAATCCCTTCAGCGAAGATCCGTCGGACATTCTCTACAAGACCGGTGACTACGGGCGAATGCTCGACGACGGCAACATCGAGTTTCTCGGACGGCGCGATCAGCAGGTTCAGATCCGCGGCGTGAGAGTCGAGCTGGGTGAGATCGAAAACCTGCTGCGCAGCCATGCCGCGGTGGCGGACGTCGCGGTAGTGGATCGTGACGATGCCGACGGAAACAAGTTTTTGGCCGCTTACGTGACGATGAACGACGGCGCGGGGACTGAACAGTTGCGGCAGTATCTCGCGGAACGTCTGCCGGAAGCGATGCTGCCGTCGGCGTTCGTAGAGTTGGAACAACTGCCACATACCCTGAACGGAAAGATCGATCGCAAAGCGTTGCGCGCGCTTGAGTGGTTGCGGCCGGAAACAGCCGCCGGCGGTGGCAGCCTGACGCCGATCGAAGAAATCGTGGCCGGAATCTGGAGTGAAGTGCTGCGGCTGCCGGCGATCACACGCAAAGGAAACTTCTTCAATCTCGGCGGTCATTCGTTGCTGGTGACGCAGGTGTTGGCGCGGGTGCGAGAGTACCTGGGAGTGGAACTCGCGATCCGCAGTCTGTTCGAAGCGCCGCTGCTGGACCAGTTCGCGCGTGTGATCCAGGAACAAATCAGCGCCGGAAAACAAACCGAGTTGCCGCCGATCACGCGCGTGTCACGCGAAGGTGAGTTGCCGCTTTCGTTCGCTCAGCAGCGAATGTGGTTTTTTGAAGAACTCGCCGACGGCACGAACGCTTTCAACATCGCCTCGGGTGTGAGACTGAGCGGCCGGTTGAACGTAGCGACGCTCGGACAAACGTTCGGCGAGATCGTTCGGCGACACGAGATCCTGCGCACGGTGTTTCGCGCCGTGAACAGCGAGCCGGTGCAGATCATTCAGCCGCCGTCGAAGTTCAGCCTGCCGGTCGTCGATCTCAGCACGCTGCCGCGCGAGCGCGCCGAACGCGAAGCATCGCGCGTCGCGCAGGAAGAAGTCGTGCGCGGATTCGACGTCGAAAAAGGGCCGCTGGTGCGGCCGGTGTTGATTCGCTTGAATGCCGACGAGCACATCATCATCTGCACGATGAACCACCTCGTCGGCGACGGTCAATCGTTTGAAGTCGTAATCGTCGAGCTGAGCCAGATCTATTCGAGTTTCCGGGAAGGGCAACCTTCACCGTTGCCTGACCTCACCGTGCAGTACGTGGATTACGCGGCCTGGCAAAGAAAGTGGCTCCAGGGCGAAGAGTTGGAGCAGCGGCTGGCTTACTGGCGCAAGCAGTTGGCAGACGCGCCGTGGAAGCTCGCGTTGCCGCATCGCCGCGCGCGTCCGAAAGTGCAGGGCTTCAAAGGCGCTCGCCGTCTGACGCAGATTCCCGCCACACCGACCGAAGCGCTGCGCGAACTCAGCCGCCGTGAAGGGACGACGTTGTTCATGACAATGTTGTCGGGCTTCGTGCTCCTGCTCAAGTTGTACACGGGTGAAGACGACATCGTCGTGGGCTCAACGTACGCCAATCGCGAGCGCGCTGATCTCGAAAAACTCATCGGCCACCTGAACAACGCGTTCGTGCTGCGCGTGAACCTCACCGGCGCCGTCACTTTCAACGACGTGCTCAAGCGCGTGCGGGAAGTTTGTCTTGACGCTTACACGTATCAGGTACCGCCGGAAGTGCTCAAAGAAGACATGGCGAAGCGCGGCGAGGATCGCGACCGGCTGTTTGACGCGTGGTTTCAGTTGGAGCGGCCGAAGCAGGAAGAATTCGACATGAAGGGCCTCACCGTCACGCCTTATCACGGCGCGAACGAAGTCACGAGGTTTGAGTTGTCGATCGGCTTTACCGAACACGAGGATCGATTGTCGGGCGCGGTCGAATACGACGAGGACATGTTCACCGCAGAGACTGCGAGCCGGATGTTGGACGATTACGTTCAACTCCTCACCACGATGGTTGCCAACCCGAGGGCGGCGATCTCTACCATCTCGCTGACCAGTAACGACGAGATCGAACAGCTAAGCGCGAGCTTTGTTGCGAGTCTCGAAGCCTGAAGCCACAACGATGACATACGAGAGCGTGCAAGAGACGTTTAGTCGCATGGCCGCGGAGTTTGGTCCGGAGACCGCGATCGAACGTGGCGGGCGGTCGGCCACCTACGCGGAGCTGGAAGCGGAGTCGAACCGCCTGGCGAACTTCCTGCGCGAAGGCGGCGCTCAAAAGGGAACGATGGTCGGGTTGATGAGCGACGATCCGGTCGCGATCGTTACCGGCATTTTGGGAGTGCTCAAAGCGGGGGCCGTATTCGTGCCGTTGGATCCAACGTTTCCGGATGGACGGCTGCGCGTGATGAGCGAGCAGGTCGAACCGCAGTGGTTCGTGAGCGAAACCAAACATCTCGAGAAGCTGATGCGCTTGCGACAGAACGTCACTAGTGAAGCAAAGATAATTTGTTTCGACGATCCCGAGTACGCACCTTATGAGAACCGCCAACATCCGCGCGTGCCGAACGATCCTGATGCGCCGTGCTCGATCTACTTCACTTCCGGCTCCACTGGAAAACCAAAAGCGATTCTCGGCAGGTTAAAAGGAATCGATCATTTCATGCGGTGGGAAATCGGCGCGGTGGGCGCCGGACCACGCACGCGCGTGAGCCAGCTGGCGTCGCCGTCGTTCGACGGGTTTTTGAAAGACGTGTTTGTGCCGTTGTGTTCGGGTGGCGTGGTTTGCGCGCCCGAGAGCCGCGACATCATTCTCGATGCCTGGACGCTCGCGGACTGGCTCGACGTCGAACAGGTGGAAGTTTTGCACTGCGTGCCGTCGGTGTTTCGCGCGCTGCTGAACGAGGGTTTGAACAGCCGTTACTTCGAAGCGATGAAGTGCGTCGTCATGACGGGCGAGCCGCTTTATCCCGCTGACGTGAAGCGTTGGATCGACGTCTTCGGCGATCGAATCAAGCTCTTCAATATTTACGGCACGACAGAAACAACGTTGTCGCACTTCGCTTATGCGATCAAGCCGGAAGACGTCGAGCGGCCATCGATTCCCGTTGGCAAACCGATTGACGGCTCCAGCCCGCTGGTGATCGATTCGCGCGGCGAACTCTGCGGCCTCGGCGCGGTCGGCGAGATCCATATCCGATCGCTGTATCGTTCGCACGGCTATTACGGCGAGCCGGAGCTGACGCGCCAGGTGTTCGTGCAGAATCCGCTGAGTGACGATCCGAATGACCTGGTCCACAAGACCGGGGACTACGGCCGAATCCTGAAAGGCGGCGACCTCGAACATCTCGGCCGGCGCGATCAGCAAGTGCAGATTCGCGGCGTCAGGGTGGAGCTCGGAGAGCTTGAGAACCTGCTGCGCGCGCACGAAGCCGTGGACGACGTCGCGGTGATCGATCGCGATGACGCTGACGGGAACAAGTTTCTGGTCGCGTTTGTGAAGATGAACAACGGCACGAACACCGATCCGCTGCGCCAGTACCTCGCCGAGCGCCTGCCGCCAACGATGCTGCCTTCCGCGTTTGTCGAGCTGGACCAGCTACCACGCACGCTCAACGGCAAGATCGATCGCAAAGCCTTGCCGGATCTCGAACTGCTGCAAGCCGAACGCGAGCTCGAAGCCGGAAAGATGACGCCGATAGAAGAGATCGTGGCGGGAATCTGGGGCGAGGTGTTGCGGCTGCCGGCGATTGCGCGCAACGGCAACTTCTTCAACCTCGGCGGGCACTCGTTGCTCGTAACGCAGGTACTGGCGCGTGTGCGCGAGTGTTTGCGAGTGGAAGTTCCGGTTCGCAGTATTTTTGAGGCGCCGACGCTCGAGCAATTTGCGCGGTTGATCCAGGAGCAGATCAGCCAGGGCCGGCAAAGCGACATCGCCGCGATCCCGCGAGTCTCACGTGAAGGCGAGTTGCCGTTGTCCTTCTCACAAAAACGGATGTGGTTCTTTGAACAGCTTTCGGGCCGCATGGGCGCATTCAACATCGCCCTGGGTGTCAAACTCGCCGGCGAGTTAAACGTATCAGCACTCGAGCAAACCTTCAGCGAGATCATGCGGCGTCACGAAGGCCTGCGCTCGATCTTTCCGGAAGTAAACACGCAGCCAGTGCAGATCATTCAAGCGCCGGGTACGTTCAGTTTACCGATAGTTGATTTCACTCACTTACCGGCTGAACAACGCGATGCCGAAGCAGCGCGCGTGACGCGTGAAGAAACACTGCGGCCATTCAATCTGGCAACGGGACCGTTGGTCCGACCGTCGTTGCTGCGGATGAACGACAACGAGCACATCATCATCTGCACGATGCACCACATCATCGGCGACGGCCAATCGTTTGAAGTCGTGATCGCCGAGATGAGCCAGATCTATTCGCCGTTTACACACGGACAACCTTCACCGCTCGCGGAGCTCAGTGTTCAGTACGTCGATTACGCTGCGTGGCAACAGCAGTTGCTGCAGGGAGAAGAACTCGAGAAGCGGCTCGCGTACTGGCGCAGGCAACTCGCCGACGCGCCCGAACGGCTTAACCTGCCGCACGCGCGTTCGCGGCCGAAGGTGCAGAAATTCGGCGGCACTTACCAGCCGATAAAATTGTCACCCGAACTGACTGAAGCAGTGCGCGAACTGAGCCGTCGCGAAGGTTTGACGCTCTACATGACCATGCTCTCCGCGTTTGTGCTGCTGCTCAATCAGTACACCGATGACGAAGACATCGTAGTCGGGTCCGTTTATGCAAACCGCGAGCGAGTCGAAGCAGAGAAGGTGATCGGCATCCTTGCGAACACGCTCGTGCTGCGCGTCGACCTCTCAGGCGCAAACACTTTCAAAGACGTCATGAAACAGGTGCGGCAAGTTTGTCTCGACGGCTACACGTATCAACTCTCGCCCGAATTGATTCGCGAAGACCTGGCGAAACGCGGCGAAGAACGCGAGAGATTGTTTGACGTCTGGTTCCAGTTTGAGCGGCAGCGCAAGGAAGAGCTGAGCATGAGCGGTCTCCAGACGAGCTGGTACGACGAAGGCAAAGAAGTCACGCGGTTCGAGCTCTCGCTGTCGCTGGGTGAGCTCGACGAAGAAATCGTCGGCAAGATGGACTACGACGACCGGATCTTCAGCGCGCAAACTACGGCGCAGATGATTGAAGATTACGTCAGCTTGCTCACGTTGATGACCGCCAACCCCGAAAAGAACCTCGCCGCGATCTCACAGGCCAGCGCGGCCGCTGTCGCAAATCTCGAGTTCTAGTCAGACAGAAAGCATAAGTCATGATTAAGACGGGTCTGTTGGATTCGGAACACACTGTTCCGTTTGTAATCGAGTACGAGTCGACTAACGGGCGTCCCGAGTCAGGGCTGCTGACTTCCTGGTATCGGGACAACCACGATTTCGTCGAGCAGAAGCTCATCGAGCACGGGGCGGTGCTGTTTCGCGGCTTCGACATCAATACTCCGGCGGCGTTCGCGCGACTCACGCGGTCGATCGCGCCGGGGTTGCTGGATTGTCTCGACGACAATGGACCACGCACCAAGATCACGTCCGGCATTTACACGTCGACCGAATATCCCGCTGAGTATCAACTCTCGATGCACAGCGAATATGCCTACTCACATAAGTTTCCGAGTCGTCTTTACTTTTGCTGCATCGTCGAGCCGGGCAAAGGTGGTGAGACTCCGCTTGCCGACAACCGGCGGATCTTGCAGAAACTCGATCCCGGCATCGTCGACGAGTTTCGGACGAAGAAGATCAAGTACCTGCGAAATCTTCACGGTGGCAACGGGTTCGGTTTGTCGTGGCAGGCTGCCTTTCAAACGACGGACAAAGCAGCGGTCGAAGCTTACTGCCGCAACATGTCAATCGATTACGAGTGGAAAGCTGACGGCGGGCTGAGACTGGAGAACACGTTTGACAGTGTGATCACGCATCCGCAAACCGGCGAAGAAGTCTGGTTCAACCAGGCGCCGCAGTTTCATCCTTCCGATTATCCGGCCGACATCTACGAGTCGCTGCTCAACTCGTACCGCGACAAGGAAGACGAATTACCGCAGACCTCACTGTTCGGCGACAACACGCAGATCCCGATCGCGAAGCTCAAGCACATTCGCGAAACGATGTTCAGAGAAGCAACCGTGAATCCGTGGCGGCAAGGCGACGTGGTGATGCTCGACAACGTGCTCTGTTGTCACGGGCGCATGCCTTTCTCCGGCCCGCGAAAGATTTTGTTGGCCATGACGGGCAATTAGACCGGCAATTAGACCGGCAACCAGCTATGAGCTACGAGAGCGTGCAAATGATGTTTAGCCGCATGGCGGCGCAGCATGGACCGCAAGCGGCGATCGAGCGCGGCGCGCGCCGCCTGACGTACGCGGCTCTCGAAACGGAGTCGAACCGGTTGGCGAACTACCTGCGCGCGGGGGGCGCGGGCAAAGGGACCATGGTTGGCCTGCTCACCGACGATCCGCTGCGTATTATCACGGGCATTCTCGGCGTGCTGAAAGCGGGCGCCGTGTTCGTGCCGTTCGATCCGGCCTTTCCGGAAGGCCGCTTGCGCGCGATGAGCGAGCAGGTCCAGCCACATTGGTATTTCACCGAGACGCGACACCTGGACAAGCTGAGCCGGCTGCGCGACACCACTGGCGGCGAGATCCGTGTCATCTGTGCGGACGGAAGCACGGACTACCAGGAATACGAAAACACAAGTCCGCCGACGGCGCCGGCTGATCCCGAAGCTCCTTGTTCTATCTATTTCACTTCCGGGTCGACTGGAAAACCGAAAGCGATTCTCGGCAGGCTCAAAGGCATCGACCACTTCATGCGTTGGGAGATCGAAGCTGTCAAAGCGGGACCAGGCACGCGCGTGAGCCAGCTCGCGTCGCCTTCATTCGACGGCTTTTTGAAAGACGTGTTCGTGCCACTGTGCTCGGGCGGAACCGCGTGCGCGCCGGAGAGCAGAGACGTCGTGCTCGACGCCGCCAGACTGGCCGAGTGGTTGGACCAGGAACGAATCGAAGTGTTGCATTGCGTGCCTTCAGTGTTTCGTTCGTTGCTCAACGAGAAACCCGACGGCGATCGCTTCCAGGCGCTGCGATACGTGGTGCTGACCGGCGAGCATCTGTATCCGGCAGACGTGAAACGCTGGATCGACATGTTCGGCGAACGGATCAAGCTGCTGAATATCTACGGGACGACCGAGACGAGTCTTTCCAAACTCGTTTACGAGGTGAGGCCCGAAGACGTGGAGCGCCCGTCAATTCCAGTCGGCAAACCAATCAAGGGCTCCGCGGTGATGCTGATGGACGTGGCGGGCAAACCATGCCGGCAGGGGACGGTCGGCGAGATCTACATTCGCACGCCGTATCGTTCGTTCGGCTATTACGAAGATCCGGAACTCACGCGCCAGGTGTTCGTCCAGAATCCTTTCAGCCAGGATCCGAACGACCTGGTCCACAAGACGGGCGACTACGGCCGGTTGCTCGAAGACGGCAACCTCGAACATCTCGGACGGCGCGACCAGCAGGTGCAGATTCGTGGCGTACGCGTTGAACTCGGGGAGATCGAAAACCTCTTGCGCGCGCACTCCGCGGTCGCGGATGTCGCGGTGGTCGATCGCAACGACGCTGACGGCAATAAGTTTTTAGTTGCGTATTTGACCTTGACGAACGGCACCGGCAGCGATCATCTGCGCGAGTATCTTGCCGAGCGGCTGCCGCCGACCATGTTGCCGTCGGCTTTTGTCGAGCTCGACCAACTGCCGCGCACGTTGAACGGCAAGATCGATCGGAAGGCATTGCCGGCGCTGGAACTCACGCAAGCGGCCGCGGGAGATTCGGTCGAAGTGTTGACGCCGATCGAAGAGATCGTCGCGGGTATCTGGTGCGAAGTGCTGCGTCTGCCGCGCGTCAGCCGGGAAGGCAACTTCTTCAATCTCGGCGGACACTCATTACTCGCTACGCAGGTAACTCACCGCATTCGCGACTCGTTCAAGATCGAGTTGCCGGTTCGCAGCGTTTTTGAATCGCCGACTGTCGGGCAACTTGCTGCCGTCATCGAGTCGGCGTTGAACGAAGGGAACTTGAGCGCAACGGCGCCGATCGTTCCCGTTGCGCGCGACGGCAAGTTGCCGCTTTCCTTTGCTCAACAACGCCTGTGGTTCCAGGAAGAGCTTGCGCGCGGCACGTCGACGTTTCACATCGATCTGGGCATGACGCTCGATGGCCCACTGAACTGGGCCGCGCTCGAACAGACCTTCAACGAGATCTGCCGCCGCCATGAAAACCTTCGGACGTCGTTTCCGATGATCGACGGCGAGCTCGTGCAACTGGTTCACCCGTTCTCACGATTAACGCTGCCGACCGTCGATCTCAGCCACCTGCGGGAGCCGGAGCGCGAAGCCATTGATGCTGCCGTTGCGCAGGCCGCGCTGGACCAGCCGTTCGATCTGGAAACCGGGCCGCTCGTTCGCATCGCGATGATTCGTCACTCAGATCAGAAACACTCCGTCGTGTGCGTGTTGCATCACATCGTCAGCGATGGCTGGTCGCGCGGGATACTGATCAGAGAAGTGTCGGCGCTTTACCAGGCGTTCGGCCGCGGCGAGCCCTCACCTTTGCCGGAGCTGAAAATACAGTACGGCGACTTCGCGGTTTGGCAGCGAGAACGATTACGCGACGACGCCCTGGAACGCGAGCTGACGTTCTGGAAAGAACATCTCGCAGGCGCGCCGGCGTTGCTCGACTTGCCAACCGATCGCCCGCGGCCAACCGTGCAAACGTATCGGGGCGGCGCGGAGACGGTCACGTTTTCGCCCGAGCTTTCGCAGCGGCTGAAGAATCTGAGCCAGAAGCAGGGCACGACGATGTTCATGTTGTTGCTCGCGGCGTTCCAGACGCTCCTGCATCGCTACACGAACGAGGACGACATCGTGGTCGGCACGACTGTCGCTAACCGCGAACGCTCGGAAATCGAGCCGCTGATCGGCTTCTTCGTAAACATGCTGGCGCAACGCGCTGATTGCTCGGGCAATCCAACGTTTCTCGAACTCCTCGACCGGGTACGCGAAACGACGCTCAAGACTTATGCGCACCAGACCGCGCCATTTGAAAAACTGGTGCAGGAACTGCGACCCAGGCGCAACGCGGGCTACCTGCCGTTGTTCCAGGCAGTGTTCAGTCTTCACAACCAACCGACGTTGACGGAACTGGCGCTTTCCGGGTTGACGCTGAGCGTTCCGCAACGGGAAGTCTCGACGACGCAGATCGATCTATTGCTCGATCTTCACGAAGGCAGCGACGGATTACTCGGCGCCGTGCAGTACAACGCCGACCTCTTTGATCGCTCCACGATCGTTCAGATGATCGCGCACCTGCGCAATCTGCTCGAAGCGATCGCCGAGGATCCGGGCCGGCGACTTTCCGACCTGCGTCTGCTCACGACTGAAGAAACTGAGCAACTCGCCGCGTGGAATCAGACACAGACCGCCCCGCGCGAAAATGTCTGCATCCATCGACTGATCGAAGCGCAAGTGAAAGCGATGCCGGATGCGATCGCGGCGTCGTTCCGGGGTGAGTTTCTGACGTATGCCGAACTCAATCGCCGTGCGAACCAGGTTGCTCATCACCTGCGAGCCGAAGGCGTGAAGGCCGGAGATCTCGTCGGTATCTGTCTGGAACATTCGCTCGAAGAGTTGATCGGATTGCTGGGCGTGCTCAAAGCCGGCGCGGGTTACGTCGCATTGGATCCGGAGCATCCGCCGCAACGCATAGCCTTCGCGCTCGCGGACTCTAGAGTAGCGGCTGTGTTCAACCACGAAACACTCGCTCGCGATTGGGCCAGGATCTCGGAACAGCCCGACGGCGACGTCCAGGTCGACGTCGATCCGAACAGCCTCGCTTACGTGATTTACACCTCCGGCTCAACAGGCGAACCCAAAGGCGCCGGCATCTCGCATCGGTCGCTCGTGAACTACGTCACGTGGGCAAGCGAAGTCTACTTGCGAGGCGACGAGGTGGCGTTCGCGCTCTATTCATCGCTCGCTTTCGACCTCACGGTGACGTCGATCTACGTGCCGCTAATCACGGGCAACAAGGTGGCGATTTTCCGTCGCGACGCAAAAGACGCGCTGCTCGAAGAGATCATTGCCGACGGGCAGGTCGGCGTCTGCAAGCTGACTCCGAGCCATCTGGGCCTGATCAAAGACGTCGATAATCGTCGCAGCAGCGTAAAGCGTTTGATTGTTGGTGGTGAAGCGCTCGGAACAGAGTTGACGCGGCAAGTGCACGACAGTTTCGGCGGCGACGTTG
>Ga0105248_10001010_pt1 | contig 31107 bp, 27 predicted proteins | sample KBSS34metaG_FD_81524 | JGI IMG/M metagenome (GOLD analysis project Ga0105248, IMG submission 81524) | Switchgrass rhizosphere microbial communities from Kellogg Biological Station, Michigan, USA - KBS S3-4 metaG | ecosystem: Host-associated > Plants > Roots > Rhizosphere > Soil | place...
GTGCGACATGGACATGAAAGCGGACGGCACGATGAAACACGACATGAAAGACATGAAGCACGACATGAAAGGCCATAAAGGCGATTGCTGCAAGGCGAAGTCAAAGGACGCCAAGGACAAGAACAAGCAGTAGTCGGTAAAACTTTTCCCGACGACGATTTCTCCCGCAAAGGCGCCAAGGCGCAAAGATGAATTGAAAGTGTTGATACCTCTTTGCGTCTTTGCGCCTTTGCGGGACGACTTTCTGGAAGTTTTAAGAGGGTTAGATGAGTTTGATAAGGATTGCGCTATTTTGTACAGCGTTCATGTTCGCCGCGTTGGGCGAATCAGTTTACGCACAACACGAAGGTCACAAGATGCCGCCGGCAAAACCGGCAGCGACGCCTGCGCCTGCGCCAAGCCCGCAAATGCCTGCCGGCCAGGCAGACATGAGTGACCATGGTCACATGGATCACGGCATCTTTGTGATGCACGACGATCAGATGTTCATTCGCCTCGGCCAGAGCGAATCGAACCTGGCGCCGATGGGTCGAATGGGCTCCGGAACGTCATGGCAGCCGGCCACGAGCCCGATGCCGATGATGCACAAGCAGTCCGGCGAGTGGCTGCTGATGTTCCACTACAACTTCGTCGCCGGTGTGAATCGCCAGGGTGGACCAAGAGGCGTGACCAAGTTTGAATCCGCAAACTGGTTCATGCCGGCCGCCGTGCGACGCGCCGGTCCGGGAACACTCGAGCTGCGCGCCATGCTGAGCGCCGAGCCTTTTACTTTTCCTCCGGGCGGTTCGCCTCTGCTTTTCCAGACGGGCGAAACATACAAAGGCGAACCCTTGATCGATCGCCAGCATCCACACGATCTGTTCATGGAACTGAGTGCGACTTACACCGTGCCGGTTGGCGAACGCGCGAGTTGGTTTGCGTACGCAGGTTATCCCGGCGAACCCGCTCTCGGACCGAATGCTTTCATGCATCGCGCGTCAGCTTCTGAAAACACTTCAGCGCCGTTGTCGCACCACTTGCAGGATTCGAGTCACATCAGTTTCGGAGTGGTTACGACTGGTTTCACGTATCGCTGGTTCAAACTCGAAGGCTCGGTCTTCAACGGCCGTGAGCCCGACGAGAACCGCTACAACTTCGAAGCTCATCCGTGGAACTCACGTTCCGTGCGACTCCAATTTGCGCCGAACAGCAACTGGTCCATGCAGGTAAGTCACGGCTTTCTCAGAGATCCCGAAGCGCTTGAACCCGGCGACGTGCGTCGCACGACCGCGTCGATCAGTTACAACCGCGCGTTCGAACGTGGCAACTGGGCCTCGAGTTTGATCTGGGGCCGAAATCACGAAAGTCACGGCGGGGAAATTTTTAACCTGAACGGATATGTGGCAGAATCGACTTTGAAGTTTCTCGATCGAAACTATCTCTACACGCGACTCGAACTGGCGGACAAAAACCAGCTATTGCGTGCGGCGGATCGCTTGAGTCTGGGTATTACGGACCATCATCCGTCGTTTCGCATCGGCGCTTACACTGCCGGCGGCGCGCGTGATATTTGGAATACGGATAAGACGTCGCTGGCAATTGGCAGCGATGTTACCTTCTATTCGAAGCCGTCGATTCTCGACCCGATTTATGGATCGCATCCGGTTTCCTGGAAACTTTTCTTTAGACTGCGACCCGCGCCGATGAGCATGGGTGGAATGCATGGAACGCATTGAGATTTTTAGGAGTAAGTCTTTATGAAGAAAAACTGGCTATTAATTGGCGGCATTGTTTTGCTGCTGCTGGCGGCAGTATTGATGGTTAATTCTCGTAACTCACAGGGAGATTCAACCGTACTCCACAGTACGGCGCCGGCGCACGATCATGCGGCGAACCCGAGCGCCCCGGATCTGCATACTATTCCGGCACATTTCGAAGTGCCGCCGAGCAGATCATCGCTTGGACCAACATTGGAGCCCGAGAAATTTGCCGGCATCACTCGTGACGCGTATCGCGCGGTGCGAGAGATACCGGTGACGATTGCGCAGTTGCCTTGTTACTGCCACTGCGACAAAGGTTTTGGCCACAAGAGTCTCTACAGTTGTTTCGAAGACGATCACGCAGCGCACTGTGCTGTCTGTGTTAACGAAGCGTTACTGGCGTTGAAACTGGAGAAGGAACAGAAGCTGACGCCGGCGCAAATTCGCGAGACGATCGTGGCTCAGTATTCACATTAAAGTACGGAGGGTTTGTAAATGGGTAAGTACGCTTTTCTTTTTGTGTTCGCACTTGTAGCCGTGCTGGCTTGCAACCGCGTCAGTGCAGTCAATGAACTGCCGGCAGTGGGAGCGGCGGCGCCGGGTTTTAAGCTGACCACTAACGAAGGCAAGCAGGTGAGCCTGGGAGACTTCAAAGGCAAGTGGGTGGTGCTCTATTTTTATCCGAAGGATTTCACCAGCGGCTGCACTCTTGAAGCTCGTAACTTCCAACGCGATCTCGCGAAGTATGATGCGGCGAATGCCGTGATTCTCGGTGTCAGCGTCGACACCGCTGAGTCGCACAAGGACTTCTGCTCGAAGGAAGGCTTGAATTTCAAATTGCTTTCCGACAGCGATGCGAAGGTTTCAGAGCAGTACGGTTCGATCATGGAGTACAACGGCGCGAAACTTTCCGCGCGCAACACGTTCATCATCGATCCGCAGGGCAAGATCGCGAAGGTGTTTGAGAAGGTAAAGCCGGGCGGGCACAGCGACGAAGTGCTGGCGGCTCTGGCGAGTTTGGCGAAGCCGTAATAACCGGCCACAAAAAGGCACAAAGAACAAAGGCACAAAAGGTTCAATTGATTCTTTTGTAACTTATGTGCCTTTTTGTGGCTATTCCTTTTTCTTGATCGCGGTAACCCTCATCTCGGTACCGTTTTCAATCGTGAAGTCGATGCGATCGTTTACGGCGATGCCGTTCAACAGGCTCACGTCCGTCACTGGAAACTCCATTTGCATCGCGGGCATCAGGCCCTCGATGTCTCCGTGATCGATCTCGATTGCCGGAGCCTTCGGATTCAGACTCTTCACAACCCCAACACCATGATACGAGTTTGATTGCACTGCGGCCGCTGGTCCGGAGGGTGTTGGAGTGCTGGATTGAGTCGTAGGCGTTTTGTTTCCACCACATGCCGCCAGCAGCATGAGCACCAAACAGGCAATTATCGTTTTTGACATTCTCTTTTCGTTCACACTCCAGCACGCACGAGCCAAATGCTGCGCTTCTGCTGTTGCGTTGTGATGTAGGCGATGAACAACTTGTCGTTGGCGTAGGTCGCGGCCGGGAGTTCGGCATTTGCCGCTACGCTGAGCGCCGAGCCTGCATTGCCGAGTGGACGCACCTTCGTTTCGATTCGTTCGGTGCCCTGCCAGATAGCAAAGTTCGCGGTCAACACCGGTGTACCTTTAACTGTCTCCTGCGACAACAACTGTCGCGGTGAAAAACTCCGGCCCTTGTCGCTCGATTCTGCGACGTATACTCCCGGCGCGTCTCCTTCACCGGCTGCATACCATACCACTTTCAAATTGCCTGACGCGCGATCAACCGATAACGATGGACCAGACACAGGGCAGCCCTGTAGCACCCAATGATCGTCACTAACGATCACCGGTTGCGAGAAAGTTGTTCCGCTGTCGTTGGAAGCAGCCACCGCGATATGACGAAAACTGCCGGGCAACACCTGCCGCCAGCCGGTATACAACGTCCCATCCGCGGCGACAGCCAGCGCCGTCTTACAACACGGGCACGCCTCCATCGCAACTCTTCGGTTGGCGGAGAACGTGCGGCCACCATCCGTCGAGTAGCTCAAATAAACATCTCGATTGCTTTCCATGTGATGACCTTCAGCCTTGGTCGATGGTTTAGGCACGTGGACATTACGTTCGTCGAGCCACGCTGCATAGATTCGTCCGTCTTTCGCAACGGCAAGCGAGTGCATGCCATGCGCGTTTGGAACCTTGTCGTCGTTTACTTTCACTTCGCTCGCAAAGTTTTGCCCGCCATCGTTTGAGACTGACAGGTAGACGTCTGTTCCGTGCTTGTCTTTCGCTTCGACGCGAGCGGTCCACAACACGTAAAGCGCGCCGTCCGGAGCCACGGCAACACTCGGTTGATCGCCGCGCCAGGCGGTTGCGGCGCCTGGTTGGCGATTAACGCGAACCGCCGGCCCTTGCTGCACGCCTTCGCCGTTGAAGCGAGCAATCATCACGTCAGCCTGTTTCGCGTCGTGATTGACCCAGGCGACGTAGAAAGTTCCATCGGGCGCCGAAGCCGTGGACGGTTCAGCAGCGTCAACTCCGTTTGCAGAGATCTGGAACGGTTGTGGTTTATTGACTTCCGCGCCACGACTGGTCGTCAGGTGTTTGCAGCCAGTCACCAGGATTAGCGCGGGCAAGAATATTAAAAGCCATTTCATTTGCATAACTTTGTCACAGGTTTTCACGCAAAGGCGCAAAGAGAAGACGCAAAGGCGCCTTTGCTCACTTTGCGCCTTTGCGTGAAACCATCTCACGCTTTAAAAACTCACCTTCATCCCAAACTGAAACTGACGGGGATCGAAAGCCGCTGTTGGTCGTCCAAACGCCGGCAGTGGCGTCACGCCTGTGCCGAACGTGTTGTTTGGAATGCCATAGTTAGCGCGGTTCAGAACATTGAAGCCTTCCGCCAGAAGTTGCAAGTCGACTCGTTCCGTCAGGTGGAACTTACGACTCAACCGCAGGTCGAGAGACGCGAAATTAAATCCGCGACCCGTATTTCGTCCCACGCCGACTGGCCGGTCGTTGTTGTTCGTGTCGAAGTTACGGTCATTTCCGAGCAGCACGTTGAACGGCGGTTCCGAGGCGTAAGTGAAGATGTAACCGAACTGAAAACCACGCAGCGCACGCTGAAAACCGCTAGCCTGCGATTGTGCCGGCACTTCGAGCGAGCCACTAACTTCCAGACGATGACGCTGATCGTTATCGGATAAGCCTCGATCATCGCGGATGTTGAAGTTGTTCTGTACGCTCGAGAAGAAGAAGTTGCCGGCGTCGTCGATCGTCTTCGAGAGCGTATAGGAAACTCGCAAGTTGGCCCAACGCGCAGCGCGCTGGTTGTATGAAACAACCATGCCGTCGTAATTGGACCTGCCGGAACCCTCAAAGCGCGAGATGTTACCCCAGTTCGGATCGGGCCGGCCTAAATTCGGAATACCGGCCGAAGCGGGAACGGTCGGCACATTTACATTTCGGGAAAGAATGACATGCAGCGCACGCAAGTGAAGATAACCAACCGAGATGACGCCGTTGCCCGGCAGTTCTCGTTCGATCTGCAGGTTCGCCTGTTGGCTGTAACTCGTTTCGATGTTCGGATCGATGCGCGTGATGTTTGGCCTGGTCGGAAGGGTTGCGGGTTGAACAGCCAGCACGTTTGGAAACACGGGCGCGCCGGGTTGTGTTGGTGACAATTGCACGACTAAAAACTTTGACCCGTCTCGTTGCAGCGCATTCGAGGTGGCGCGCAGCGGAATGCGATCGTAGTAAAGTCCGAAGCTCGCGCGTACGACTGTCTTGTGGTCGCCGGGGGCGTAGGCGATGCCGACACGTGGCGCGAAGTTGTTGGTATCAGTCTGGATCGGATCAGGCAGAAACTGAGCGTCGTATCGCAAGCCTGCATTCAGCGTCACGCTCGGGCTTACTCTCCATTCGTCCTGAATGAAAGCGCCAACATTTGGATTTGACTGAAACTGGCTGGGCGCGCCGAACGCCTGCTGGTAGTTGAGATAGTTTCCACTGAGGAAATTGCCAAGCGAGCTGAAGGAGTAAACACCCTGCACTGCGCCGGGAAAGACAATATTGACGCGGTTGTAGAGAAAATCGCCGCCGAATTTCAGCGAATGGTCGCCGCGCTGCGTGGAGATGTTATCAACCGCTTCAAACAGATTGATGTCGCGCGCGAGCGGCGAGAAAGTCGCGGTGCCAAGATTCGCCACCCCTGCAATATTGATTGCTGGTCCGAGTTCATCGTTGACCGGCGCATCCAGTTTGCTGTTAGTGAACTGAAAGCGTGCCTCGTTCAGCGTGCGTGTGCTGAGGGTCGTGACGTTACTGACCACAACAGTTTGATCGGTATCACTCAAGCCGGTGCCGCGACTGACTGCGTTTAGGCCGCCGACGTTGCGCGAATTGACGGCGTCGATATGATAGAGACTGTAGCGCCCGCTGAGTTGATTGTCTTTATTGATACTGTGATCGACGCGCGTGAAGAAGTTGGTGGTGTCGAAGCTGGCCGGCACGACGCCCGTGCTCACGAGTGGACCTCTGTAATTAACCGCGCTCAGTTGATTGTTGATCGAGGTGACTGCCGCGGGCGCGATCGTCAATACCGCCGAGTAATTGCGACGTGTCTGCTCAAAGTTAGTAAAGAAGAACGTACGTTCGCGACGCAGTGGACCACCGAGAGTGAAGCCATACTGCGACTGCGTCAGAAGATCCTTAGTCGGAGCGAGCGGATTGCGCGCGTCGAAACGCTGGTTGCGCAGAAATCCGTACAAGCCGCCGCGCCAATCGTTCGTGCCTGAGCGCGTCAGAATATTCACGACGCCGCCGGAAGCACGGCCAAACTCGGCGATACCTCCGGAAGTCACTACCTGAAACTGATCGATAACTTCCTCACTGTAATACGTGCCGGTCAGATCGGCGGCATCGTCATTTGCCGAGACGCCGTCAACGATGAAGCTGTTGTAAAGATTGCGTTGGCCGGCGATTGAAATGCCTTGTCCCGGTACGGCGGAGGTTTCAGCGAAGCGCTGGTTGCTGCCGGTGTTTGTTGGTGACACTCCGGGAATCAGCAGGGCGAGATCGAGATAGTTACGGCCATTCAACGGCAACTCGTTGATCTCTCTCGGTCTGATCGTTTCAGTGATTTGCGTGCGTACTGTTTCAACGATCGGAACGTCTGAGCCAATGGTCACTTCAGCCGAGATGCCGGCGACATCCAGTTTGATCGGGAGATCGATAGCCTGGCCCACTGAAACGGTCAATTGTCTGGTTACAGCGGAGAATCCGTTAGCATCGATTTTCAGATCGTAGTCGCCGATGCGCAGGTAAGGGAATCGATACCGGCCTTCGAAGTCGCTGGTGGTTGTCAGTTGTTGATTGGTTTCGTGGTGTGTGGCCGTGACGCTGGCGCCGCTTACAACCGCTCCGCTCGCATCCTCGATGCGACCGGTAAGCGTTGCTGAAGTGACGTTATGCTGCGCCCGGCCGATACCGCTAAGCAGCAGCATCAGGCAGATGCAGGAAAGATAGATACGGGGCTTCATCGAACTTACTCCATGCGCGTTTTGGGTTACTGTTTGGATACAGTCGGTACCACCACGTGATAGCGGGTGGATAGACCATCCGGATCCAAAATCAACAGCAACGTTCCAGGCTGATCGACCCACCCGCTATCGCAGGTGGTACTGACCTTATCCAGGCACGTTTATGATTTTGGAATTAGAGCGACTGGCTGGAGTTTGGTGGACCCCTGGGACTGATCCGGTCCCAGTCTACGTTCGATGAAAAGAAGAGCGGTTGACTCTCGAATTGTAATAGGGTCGCCGGCGCTTGTGTCCGCTCGGCGCTTGAAAGGACTACGCCTCGTTCACGCTTCTGTTGTCGAGAAGATGCTGTGGCACACGCACCGCAGTCCATGTGACACGGCTGGCTTAACGAAGCAGCTTCAGCAGCAGGACGTGATGAGGAAGTCTTAGCATTACTGCTGTGTGAGTGTTGAGTGTGGACGGGTTCAGCGACGATGGTGATGCCATCATCCTCCATCGTCGCTTCCTTCAGGCCGCACATTGGCTCCGAGGTAGGTGGAGAAACCCGTTTCGGCGTGATACCTGAATCACAGTGCCCCGCTTTGCCTGCGCAACACGGCATCGTGTCGGACGATGCGTTGGCAATCGGCAACAGCGGCGCGACAAACGAAAGAGCTACAAAGAGGCACAAAAAGCACAATGCGGCTCTCGAGAGCTGTTTGGGCTTTATGAACTTCTTCGCAAGCATAGTAATTACCTAGAACGTAGTGGAACCTGGCAGGTTTGGAGTGGGCCGAATGTTCCTTCTGCGCTGCAGTATCGGAGTCAACAGAATACACCGGAAAAGCACCCAGAAGCAATCCAAAATGCGAATGATCTCTTCCTGCTCACGCACTCATCGTACGCGAGCAGGAAGAGTCCTTTGTTAGTGCCTCGCCATTGGAAGGTGGATGTTTTTATGCGGCGCCAGGTTCAACCACGACGGACGTGAACCCACCATCTCCTGGTGTTGTCACAGTGCCGGTGCCGTCGGTATTGGCAACCGCAGACGAAGAGGTGCCAGTTACAAGGTACCAGGTTGTGGTCTTCGTACCCTTTCCCCCCGGGAAGTTCCGGAAGGCATCGCCCACGAAATACGTTTCAAGATACTGCGCTCTTCTGTCAGTCGCCTTGTAAACGCCACTCTTCGTGCAGACTGTGCCGGTTGCGCCGCTGATTGTTGTTTGCATACTTGCTCTCCTTCAGGATGGAAGTTATCCCTGTCACGTGCTTCCGACTGAGTGGAAGCGTTTTGTTGAATTCCTCACCGGCACGCCTTGCTGGACTAGCGCTCCATAATTAGAGCAACTCCCATCGCAGCGTCACCGTTTCATCAGGACGATACGCAATTACCATAAGCTTGACTGTCAGTTGAATACTCTTGTCTCTCGAATCCGCGATACGCACGAGGTAGATGTGGCCCAAGTGGATCGGCGCATTGGCGGATGACTTAACTTCGGCAAGTTGGGACGCCTCTTTCAGCGGTTGCCACGTTACTTTGACCGGGGCGCTGTTGTCCTGGAGGACCATGATCTTGTCCCCCTCGAGATGCAATGAAGCGAACCCGACGCCGCCATTTTCTGCATCGTCGTAGCCGTATCGTCCGCGGAGATCGTTGGCCGTGCCGAGATCGACGATAGCTGCCACTCGATTCAGCTCAATGCCGGTAACAAGACTGCCATTACCTGCCAGTGTGTAGCTCAGATCACTGCAACGGTTTTCCCATTTGTTGTTTACAAACGCCATCCCTTCTTTCCCGTCAGTAAAACAGAGGTTACGGGCCAAAGGATCCAAGGCGTACAGGGTGAAAATTCCACTACGTTTCCGAGGCTGCGCTGCCTGTTTCTCGTCGGGCATCGCAGGCGTTTGTGCACGCAGCAACGGTGGGCCACTAAAGCCGGCCAACAACAGAACAAAACAGACAAGAAGTTTCTTCATGACTACTTGTTTCACCCTTTACCGGCTTGCCAGGTTAGATATGGGCACCAGCGTTTGAAACTTGCTGTACTCAATGTGTCGCGCTTCATTCCGCCGTCTCAATTCTTTGAAGAAGAAGAACGGAACGAATTCCTGGCTGTATTGGTCGGTGATCCAGTCGCCCGGATAGCTGTAGTCGAGTCTGTATAGGTCCAAATCATTCTGGCAAAGGTTCAGTGTCTCTGTAACAGACCTCACGAGCAGGACGTTATTAAGAGTAACTGGAGTCTCGTTGTACAAGAGAGCACCTTCGCGCGCACGTCGCTGCCACTCCTGCACAACTTTCAAAGCCCTTGCATACTGCCGGGAGTTGATTTCAACCCGCAGAATTACCTCCGAGTCGCCACGTGCTTCTCTGAGATAGTCTTTGTAGATCTCGGCGGGAACTGCCCCAAAAGCGATTTTCCCCTGGTCGGAATAAGTGCCCGCAGCGTCAATTTTCGTAACGCCTCCGGCCAATTTAACAACCATCGGAAATGCCGACCCACTGTGGTCGTAAAATTCGTTCTGACGCGCGACAAGTATGATGAAATAACGATCCGGATCTACTCTGGTCCATCTGACTGTGCCCGCGACGCCGGGTATTTCGCAGGTGAGTGATGAGTCGTCGTAGCTGACCACTTTCATGGTCGTTTGGGTCCGGCCGAAAATTCGGTTCTTGCCTGTTGCGGTGAACGAGATCTTCTTGTCGGGAGCTTTGGGCGCGGGAGCAGCCATGTCCATCGGCAACGGTTCCTCGACGAACTCGTACTTTGCAGTCGCGATCTCACGAGGTTTCGCGTCGCCGGAAACGTGAAGCACCCTGACCACGCCTTCGCCGTTGAACTCGTAAAGACGCGCTTCAGTCTTCGAGATTTGCGCCTTCCAGGTGCCGACGATATCGCAGGGGCACTTCTTCTTTTCCTGGCCAAAAGCCGGTTCCCCGGCTGGCGTCGGCCTTGGAGCCGGTTTTTGTTGCTGTTCCTGGACCGAAGCTGGTTTTTCCTGTTGGGCTAAAGCCGTTCCAGTTGCGCCCAGAAGCGTAAGAGCCAATAGCGAGATTATGGCAGTTAGTTTCATCGTAGTGTCCTGCTGCTTGGTTTTGGTAGGACCAGGAATAGAAGACCTGCGAGCAGCTTCTACTCCCGGTCCCTGGTTGAGCTAGGTAAACCTAGTTCATGTGTTCATACCGCCATTGCGATAGCCGTACTTCTTGACTTCTTCATTAATCACAGCCTGCCGGTTCCGGACTATGACAACCCTCTCCGCGTATGACTTCGGTGAATCCTGCCAGGCTATCCTTGTCAGGATATTCTTGTTGCTGGCAAACGCCTGAGCCATACCCCAGGAGTTTCTGTTGTCGTTGATGATACGCAGATAGCTGCTGTGCAGGGTTAGATCCGAATCGAATCCCGGATGGTCCATGCCAAACAGCCGGAAGCGTATCGTCTCGATGTCGTAGGGCTCTCCAGTCAGGAACAACCAACCCGGCAGATCGGCATTACGCGTTTCCGCATAGTGTTTCAAAGCGGCCGGCGTATCCTGTTCCGGTTTGGTTGTGATTGAGTAAAAGAAGAGATCCTTGCCCATGCGATCTTTCAGTTCCCGGTAGATCGTTTTCAGTGTCAGAGTCACCACAGGACACGAGCCGTGGCATTCAGCGTACATGAAATTGACCACGCATTGCTTACCCCTGATTAGATCGTCATAGAACCTGACCTCTTCGTTGTCTTGCGTCCGGAGAACGGCGTTGGTGTACCGCGAAGGTCCCGGTGATGCCGGATGCGGTTGAAACGATCTGCTTAACATCTCTCTTATATTCATTACACCACCTCCTCGCCGTTTTTGGCTCTTTCAAGAAGCCGTTCTTTTTCTTTCATCTCCAATTCACAGACTTGCTGATTGGCTAAGCAATCATTCAAGCTCTGCTGGTCGGGACAAATATCCCAGCGGACCATCATGAAATTGTCCTCGTGGGCCATGTTGTGGCAGTGGATCAGATACCTGCCGTTGTAGTCTCTGAACTGCAACTTGACCAATGCGCCTTGTCCGGCCTCCAGTCGATAAACGTCTCTCCTACCGGAGTGCAGCGGAGGTACGGGGACTTCGACACCGTTTACGAATCGCTTCAAAGTACGACCCTCTTCGAAGTGAACGTGTACGGGGTGGAGCCAGCCAGAGGCGATGTTGTTGTTCAGGAGCCACTCTTCTGTGGTACCTCTCAGGATACAGTGAGCCGAGTGGTCCGGATCGAACGTGCAGCCAACTGTATCGAATGGTCTCTTCACCCTGAATCGACCACCGACGAGGACGAACTGCCACTCCCAGGTATTGTCGGTCGCCGGCATCGTCGGGTACGTGCAGAGCGTGGCTGGAATCGGCGGGGTATCGTCCGGGAACCATGGTTCCGTGTTCCCAACCCTGAACTGCATAAGAACGTTTCCGATGTTCAGGCCTGTTGGCAGCGGATCCGGTGACGGGTTGCCCACAAACATCGTCCTATTTTCTTTGAGGTAGACTTTGGAGCCGTTCGAGAACTGTGCGAAGTCAATAATGATGTCGTAGCGCTCGGCGACGCTTACCCGGAGTCCACCCGGCACAATCGGCGCCGTCGTGCTGTTGCTATTGCCGGCATTCACGCCTGCATCGATCGGAATCGGATGCTCGAGGAAATTCGCATCAGTGGCGATCACAGTTATCGTTCCGACTGAGCCGTCGGGCTTGATCAGGGTGATATCGTATGACTGTGTCGGTCCCGTGTTAAGAATGCGGAACCGATACTTTCGCCGCCTGACATTCATATACGGCTGAATCTTTCCGTTGACGATCCACTTATCGCCACCGGCCGCATTGACCATTTCAGTGCGTCCGTTTGCGGTGGGACAGAACCTCTTGTCGGTAAGTATCAAAGGAAAGTCTGTGACACCGTAGTATCCCGGCAGTTGCAACGAGCCCGCGCTCGGGTGTTCATGGCCCGGATCTGTCGAGTCATAGACGATGTACATGCCGTTCATGCCCAGAACGTTGTTGTTGAGCGTGAATTCTGCGCGGTGATCGTGGAACCAGAAGGAACCCATCTTCTCCTTTGGGTCACCGACGCCGTTACCACCCGGGCTTCCGCCATAAGCGTCAATACCGGCGTAGACATTCGGGTAAAGATTGTCCTTCCAGAATCCTGTGCTGAACCAGTCGCCCGCGAAACCGTCGCTCTCTGAACCGTGGTGCCCGTTGTGCAGGTGGATGGTCATCTCATTCCTGCCAAACGTAGTGGTGGTCACGGGTAAGTTATTTCTAAAGCGGACGATCGAGGACTTGCCGTACCTTTGCAACAAAGCTGGGGCCGGATACTTACCGTTGAAGCCCCAGATGTACGTGGGCGAAAAGTCCGAGTGGAACGTATGGAGCCCGGGCTGGGCTGACATTTCGTACGTAAAATGAGCCGGAGCGAACTGCGCCCAGCGTTGATGCGGCGCTCGATCGGCTTCACCGGCGCCGGTGTTAGGAAACTCCGTAGGCTGTGGATTGAGCGGATGGTCAATCTCAGGAAACGGAGCCAGAAATTCATCCACAAAGGGATGGTGTGGCGGACTTTGAGCCGGGTTGGGTGGATCGCAACGTACCGGTTCGGCGATCGTCTGAAAGCCCAGTGCCTCATTAGAAGTCAACATGTTTGGGGCCAAAACACCCGCGGCGCCCGCTGCTGCTCCAATCTTGAGGACAGTTCTTCTACTGACTGTGCCTTCAGTTTGACTTTCGATTTCCGGCCGGTTTTGTGCCTTGTCTTTAGGCATAGAATCTCCTTTCAGCCGTTGTAGGTTGGCCTCAATAACTAAATCCCTTGCTGGTGGTTTTGACCTTTTACTCGAAGAGTGTCGCTACGTAGCTCCCGAATCCTGATCTAACTTCCCGACAAAGGCGATCAGTTTGAAAGGCGAGGGCTTCTGCTGAAACCTGTTGAGTAACGTCAGTTTGACTAAAATGAACTACGAGATGGAAAACTTTCACTTGTGCGCTGAATCGTGCGAAAGATTACGATCTCAGTTTTTGAACAGCAAGACTTCTTGCTTGGCGTATTTTGTTGTTCGTTAGCGGATTTTGCTCCGGCTGGAATTTGAGGCTTGTGCAAACGTGGACCATGTTCAGTTCATGTAGGAAAACACGTAGATCAATACATGTAACGAAGGCAGTACTGACTGCTTTGCGATGCGCGCAAGTTGTTGTCGGATTTTACTCGGCTCGCCCTGGTCCATTCCGTTTCCATTGTGCTCTTCGGCGCCGTTGCTTTTGAAACGCGATCGATACAGCGCCGGAGAATAACCATAAGTTGATTTGAAATCGCGGACGAAATGACTCTCGTCATTCAAACCTACCTGGTAAGCAATCTCTTTGACGCTGAGAAAACTCGACTCCAATAGCCCCTTCGCGCGTTCCATCCGCAACAATCTCAAGTAGCGGATCGGAGGCATACCGACATCCGATTTGAAGATGTGGCAGAGACGCCAGACAGAAAGGTTAACGGATTGCGCAAATTCGGTAAGTGACAGTTCACCGCGAACGTCTTCGCGCATCATCTGAATGATTTTTTCTACTCTTTTATCCAAGGCAGCACCCTGGGGAGATAGTTATCCCAAGCCAATTCTCAAAATGATGACTACGGGTAAAGAGAAACCCCATTCACCACGTACTCATTTGAATACGTGAGGTGGTTTTATCGGGTCTGGGCGGACTAATGCTGTGGTAAAACTGAGTCGGGCAATACTTTGATCGCATTTGCGAGGTGCGATAGCCCTTCGTAAAGAAACATTGGGAGGTGTTTGTTCGAAGGTCGCGACTTTTTACTACACCGGACAAAAAGTTGTCAACGGGAACACAGATTTGTAACCACTTTGTAAGGGACGTTTACAAATCAAATGTCGCTTCACGCAGATCAAAATCCGCCGAGTTACCGTTTGTGTCGCTTGTTCTTAGACGTTACTATCGGGCTAACGATTTTTCGATCGATTTTTCGGATTGGGAAGGTGGGATTCATTAATGACGTCGTTGCGTTTCTATTGTGCAACTGTTCTCATCGCGCTTTTTATTCTTTCAGCACTCATAACTCCGGCTCAGAAGTCGCGCACACAGGACGCTGCGCGTCACTCGAGTGAAGCCGCCAAAACGTTCACCGAGATCATGAACGTCAAAGACAAAGCCATACCGCAGGAACTACTCGACACTGCTGAAGCGATCGCCGTCTTCCCCGGAGTGATCAAAGCGGCGTTTCTTGTCGGGGGACGTGGTGGCCAGGGCGTGATCAGTCGTCGCGTCAAAGGCGGTTGGAGCCCCCCGGCTTTTTTTAATCTGGGCGGCGGAAGTTTTGGACCTCAGATCGGCGCGCAGAAAACCGACTATGTTTTGCTCATCATGAACGAAAGCGGTCTCAATGGTCTGCTCAAAGACAAGTTTGAACTCGGCGGTGAAGTGAGCATTGCTGCTGGTCCAGTTGGACGCGAGGCTGCGGCCTCGACGAACCCGCGCCTCGATGCCGGTATTCTCTCTTACTCACGAAGCAAGGGCGCGTTCATCGGTGCTGCTTTGAAGGGAGCAGTGATCACTCCCGACAATGATCTCAACGAAGCTGTCTATGGTGGAAAAAAAGCGGACGAACTGTTGAAAGCGAAGCCGATGACGTTTGCGCAAATGCCGCCGTCGGTTCGAATCTTTCCGCGCACGCTCGTGCGTTATTCGATTCGTTAAAAATTGATCACAACAAACCCTTGACGCATTCACGAGCGCGACCTAGAATGCTTCGTCACCCTTAGCGGCTGATCCGATCTCTTAAACTACAAGCGGGCAACCCCAATCGGGAACTCCTGAACGAAATGCTCCCACGAACGCAGCGACAAAAACAGATTCTCGATTACATCACTCAGTTCCAGGAACGACACGGTTATATTCCATCTTACGCACAGATCGCGCGACAGTTTGGAGTAAAGTCACGCGCGACGATCGCAAAACATATCGCCGCGCTCGAGCGTCGCGGTTTGTTGGTCCGTGAACACGAAGACGGATCGTTTGCGTTGAACGTAAAAGTGGAAGACAAGAGCAGCGACTCACTCTGTGAAGTTAAGTTGCTCGGAAGAGTCGCCGCTGGCGCACCGCTTGACGTAGTCGATTGCGATGAACGTATTCCAGTGCCGCGCTTCCTGCTCGGTCGTGTGAAGCCTGAGCGCGTTTATGCATTACGCGTGAAAGGCGACTCGATGATCGACGAGCACATCTGCGACGGCGACATCGCGTTGATCGAGAATCGCACTGATGCTCGTGATGGCGAGATCGTCGTGGCGTTGTTAATCGAAGAAAATCAGGCCACGCTCAAGCGGATTTACCGGCGCGGAATGAATATCGAATTGCAGCCGGCCAATTCACAGCTTCAACCACTCACAATTCCAGCCAGTCAGGTCCGCGTACAAGGCATCTTCCGCGGTCTGCTCCGGCCGAGTAACTAGTCACGCAAAGGTGCAAAGATTACGCAAAGTCGCAATTTGCGACTTCTTTGCGTCTTTGCGTAACCTTTGCGCCTTTGCGTGAAACTGCTTAAAACCCTCTTAGCGGAAGTGCTCGCTGAAGCCAATTATCAGCAGGGTAGTACGCCTGAGGTTTAATGAGATGCAGCGTATACGCGTGTCGCGACCGCGACGATCTATTCTCAAAGCTGCGATGTGGTAGTAATCCATTTAGCAGGATCAAACTGCCTTTCGCAACCTCGAGCGGAACTAACTTACCTTCAGCCCACGGCTCCGCGTTAAACGTCACAAACTTCATCCCTTCCGGTGTGCGCACCCAACGTGATTTAAGTCCGCTTCGATGTCCACCGGGTATGGCCCACAGACATCCATTCTCAATTGTCGCATCTTCAAGCGCGAACCATAGACCAACAATATCGATCGGCTCGGTATAGAGAAACGTGCTGTCCTGGTGACACGTCACCTCGCCTCCGATGTCCGGCTGTTTGAAGATGTACATCGATTGCAGCAACAACGCATCTTCAAATCCGATCGCATCTGCGAGCTCCTTCACTTTCGGATCACGCGAGAAACGATCGAACACCGGATCGAGATCGTGAAGTGCGTGTCCGATCTTATTGATCGACTTCTCCTTCTCAAACTTCAGCGTGCCGTCGTCGTTGAACGCGTTCTCCTCGAAGAAGAAACGAATCTTATCTCCGGAAGTTAAGAAGTAATCGTCGGTGAGACGGTTCTGTTCGTGAGTAGAGAAAACAGAAACCACTTCGCGCGGATCAAACTCCTGGACCATCTCTGCCGCACGCTCGCGCAGTTGATCGCACGCGCTCTCGTCAACAAAGCGCTCGAGCACCAGAAACCCGGCGTCGTTGTACTGCGCAACCTGTTCCTTCGAGATCGACATTTATAACGCGTAATCGAAACCGTTTTTGGGTCACTGCTCAGCTACCCGGATGGGCGGTGATCCTCTGTTGCTCATGTCTCTATATTCGTGTGTAGCTTGATGGCTCTTATATCAGAAAGGATCTCGAGGTAAAAGAAATGAAAACTACCGTGATGGCGAAGGCAGTTGATGTTTCCGGCGCGATCAATGTTGTGACATTTCTTCCGAGATAGCCACTCGTTATTGGAAGGGCTGATCGCGATGTATTACGAAGTGCAAACTGAAGAGGTCGGTTGTGACGTTCGCGTCTCGGACATTCTCTGGATCCACACACGTCACAGCCTGTACGAGTTCTTTGTCATCGATCCGGTGAAAGTCTACGGCATGGTGAAAGGCGGGGTGTTGGGGAGCGCAGCTAAGGAAGGTTTCCTCTGCCTTCCCCTTTCTCTCGCTGTCGGCGCCCGCGCCGAGCTATTGATCGAATCTTCGAAGGGCGGCCGGTATGTAACAACTTCGCCGATCACGAGCGTGAGACATTTCCGGAGTAGCTGATTCTTTGCGGCACCTTCGGAGGCGTCACGCTTGGCCCCCTCACCAAGGCCCACCATGACGCCCCCGGCCCCACACTCTGGGCGAGGTGTGAGGCTAACTGAAATTGGAGGCGTTTATATCGGGACGTAAGGAGCGTCGCAAGATTTTGGCGCAAGGTTGCAAATTGAAATTCATGCCAGTCCGTTGGTATACGTAAAATTGCACACACCTCTACCGTCCTGCCTCGAAAAGGCTAGGTTTTCCGAAATCAGCAACCTAGACCAACTGCTAAGAAACGATACTTATAATCGTCAGGATAATCGTTAATGCCGTTGAAGCCTCAGATGCGGCTTCACCAGTACTGTGGATCTCCCCAGCGGTCGCAACACCCGTGGTATGGATCTCCCCGTACACTGTCACTGGGCTTGGTGTGGGCGTCGTTACCACACCCGTGCTAGGGATCTCACCCGCGCGGACCGCGTTCGAAAGTACACACGCCAGAGTGATCGTTAAAGCCAAACGTCTCATTTGCCTGTTTCTCCTTTGAGGTTGAGGAAATGCCAGCCTACTGGCAAGAAAACAGGATAGTGTAAATACATATATGGCTATTGACACGGTGCTACGCGCTGTTTCTAATATCCCGCGCTGGGAAAGCAAGACTTCTTACCACTCACGACAAAGGGTTAATCTGAGTGAAGATGGCCTCACCTAAGTTGGAAACCGCGCGGCTGAACGCGAACGATGAAGCTCTGTTCAGGTGTAAGACTGCCTTAGAACAAAAAGACAGAGGCGATTACGCAGGCGCGCAGGAAACAATGCGGCCCTTGTGGAAGGGCATAGGAGAATGCCCGAAATTAACCGGACTAGATCCTTACGTCGTTGCTGAAGTCTTGTTATGCGTAGGCATTCTGACGAGTTGGATTGGAAGTAAGAATCAGATTCAAGACGCTCAGGAGCTCGCGAAAAATCTCATAACCCAGAGCATCACTCATTTCGAGTCAAACAAAGACAAGACGAAGGTCGCTGTCGCGCAATCAGAGATTGCTTACTGCTACTACCGGGAAGGCGCACTTAACGAGGCACGATCATGGTTACATGACGCACTGAAAAAGTTGACGTTTGAGGGTGCTGCAAGAGCAAGAGCACTACTAAAGTTAACAACAATAGAGTGGTCAGCGGCGCGATTTCATGAAGCGCTAGAGTTGCTCAACAAAAACGAAGCGCTATTCCGAAAGATCACGAACCATACCATCAGAGGTGGCTATCACAGCGAACTTGCAATCATTCTTCGCAATCTCGCCACGACAGAGAACAGACCGGAATACTTTCGCCGTGCAATCCATGAATACAAACAAGCGGAGAGTCAATTCAGACTTGCTCATAATCCGATCTTTCGTGCGAATGTAATCAACAATGTCGGTTTCTTACTGTTCAAGTTATCCCGCTACAAAGAAGCTCACAAGTATCTTAACGAGGCTCGTCGCCTGACAGTCAGGTTTAAAGACAAAGCTCGCACAGCGCAAATTGATGAGAGCCGGGCACAGGTGTTGATTGCTGAAGGAAGACTGGCTGACGCCGAACGCATAGCACGTCGAGCAGTATCCGTCTTAAAGAAAAGTGGACAATTCTGCATGATGGCCGAGGCTCTGATAACTCAAGGTGTAGCACTGGCGCGGTTGGGTCGCACGGCCCAGGCTCACTTCACCTTTCGACAAGCGATTGAAGCTGCCCACCAAGTGAATGCGTTAAATATTTGTGGTCTCGCAGCACTAACGTTGATCGAGGAGATTCAGGAATTATCGCCTGAGCAATTGCAGGCCGCGTATCGCCAGGCACGGGAGTGGCTCGCAAACTCTCAAAGCCCCGACATAAAACTAAGACTCGCTGATGTCGCCGACAGGGTCGTCGCCAGCATACATACGGAATTGAGCGCCGGCGAAGCAACAGAAATCCTACTGACCGAGCCCGGCGGACTTCGAGCACAGTTAGAAAAACACGAACGTGTCGTTATCAAGCGTGCGTTGGCCCAGGTCGACGGTCGCGTAACTCATGCCGCCTCTCTCCTGGAAATGAGGTATCAATCGTTAGCCTACATAATCGAACGCCGCCACCCGGACCTGCTTAAAAAACGCACGCCCATCAGACGCCGGCAACGACAGAAGAAGACGTGAGCACTATCGCCGGTATTACAAAGCGGATGCTTTCGCGTTTCGGTGACCTTAGATTGTAGCCTTGTCTGACTTGCCACAGTTGGCAGCTGCCCACTTCTCGCAATCCTTTTGGCTCGCTGGCCCGAAGACTTGGCTGTAGATTGCAGGAAAAATATCGCCCTCTGGGATCACTTTACAGTCCTCATATTTCTTGCCGGTGCTCGCTGTCAGTGCGATAACGATGTAGCCTTTCAATCTCTCGTCGTGTTTGTCGGCCATGAGTGTTCTCCTTCTGCTCTCCAGGTGGTTAAGTAAGGCTCGCGAGCGGCGGGCCCTCGCGGGCGGGCGAAGGGTATCTAATACGGGGCACGATAAGCCGACGGACAGTCGATGTCAACGCATCGTGGCACTGATTGTGGTCAATCGCAGCTCTCGCTAGAATCAGCACGTGAGCGTGAACCCAAACCTTAACGCTGAAGAGGTGACCACAACCTGCAACTGGCGAAATCTTTAAGTGTGATTCTGCGGAAAAGTCGCACGATAGTCGTAATTACCCTCTCGACGATTCTGCTCTTTGAATGTACCTACCGCGTAATACTCAGATTAGCACCAAATTTATTGAGACCTGCAGCACCGCGTGGACTTGACTATGGCGACACCTGGCGATCTTCAGGTTTAGCCCCAGGCGGAAGCTTGAAAGAAAACTTCGACGCGATGGTCCTCGGCCCTTATCGAAACACGGTGCGCTGGAAAAACAATGCACAAGGATTCAGGAATGATTATGACGTCACTCCTGAGCCTGGGCCCGGCGTCGTGCGCGTGATATCGATCGGCGACTCGTTCACTGCCGGCTATCGCCTGGCACAAAACGAAACGTTCTCCTTTCTCCTCGAACAATACTTAAACAGTAAGTCTGACGGCAGCAAATACGAGGTACTCATCTCTGTCGTTGATAATCCAACTGACGGGCTCGATTACTTGAGTCGTTTAGGCCTTTCCTTTAAACCGAAACTGGTGCTTCTTGGTCTAACACTTGGAAATGACATCGCCGGGGCCTATGTAAGGCTTGCACCGGGTGGCAAGTACACGATTGACGATGAGACTGGAAGGATCGAACTCAACGCTTCGCCGACCTTAGGTTTTTCTCATGGCTTGGAAAAAATGTTGGTTCCGGCCGCGTGCGTTTACCCGTCGCGGACGCCTTTTTTGGATCGCCACAGTATTACCTACCATGTCCTGAAACAGCTTTGGCGAAGCACACGGACCGGTGAAGGAATCGCGTCCTGGTACGAGTACGACAAAGAGAATGTGAAGTTGTTTGATCCGATGCAAGGTCTCGGTTCCTATCTGAACGAGGCGCCCCGTGAAGTTCAACAGTCGTATGACGAGTTATTTAGAACTTTGCGAGGGTTAAAGAAAGTGATGGCAAACAAAGGTGTTGACTTTGCGGTCGTGATTCTCCCTCAGCGCTTCCAGGTACAGGAAGAGGACTGGACCTGCACTTTAACGGACTATCGATTAAATGAAGCCTGCTTCGATCTGAATCTACCGAACAGATTGATCACTGATTTCTGCGTTCAAAACGACATTGTCTGCATCGATCCCACGCAGGCCATGATAGCGGCACACCGCACGTCCCGGCGAAGTCTCTACTGTCCGCAAGGCGACATGCACATGAACGCCGAAGGCAATCGTGCGATATTTGAAGCGATCAAAGATGAAGTTTATCGGCGGGTACGGAAGGAGCCCGCGTCGCGTTAGGTTGCTCAGTTCAGAGGCGCGCGAGATGTTTGCAGACTGACTCGTTTGTATGGGGTCATCGATAGTGTTGCCTCAGATACTTTAGGTTGAAATGACCACATTTTTCGCGCTGGCACACTATAGGCACCAAAGCCCAAAGGCGGTCGATTGGCCGCCCTTGCGACAAACTATGTACGAGTTTAGATTACGTGGAGCCGGCTGCCGGAATTGAACCGGCGACCTTCTAATTACGAATCAGACCAACGAGAAGAGAGCAAGTAAATTCAATTCAACAGGTTGCAGCCACCGCGGTTTTGCAGGGATTTTTGATGGTTCTATATGCGGCTTTATCGCTTCCTCATGCGCTTATATAAATTCGCGTCACAACTACGTCACAGGCCGGATCAAGCGCGCATCACGTTTGGCTCATAACATCACGCACGACGCCAGCCAGCTCTCGCTCTGAGCTTCCATTCGATCCCGCCGAGATTCGATAATTCGGCATGCTTCACCCGCCCAGAGATACGTACAATCTTGAGCTAACAATGCTGCGCCAGCGAAACTGCAACACCAACCATTTAATGAAAGGGACGCTTATTCTGCTGACGCGAGGCATGAGCTTTCTTGAGACTTCGCGTGTCCAAAAGTTCTCTCTCAATCATTCTTAATTTAGCCCGCGCAACTTTGTTTTTTTCACTAGCAATTAACTGACGAATACTACTTAGCATTCCATCGTTTTTAATATAGGCTAATAAAGAAATCAGCCATACCTTCATGTGTTCGTCCGCAGTTTCTCTGATTCTGCTCACCAGAATTCTCGATGTTTGAGTTGGCGAAGAGGATGCAGCATAGGCGAATACTTCTTCGATAAATTCTTTTTCGCTCGTCGTGTAGTCAACGATCGAAGCAATTGGCAAGGCTTCAATAAAAACGTCAGCAGCGTTTTCAACTCTGCGTCGGTTTTTGCCCACCGCCACTAAGATACGTTGGATTGGCGTTAGATCTTCGGCTAGAAAGCAAGACTCAAAAGATTGGCGATAGTCATACGCAGTTGTTAGCAGTCCGAATTGGAAACGCGATAGCGTCTCTGGGGTTAGATTTCCACTGATAGCATTAATCTGCTTATTACTCAGCTTTGGGCCCCATCGAGCGAGCAACGGGGGCAAGTCAGTCATCCACCATTCATGGCTCCTCGTTATAAGCCTACACAACTCGTCTAAGTAGAAGTCGAAGAACTGACGGGAGCGACCGATATTCACCAAAGTTATAAACGCACGTCGTTCTTTTTCTTCTGTGAGACCGGCAAGAAATGAATGTATGCCAATCTCAGACGATACAAGTATCTCCAGAGCAAACGTTGCGATTTCGGGAGTTAAACGTAAGGTATCAAGAAAGTCTTGATCCGCTTTTATGCCAAAGAGTTCCTGAAGGCGATCGAGAAAGGATGTCTCAGAGAGAAGCTTCTGTGTCTTTTGATCGGTCCATTTTGGAGACTGGCTCGCAACCGTCCCAAATAGGTCAAAAAATGATTCATCGTGCATGCTACGGCGCAGCCGTTGAAGGCTCATCCAGGGGTTTCCAGAAAGGGAGAGGATTGAGACACCTATGCGTTCTGCGCTCAGCGCACTATTCCGGGCGGCCTGCTTCTTATCTTTCTTCGCCTGAGTCCGGATGCTTGCCTCGTGTGCTGTGTTGATAACCTCTTCATCTCGTTGTTTCCGCTTTACAAAAAACTCATCTACGCCTTCTCGGGTTGGCAATTCTCCGCCGATGAGTTCACGCACCAAACGGCGGGCAACAAAGAATTCTCGAAACGATTTGTGCGCAAACCGAAAACTCTGCTCCATCCCTGCCCGGACGAGGAACGAACATGTTTGGATATCGTGAAGAAACGTTTCCAACTGATCTTTATGCGTCCCAAGGCCACCAAAGCCCAAGAGGACTGCATCTCGAATCAAATCGGGTTCTAGCGTTTCCAGATTGGCGAGATGGGACAGCCAAGCTAATGCCTCACAAAAATCTTGACGAATTTCCTCGGGAAGCGTCGTACGCCACTCATCTCGACGCGTCCATCGCTTGGTATAGAGTTCATAAAGCGTCGCTGAATTTGTTCGCTTGCCGCTTGTGACTAGCTCGGGAAGCGTTTCACAAATCATATCCAACAGAACTGGTCGTCTGCTCAGATCAGTAAGATCATGAATTGCTTTCAATTGAGCTAGAACACGTTTCGCTTTTGTACCGAACCGTCTTTTAAGGTATTCAAAGACTTCACCATCTGCCAAAGGACTAACCTCGACGATAGTAGCGAGTCCCTTAAAACTCAAGACACCATCAATCTCTGGTTGACCGAGCAGATCGGACAGCTTGACTGAAAAGACACTTAGAAGATCAATAATTTCCTGGTGCGATCTGAAATAATTAGTGCGGCACGTAACGACTACTTTCGCTCCCAATGAGCTCAGAAGATAAATTTGCTGAAAGGACTCTTTGACTGCACTTCGACCAACTGAGTCCACCATCTCGTCAAAACCATCTAGCAATAGCATGACGCGTCCTGTCGCGCAGAAACGCTGAAAGTGCCCGAATGACGTGATGCGTACTCCGTAGCGGTTGAGCAAGGTGTCAGTAATAATCTGCTCAATATTCTGAGTTCGACGGTAATCGCGGAGATTTATTAGAACAGGGATCGGAGTTAATGGATCTGCTCGGCTTAGTTGCAGCTCTTTGCAGACAGAGTAGGTATAGTGTCGGCAAAAACTCGTCTTGCCGCATCCATACTCACCAAGGATAAATAGCAATCCGTTTGATGTCGTTTGTAGCCAATTGCTTACTGCTGTGTTGAGATCAAAGTCACGATTTCTAAAATCCTTACATCGTAATGGCACGTAGTAATTGAATAGCTTTGCTTCATTAAACATGCCCTCAGATTTTTCAAACTGACTCACCAGCCACCTAGCATAGGGACGCAGATCGAGGAGAGTTCGTTCCAACTCTTCCAAGGTAGTTAAGTAGATTACTTCCTTTGCCTTCGCAAACTCTTTAGCCTCCCTAGTGAAACCGTTAGAAGAGACGTAAAGAAGCCGTCGTCTAGAGTCTGCCTTGAGAAGCACTCCAGCCTTTTCCTTTACCAGTGCGATGCCCACCGGAGAACCACTTGAGCAACATTCAACCAAATATTCCAAATCATTGAGGGAGTCTTGTGATTTGGCTATTAAATCAATCTGCGTGCCTTCTACAGTGCAATTTCGCTCAATCGAGTATCCTCGCAGTTGTAGGATCGCTGAAACCTGCTCTTCGAATTCATCAGCCTGTTGATGAATCCCGCTCATGCTTCGTTTCCCATTGAGATGGTGATTGGCACAAGTTTATTGACGAGCTTTAACCCAGCGAACACATAGTGGTATGGCAAAACGATGTGACGAGAATGTTTCCTACACCGCGTTTTGCAGCTTTGCCTCATTAGCCTTCCGACCCTGTTTTTCGCGCCACTGGTCAAATGGGATCTTCTTTCGATCGTAAAAGACCCGAGAACGCCTACTCTAGAGTTCAAAGAGGGCGATTGAATACTCGCTACTGCGATGAAGCTATCCACCATTGAAAATTCTCATCAGTCGTAGGTGGTTGATATCGAGCGCGTTTTTCAATCTTCAAGATGCATTGTTTAAGCGACGCCGGCGAGCCATGATCTTGCGCCCATCTACGAAGTAAGGATGACGTCGAAGTCAAGCGAGTTGGGTCACCCGAGGCTTCAAGAAAAAGTCGTCTCGCTTTTCGTTCGTCGGTTGCGAGTAGGTAACCTCGTGATAGGGCTATCGCTAACGACATCGCTTCTCCGTCGTCAAGAAGACTTGCATAATCGACGTATAGTTCGATTTCCTTATCAGTCTGCGCGGAACAAAGCGCCAGCAATCCGGAATCAATTAACGGTTGAAGGTCAACTTGAATCCGCGGCGCCTGGGGATCTTCTGTACGGAGATAAATGCTTTCTCGCTGGACGACAGAACAAATGAAAGTTTGCCGTGCCGCAACTGCCAGTATTGCCTCTATTTCGTCGCTCGCCAACAGGTTAATAAGAACACAGGCATCGAGTATGTGGGGGACTGGAATATCGCCCAACTGCTCACCTCCCAGGGACCACCTGTGCCAAATCGAGCTCGACATCCTCATACCCGTTTGGCTCGACGAAATAGCGATGGCTCAGTTCCGTTACGAGTTCCCTCGACGACACACGATCCGAGCGCAACAAGCGGGCGAGTTGGCCCTCACTTATCAGTTCCTGCTCGTATGCCATTACCGCAAGGTTAAGAAAACGACGCGGCAATTCATATTGCTCCGTAGGATTGAGGTCGATTCCAAGCAGTTGTTGAGCCCGACGAGGCTTAAATCCCTCACCCTCGAGACGATCCCACGTACCCGTTGGGATTCGTTTCAATTTCTCTAAACGAATGACTAAGGCTTGCACGGAGACCTGATAAAGATCTGCCAGGATGCAAAGTTGCGCAATCGTGATCTGACCTTGGGCATTCGCACGATACATCTCAGTGAAGCGGCGGTTAAGTCCGCTCGCCGGCATTAAAAAGTTCTCGGCGAACGCGTCTGCGAGTCGCTCCGTACTGGATTGACGTCTCGCCTCGTTCAAGAATGTAATTTCAGCTCGGTAGCGATTGGTGAGGAAATGTCCGTATTCATGAGCTAAGGACCAGTTGCGCCGGTCACGCGGATGCCTTGAGTTAATTCCGATACAAGCACCGAGGGCATCATTATATGCAAAGACGCCAGATACAGTCGGTATCATTGCAAAATAGAAAACACGTATACCCACGTCCGTCTCTAGACGATCTCTGAGGTTTGAGATAGGACCATCTCCAATTCCGAGGCGGTTTCGCTCTGCTGTAGCAATCTCTTCAGCGGCTTGCTCGGGCAAAGATCGACCGGTCTCATAAGTTTGAGGATATGCCCTCGTTGTAGGAAGTCCACACATCCGTTCTAGCTCGACGTAGTCTTCAGCCAGCCTTTGCAGTTCCTCACCCGCCGCTGCAAGTCCTTCATCTCTACTAACGTCTTCGCGCCATTCGGTGCGGAACTGTGGGGCGAACCCAACGGTGACCACTTGTCGCACCACAAAGTCTGAAACTGGGCGGCCGTAAAGATCTGCAAAGCGGACTAACTCTTGCGAGGTGACACGCCGTTCACCCTTCTCAATTGCCACTATGGTAGTACGGGCCATCTCAAGCTCGTCCGCGACGTTCTGCTGCGTCAGGCCCCGTGCTTTGCGCGCCTCCTGTAAACGAGCGCCCAGAACCTTCGGGTCTAGCTGTTCTAATATGTGTGGCTCCATAGCTGACTCTCCGGAATATTCTACAAAGCTTCAATCTTACGCTGCGCGCGCAAATGCACCGAGTTGCCGCCGCGCGGAGAAGTGCTCCCACTCTGATACATACTTGCTGTAAAGTTCTATTAACCGACCGCAAACCTCGGGTCGACCACCGGCAGCACGAGCACCTAGCTCAGTAGCGATCGTTTGGAGATCCGGATACTCCAACACTAGATTCTCCCATGCTCGTGGTCCTCTTATCCTTTGAGCAATCTTCCGAGACTGCCACTCCATTGCATTAAGCTGACGAAGCTGTTTCTCGCTTGGCTTACTCGTGCGGTCCAAGAGATCACAAACGTATTGTTCACCTGTATCGAACTCACAGAGATCAGCAACCTGTAATGAAAGGCGGCGTAACAAACATGAAGTACATGAGCCGCATTGAGGTTTGCCATGCATTTGCACAGGGTAGCCATCACAGGAGAATGTCGTCCAAACAAATGGTGATAGGCGCCGAACAGCCGGGTGCTTACACATTTCACCTTTCGTTTGATAGAGATGTGGATTACGAAACCGGAAGCTTTTACCAACTAACGCTTCAGCCAGCTCTTCCATTCTCACCAACGATAACGGGTGAACTCCTCGGGAGTTTGCCGTTCCAATTTGCGTAGCGTCATATGGCAAGTTAATCGCACCGATTCCGTTCTCATGAACGTGGAGTGCGTTTGAACCTGCCATGAGTGATGTAACTGCTCCCAGCGTGAGGAAGAGAAACCCTCTGGAACGCTGCGTCTGTTCCTCTCCTTCTCCTCTCGGGCGACCGTATCGGCGCAACCCAAATGGAACGGTGATGTGGTAGACCTCATGCCGCGCGAGTCTTCGTAGCGCCCGTACCTGTTCTCTCTGAGCAGCTCTTTGGCGTGAGTTGGTGACACCTGAAATGAAGACAAAACTGTAGGCTGTCTCTTCAGCAACCGCTCTGCATGCTCCAGCAAAGGAATCGAGACCGCCGCTCAGCAACGCAACGTACGCCGGCACCGAAACGGGAATCGAAAATAGGAATGCTTGAGCTTCTTGCGACTGTGAGTTACCGACAGATGGAACGAACTTCAAATCCCACGCGTCTTCCGTAAAGAATTTTAGCGCTCTCTCCGCTCGGTCCAAGACTGCTGGGCTATTCCAGAGATCTGGTAGTCTAACCGGAATTGTAAGCGAGATTCGTCGAGCCCATTGATAAGGACGCGCAGGATCCTTCGGATCACGTCTTGGAGATAAACGGTCAGCGTAATACACTGCCAGCGCGAGGTCGATCCAATCAGAATACGCAGGATCAAGATGGCGACCGAACGCGCTTCCTATGGGCGCATCATTGATATAGAAACCACTCCCATAGGTTAGCTCTTCCCTTTGCCTGTCTAACTGAGAATTTGGATGGTACAGGCCATGGCGCGCAACACCTGAAGCGGAAAAGTCAAACGAATATTCAAGCGGCTCAGCAGCAAATGCCTTAGACATGGCCCACCTCCAGTACAGCAATTCCCTGATGCAGTTCTTCTATTGTCATACGTCGTTTGATGGTCGTACTTCTTGGCGCACGTATCGCACTCTTACGATCCGACCGAAATAGTTGGCCGACCATCCCCTGAAGGTCATCTGCCAAATGTAAAGCCAATCCGTCTTCCCACTGCATTTGCTCATTGAAAGTTCGATTTGTGTTCTTCATAATGCCTTCGCGAACCTTGGCTAACCATTGATTCCGAACAATGCCCCACCCAAATGTGTTCGCCAGTTTGGTATCGACTTCTTGATCCAACACAAGATTGGAACTAGAGTCGAAGGCACATAACTCCAGGTAGACTTCCTTAGCTTTTCGAACGGCTAGACGCGAGGAAGCAGAGTTCGAATCTTCCGCGGCAATCTCTTCCAAGCGTTCGGATAACATCGCGAAAGAGTCAGTGTTTCCGTCGTCCGGCAATGTTGCCTTTCGGCCGTCGTCCCGTAGCGCCTGGAGAACAGCATTTCGCATGCTTAGAAGGGAGGTGCACGCAAATGGACCACGCAAGGCTGCTGCGACTGCCTTATTAAGCCGATCACCGATAAGGTCGTAAGACTGGTCTGAACATGCTAGGCGATAAGCCTTTCTCCAGCCCTTGCCATAAAGAGTTCGCTCGAATCGATCACCATCAGGCATTTTGGGAAACTCCTTCTACGCCAAAGATAGCATTAATCCTGACATTGTCAAGTCAAATAGGCCTACGTGCGCCAAAATGTCAGAATAGCGAAGGCGCTCGGCTGCTGATCGAACAAAGTCGCTACGCATTCACAAAACCGTGGACGCGCGTTTGGACAAAATCTCCGGAGCAGATTAGCCTTGCGCTGTAATTCGCGTTCGCTCGATAAAAGCAAAGAAATGTTACGGACGTTTTGATCTTACGAGGAGTACCGATATGAGTGAGGAACAGAACACACAGCTACTCCCCCAGCCGACTTCGGAAATTCAACACGGCGTTGATAGGTTTACAACCAGCCTGACGCGTTATCTCGAAAGCCTCAACCTACCTTCAGATCGTGTCCTGGTTCAGGTGCCTGAAAGGGAACGAGTCTTTGTCAATTTGCCGAGTGTAGTTAGCTTGCTTAGTGAGGAAGTGAGGAGAAATGCGGTTTACATATCAAAATTCGTAGCGGCCTGCGGCGCCGGTTTGTTTGATGCCGCTTTGAATTTTATGTGGGATGAAACAGTGTCAAACCTGCGAGGCAAGGTTGCTCGGTTTGATCTGGAGTATTTTTTCAGCAGTGTCGTTACCGATCCTACCCGAAGAGTGAAACTAACTACCGCTGAAGATCTATCAAAGCTGGAAGATTGGGAACTAATCAGAGGCTGTCATCTGACCGGTGTGCTTTCAGATATTGGCTTCCGACACTTGGACTACATTCGTAATATGCGTAATTGGGCGAGTGCGGCCCATCCAAATCAAAACGAATTAACAGGTCTGCAACTTATATCGTGGCTCGAGACTTGTATCAGAGAAGTGATAGGAAGAGAGCCAGCAGGTCCGGTTATAGAAGTTCGACGACTGCTAAATAATATTAGAACAGCAACCCTTACAGCCAATGATATTGCTCCTATTTCCACTAACATAGATCTTCTACCGCGTGATTTAGCGACCTCCGTTCTGCGTACGATATTTGGCATGTATACCGACCCTGCAATGGCTGCTGTGGCCAAAAACAACATAAGACTGATTGCGCCACACGTTTGGCGTGTTGCTCCAGACGAGACCAAGTATGAAATTGGTTTGAAGTTTGCCACATTTGCAGCCAACGCGGATATTTCGAGGCGGGATGCCGCCCGAGAGTTTCTTGTGATCGTGAATGGTCTAACTTACCTGCCACCAGACACTCTGGCTCTGGAGTTAGATGAAAAAATACAGAACCTGTTCAATGCCCATATTGGTATGAACAATTTCTATAATGAAGTGCCGCACGCAAAGATACTTGCGACTTACGTTCCTGAAACAGGAGTCATTCCGGATGCCGTTCGCTTATCGTACGTCAAAACGCTGACAATGTGCAGGATAGGTAATGGTTACGGCATTTCGTGGGATGCAAAACCATATTATGATCGGCTGATAGCGAGATTTCGAGAACCGGAAATATTGGAAGTTGCGCGTCTGGTGACTGACTCTGATGTGGTCTCTCGCCTACAGTTCCACAATTGTGCAGAGAACTATTTGGCTCTTTGCAGAGAGCTTCGCGCCAGAACTGCCAACGAGAGAACGGCAGCAGCATTGGAGCATATTCTAAGCGTCAGTGCGCGGCAGTTGCCGTATATCGGCAGAACTCCAGATACGCGTACGTTGTTAGGGCTTCCATAATTCGAATCCGGAGTTTCTTGTGGTGAGTCTTATCGAACGTGGTGGTTTCGCTCACGAAAGCCATCCTGAGTTAACGGCACTGACTCTCGCTCAGTGACCAGTTCGACAAAAGGTATCTCAACGCCTTCGGCATTATTCGCAGGAATGGATAGCGTGAAGGAACTGTCGGGCTATGTCTGTTGGTGTGGTCATTAGGTCTGGAAGATCCTTGTCTCGGCTCACAAGATATGCGGCGTGGTGACGATGGCGAGATTGATATAAATCTAGTCATCGGGTCGCGTTCGTAATGAAATTCTTCCGGGGATGTTAACGATGAGATCGCCTTTGCTTTGCTTCCAGCTTCGTTAGAAAGGCATTGACGATCGGTCATTGATGCCCGGAAGTTGGCGACGAATCTCCGCACGGTTCAATACGTCCCGAACTCCGCGAATAGGCCACTCACAAAGAGCGATATGTCTCCATTGAAAAACAGCCGCAGTGCTTTGCGCGCTGGGCTGTTGCGGTTGGCGACTCCTTGAACGAAGAGATTGCAGTCAAAGACGACGCGAGGAGTAAGTTCGGGCATCGCCTATTTGTTCCGGCGTTTCTCCTCGCGGATGGCGGTTTGGGTTTGCTTTACGAGGTCGTCGAGTTCTTCTTCTGACATTCCACTTTCATCGAAGCTTTGCGCGATCGGTTCAACGATTTGCTCAAACGGTTTCTGAGCAAGAACCGCCGTTTCAAGCAGTTCCAAAGCAGCGGCTTCAGGAGTGGTTCCTTGGCGCTTCGCTGCCTCTGCGATGGCGTGAACAGTTTCGGGATTGCTTATTTTGA
>Ga0105248_10001014_pt1 | contig 31020 bp, 28 predicted proteins | sample KBSS34metaG_FD_81524 | JGI IMG/M metagenome (GOLD analysis project Ga0105248, IMG submission 81524) | Switchgrass rhizosphere microbial communities from Kellogg Biological Station, Michigan, USA - KBS S3-4 metaG | ecosystem: Host-associated > Plants > Roots > Rhizosphere > Soil | place...
GTGTAGAAGATGCAGGCGTCGGCATCCGGATCGACGGTCACGTCCGGCAGAGCGCCGCCGCTGGCCACCACGTCGGCCCAGGGAATGACGGCGTCGGCGCCGTCCACGCCAGCCGGAATGCGGACGCCAACGACCTTGGCGCCGGCCTCCATGCCCGGCCGCTCGCGCATCCGCGCCAGGCGTTCATGATCGAGGAAGATCACTTTCGGCTGGGCGTCCTTCAGCCCGTATTCCATTTCCTCGGCGACCCACCAGGCGTTCATGCCGACGACGGCGATGCCCACCGAAACGCAGGCCCAGTAGATCAGCATCCACTCCGGATAGTTGCGCATGGCGATCGCCACCCGGTCGCCTGGCTTGACCCCCTGAGCGAACAGCCAGGACGCGATGGCGCCTACCTGCTTGTGCGCCTCGCCGTAGGTGATGCGGTCCTCGCCGTAGACGAGGTAGTCGCGCTCGGCGAACTGGGCGGTCGACAGCCACAGCGCGCGGATGTTGGGGGGTACGTTCTTGTAGCTGCGCAGCGTCTGGCCGCGCACCTCGATCTCTTCGACCTCGAACGGCGCGCCGGGCGCTGTGAGGGCGGACCAGACCTGGTCAAATTCCTTGTAGTGCATCAAGCGTCTCCCGTCGGGGCCCGCCGAACTGCGCCGGCTGGATCGCCCCCCTACTGCGTCTATCAGCCTGCCCTAGCGTCGGCCAACTCAGCGCTTCGTCAGGCCCGCCTGCTCCATGCGCCACTTCATCTGGTCGAAACGATCCTGTCCAAAGAAGGGCTCCGCGCCGAACACCATGAGCGGCACGCCGTAGTGGCCGCCTTTTCGCTGCCCGATCTGGTTCTCCTCGACGATGTTGAAGTGATAGGCGGGGTCGCCGTCGACGGCGGCGCTGAGCTCGGCGTAGTCGAGGCCGGCGCGTTCGGCCGCCCGTGCCAGATGATCGCCTTCGTGCCAATTTTCGGTCGATCCGCCCCAGATCAAGGCGCTGACTTCATTGAGGAACTCCAGGCCCTTGCCGCGCTCGGCGGCGGCGACGCCCAGGTGGGTCAGGCGGTGGATGTAGGGCTGTTCCTTCGGGTACTGGCCGGTCTGCATGTCGCGCTGGACCGGGTCTGGCCGCGGCCAGCGGAACGGCAGACCGACGAAGGCCGCCTCGCGAAAGACGTCCACCATGAAGTAGCTGAGCCACAGCGGATCCCGGTCGAAGAACTCCGGCGTGCGCACCGCCAGCGGATAGACCGGGCGCACGTTGCAGGTGACGTCGTACTCGCGCTCCAGCGCCACCAGCCGGGGCGTCACCAGATACGAATAGGGCGATCGGAAGGACCAGTAGAGGTCGTAGGTCAGGGTCACGCCGGCGCATCCTCGATCTTAATTGAGACCAGAACCGAAATTCCGGTTATAGCCACACCATGACCTCAACCGGACCGAAGGCCAAGCCCATGTTGCGACGCCACCTGCTGATCGCCCTTACGGCGGCGCTCGCCATCTGCGCCGGACGGGCCGCGCCGGCCCGGGCGGAGACAGACGAGCTCAAGGTGACGTTCTGCGGCACCTCCGGTCCCCTGCCCGTGCGCGATCGCGCCAAGACGTGCGTCGCCGTCCAGGCCGCGGGCAACCTGTACCTGGTCGACATCGGGCCGGAAGCCACGGAGAACCTGCAGCTCTGGCGCATGCCGCTTGCAACGGCCAAGGCGGTGTTCATCACCCATCTGCATTCCGACCACATCGGCGACCTTGGCGAGTTCAACATGCAGAGCTGGGTCGCTGGCCGGCCGGCCCCGCTGGCCCTGGTCGGCCCGCCGGGGATCACCGAGGTCGCGGACGGCTTCAACCTCGCCTATCGCATCGACCACGGCTTCCGGAACGCCCACCACGAGCACGGCGAGGTGAAGCTGCCGATCCCCGCGGGCCTGCTGAAGGCCAAGGTGATCGCCATGCCGACGACCGATGGCCCGGGCGGCGTGCGCAAGGCCGTGGCCTGGCAGGACGGCGCGCTCACCGTCACCGCCATCCAGGTGGCCCACGACCCGGTGAAGCCGGCCTACGCCTACCGCTTCGACTACAAGGGCCGCTCTGTGGTGATCAGCGGCGACACCCGCAAATGGCCGCCGTTGGCGCAGGCCGCCAAGGGCGCCGACGTGCTGATCCACGAGGCGCAGAACAATGACATGACCCGCAACATGTCGCAGGCGCTGAAGGGCATGGGCAATGCGCGGATGGCGTCGATCATGGGCGATACGGTCAGCTATCACACGACCCCGGTGGAGGGCGCCGAGATCGCCAAGGCCGCGGGCGTCAAGCGGCTGGTCTTCTACCACCTGACCCAGGCCGGCCTGCCGGGCTTCACGCCCCAGGCCTTCACCGCCGGCGTTGACGCGGTCGGCGGACCCGACTGGCGTCTGGCCAAGGACGGCATGACGATCACCCTGCCCGTGGGCAACGAGGACATCACCTTCGGCCAGCAGTAAGGCCTAGGCGCCCGCCCGCCCCTCGAGGCCCAGATAGCGGACCAGCACGAGGGCCAGTTCGGCGTGCATCCGCGGGTCGTCGGTGGCGAACGGTCCGGGGCCGTGGAGCATGGCCGAGATGATCTGGCCGTGGACGCCGCGGATCGCCAGGTGAGCGCGGGACTTGAAGCCAGCCTCGTCGATCGGCACGCCGCGCTGGCGCAGCAGGTCGGTGATCCGTTCGGCCTCGAGGATCTCGATGCGGCGCATCGGCGGCCAGACGTCGTGGCCGCGCAGGCTGAGCTCGAACAGCGCCCGGTAGTAGCCCTCGATCCCCTTCATGGTGCGCGCGGTGTTGCGCACCAGGCGCGCGAACATCTCGGGCAGCGGATCGGTCAGGCAGGCCGGATCGTCGAAGAACCGGGCGATATTGGTCTCGGCATGGGCCGCCATGTCGGTCTGCAGGGAGAAGAAGAACGCCTCCTTGTCCTGGAACCGGCGATAGAAGCTGCCCACCGAACAGCCGGCGCGCTTGGCGATGTCGGCCACATGCGCCTGCCAGAAGCCCTTTTCGGCGAACACGCGCTCCCCAGCCTTCAGCAGGCGATCGCGCTGCTGGCGGCTGCGCTGCTGATACGCCGGCTTGGCCCACGCCGGGTCGGCGGCTTCGCTTCGCTCCCCCTGATCAAGGTCCATAGACCGCGCTCCGCCTGCCTCGCCGCCCCTTGCAGGGCGGCTCGCCCGTTGATCCGCGTCAAGGCCGGAAGGAATCGACGTGTCGGTACGCGGCGTCTTCGCCATCTTATTCGCCACGGTCCCGCGGTCCATGCCTCACGCGAGAGCGGCCGCGGGACGCCACAGGTTCATCGCCGGACGGTCAGCGCGATGCCGTAGGTGGCGCCGGCGGAAAAGCGGAGGTGGGAGCTTCCGGTCACATCAGGGTCTGAACCCGGCCGGAAGCCGCTACCGCCACGCGATAGCTCTGCGGGAGTCCCAGAGCCGTGATGAGATCGACGTTGTACTGACGCGCTCCCGGCGACAGGGCTCCGAAGTTAATCAGGACGGGCCTCACCAACACGACGGTTCCCACCGCGGCGAAATGCTGTTCGACAGCTGCGGTGACGTCGTCAGAGGGACGGGCCAGCAGCCATTCCCTGAGGAACTCGCGAAGGCGGCGCCAGGGATTCGGCTTGTGGGTGTCCATGTCGCCGCCCCGTGGATCACTGCCGGCACCTGTAAGTGGACTCGTCGAAGGTCTGCAATGGGTGGTTAGCGGACCTAGGAGAGGGGCGCCTGGCTGTTCAAGCTGGGCGTTTTTGTCCGCGGCTCAGCAAGACAGCCTCCCCAGGTCGGACGCAACTCGGCCACCACCCTGGCCCTGTCCTTCTCCGTCAGCTTCACCCCAACGCCCGCGGTGGCGTGGAGCAGGGTCAGCGATCCGTAGAACATCTGCAGATTGTCCGTGCGCAAGCGCTGCAGCGCCAGGACGGCGCGGTCGCGCTCCGCCGCCGTCAGGGCTCCAGGTTTCGGATCCAGGGCTCCCAGATCGGCCACATCACGGCGTTCCTGCCCGTTCATGGCGCCCAGTATCGGGACGAAGTTATAGGCCTGCGATCGGCGGACAGCCTCTTCGGCGGAGAGGCGGGTCAGGACGTCGGACGACACCATCGTCTGCCAGGCGTTCGTGTCCCAGGTGCGGAACGGCGGCTTGTAGTCCTGCACGAGGCGGGAGAAGGCTTCGCGGGTCTGGTCCGTCGCGAGCGCCGCGGTAAGGGCGTCCAGCTGCTTGTCGAGGCACCCCCGCACAAGGATGCGCGCGTACGCCTGCGGCAGGTCGTCGTCGTGCAGCTCAAACCGCACGGCGGCGTCGGCGTCGGCAAGCTTGTGGCGCCAATGCAGCCATTCCACCGCCTGCTCGAACGCAATGGCGATCAAGACGCCGATGACGATGGTGCCGACCTCCTTCAGGAGCTCGCGCCAGCCATGCCAGGGCTTGGGTTTGTGGATGTCCATTCCGCTCCCCCATGCGGGCCGCCGAAGCTCTACCGGTAAACAGACTCAGCGAATGTCGGCAATGGGTCGAAAGCGGACCTTTGCCCCAGGCCAGACAACGGACCCCAGCGAATGCGCCTTCCGTCACCCAGGCGGAACGATGCCGCTCGTTACTCTGGCTCGAAATCAGCAGACGATGTGCGTGACGGCGTTGGCGCCGCGCCTTCCGTATGGCTAGGCTCCAAAGAAAAACGATAGGGGATCCGCTTGTGAACAGGCTCTGGAGCGCAGCGCTCGCCTTCGTATTGGTCTTCGGCGCCGGGACCGGCGCCCTGGCGCAGGTCCCGGCCCAGCCGCCGGCCGACCCCGGCCCGCCGCTCAGCGGCTATCCTCGCAGCGCCCTTCGCGCGCCGACGCCCGCGGAACTGAAGACCGCCACCTATGTCCGCGACGTGATCTACGGTCACCGCGAGGGCCTGGCGCTCACCTACGACGTCTTCAAGCCGGTGAAGCACGCCAACGGCGCGCTCGTGGTCAACATGGTGTCCGCCGGCTGGAACTCGTCATGGGCCCCGCCGGAAGAGCGCCAGGCCCGCTATCAGGCGCTGATCGACAAGGGCTTTACGGTGGTCGCGCTCTACCACGCCTCGGCGCCGCGCTTCCAAGTTCCTGACGCGGTCGCGGATGTCCGGCTCGGCATGCGCCACATCAAACTTCACGCCGCCGATTACGGCGCCGACCCCAAGCGGATCGGCGTGTGGGGCGCGAGCGCCGGAGGCCATCTGGCCCTCGTCGCCGGCATGATGGCCGATGACGGAAACGCCGGCGCCGCCAACCCGCTGGAGCGTTCGGGCAATCGCATTGCGGCCGTCGTCGCCTACTTCCCGCCCACCGACCTGGTCGCCCTCCTGCAGGGCCGCCCCAAGGCCGGCCCCATCAACTTCGACGACAAGCTCCTGCCTTCGGTCTCGCCCATCCTCAGCGTCGATGCGCGCGATCCGCCGACGCTGATCCTGCATGGCGACGCCGACCGAGGGGTGCCGCCCGCGCAGTCGCAAGCCATGCATGCCGCCCTCGACAAGGCCGGCGTCGAAAACCGGCTGAAAATGTTCGCCGGCGCGGATCACGATTTCTACGTCAAGGGCGACCCGGCCAAGACCGATGCCTACGCCACCGAGGCCATGAGTGACATGGTCGCCTGGTTCGAAAGCCACCTCAGGAAGTAGTCAACAGCAGACTTTCCGAGATGGCGACACGAACGCGCTGGAGGGGTTGCACCACCGGCCAGCTCGGCCCCCGAAGCCTGCCCCTGTCCTTACCGATGACGTTTCTCCGCAGGCTTGTTGTTATGTCGGGAAGGCGGCGCTGAGCCGCTCGATGAACCAGAAGGCGGCGAACCCGCCGATGCCGTAGGCCGGGACCAGCCGCGCAGGCACGCTGAGGTCCCGCCGCACATTGGCCCGCACCCAGCGCAGGGCCAGGATCGCGGCCACAGCCGCGGCGATGAACATCAGCTGGCCGATCTCGACGCCCACGTTGAACAGGAAGAGCGAGGCCGGCACGGCATTGGCCGGCAGACCGACTTCGGCGAGCGCGCCGGCGAAGGCGAAGCCGTGCAGCAGGCCGAAGGCGAAGGCGATCACCCAGGGATGGCGGCGCGTCAGCGTGTTTTCGCGTCCCGGCCGCGGCAGCAATTCGCTGGCCACGAAGACGATGGAAAGCGCCACGAGGCATTCGATCACCGCGGACGGCACATGCGCGAAGCCGAGGGCCGCGGCGGTGAGCGTGATCGAGTGGGCGACGGTGAAGGCGGTCACCGCCTTGACGATCCGCCAGCTGATCCCGACCAGCAGCAGCAAGCCGAAGACGAAGCTCAGGTGATCGAAGCCGGTGAGGATGTGCTCGACGCCGAGCCGCAGATAGGCCGGGACCGCCAGGCCCTGCGGCGCTGAGATGGCCAGCACGAGGCTGGGATGCTGCGGCTTGATCACCTCGTCGATGTGGCGGCCGTCGGCGGTCGTCACGCGGACCAGCACGTCGGTGATGGTCTGATCGAGGCCCTCGATGCTCACCGTCTGGCCGTCGAGGGCGGGCTTGGCGGGGATCACCCAGGTCTTCACCAGGAAGCCCGGCGCGGCGAACTGGTCGACGGGCTTGACCTCCAGCGCGCCGCCGGACAGGTGCGGCTCGAGCCGGATGGCGACGTCGCCCAGGGTCGGCTGCTTCCACAGCACGTCGTAGTGGCCGGCCTTGTCCTGCGTGAACTGCAGGAGCGCCGGGCGCACCTCGTGCGCCGTGACGGCGGGCGCTGCGAAGAGCGTCAGCAGGATCGCCAGGATGAACCGGCGCAGCCTCATGGGCGGACGCCCAGCAGGTCGGCGCGGACCACCTTGTAGCGCGCTCGCGCGGTGGCCATCGCGCGCGCCGTGGCCTTGGCGTGGGCGTCGTCGAACCAGTCGGCGCGAAGGCGTTCCTTGACCGCTTCAAAGGGAGTCACCTTGGCCGGCAGCGCCTCGCTGACACGCACCAGGTGCCAGCCGTAGCCCGAGCGGAACGGGCCGGCCCAGCGGCCCACCGGCGCCTGAGGAAGCGCCGCCGCGAAGGGAGAATTGCCAAAGATCCGCGCTGCCTCAGCCACGCTCTGCGCGGCGTAGGCATTGAGGTCGGGGAAGCTGTCGGCGGCGACCTGCTCAGGCTTCGCGCCCGCGTCCAGCTGGGCCAGAGCTTGAGCGGCGCGGGCCCGGGCGGCCGCGTCGCCGCCGTCGCCCGTGGAGAAATAGAGGTGGCTGAAGCTGAAGCGCGGCGGCGTCGCGTAGTCGGCGACGTGGGTGGCGTAGAAGGCCTTGAGGTCGGCCTCGGTGGGGTCGGCCGGCGGGGCGTCCTGCTGCAGGAACTGCGCCTTCTGGGCGATCCGACGGCGCACGATCTCGTCGTCGCGGTCGAGGTGCTGGGCGACGCCCTCGCGATAGAGCACCTCCTCCTCCACATAGCCGTCGATCAGCCCGTCGAGCTGGGCCCGGCTGGGCGGCGTCCCGAACTGCATCCGATATTTCGTGGACAGGTCGGCGACCCGCTCCGGCGTCACGACGATGCGGTGGATATCATGGGCGGTGCGCCAGGCCTGGGCCGCCCAGAAGATCAGCAGGCCGACCACGAAGAACTGCAGCAGCGGCTCGCGCAACAGGTCGGCGGTGCGCCGCCGCAGCACCGCGACCCGCCCGCCGCCCTCAGGCGCCTCGCCTGACGGCCGTTTGAACTCAACGACACCCATGCCCGCCTCCGACCGCGCGACCGATCCTGGCCGCCCTGCCCCAGACTACCCGCCCCTCAGGCTCGCGGCTCTATCGGCCGCGCCCCGTTCCGCACGGCAGAACCAAACGCACTCTACGGGCTCGAAATCATTTGCGAACCGGAACTACGGTTTTATCATTGCGTGCGACAAGTCGGAGGAGACCCCCTTGAGCCCCCAGTCCCTGATCGCGCTCAAGGGCGTGCCCGGCTCGCCCTACACCCGCAAGATGCTGGGCGTGCTGCGTTACCGCCGCCTGCCCTACCGGCTGATCCTGGCCTCGCACGACGCCGAGGGCCTGCCGAGGCCGAAGGTCAGCCTGCTGCCGACCTTCTTCTTTCCGGGGGCGGACGGCGCGCTGGAGGCGGTGACCGATTCCTCGCCGATCCTGCGCCGGCTGGAGGCGGAATATCCGGACCGCCGGGTGCGGCCCGCTGATCCGGCCCTGGCCTTCCTGGACTCGCTGCTGGAGGACTACGGCGACGAGTGGCTGACCAAGGCCATGTTCCACTACCGCTGGCGCTACGACGCCGACATCAAGCGCGCGTCGGACATCCTGCCCGCCTGGCGCGGCAGCCAGACTCCTGACGCCCAGCTCAAGGCCGCGGGGACGATGATCGCCGGCCGGCAGATCCCGCGCCTTCGCTACGTCGGCTCCAACGCGGTCACAGGGCCGGTGATCGAGGCCAGCTACAAGCGCTTCCTGGCCGCTCTGGAGGCCCACCTGACGCTCTACCCGTTCCTGCTGGGCAAGCGCCCGGGCGGGGGCGACTTCGCCGCCATGGGCCAGCTCACCCAGCTCGCCCTCTTTGATCCCACGCCGATGGCGATCACCGCCGACAGCGCCCCGCGGGTCTTCGCGTGGACGGGTGCGGTGGACGACCTCTCGGGCCTGGAGCCGAAGGAGTCCGACTGGTTTTCTGCGGACGCCCTACCCGACACCCTGAAGACGATCCTGGGCGAGGTCGGGCACTTCTACGCGCCCCTGCTGATCGCCAACGCGAAAGCCGTGCAGGCCGGCGCCGAACAGCTCGAGACCACCATCGACGGCCAGCCCTGGGTGCAGCAGCCGTTCCCCTACCAGGCCAAGTGCCTGATGTGGCTTCGGGAGGAGTACGCCGCCCTCCCCGCCGCCGCGCGCGCCTCGGTGGATGCCGCGCTGGCCGGCACCGGCTGCGAAGTCCTGGTTGGCGGCTAGGCGTCCGCCTGGCGTAGGCTAGGGTCCGGACGGCAAAGGACCGGACCCATGGATGCGCTGATCGACGAGCTGACCGCGGCGCTGGGGGCCGACGCGGTCCTGACCGGTGAGGCCGCTGCCGAGCAGGCGAAGAGCCCGTGGACGCGGCTCGGAACGCCGCGCGCCCTGCTGCGCCCCAGGACCACCGACGAGGTCGCAATGGCGCTGCGCATCTGCCACGCGGCCGGCGCGCCGGTGAGCGCCTGGGGCGGTAAGACCGGCCTGGTCAGCGGGGCCCGGGCCGAGGGCGAGATCGCGCTGTCGCTCGACCGGATGAACGCCATCGAGGAGATCGACACGGTCGGAACGACCATGACCGTCCAGGCCGGCTGCGTGCTGCAGACCGCCTGCGAAGCAGCCGAGGCGAGCGGGCTGATGCTGCCGCTGGACCTGGGCGCGCGCGGATCAGCGACCATCGGCGGCAACATCGCCACCAACGCCGGCGGCAACCGCGTCCTGCGCTACGGCATGATGCGCGACATGGTGCTGGGCGTCGAAGCGGTGCTGGCCGACGGCACGGTGGTCTCCTCGATGAACCACCTGATGAAGAACAACACCGGCTACGACCTGAAGCAGCTGTTCATCGGCTCGGAGGGCACGCTGGGGATCGTCACTCGCGCGGTGATCCGCCTGCGCACCCGGCCGGTCAGCCAGGACACCGCCCTGGTGGCGGTCGACACCTTCGAGCAGCTCCCGGCTCTGCTGCATTTCCTTGACCGACGGCTGGGCGGCACGCTCTCGGCCTTCGAGGTCATGTGGGCCGACTTCTACGAACTGGTCACCACCGAACCCGCCAAGGGCCGCGCGCCGATCCCCCATGGCCACCCCTACTACGTGCTGATCGACGGCATGGGCGGCGACGAGGCGGCCGACGCCGAGCGGTTCGAGGCGGTGCTGGGCCAGGCGCTGGAGGACGGGCTGATCGCCGACGCCGTGGTCGCCAAGTCGCTGGCCGAGCGCGAGGCGATCTGGGGCCTGCGCGACGACGTCGGCCAGACCGGCCGCGGCGGCCCCTCGCACACCTTCGACGTCAGCCTGCGGATCAGTGACATGGAGGCCTATGTGGCCGAGGTCCGGGGCGCGCTCGCCGCCCGCTGGGCCGACCCCGCCGCCTTCGTCTTCGGCCACCTGGGCGACGGCAACATCCACCTGGTGATCGGCGTGGGGGTCGGCGGGCCGGAGGTGCGCAAGGCGGTGGAGGAGATCGTCTACCAGCCGCTGGCCGCCATCGGCGGTTCGATCAGCGCCGAGCATGGCGTGGGCCTGCAGAAGCGCGCCTACCTCACCCTGTCGCGCAACGCCGGCGAGATCGCGCTGATGCGCACGCTCAAGGGCGTGCTCGACCCGAAGAATATTCTCAATCGCGGCAAGATCTTCGGGGTGAAAGCTTAGGCGTCAGGTCAGCATCGGCGCCATGCCCGGGTCGCCCTTGGCCATCGCCCTTTGATACGCAGGCCGCGCGGCGATGCGCTGGAGGTAGGCCAGTGTGTTGGGCGAGCCGGAGAGGTCGCGCGGCACGAAGGCGCGCATGGTGGTCAGGGTGAAGACCATGATGATGTCGGCGGCGGTGAACGCTGGGCCGGCGAAATAGTCGGCCTCGCCCAGCCGTTGCTCGATCAGGTCCCAGGCCGCCTCGGCGCGCTGGCGCATGAACTTCGCGCGCGGACTCTCCTCGGCGCCTTCAGCCGCGGCGGCCCGCATCAGGCCGGACTGGCGCGGCATCATCGAGGCGTTGGCGAAGTGGAACCAGAACAGGTAGTCCGCGAAGTTCGACGCCTCGGGGCCCACGGCCAGCCGCCCCTGCCCATACTTGCCGATGATGTACTCCATGATCGCGCCGGTCTCCGGCAGGACCACGTCGCCATCCGTGATGATTGGAGCCGTCCCCACCGGATGCAGCGCCTTGTATTCCGGCGGCCCCATCCGCGTGACCGCGTCGCGGGCGTAGAGCTTGAGGTCATAGGGAATTCCCAGCTCCTCGCAGAGCCAGACGATCCGCTCGGACTGCGAAACGCCGAGGTGGTGAACGGTCAGCATGGGTGAACTCCAAGGCGTGGGCGGCGACCATCTTGGCCGGCCGCGGTCAGGTTTGCGAGGACCTATCGGCGCGATCGATGGCGACGAACCCATGGCGCGCCTCGAGGTCGCGGCCGCCGCGGGCGATCAGGATCACCTGCTCCAGGCGGCTCGACCCCACGACGAGCGCGCTCAGCCAGAACCAGCCTGTCCAGCCGGTGATGGCGATGGCCGGCCACAGGCAGAACAGCAGGAAGGCGCCCGCCTTGGCCGACCAGACGTGGAACATCATCAGCCGGCGCGTCATCAGCCAGGAGACGCCCAGGTAGGCGATCGGTCCGCCAAACAGCACGGCGGCCGCGATCCACTGGCGGGCGACGAGGCCGGGATAGGCCAGCGCCAGGAACCCCAGGATCGCCAACGAGAAGACGTTGTCGACGACGGCGTCGAGCTGGGCGCCGAACTCGGAGGACTGCTTGAACCGCCGCGCGAGCCAGCCGTCGATCAGATCGGTCGCCGCGGCCAGGACATAGAGGCCTAGCGCCAGCCTCTCCTGTCCGACCCAGAGCAAGCCGAGGATTGGCAGGATGAGGATCGCGCGGAGCAGCGTCACGGCGTTGGCGGGCTTGAATTCGCCGCGCTCGACGACCAGCGAAGCCGGCGACCAGGTCATGGTTTGTCGATCGGGGGCGCGGCCGCGAGCCTGATGGTCGCCGGATTGGCGATCAGGCTCTGAATCGAGAACGCGTTGTGGTGCATTGGGCAAACCAGCTCGCCCTGGTCGTTGAGGGTCCCGAACTTCAGTGGCCCGCCGCGGTGGGGGCAGCGGTTCGGCACGAGATAGAGCTCTCCATCCACGGACAGCAGGAAGTAGTCCTCGCCGTTCCGCCGGATGGGCGGCAGGTCGTGGCCGATCCAGACCTCCCTCCGGACCTCGCTCATGGGGCCACCCGCCCGATCGCCGCCGGCGGGAAGGCGGCGAAGTCGGCGGCGTCGGCCAGCACGCCCAACGCGCCGACGCGGACCGGGCCGACGCCCCTCAGGTCACTCGCCGGCGTGACCGGGCGTCCGATGTGGGCGCGGGGCTCCGCAGGTTGGCCGTAGCTCGCCGAGGGCGCCTGAGCGAAGGCTCGCGACAGCGCCAACAGGTGGTCGCCGGCGCGGGCGAAGGCGGCCTTGGTGAGTTCGGCGCCGGCGATGATTTCGCGCCCCGCCTCGTCGCCGAACCGCGCCGTGAAGGGAACCACCGCCTCGTCGATCACCATGCGGGTATGGTGCAAATCGATGTGGGCGTGCTCGCCGAAATAGCGCGCGTCAGCGTCCGGGTGGAACCGGCGCAGGTAGCGATGATGGGCGAGCGTCGAGCGCTGGTAGGCGGTCTCGGCGTGCAGCAGGAAGCCCACCTGCTTGAAGATGTTCACCGGGTTCTGGAACAGCCAATGGATGGCGTTGTGCAGCTCCAGGGCCATGGTGTCGAACCACGGCCAGTAGCCGTTGTAGGCGTCGTCGAGGCCGAAGCTCTTCATGGTCGCCCGGTAGAGCACACTGTGCTTCTTGGCCGGCACGCCGTAGCCGAACTCGTCGATCAGGATGCGGAACAGTGCCGACTGCGGCTCGCCGTATTCGCCGATGATCCCGAGCGCCGAGGCCGAGGCTTCGGCCAGCAGGTCGGGCGAGGATTGCACCAGGAAGTTCCGGTAGTGGTGGTCGCGATGATCAGCGTCCGCCAGGAAGGCCACGAAGGCGTTCTCCGGCGCGCCGCGAATCTCGGCCAGCATGGCCTCGACGTAGGCGGCGATGTCGCCCTCACCCGGCCTGACCAGCGGGACGATCAGCTCCGATTCAAGCCGGGGCCGCAGGTCGGCGAGAGCCGCCAGACGCCGCTCGTCGTAGTGGCGCAGCATCGGCGCCAGGACCCCGCCCGCGGGCGCCTGCGCCGGCAGCACCACATAGCGGGCCTGATAGCAGCGCAGCAGCGCCTGGTGGCCGACGAACGCGCCCAGGCTGTCGTCGTCGCCGACCTGGTCGATCCGCGCATCGAAGGCCGCCGGGGCGTCGTCTTCGCCGTCCAGCAGACCCGCCAGATCCGCGAGCGCCTTACAGGTCACGGCGCGCCCTCACGCACATAGATCGACACGCCGATCCCGCCCTTCACGAACCACTGGTCCATGCGCCAGCGCGAGACTCCGAGGTTGAGGCCCGGCCGCGGGTTCAGCGTCAGGTAGGTGGGCGCCTCCGGATCTCCGGAGATGATCGGGATGTGCTTGATGATGATCCGGGAGATCAGCCCGTGGCCGAACAGGCTGGAGAGCAGGGTCGACCCGCCCTCGACGATCAGGGTCTTCAGACCGCGGGCCGCCAACAGCTCCATCAGGGCAGGAAGGTCCACCTGGCCGTTTCCGCAAAGCACGACTTCGACATTGGGCTTGGCGCGCAGGGCGGCCACCGTTTCGGCCGTCGCCTTCGAGGCGGTCGCGATCAGCGTCGGCACGCCGTCGTTGAGCAGCGCCGAGGACAGGGGCAGCAGGCCGTCCGAGGACGGGATCACCCGTAGCGGGTTGCGGCCCTCGACGTAGCGCACGGTGAGGGATGGATCGTCGACGCGCACGGTGTTGGCGCCGACCATGATGGCGTCGCAGAGCGCGCGCTGCCCATGGAACCAAGCTTTCAGCTCGTCGGTGGAATAGTCGAACAGTTCCTTGCTCGACGACGTGCGGTGCAGCGCGAGCTTGCCGTCGATGGTCAGCTCCGAGAGCGTTGTGATCTCGATCATGAACGCTCTGTCGGTCGCGGAGGTCTGGCGACATATGTGGCGCCGGCCACCTCGTGTCGCAATCGATTGCCGACCCAACGGCCCGGCTTTGTTGAAGTTCCGGCGCTCAGCCTGCCACGATGCTGACGTGACTGGCCCCTAGCGAGGCCAATGTGCCGGCGCGTTGGGTCGAACTCGCGCCATAGACCAGAACCGACCTGGTCAGTTTGCGGGCCGCGGCGATGGCGGCGCTGCTCCAGCCAAAGAACTCCGCATCGCCCATGCCTTGCGGACATTCGAACGACAGCGCCTGCAGACCACCGCCCTGGAGCCGCGCGACGGCGCCTTGGCCAGGACGATCGAGGCGCCCCACGACAAGCAGCGAGAACGGACGGACCAGCGTGGTCGCGGTCAGCAGCGCGGCGGGCGGCACCCCTTCGATGTCGAGGATCTCGCAGATCACCCCGAGCTTGACCAGGCTGCCGGCCTCCTTGAGCGGCTCGGTGAGTTCGGCCCGTCCCCGCTGGCTGGCCAGGCTGGAGAAGGAAATGGGGACGATCAGGCTGAGTTGCTGCTCGCCGCCTGCCGCGCCCAGGCGGTCGACGCCACGGGTGATGGTGGCGAGGTCGGCGCGCAGAAGGTCGATCGGCGCGAGCGCGGAGACCTGCTGCGGCGTCAGCTCCTCTCCGGACGAGACCACGATGACCCGCCGGATCATCCTGAAGCCGATGCGGGTGAAGCCCTTCAGCTCGTAGACCGGCTCCAGGGTCGCCGAGATACGCAGTTGCCGCCCGTCCGCCGCGACAAATTGCGACCAACGGTCGAGCAGCCGGGCGCCGGGCTCGACGTCGCCCTGATAAGCTCCGAGCCGCGTCCTTTCCTCGGTCTCGGCGTCGCCGCTCAACATCGAGGCCTCGGCGCGGGCCACATCGACCGGCGCCGCCTCCAGGCGCCCCTTGCTGATCCGGGTGACCTGCAGGATGCCGCTCGCCGCCGGCTCGGCGTCGCTCAGGAAGTGCTGCAGCACCTCGCGCAGGTAGCGCAGGCAGGCGGCCTGTCCCGCCAGACGGCCAAGATCGGGATGGACGACGAAGAAATCGGTGTCGGAAACCCGCACGAAGACGCCCCGGCCGGACAGATTCCGGTCGAGCACGCGCTCGGCGAAAGCGAAGACCTGCTCCTTGCGCGACAGCCAGCGCTCGCCGAACCGCTGCTGAACAGCCTCCAGGGAGATGATGTTGATCTTGCCCGCCGCCAGCAGGCGCGGGTCGCTGAACCGCTCAATCTCGATCTCGGCGTCGGCGGAAACCAGGCGAACCGCGCCATTCAGCTGGGCGGCGGCCTGGGCATCGAGTTGGCGTCGTTCCGCGTCGGAGCGTGCGCCCGCGACGGGCGCGATCTCAGCGACCACTTTGGCGGCCTCCGCCACGATCCTCTCCCAGGTGCGCGTTTCCGACCCGCAGGATCGCAAACCACGGTTAAGGGAAGGCGCACGCCGAGGTAGAAAACCGAGTTATTTCACAACGATCCCGCGCGTTGACACCCCCATTCCAGCCGGCGGGCAGCGTTTCAGATAGCAAGAAGCCCCGCGCGCCGCATGGCTCACGGGGCTTCTGGAATCCCGGATGCGGCAGGCCTTGCGGCCGCCGCGGGACCAAATCGCCTACTTCAGGTGGCCGGCGAGGTGCTTGTTCATTTCGAACATGCTGACCTTGTCCTTGCCGCCGAAGACGGGCTTCAGCTTGGCGTCCGCCAGGATGTCGCGCTTGTTCTTCGGGTCCTGCAGGTTGTTGGCCTTGATGTAGACCCAGATTTTCGAGACCACTTCGCCGCGGGACAGCTGTCCCGGGCCGACCACGGCGGCCAGTGCAGCCGAAGGCGTCAGGGGCTTCTGTAGCGCGTTAGTTTTCTTGGTGTCAGCCATTGGGCTCCCCCAGCTAGATTTCAGGCCACTGCCGCCGCACGAAAGATCCGCGTGGACTGAGTCGCTTGGTGGTATCCTAGGGGCAATTGCGCCTCGCGCCACCCGTAGAAGTGTCATCGCGCTGTTACGCAGTGGAAAAGTGGCTCCGCGAGCGCCCCGGCGAATTTATGAACGGGGCGGCGCAGCAGGGTGGAAATTCACGATCGCGGCTGATCCCGTCGACTTTCCAGTATAAATATACTTTGCACGCTTCCATTTGCGGAACATCGTTCCAAATCAGGGGAGGTTCGATGGAATTCGTTCTCGACGCGATCGACCGGCGCATCCTGCGCGAGCTGCAGGCCGACGCGACGGTCCCCATTGCCGAGCTCGCGGAGCGCGCGGGTCTGTCGCAGACGCCGTGCTGGAAGCGGGTCAAGCGCCTGACCGACGCCGGGGTGATCGAGAAGCGCGTCGCCCTGCTGGACCGCGAACAACTGGACCTGGGCCTTGTGGTGTTCGTCTCGATCAAGACCAGCCGCCACGACGAGGACTGGCTGAACGCCTTCGCGACCGGCGCGGCCGGCCTGCCCGAAGTGGTCGAATTCTACCGGATGTCCGGCGAGACCGACTACCTGCTGAAGGTCATCGTCAAGGACATCGCCGCCTACGACACCTTCTACAAGCGCCTGATCGCGGCCGCGCCGCTGCAGGACGTATCCTCGTCCTTCGCCATGGAGCAGATCAAGTTCACCACCGCCCTGCCCATCTGAGGGCCTTGCGCGTTGACTTCCTTGGGGGCGCCGTCGCCAACTTGCTCCCAACAATAAGAAGCGCTTCGGGAGGATTGCGGTGAGTTCTTGGACCTTTGCCGATGTCTGGGAGGCGATCGCCGCCATCCAGCCTGAGCGCCCCGCCTTCATCCAGGGCGAGCGGGTGCTGACCTGGGCCGATTTCGACGCCCGGGCCGACGCGCTGGCCGCCCACATGATCGCCGCCGGCCTGACCCGCCAGGCGAAGGTCGCCGCTTACCTCTACAACGGCCCGGAATACCTCGAGAGCTACTTCGCCGCCTTCAAGGGCGGGTTCGCGCCGGCCAACACCAACTACCGCTACGGCCCCGAGGAGGTGACCTACCTCTTCGACAACGCCGATGCCGAGGCGATCGTTTTCCACGCCGGGTTCGCCGACATCATCGAGAAGGTCCGCCCGCGCTTGCCGCGCGTGAAGACCTGGATCTGCGTGGCGGAGCCTGGCCATCCCACGCCGGCCTTTGCGGCCGACTATGACGCCATCGTCGCCAAGCCCCCGGCCCAGCGCCCTGTGAAGGCGCCCTGGGGCCGCTCGGGCGAGGACCTTCTGTTGCTCTACACCGGCGGCACCACCGGCATGCCGAAGGGGGTGATGTGGGGACAGGACGACCTGTTCCAGGTGCTGGGCGCCGGCGGCAACGCCGCGCTGGGCATCCTGCCGGCCACCTCGATCCCCGAACTGATCGCGCGAATTCAGGGGCCCGAGCACCTGCGTTCGACCATGATCACCTGCGCGCCGCTGATGCACGGCACGGGCCAGTTTTCGTCGTTCATCTCGCTGAATCTCGGTGGAACGGTCTGCGTCCTGCCGTCGCGCAAGTTCGACGCGATCGAGCTCTGGAACGAAGTCGAGCGGTTGAAGGCCACCAACATCGTCATCGTCGGCCTGGCTTTCTCGACGCCGATGCTGGAGGCGCTCGACGCCAATCCGGGCAAGTGGGACCTCTCCAGCATCCGCGCGATGAGTTCGTCCGGCTCGATGTGGAGCTACGAGAACAAGCGCGGCCTCCTGGGCCACATCCCGCAGGCGATGATCGCCGACAGCTTCGGCTCGTCCGAGGCCGTGGGCCTGGGCGCCTCGGCCTCGGCGGCCGGCGCGGAGGCGCAGACGGCGGCCTTCATGCTGGGTCCGAACACCGCCGTCTTCACCGAGGATGGCCAGCGCGTGACGCCGGGCTCAGGCGAACGCGGGTTGGTGGCCGTCACCGGCTTCCTGCCGATGGGCTATTACAAGGATGAGGAGAAGAGCGCGAAGACCTTCAAGATCATCGAGGGCGTGCGCTGGAGCGTGCCGGGCGACTGGGCCGAGGTGAACACCGACGGCACCCTGAAGCTGCTCGGCCGCGGCTCGGTCTGCATCAACACCGGCGGCGAGAAGGTCTTCCCCGAAGAGGTCGAGGAGGCCCTGAAGACCCACGTCGACGTCCGCGACGCGGTGGTGGTTGGCTTGCCGGACGCCCGCTTCGGCGAGCGGATCTGCGCGGTGGTGGAGACCGACGGCGCGGCCCAGCCGACGCTGGCGGAACTCTCCGAGCACGTGCGCGGAACCCTGGCCGGCTACAAGGCGCCGCGCGATCTGGTGCTGGTGGACTCGATCGGCCGGGCCCCGAACGGCAAGGTCGACTACAAGGCCATCAAGGATCGCGCCGTGGCGGCCCTGGGGGTCGGCGCCTAGGCCAGAGCCGCGTAGACCGCGTCGGCCAGGCCTTTGCCGCGCGGGTCCCCGACCAGCTCGGAGCCCATCTGGTTGAGCACATAGCCGATGGCGATGCGCGCGTCGGGATCGGCCGAGCCGAACGAGCCGCCCCAGCCAGAGTGGCCGTAGGTCCTGGGATTGGTCCCGAAGACGCCGATCTGGTTGTGGGCGACGCCCATGCCCCACTGCGGATTGAAGCCCAGCATAAGGTCCGGACGGTCGGCGGCGATGGCGGTCATCTGGGCGAGGGTGGCAGGCGAAATGACGCCCTCGCCGCCCCGCGCCAGGGCCGACGCCAGCCGGGCGACGCCGCGCGCACTCGCCTGCCCGTTCAACGCCGGCAGCTCGGCGGCCCGCCAGCGGCGATCGTTGGGCCGGGTGGGGTCCTGCGCCGGGTTGAAGAGCGCCATGCGCGCCGGGACCGGCAGGTCCAGGGTCGCGGCGTCGACAGCGTTCTTCGGACCGAACAGCTCGGCCACCCTGCCGTCCTCGGAGGCCGGCAGGCCGATGTGGAAATCGGCGGCCAGCGGCGCGGCGATCTCCTCGCGAAACAGGGCGCCGAGGGTCTTGCCGGACGCCCGGCGGACGATCTCGCCGGCCAGGAAGCCATAGGTCACGGCGTGATAGGAATTGGCGGTCCCGGGCTCGAACACCGGCGCCTGGGCGGCGAGCCGCGCGCAGACCAGGTCCCCGTCGTAGAAGTCGTCCAAAGTCGTCGGCTCGGCGAAGCCGGGCAGACCGGCCTGGTGGGACATCACCTCGGCGATCGTCACCCGCGCCTTGCCGGCCTGGGCGAACTCCGGCCAGACCTCGGCGACCGGCTGGGCGTAGGCGATCAGACCCTTGTCGACGCAACGCGCGACGGCGACGGCAGCCGCCAGCTTGGTGGTCGACCAGACGTTGACAAGGGTGTCGGCGGTCCACGGCCGCGCGCGGGCGGCGTCGGCATATCCGCCCCAGAGGTCGATGATCACCTCGCCGTCGCGGTAGACACAAAGCGCGGACCCGACTTCCTGATAATCGCCGGGCCGGGCGAAATTGCCCGCGAAAGTTTCGCGGACAGACTCCAGGCCGGGCGCGACAAACCCTTCGATCAAGACGTCCATGGGCGATCTCCTGATGCGGTCAGCGCGCCATCAGGCCGCCGGCGAGCAGGGCGACCTGTTCGCGCACGATGACCTCTGGGGCGACAATGCCGGGCGTGAACCACTTGTGCAGCCAACCGAACGCGCCGGCCATGGCGACGGCCACACCGGTCAGTTCCACGTCGCGGACGGTGCCGTCGGCGACACCTTCGCGGGCGACGTCTGGATAGCCACGCTCGAGGCCGCGCACGCGGTCGATGATCTCGGCGCGGGCGTCGGGCGGCAGGGCCTCGACGCCGGCGAGCGGGGCCAGGGGGCAGAACTCGTCGCGAACATTCGCCTCGACCAGCAAGGCTGTGCCCGACAGGACGCGCTCGATGGCGGTCCCGCCGGCCATCTCCACGGCGTTGAGGATGCGGTCGGACAGGCTGAAGGCGCGCTGGTAGCAGCGGGCGACCAGGTCCGGCTTGTCCTCCAGGTAGTGGTAGACCACGCCCTTAGTGGCCCCCACTTCGGCGGCGATCTCGTCCACTGAGGTGGCGTCGACGCCCTTACGGTTGAACAGGTGCGACGCCGCTCGCAGCAGTTCCTCCAGCTTCATGGCCGAGGCCGCATCGCGGTCGAACAGGTTGCCCCGCTCGGGCCGCAGGATGGCGATGTCGAGTGGTGCGTAGTCGAGCGCCTTGGCCGGGTTCGCCGCCACGCCCTCGCCGATCAGGGTCAGTGCGCCGGCTTTGGCGCGGGCGCGGAAGCCGACCTCCGGCTCACCGGACCAGCGAGGCGCGAGCGGGATCCAGGAGACCATGCCGACGATCGCCTGGGCGATGACCAGCGGATGGCAGGGGCGGATTGAGCCGTCCGCCTGACCGGCCTCGATCAGGTCGATCAGCAGGGCGACATTGCCGTGGTGCAGGCCTTCGATGGTCTCACGCTGCGGTGACGGCAGCGACGCCGTCTCGCTCAGGACCGCCGGTTCGGGCCGCTCCTCGTCGAGCGCCAGGGTAATGAAGGCCTTGAGGCGGTCGAGGCCGGAGCCGGCGGCCTTGCCGGCGGCGTCGAGGTCGCGGGCCATCACCTCGCAGGCGCGGCGGTAGCATTGGAAGACCAGGTCGTCGCGATCTTCCACGTAGTAGTAGAGCGCCGCGCGGGTGAGGCCGAGCGCCTGGGCAACCTCCGAAAGCGAGGCCAGCGAGACCCCGCTGGCGTTCAGCCGGCGGGCCGCCTCGTCGAGCACGGCGTCGCGCTTCCCACGCCTCGCTCCCGTCTTTGCCGCCGGCTTCATGCGTCGATACCTGACATTCGATTTCACCAACATACGCGAATGTTAAATCCGTTGACAAGCCAAGTTTGACGTGTCGTCATCAATACATACTTGAACGTTAAATCTGGCGCGCCAGTCGCTGGAAGCGTCTTGGGGAGGACCGCGACATGAGCAACATCCGCAGATTCGGCCTGGCCGGAGCCAGCCTCCTGGCGCTGGGCGCCGCCTCCCCGGCCCTCGCCCAGGCGCAAGCCCAGGGGGCGACCGCCCAGGTGGCCGAAGTCATCGTCACCGCGCAGCGGCGTGAGGAACGCGCGCTGGACGTAGGCCTGGCGATCTCCAGCGTGAGCTCCGAGGCCCTGCGCACCCAGCGCGTGGCGACGACGACCGACCTGGTGGGCCAGGTCCCGAACGTCGACGTGAAGGAAAACATCCCCGGCGCGCAGGCGATCATCACGGTGCGCGGCGTGGGCCTGAACGACTTCTCCTCGACCAATAACTCGACGGTCGGGGTCTATGTGGACGACGTGTTCCTGGCCTCGTTCGCCGAGATGGACTTCAACTTCTACGACCTTGAACGGGTCGAGGTGCTGAAGGGGCCGCAGGGCACGCTCTACGGCCGCAACTCCACGGCCGGCGCGATCAATGTGATCTCCGCGGCGCCGTCGCTGAGCGGCAACTCCGGGATGGTCAGCGCCACGGCTGGCAACTTCAGCCGCTATGAGGGCGAGGCGTTCGCCAATCTGGTGGTTTCCGACCAGCTCGCGTTCCGGTTCTCCGGCAAGGTGGTGAAGCAGGACGAGGGCTACTGGTTCTCCCGCCCCCTCGGGACCGACATCGGCCAGCAGGACATCCTGTTGGGCCGAGCCCAGATGCTGTGGAAGCCGAGTTCGGCCACCACCGTGAAGCTGAAGCTGGAAGCCGAGCGCAACCGGTCCGAGATCGGCTCCGGCAAGTTCTTCGGGACGATCCCGACGGCGGCCGGCGCCACCTGCCCCAACTTCTCAAACCCTGCGGTCTGCACGGACAGCCACGGCTTCACCGACACCAACGCCGACCCCTTCTCGGTGACCACCAAGCACGCCGCGCCCTATCACGTGAGCCAGCTGAACGGCACGCTGCACATCGACCAGGACCTGGGCGCGGTGCGGCTCACGTCGGTGACCGGTTACATCGACTTCAAGCGCAGCTTCTACATCGACGCCGACGCGGCCCCGACCACCGACGCGGAGTTCAATCAGAACGACAAGGTCCGACAGTTCACCCAGGAGGTGCGGCTGGCGGGCGGCTCGGCCGACCGGGCCACCTGGATCGCCGGGGCCTATTACAGCTGGGACCGGGTGCAGACGCTGGCGCCGGGCTATCTGCACGACATCTTCAACACCAACGTCCTGATCACCGCCGACCAGAAGACCGAGAGCAAGGCGCTGTTCGGTCAGGCCGACTGGACGCTCACGCCGCGGCTGAAGCTGGTCACCGGCCTGCGCTACACCGACGAGGATCGCACCTATGTGGGCGGCACCACCGACCTGAACAGCTTTGGCCTGTCGTTCCTCTGCTTCGCGGTGGGGGCCTGCGGCTTCGGCGCGCCGGGGACCCACGTGCTGTCGGCGGAGAACGCCAGCATCCATGACCGCAACTGGTCGTGGCGGGCGGGCCTCAACTTCAAGCCGGCGGACGACACCCTGATCTATGGGACCATCGCGCGCGGGACCAAGAGCGGCGGCTTCTTCAACGGCATCACCACCAACAGCTTCGCTCTGGCGCCCTATCGGCCGGAGGAGCTCACGGACTATGAGGCGGGCTTCAAGACGCGGCTGATGGACCGCACCCTGCAGTTGGAGGCCTCGGCCTTCTGGTACGACTACCAGGACCTGCAGACCCAGACCTTCACCAATGTGGGCGCGGTGTCGCTGATCAAGCTCGGCAACGTGGGAAAGGCGACCGTGCGCGGCCTCGACGCCCAGGCGACCTGGCTGCCGGTCCGTGGCCTGACCCTGAGCGCCGGCCTGGGCTTGCTGGACACCGAATTGGGGTCATTCACGACTGCGGGCGCGGCCGGGCCGATCGTCGTCAAGAAGGGCAACAAGCTGCCCAACGCGCCGGACACCAGCTTCAACGGCCAGGCCCGCTATGAGTGGCCGGTGGGCGGCGACTGGACAGCGGCGATCCAAGGCGGCGCGCACTACTCCAGCAAGGTCTTCAAGGAGGCTCTGAACACGTCCTACCTGAGCGCCGGCAGCTACTGGGTCTATGACGCGCGGGCCTCGATCGCCTCGCCCGCCGGCTGGGAATTCGCGGTGTGGGGCAAGAACCTCGGCGACGAGCACTATGTGACCCAGTCCACCGACGACGGGTTGGGCATGGGCTATCGGGTGTTCAATGCGCCGCGCACCTACGGCGTCAGCGTCACCAAGCGGTTCGAGTAGGGGCTTAGACGGCCTTCAGGCTGCGCACGAACTCGACGAGCGTGGCCCGCGGCGCGCCGCGTGGCAGGCGGGTGTAGGCCCGCAGCAGTTCCAGAGCGCCGGGCTCGGCGAGCAGGGCCGCGACCTCGTCGATCGCGCCGCTGGCCGGGCCGGCCTCGCCGAACATCTCCGACATCGGGGCGCCCAGGGTGCCGGCGATGCGCGACAGCATGGAGGCCGAGACCCGGTTCGCGCCGCGCTCGTACTTCTGGATCTGCTGGAAGGTCACGCCCGCGGCCTCGGCCAGCGCCTGCTGGGACAACCCGCGGACCTTGCGCAACAAGCGGATCCTAGCGCCGACAGCGATGTCGATGGGATCAGCGAGTGCTTCGGGCTTGCGGGCCATGATGTCTCCGACAGGGGTTTCTGGTCTAACCGGCGCGTCGCGCCTGGCCATCAGCGGGCGGCGCCCACTCATCCTGACCAAGTGTGTGATCGCTGATCAGGAAGCAGGCCTCGGCAATAGTGATTCCCACCGCGCGACGCAACTGGCCCGACGCCGGAATCTCGCGTTCGAGCAGCATCAGTTCCTCCTCGTAGGAGGAGAGAATTTCGACCAGATTTTGAGCGAGCCGCTTGGCGCGCTCCATGCTCGACTGGCTCATCGCACATCCCCCGCACCCGGCCTTAAGGGTTGTGCATTGCCATGCCGATTGCAAGCGGGGGAAGTACGAAAGCTGTGCTCAACCGTGGCGTCCTGACGCACCGTGGTCGGACAATTCGCCTGCGGCGCGATTAATGCGACTCTCGGTCGACCTCGGCGCTCGATCTACCAACCAGAAAATCGAGATCGACGCCCCGATCGGCCTGCTGGACGGTGTCGATGTAGAGCTTGTACCAGCCGCGATCGTACTTCGGTTTAGGCCGTGAGGCGGCCCACTCGGCGCGCCGCCCGGACAGTTCCTCGGCGTCGACCAGCAGTTCCAGCGACCGATTCGGGCCGTCGAAGGCGATCTCGTCGCCGTTGCGGACCAGGGCCAGGGGCCCGCCCGCCTCGGATTCCGGGGCCACGTGCAGGATGACGGTGCCGTAGGCCGTGCCGCTCATCCGCGCGTCGGAGATGCGCACCATGTCCGTGACGCCCTTGGCCAGCAGCTTGGGCGGCAGGCCCATGTTCCCGACCTCCGGCATGCCGGGGTAGCCCTTCGGCCCGCAGCCCTTGAGCACCAGGATCGAGGTCTCGTCGACCTCCAGGTCCGGCGCATCGATGCGGGCGTGGTAGTCCTCGATGTCCTCGAAGACCACGGCGCGACCGCGGTGGGTGAGCAGCGAGGGGCTGGCGGCGCTGGGCTTCAGGATCGCGCCGTCGGGGGCGAGGTTGCCCTTCAGCACCCAGACTCCGGACGAGGGTCCGACGGGGGCCTCCAGCGTGCCGATGACCTCACGATTCCAGACCTGGGCGGCGTCGGCGATCTGCCCTTGCGTCTTGCCGGAGACGGTGACGGCGTCGCGGCGATAGAGCGGGCCCAGCTCCTTGGCCACCGCCGGCGCGCCGCCCGCGTAGCAAAAGTCCTCCATCAGGTATTTGCCGGACGGCATCAGGTTGACCAGCAGGGGCGCGTCGCGGGCGATCTCGTCGAAGTCCTTGAGGTCGAGGGGCACGCCGACCCGCCCCGCCAGCGCCAGCAGGTGCACCACCGCGTTGGTCGAGCCGCCGATCGCGGCGTGCATCAGGATGGCGTTCTCGAAGGCCTGGCGCGTGAGGATGTCGGAGGGCTTCACGTCGTCCTTCACCAGCTGGACGATGCGGGCGCCGGTCAGGTGGGCGAGGACGCGACGGCGGGAGTCCACGGCCGGCAGGGCGGCGTTGTTGGGCAGCGACATGCCCAGCGCCTCGGTGAGGCTGGCCATGGTCGAGGCCGTGCCCATGGTGTTGCAGACCCCGGCCGAGCGGCTCATGCCGGACTCCGCGGCCATGAAGTCGTCGAGGCTCATTTCGCCGGCCCGGACCGCTTCCGAAAACCGCCAGACATCGGTGCCAGAACCGATGTCGCGGCCCTGGAACTTGCCGTTCAACATGGACCCCGAGGACAGGAAGATCGCCGGCAGGTCGACGCTGGCCGCGCCCATCAGCAGGCCCGGCGTGGTCTTGTCGCAGCCGCCCAGCAGCACGACGCCGTCGATGGGATTGGCGCGGATCGACTCCTCGACCTCCATGGCCAGCAGGTTGCGGAACAGCATGGCGGTCGGCCGCATCTGGGTCTCGGGCAGCGACATGGCCGGGAACTCGATGGGCACGCCGCCCGCCTCCCAGACGCCGCGCTTCACATATTCGGCCAGGTCCCGCAGACCGATCTGGCAGGTGACCAGCTCGCTCCAGGTATTGGCGATGCCGATCACCGGACGGCCGTCGAAGACATGGTCCGGCAGGCCGGTGGCCTTGATCCAGCTGCGATGGATGAACCCGTCGCGGTCGTGCTTGCCGTAGCTCTTCGTGCTGCGCAGCGGTTTCTTGGTCATGGCCTATCTCACCCTTCAAACAGCGGCAGGGCGAGGCCTTTGACGCCGGTTTCGATGGCGAACAGGCCGCCGGCCAGGGGCTGCATCTGGCGTTGCGCCAGGCTGAGATCGTCCCAGGCGCTGGTCACATAGAGGGTGGTGAGGTGCGGCCCGCCGAAGGCGCAGCTGGTGGGTTGCTCCACCGGCATCTCGATGGTCCGCTCGACCGACCCATCCGCGGCGTAGCGGACGATCCGCCAGCCACCCCACTGGCAGTTCCAGAGATAGCCGTGAGCATCGACCGCCGAGCCGTCCGGGGTGGCGGGCCCGCCCTGGGTGTTGGCGAACATCTCCAGCTTGGAGAGGTCCTTGATGTCGTGGGCGAAGATGGTCTGCAGCTTGGAGTCGGCCAGATAGAGCTTCCGGCCGCCCGGGCTGAAGGACACGGTGTTGGCGATGTGGACGCCGGTCAGCACCCGCGTGGTCTCGAACCTGGCGTTGGTGCGGTAGACCGAGCCCGGCCGCTTGCCGCCGTCGTCGTCCATGGTCGACCACCAGAAGTTCCCGGCCGGGTCGATCTTGCCATCGTTGGTGCGGAAGCCCTCCGGCAGGTCCAGCGGCTGGATGATGGCGATCTCGCCGGCGTCCGGGTCGCAGACGGCCAGGCCCTTTTCGGTGGCGATCACCAGGCCGCCCTTGGCGCGCGGCGCCGCGGCGCTGGCGCGGAACGGCAGGTCGAAGGCGCCGCGCGCATCGGTGGCGGGCTCGAGCCAGGCCAGCCGCTTGCCCTTGATGTCGAACCAGTAGAGCCGGCCCTCGCGCGCCGACCAGACCGGGCCCTCGCCCAGCCGATCGTCGGCCTTCACCACGCATCGCACGTCCACCAGGGCGCACCCTCCGCTCGGTCGCGCCGCGGAGTCGGCGGACCACGGGCCGTGGTAGCACCCCGACGCGGCCGCCTGAACGCCTATTCAGCGGCGCCGGTGGTGGCTGCGCCGCCGCACGGCGCCATGTGCGAAGGATCGAGAACCCGGCGAAGTTTCGAGGACAATTGGCTGATTTCGTAGGGCTTATCGAGCAGCGGGAACGACGTCGCTCCGAGCCCCGCGTTGTCGCCCACGAACCCGGAGGTGAGCAGGACCTTGAGATTGCCGCGCAGCTCGCGGGCGGTGTGGGCCAGGCTGACCCCGCTGACCCCGCCCGGCATGACCACGTCGCTGAACAGAATGTCGATGTCCTCCTGACCGTGGATCACGGCCAGGGCCTCGGCGGCGTTGGTGGCGGTGGTGACCTGGTAGCCGAGGCCGGTGAGCATATCGAGGGTGAGCGCCAAGACCGTGGCGTCGTCCTCGACCAGCAGAATCCGCTCGTGGCCGCCCTCGACCACCGCGACGGAAGGATCGGCTTGCGCCTGAGCCTCCGCCTCTTCCGAGCGCGGCAGGCGCAGGATGAAGGTCGCGCCCCGCCCCGGCGCGCTGCGCAGCTCGATCTCGCCCTCCGACTGGCGCACGAAGCCGTAGACCTGCGACAGCCCGAGACCGGATCCGCGACCAACCTCCTTGGTGGTGAAGAAGGGCTCGAACGCCCGGTCGCACACTTCCGGCGACATGCCGACGCCGGTGTCGCTGACCTCGATCACGACGTGGCCACCTTGGCGGCGGGTGGCGATGGCGAACCGGCCGCCGTCCAGCATGGCGTCGCGGGCGTTTTCGGCCAGATTCAGCAGAGCGGCCTGGAGCTGGCCGGGGTCGATGTGGGCGCAAAGCGCCTCGTCGGCGAGGAACAGGTCGAGGCTCGCCGCCTCGCCCACGGCCTGACGCAGCATCGGCGCGATGTCGGCGATCAGCGTGTTGAGGTTGAGCGTGACCGGGCTGAGGTGCTGGCGGCGCGAGAAGGCCAGCAGTTGACGGGTCAGGTCGCGGCCGCGCTCGGCGGCCTGACGGATGGCGTCGATGCGGCGCGCGCGGCGGGCCTCGTCCTCGGTCTTGCGGGCCATGATGTCGATGTTGCCGAGCACCACGGTCAGCAGATTGTTGAAGTCGTGGGCGATGCCGCCGGTGAGCTGGCCCACGGCCTCCATCTCGCGCGCCCGGGTGAGCCGCTCCTCGATGGCGCGGCGCTCGGTGGCGTCGGTCATGACCCCGAACATCTCGCGCCCGGCGCCGTCGACACCGGGGGCCAGCACGCCCTGGTCCTGCAGCACCTTGTAGTGGCCGTCCGCGCACAACCAACGGAACTCCACCGAATAGTGGCCGACCCGAACCGCGTCCGAGACGCGCTGGACGATGGCGTCGAGGTCGTCGGGATGGACACGGCTGGTGGCGAATTCAGGCTCGTCGACGAAGCGGCTGGCCGGGAAGCCGGTGAGCGCCTCCACGGCGTCGGATACGAAATACGCGGCGAAGGGCGAGTCGATGCTGCGCGAATGGATCACGATCGGCAGAGACTGCAGGATGCTGGCCCACTGCGTATCGGTGCGCGGTGGGGCTTCGGCGTGGCCCTTCAGGGCAGGCGCAGGGCGCACGCCCTGACTGTCCCCCGCCATTTGGCCGGCCACCGCGTTGAAAGCCTCAGCCAGATCGTCGTCGAGGCCGGCCGACCCGCGCGGCAGGCGCACGGAAACGTCGCCATCGCGCAGGGCCCGCAGAGCTGTCAGCAAGTCGCTCGTGGAGGCCTTGCCCGGCGACGCGCGCCGGCTGCGCTTGGTCTTGGACTTCGGCTTGGAGGATCTTGTCGGGGACACGCGGCCTGCCATGAGTTTCCCCAACGATCGCGCTTCACGCGCACGACGGGGCGGCTCGCCGCTGGCCCACAGGCATGCCTCCCGCGGTTCCAACGGGCGGGTGGACGAGGAGTTCCGTCCGGGATCGGCTTTTTTGCGGTCCTAGACCCTGTCCGGTTAGCGCGGCAGCTTCGAGGCGCCCATCAGGTGCTCGTCGACGGCGCGCGCGCACTGGCGGCCCTCGCGGATCGCCCAGACCACCAGCGACTGGCCGCGGCGCATGTCGCCACAGGAGAAGATGTTGCGCACTGAGGTCTGGTAGTCAGCGACCGTGGCCTTCACGTTGCCACGCGGGTCGAGTTCGACCCCGCCGCTCTCGACCAGGCCCGCCTGGCGCGGGCCGACGAAGCCCATGGCCAGCAGCACCAGGTCGGCCTTGAGCGTGAACTCCGAGCCGGCGATCTCGCGCATCTGCATGCGGCCGCCTTCGGAGACCCACTCCAGGCGCACGCATTCCAGGCCGGTGATCTTACCGTCCTTGCCGACGCACTGCTTCGTGGCCACGGCGAAGTCGCGCTCGCAGCCCTCTTCCTGCGAGGACGAGGTGCGCAGCTTCAGCGGCCAGTCGGGCCAGGTGAGCGGCTTGTTCTCGCGCTCGGGGGGCTGCGGCATGATTTCCAGCTGGGTCACCGAGGCCGCGCCCTGGCGGTTGGAGGTGCCGATGCAGTCGCTGCCCGTGTCGCCGCCGCCGATGACGATGACGTGCTTGCCCTTGGCCGAGAGCGTGCCGCCGGGGGCCGCCACGGCCTCCGCGTCGCCGGCGTTGCGCTTGTTCTGCTGGGTGAGGAATTCCATTGCGTAGTGGACGCCGTCGAGCTCGCGGCCCGGGACTTCCAGGTCGCGCGGCGCCTCGGCCCCGCCGGCCATCACCAGCACATCGTAGTCGTCCAACAGGCGCTGGACCGACACCGTCACGCCGACTTCGAACCCAGTGCGGAAGATGACCCCCTCGCCTTCCATCTGCTGGATGCGCCGGTCGATCAGGTGTTTTTCCATCTTGAAGTCGGGGATGCCGTAGCGGAGCAGGCCGCCGATCCGGTCGGACTTCTCAAAGACGGTCGGTGCGTGGCCGGCGCGGGCGAGCTGCTGGGCGCAAGCAAGACCCGCCGGCCCAGAGCCCACCACCGCGACCCGCTTGCCGGTGCCGCGCGGCGACATCTGCGGGACGATCCAGTTCTCGTCCCATCCACGATCGACGATCTGGCATTCGATCGTCTTGATGGTCACCGGGTTGTCCTGAATGTTCAGGGTGCACGACGCCTCGCAGGGCGCGGGGCAGACGCGGCCGGTGAACTCCGGGAAGTTATTGGTGGACTGCAGGTTCTCCAGCGCCGTCTTCCACTGGTCGCGGTAGACCAGATTGTTGAAGTCGGGGATCTGGTTGTTCACCGGGCAGCCCTGGTGACAGAACGGAATCCCGCAGTCCATGCAGCGCGCCGCCTGCTGACCGACCTCGGCCAGCGGCAGGGGCTTCACGAACTCCTTCCAGGTTTTCAGGCGCGCATCGACCTTGTCGTAGCCGCGGTCGTGGCGCTCGATCTCGAGGAAGCCGGTGGGCTTGCCCATCGGGGTACTCTCCGGAAACTCTAGAGGTTTATTCCGCGGCGACGGCGGCGGCCGTCGCGCGGGTCGTGGCGAGCTCTTCGAGCGCGCGGCGATAGTCGGTGGGCAGGACCTTCACGAAGGCGCCCAGCGCCTTGTCCCAGTTGGCCAGGATCTCGGCGGCGCGCGCGCTGCCGGTGTGGTCCTGATGGCGCTGGATCAGGATCTTCAGGCGCTCGGCGTCGAAGCGCAGCATGTCGCCCATGCCGTTGTCCTCGACCGACGCGGACGCGACCTTCGGCCGACCGGGCTCGTCGGCGCTGTTGGCGGCTTCCGGCAGGGCCGGCGCGATCCTGTCCAGGGTCACCATGGCCTTGTTGCAAAGGTCATCGAAACGGCCGGCCGGATCATAGACGTAGGCCACGCCGCCGCTCATGCCGGCGGCGAAGTTGCGGCCGGTGTCGCCCAGCACCACGACGACGCCGCCGGTCATGTATTCGCAGCCATGATCGCCCAGGCCCTCGACCACCGTCACCGCGCCGGAGTTGCGCACGGCGAAGCGCTCGCCGGCCACGCCCTCGAAATAGGCCTCACCGGCGATGGCGCCGTAGAGGACCGTATTGCCGACGATGATGTTCTGGGTGGGGTCGCGGTCGGACTCCGGCGGCTGGCGCACAACGATGCGGCCGCCAGAGAGGCCCTTGCCGACATAGTCGTTGGCGTCCCCGGTCAGTTCGAGGCTGACCCCGCGGGCGGCGAAGGCGCCGAAGCTCTGGCCCGCGTTGCCGCGGAACTTCAGCGAGATGGTTCCGTCCGGCAGGCCCGCGTGGCCATAGCGCTTGGCGACCTCACCCGAGAGCATAGCGCCCACCGTGCGGTTGACGTTGCGCAGGGGGTATTCGCCGGCGAACGGCTTGCCCTTCTCCAGCGCCGCCTTGGCGTCGGCGATCAGGGTGTTGTCGAGCGCCTTGCCGAGGCCGTGATCCTGGCGGTCCTCGTTCCAGAGGCCCTTGGCCGAGCCCGGCTGGACCTGGTGCAGGATGTTCTTCAGGTCGACGCCCTGCGCTTTCCAGTGTTCCCGCGCCGGCGCCATGTCGAGGCGGTCGACGCGGCCGATCATCTCGTTGACCGTGGCGAAGCCCATGTCGGCCATGATCTGGCGCAGCTCTTCGGCGACGAAGAAGAAGTAGTTGATCACGTGCTCGGGCTGGCCGGTGAAGCGCGCGCGCAGCACCGGGTCCTGGGTCGCCACCCCCACCGGGCAGGTGTTGAGGTGGCACTTGCGCATCATGATGCA
>Ga0105248_10001015_pt1 | contig 31018 bp, 32 predicted proteins | sample KBSS34metaG_FD_81524 | JGI IMG/M metagenome (GOLD analysis project Ga0105248, IMG submission 81524) | Switchgrass rhizosphere microbial communities from Kellogg Biological Station, Michigan, USA - KBS S3-4 metaG | ecosystem: Host-associated > Plants > Roots > Rhizosphere > Soil | place...
GGGGAAGAATGTAGGTTCCGAAGGGGGGAAATTCAGGTTCCGTAAGGGGCACGTCCCCTCTGGCGTGCTGCCGACGAACAGCCCCACAAGCGTGCGCACCGACTGCTGCGGCGGCGGCGGGGTCGGCAACGCCGCAGACAGGTCCAACTTTGCATCATGCTTAAAGCCAGGCACAACAACCACATGGCGGGCGACTGGTGCGTTTCCATCCTCCCTGGACTATTTTCAGGGGAGTGGCAACGCAGGGGGTGGTTCCGTCGTCCGATTTTATGAATGAATCGTGCGCGGCCGTTTGGACGGACGGTCGGGCCGGGTCCATTCCACATTGGCGGCAAGGCTCTGCAGGCATTTGTTCCCCGACATCCAAGAGAGGCGGCGGTGGGAGAAGACGATTTCGCCGCCCCAAACCGCGCGATAGATGTCGTCGGCGTGAATGATGTGAGTTTTGCGCTCTGCCCCCGACGCGGCTTCGTAGGCCGACTCCAACAGATCCACTATCAAACATTCCATCGCAGCGGCCAAAAACACTGCAGCGGTCGGCAGGACCACCGTTTGGTCGCGCCGCAAAACATTCAGAAAAAAAGATACGGGTAACACCAAGCCCGCGCGTTCGGATCGACTGCTGGCCGGCGCCGTGGCGGTGGATTTGCCGCGGGCCTTCAGGTACAGGCGCATCGCCCGTTGGTCGCGGTACCGGTCGGCAGCCGCCGTTCCGGCTTGGTCCAGCAAGTTCAGCCCTTCGGGCGGTACCACGGCGCTCAGGGCACGACGCACCGTGTCCACGGTAATTCGGGCTTGGGAACGCGGCGGAGGCCTTCGTGGTTGGTCCTCGGCGGCCTTCGCGTTGCTGAGTGGTTCCAGACCCCGTTCCGACCCATTTTCCGAATGCTCGCTATCCGAGGGATCGCCTTCCGCTGGATCGCCTTCCGCTGACTCGTTTTCCGAAGGCTTGTTTTCCAAGGGATTCTCCGCGGCGAGTGGCAGCGTGGGTTCAGGGAGGATCGCGCCGGTGATCCGATCCGTCAGTTGTTTCACAAAGGTGTCCAACGCGTCGGCGGCGGCGGGAGAAAGTCGGTAGGTGGATTCCACACTTCCTTGCAGCCTGTGCCAACTGGGAAGCAAAGCGGTGGGCTGCACGATGGTCCTGCCCGACATGGGGGAAGATCGTAATAATGAAATTGGGCGAAGGCCAATCATAAGCAACGGTACAGTCACTTGTAGCGGAACGCCCGGCGCTGTTCACCGCCACCAATCGCCATGTTTACCACCACCAAAATTTCGCCTGTAGCCACACCTGGTGGACAACGGCTCCAAGATGGGAACGGAGAACGTAGCCAAGGGCCGTAATCCGCGTGCGGAAAATTCATCCATACCGGCGCACCAAGTTCACCAAATCTGGGCACAAGAGCGAAGGCAAGAGTTGGTAACCAACCGCCCGTCGGCACAAGTCCCCATACAATCCGGGTTGCGTGTTCATCCATTGCAGTATGTCCCAGCGATTGTGCTCCAACGCCAAGGTGGCACAGAACCGGGACGTCCAAGGACAGCCGTTGGCTCGAAGCCACTGCAACACCTCCAAGTGATTGCCATGAATGGCCATTTCGCAGGCCGATTCATCCCAAGGACAAGGCGGTGTTTGCAACCGACACCATTTCAAAATATCGAGGTGGCCTTCCATAGCAGCCATGGAACAAGTCCCTTCGTCCCAGGGACAACCGTGCGCTCTGGCCCATTGCAGTATCTCCAAGTTTCCGTACAATACCATGCATTCGCAAACCTCTTCGTTCCACGGACAGCCCTGTGCTCTCGCCCATTGCAACATGGCCAGGTCGCCACACAGTGCCGCATATTCGCAAACCCGTTCGTTCCACGGACAAGGTGGTGTTTGTGCTCTCGCCCATTGCAGTATTTCCAAGCGGCCGTAGAGTGCTGCGTACTCACAGACCTGTTCGTTCCACGGACACGGTGGGGTTTGCACCCGGCACCATTGTAGCAGACGTAAATCGTTGGCTGCAACAGCCCTGCAACAGAAGTCAGTCGTCCAGAGGAACGGAGGGGTTTGGGCCTGGAGCCACTGTAACGCGCCCAAATCGCCATTCATAGCAGCAACATAGGTAGTTTCATCCGGCTTGAAAATGACTTTGGGTGGTGGGCAGGTTGAAGCAAGCATAATAATAAAAGAGCAGAATCTTGGGTTGTGGTTCGTTATTTCCAGATGGAGGTCGTAGCCAGGTTGTTCGTAGCAGCCATCGTTCTTTGCCTATCCGGTTTTCTCCACCCTTCGTCAAAAGACCTATCCATTTTTCTCCACCCTTCGTCAAAAGACATGGCGCACCAGGATTGGCAACCCATCGTCTGGCAAAAGAAACAGCCCACCGCGAAGGCACCGCAGCCATCGTCCACCGTCGTCCGATTCGCCAAGTTGGAGAACGACGCCACGTACGTGGTGCCCAAGATGACCAAAGCCTTGGGGGACCGAATCATGAAGGCCCGCCAACAGCGTTCCTGGACGCAGGAGCAATTGGCGCAACGCTGCCATCTGCCCCTCGCGGTGTTGAAGGAGTACGAGCAGGGCCGTGGCACCTACAACCGGGCTTTTTTGGACCCGCTGTGCCGAGTCCTGCAGATCACGCTCTCCAAGCCGCCCGAAAACCCAACCTCCTCAAAACCTCAACCCTAACGCCATGTAGCCGTAAGGGGGCGAAAGGGGGTGAAAGAAACAAGGGGACGAAGAGGGCGAAAGAAACAAGGGGGCGAAAGGGGGGGGGCGAATTCACATGGTTTACATGCGGTCATCTTCAGCCAAGTCGTAAGTTCCTCCGCCCGAAAAACAAAACCTTTTCCTCGTTGAAACCCCAACCATGATACCGGCCGTGGTCATCAATCTGAAGCGACGTCCGGATCGGTGGGCCTCGGTCTCTGCGCACCTGGCCCCCTTGGACTTTCTTCACCCTCTCGAGCGGTGTGAGGCGGTGGAGGCGCAACCTCCGGCCGCTGGGTGCCTGCTCAGCCACGCCCAAGCCTTGCGGTGGGCGCGTGACCGCAACTGGGAGCAGGTCATGGTTCTCGAAGACGACGTGCGCTTCCAACCGGACGCGGCCCTGACGCTCCAGGCCCTGCAGGCCGAACTGGCCAACGTGTCTTGGAACGTGCTGTTTGGGGCGAGCGTGCGCGTCCGACCCCGCGATCTCGTGTCACACAGCCCTCACTTGCTGGCCTTGCGTACGCCCCAGGGCCTCTTGACTGGCACGCACTGCATGCTGTACCACCGACGGGCCTATGACCTGTTGATCCATCTCTTGGAAACCGAAGCCGTGGATCCCCACCCCTTTCATCTGGATTTGTTGTTGTCCAGCCGGTGCTCCAACCTGTACTTGGCCGTGCCCTACTTGGCTTTGTTTTCCGAAGTGGACACGTCCGACGTGCGCGTGGGCCGTGACACACGCATCGACTACCAAAACATCCTCGAAGCCCAAGCCCTGGCCTTGCGGCTGATCTAATAAAAAACTACGGACGCGCCTTTTTATTTTTTCAACCCATCGATCGAAGCAAAAGCAAAAACCACGCCAACAGGAACAAGGGACAGTAATAGCCATCGCACTCGGTCCTCTTCGTGCAGTCGTCGCTTTCATCTTCTTCCTCGGCTGGGTCGTTTTCTTCATCAGCCTTTTCGCTTGCTTCGTCCTCATCAGCCTTTTCGCTTGCTTCGTCCTCATCAGCCTTTTCGCTTTCTTCGTCCTCATCGCTTTCGCTTTCTTCGGCTTCGATCTCATCTTTGAATTGGGCGAGCGCAAACTGGCATTGGGCCAGGCGTAGCACTGTCAACGCCCGGCGCATTTCCACCATGGTGAAGGAGCCTTCGTCCTCGGAGTGTTGACTGTCGTCGTCGTCCGAGTGTTGATGTTCGTCATCGTCCGAGTGTTGGCTGCTGGGCCTGTTTCCGTCAATAGGTTGTTCGTGAAGGGCCCGGATTTTTTGTTCCAGGAGTCGGCGCAACAACACGTTCAACTCACACAGCCGCTTCACGTTGCGGCTTTCCCCCAGCCGAATCCAACTGTCGTACAACCCGTACGCGTGCAACAACGTAGCGACCACTTCATCGCCCGAGCGACCCGGGCACGTTTCAGAGGGTTGCTCCCTGCCACAGGCCGTGTTTGAGGTACAACACTGGGGGTCTCTGGAGGTCACGGAGCCCTGGGCACATGCGGGTACAGCCGTGATTTCGGGCAGCAAATGAGGGTTGGCGCAAAAGGCCGGGTGACCCGGGCCACACAAACCGTCCGTCGCCATGCGGTGGCTTTTTTGTTTCGGGACAAGGGTTTTATTTTTGACCAAGTTGAACGAATCCCTTGAGGAAAGATGCGGGAAAAGAAAACCCCCCAACGCACGCATGGATTACCAACGCCCCGAACACAACCGGCATGGGCAAGTGCCCGCGAGTTCCACCGCGCGACTGGCTCCGCTCATGCGTCCGGAGGCCCCGTCGCTGCCGTCCGTGACCATCCTTCCGCCCACCACGCGGCCGCCGCAGCCGATGGGCTTCACGGCCCAGTCGTACGAACGCTTCGAAGCCCCCCAGCACGTGCGCCAGCCGTATCACTTTGCCGTCGAAGAGCCCCACAAGCACCGCGCGCCCGCGGCCCAATGCCCCGTGTGCTTCACCGGCATCGGCCATTTCCGCTTGCCCCACGACCCCACCACGAGCGTGTTTTGCCAGTCGTGCCGCCAACCGTACCACATCTGCCCCGTGCACCAACGGACGCTGCCCGGCATGGGCTTGGTTCAAACGGACCCGCGCGCGTCCCAATGCCAATGCCAACGCACCCAAGCGTTTTTGGGCGACGACGCCTGGAACTCCTGCTTCCACCGGTAAACGAAAACGATTGAGCCACGGTGTCGATCGCACATTCATCATCGTAAAGGTACCTGCAAAAGTCCCGCACAACATTAACACGGTAGCCCAGAGCGTGTCATGTACCGACTGGGAGTTGTAGCCCAACCGGGGCGCGTTGACGCCGACGCCAGTGAAAACTTTTTAAACCTAGATTAAAAAGGCCAACACCTCACAATGGATGCCAAAACAGGCAAGCGCCCAGCAACGGAACTCGCCGCCGCAGACGCGCCCGCGGTGCCCAAAAAAGCCCGCCGGCCCCCGAAACCCCTCGTGGTCACCAAAGCGTCGTCCTGCAGCGTGTGCTGCGATCCCTTCAATACCGCCCAACGCGCGCCCATCGTCTGTCCCCAGTGTCCGTATGAGGCTTGCAAGGGCTGTCACCAAAAGTACTTGCTGAGCAGCATCGCCGCCCCCCACTGCATGAACTGCCGGAACCGGTGGACCTACAAAACGCTGCTGTCTTTGTTTCCGCAGTCCTTCGTGGTCAAGGACTTTCGCCGCCAGCGCGGCCAATACCTGCTGGACCGGGCCAAGAGCCACATTCCCATGGTGATGCCCTATGCCGCCATCCACACGGAACTGGAACAAGTCAACAAGGAGTGCAACCTTCGTCGGAAAGAGTGCCGTGCCTTGTCCCACGCCATAGCGTGTCACCTCATTCCCGTGGCCGACCGGCCCAAAATGCGAGCGCAGTACAATGCGTTGAACGAACTGTATTACGCGCTGCGTCAACGGCGCGACGAACTGTACGACCAGTCCTACGCAGCGCGACGCCGCCGCAAGCGCGACGTCCCTAAAGTGGTGCAGTTCGAAGAACCGTGTCCCGTGGACGATTGCCGAGGATTTGTGGACAAGACCACCCAGCGTTGCGCCTTGTGCCAAACGTTCGTGTGCCGCAAGTGCACGCAAGTGCTGGGCCGGTTTTCTCCGAACCAAATGACTCTCTCTGCGGGTGCTGCGGGTTCTGCGGTCGCCGCCGCCGCGACGTTGCCGTCGATGGCCCAGGCGTTGGACGATCAGAAAACCAAGGCCTCGGCCGACCCAACCCCCGAACCCTTGGACGAATCCGTCGAAGCGCCCGACGTCGAAGAGCCGTCTACGGGACTTTCGGACGACGAAAAGAAGGCGCTGCGCGAGTTCAAAAAGGTCCACACGTGCAAGCCCGAGGATGTCGAGAGCGTGGCCGAAATCCGGAGGCATTCGCGGGCCTGCCCCAGTTGCAAGTCCCGCATCTTCCGCATTTCTGGCTGCGACACCATGTGGTGCACGCGCTGCAACACGGGGTTCAACTGGCGCACCGGGCTGGTCATTACCGACGCGCGGGACCTGCACAACCCCCATTACATCGACTTTGTGCGCAATAACCCCAACTTTCAGTATACGCAACAACGCGGAGGCGCCCCTGAAAACATTCCGATCGACAACCCGTGTGACCGCCTGACCTTGGACACCATCCATTTGCCCATTACTACCAATGTCGGCATGCAGACGTTGCACCTGCACCAAGCCTTGCGCGAGGCCATTCAAGGGTTTCAACAGGAGATGCTCCACGTGCGCACCTATGCGTTGCGGAAGTTCGTGCGGGGCAACCAGTACGACGAGCAGGAGTACGCCCTGCGGTACGTTACCAAACGATGGTCGGAAACGCGTTGGCGCATCATGGTGGAGCATCACGACCGGTTTCGCCAAACCAACCAGGAGTTTTCCGACGTGTTGCTCACGTGGTTGGTCGTCATGAACGACCTGTTCGCCCACTTTTTGCCGCCCCACCGCGTGGATCCCCTTTCCGTCGACGACGCCGAAACGTTTTTGCGGCAGATGCGGCACATCTCCGAGTACACCAACCGCACCTTGAGCGACCTGTGCCAGGCGTACAACCGCACCGTGTCCCTCCTTCGGTTGCCCCCGCAGTCCGAAGAATCGTTTTTGACGCAACTGTGCGGCAAACTCAAGGCTCTGTTTTGGGTTGCAACGCGGAGTACCACACACTCGCAATAACAGCCACCCAGAGTATCGCACACTCACCCCCCAACAGCCACTCATCTAGACATCCACCCCAACAGCCACTCATCCACCCCAACAGCCACTCATCCACCCCAACAGCCACTCACATCTACGTCCATTCACACCCCAACAGCCACTCATCCACCCCAACAGCCACTCACATTCAAACAGCCACTCATCCACCCCAACAGCCACTCACATCAACGTCCACTCACATCTACGTCCATTCACACCCCATGAGCAATAAACCCGGTTTCGATGGTTAGAGTGTTTCCAGCGTGCATGACCCCGGGCCTTGCGCTTCCATGGAGTGCTTGATGGCAAAGTCCAAAAACTCGCGGTTGACCTTGGCCTTGGCGCGGGACACGCGCAGCAAATACAAATCGGCCGACGGCGTCGTGGACACGTACGGCTTGAACGTGTAGTACCGAAACACCGTCACCGTGGCCCCCGGTTCGGGGTGGGACTTGTACCGCACCGCCCGCGCCACGGCTTGCAGTATCTCGCCCTCGTTCCACCCGGGCTCCATGACGTGCACCGACGTCGTGTTGTGCAAGTCCAACCCCAGACTGCCCGCCGTCGACAGCAAAAACACACGCACCTGGCCGCGGTTGTACCGGGCCACGGCGTCGGCCTTTTCGGCGGCGGTTTGCTCGCCGGTGAACTTCACGCAGGACAGGCCCGCCTGGGTGAGTAGTCGTTCCGCCACGGTTAGGCCCTGGGTCAAATAGTGCGAATAGACCAAGGCGGGCCCCGGAAGGCGTTGTACATTTTGCACCAGATCCACGAACTTGGGGGCGCTGAGCCGGCCGTCCACCGTCACCGCATTGCCGATGCGGCGTCCGCCATCCAAATAGGCGCGAAACTGCGGCAGGTGGCTCAAATCCAATGTGGCTTGCGGATGGGCCAGCATGCGGGCCATGGCGGGCGTCAGCGCGCGCGCTTCCCACGCCTTGTACACGGTGACCTGGTCGGCGGACAGGGGCAGTTCGCGGACGACCGGTTGCACCCGGGGGAAGTCGGGCGAATGTTCCGGAGCGGCATAGTACGAAAACACACAGGGCAGCAACGCGCTCCACAGCCGTTGGGCCAACGAGTTGAGTCCGTCCGCGCCCAGCAGGCGGTCAAAGGCCTGGCCCGTGGGGAGTTCGGTAAAGGTGTGACGGTTCCACACCGGACCCACGGTGAGATCGATATGGCCCGCCACGATCATGTTCAACAACGGAGCCACGTCGCGGGGCCGATTGATCACCGGCGTGCCCGTCAGCAGCAGCACCTTGTGGGCCTGTCGCGCACAGGCGACGACCCGGCGCGAAATCTTGCCGTCGGGGTTGCGCAAGGTGTGGGCTTCGTCGATGATCAAGATCTGGCCGGTGGCGTCGAGGGGCGTGGTTGATTCCATCCGCCGCAAAAAGGCGTGGGAGGACAGGATGGTGAAGTATCGTTCGGGCACGCGGAGGCGCCGGACCTCTTGCCGAAAGTTCTCCTGCAGCGACGCGGGCAAAACGACCAGGGCCGGCGTTTTCAACAGTGCCACCAGGGCCACGGCCAAGCGGGTTTTGCCCGAGCCCATGCTGTGGTACACTAAGGCACCCCGGTGGTTCAGCAAATGGTTCACCGTCGCCCGTTGGTGATCCAACAGCGCGATGGCAGGGGTAACATCTTTCGACCGTTTCGACCGCGCCCATCGAACCCGGGCGTTCTTCTCACTCATGCGGGGGGTGCCTTTTTATTTGTGTGCGGCTTAAAAAAAATGGAAGCCCTGCAGTCCACGGTGCAAGCCTTGTCGGTGTTCACGCCGTCGCTCGGCACCTGGGTGCTGCTGGCGTTGGTTCTGCTGCTGTTCTTTTGGGCGGGGTCGCATTGGACCTCCTGGCAGCGCCAGCGGACGCGGGCCCGCATTGACGCGCAATGCCGCACGGTGGATCCCGAGGAAACCATCTTCGTGTCCATCGCCAGTTACCGCGACCCCGAATGCGCGGAAACGCTGTTTGACTTGTTCGAAAAGGCGCATTGTCCGTTCCGCATCGCCGTGGGGGTGTGCCAGCAAAACGACGCGTCGGTCGACGAAGATGTGCTCGAGGCCTATCGGCGGTTGGCGAGCCGGGGCGTGGGCGATTTCAGCGACCGCATCCGCATCCTATCTCTCCCGGCGGACGAGGCCAAAGGTCCGATGTACGCCCGGCACCTGATCGAAAAGCAATTGTACCGCGGCGAACGGTTCTACTTGATCACCGACAGCCACATGCTGTTCACGCCCGGCTGGGACCGGCGGGTGCTCCAGGAGTGGTACGCGTGCGCCGCCCGGTCGCCCAAGCCCATCCTCACCATGTACCCCAACGACTTCAAGAAGCACCACCGCTTGGTGCCGCCGCCGCAGTACGAAGACACCCACGGCACGTACTTGCGGTTCAAGCGCTTCAACGACAAAACCGGCGTGGTGGAAATCGAAGGCCCCGCTTTCATGCGGCGGCCGGCGGCCCCGGTGCCGGGATTGTTTTGGGCCGCCTGCTTTTCGTTTGGCCCCGCCACCATGCTGCGCGACGTGCCCTTTGATCCGTTTTGCGACTATGTGTTCTTCGGGGAGGAGATCCTCATGGCCGCGCGGCTGTGGACCTCGGGGTATGACTTTTACCATCCCACCACCATGCACGTGTACCACATGTGGGAGCGCCAGCGACCGACGTTCTGGCAGCAATTCGACAACGTCGCCAACTCCGTGCACCGCGAACGGCAAAAGCAGGAGCGGGAGGGCTACCGGCGGTTGGACAAGATCCTGCAGCGGTCGAACGAGGCGGTCACCGTGCTGCCTCCGTACGGGTTGGGCCAGGTGCGGTCCTTGGCCGACTACGAGCGCCTGATCGGCCTGTCCCTGGCCTCCCAGCAATTCACGTCCCTGAGCGGCATCATGGGCACCCGCGACAGCGCCCCCGCCGACGAAATCCTCAGCAAGTTCGGCACGTGGCGCAACTTTGCCAACGCCAAGGAGTTGCTGCAAAAGAAACTGCGCTGAAAACCCCACGCGTCCGACACGACTGCTACGGGGTTTTCTGGTATCAACACCCTTTCTGTTACACGGAAAGGCGGTGAACTATCGCACCCGACACGGCTGCTACGAGCATGGCAGGTTTTCTGTTAGCAACACCCTTTCTGTTACACGGAAAGGCGGTGAACCATCGCACCCGACACGGCTGCTACGGGTTTTCTGGTATCAACACCCTTCTGTTACACGGAAAGGCGGCAAAACTTGACAAGGCGGTTTACGCCGCTACACAGAAACGTGATACACAGAGAAATAACGAAAAGAAACAGCCACAACCCCAACATGACGGAGGCTGCTTCGGGTGCTTCGGGTGCTTCGGGTGCTTCGGGTGCTTCGGCCGCTGCTTCGGCCGCTGCGGTCTCTGCGATGACCACCACCGAAGTGAAACGGGTGCCGTTTGTGTGGGACCAAACCTGGCGTTGCCAACACGATCATCTGATGACGGATGAGGCTGAAACGCTGTCGTGCCTTTGGCCGCTCCTTCCCCACTACTCGACGCTGCCCTCGGTGGACATGCTGGTGTCGAACAGTACGGTCGGCTTCGGGTTTGGCGAGGAGAAAATCGATGAGAACGGGGCGCGTTTTGTGCGCAAAGTGGATCCTGTAACGAATGGCATCGTCTACGATGCCACAATGCAGGTCTCGACGTTGGAGGGCGACCCGGTCTGGGCATGGACCGTGCTGGACAGCCGACAGCAAGCCCATTATTTCTCCCTGGGCCCAAAAACGGTCGAGCGCAAGTTGGCCCACGGGTTGACGGTTCGTGTCCTTCTGCGGGGAACCTACCGATCGGTGGAACAGGTTCAATAATAAACGTTTTTATTTTCCGTTGAGGGGTTGCGCGGAACAACACCCACTTTGGCATGCAACAACAACAACGTTGGCCTGCTACGGAGAAAACACAACCTTACGAAACTCTTGTAGCCAGTCGACCCAACTGTCGTGTCCAACCAACCCTTGTAGCCAGGCAGTCCCTCTCCAATCAACCCTTGTAGCCAGGCAGCCCCCTGCGGTGCGCCGCATGATGTCAACAACAATCCATGGATCCCGCCATGGCGGCCGCCGCGGAGCCGGGGCCACAAGTCACCACCATCGAATGGCGCTCATTTTCGTTTGAGCAGACGTGGATCTACAAAAACACCGAGTTTCTGACGGATGGCATCGTGGAGAAGAGTCAACTCTGGCCCCTTCGTGGAGATGATTTGCCCTCAACGTTGCCCCTCGTTTACATGGGGGCGAACTGCGAGCACGTGTTTTTTGGCTTTGGTCGGTACACGCACACCGACAAAAACGGAGAGCCTCAGATCACCTCTGCCCGATTGGGCATCACTTACGCTGGAGTTTTCCAAGTGCTCTCGCTGGATGACCAACCCTTTCAACCTCTGAAGTTGAAGTTCGAGCGTTGCAGTGATTCCTTTCATCAATTAACCTTGAGTTCCGACATGAACCTTCAACTCTTTTTCTCCCAAGGACTCAAGGTTCACCTCACTCTGGAGGGGCGCGTCCGAATCAAGACGAAATGATGGAGGTGTTTCATGGTCCATAAAAACGTCGAAATTACCCAACCCCAGAGTGGATCTGGACTGTTCATTTATCACGGTCGGCCACCAACCGCTGCATTTCGTCGTCGAGGGTCCACCCCTTTTGTTCGTAGCGACGCAACACGACGTTCAATTCATACCAACAGCCCGTACCGGAAGACCCCAACATGATGTTTTGGTGCGTTCGCCAGTATCGGAAGATCCGCTTCACCGTAGCCAATGACTCGGCGTGAAACGGATCCAAGTAAAACAATGCCATCATCATCATGTCTTGGGCATCGTCGTAAGGCTTTTGGCACACGGCTTCCAACAAAGTCAGTCCTTCGTTGGATGATGATGCTCCAGCGTTGTGAAATGTTCCGTCGTTGTTGAGCAACGGATACAACCCACAAAGGTGCCAGTCGGGGTAACGGCACCGAGTGACCATCGGCAAAGCGCGAAGGCGATCAGCCAGTTGGCGGCACAAGGGCACGAAAGGCGAACCAGGATCGGTCGTGGTCCACACCCTGTGGAGCAATTTGGTCACATCATCCACCAAGCCACAAAAAAACCGCTCGCCGTGGGCGCAAAACAAACCCACGGCGCGCAATTGTTCGGACTCAGGCAACTGAAGCAGAACGCAGTCCGCCGTCCAGTCTTGAATGGACTCGAACGAACTTAGGAAGTACACCAACTTGCGCTCGGCCGTATCCATTGGAGGATCCCATGACGAGAGTTCGTCGGGTTCCGGAGGCACAAACGTCAACCACGCCGCCGACACAGCCATAACGACTTTCTGTGCACTATGTGGAACGGGTTTTTTTTAACGAACCGTTGGCTACGCCAGGACGAGGAAACAAGGTGAGAGTGATGGGAACCCACAAAACGCGCACGTTGGGCTACGCCAGTTGAGGAGACGAAAGGAAGGTGGGTTAACACAAAAACGCGCACGTTGGGCTACGCCATTGGAGGGGATTGGTGAATGGGTGGCTACACGACATCAGCCGGATCTCTGCCGTCGCGTAACCCCATTTTTTACCATGGCGTCGGCAACGAATCCTTCCATCCTCGTTCCGCAGCAAACCACCAAGGTTAAGTGGATTCGCTTTGTGCACACCCAAACCTGGCGTTACGAAAACTCTCGGTTGGCTACGGACGCAATGGAAGAGGTGACGCAGGTCGTGCCTTTGGTGTCTTATGACCAAGACCCCGTTTTGCCGGGAGTGTACCTCTGCGCGTCCTGTCATCACGTTGGTTGGGGGTTTGGCCACACCAACCCTTCGGTCACCGACGCCAGGGGTCATCCGACCGTGACCCCGGTGGACGCTTCCGCCTTGGTGGTCTACGATAGCCATCTTTCCGTTTCCACGTTGCAGGGGCAAATCGTGGCCGATTTTAAAACGAAACATCAACGCGAACCAACATCAACGATGGCCGATGTTAAGGTGATCGCCTACGAGACGAGGCAACGTCCCCGGCCCACGCAAGCGTTTTGGCTGGGTTTGGAAGGTTTGGTGAAGTATCAACTAGCCCGGGGCATGACGCTGAGTTTGACCCTTCAAGGCCAGTATCGAGATCAAAGCCCCCCGAATGTTTCGTAGTTCACCGGGGTCGTTCATTACGGATGGAGACGCGGGGCGACAGATCAGCGTGGTGGAACATTAATAACAACGCGGCATTGGCTTTGTGTTGTTTGAACATGATGGGCGTGGGATGGTGCACGAAGATCTTGAACAAGGCACGCCGCAGGATCACTTGGTCGCCGTTGCGCATAAAGTCTCGCAATTCGCGTGTGACCGACGACCGGTAATCGTCCTCCTGCAGGGTCTTGTAATCGTCCGACGTCAGTTCCTCCGACACGGGCAGCATGATTTTTTAACCTTAGGCAGCACTTTTCCCGCGAACGTTAGACCGAACCTTAAAATTATCCTCCCTCCCAGAAAAAAAGCCCAGGGAGGAAGAACCATTATGGAGCAATTTCCACCTTCGTTCCAAGCCCAAAAGATTCAACACGACGTGGTGGTCAACCGCATCAAAAAGATCGAACAGAACTTGCGCCTCTTGCGCCAAAAAATCGTCAAGGCCTTTCACGGCAACGTGCACTACCACATCGAGGTGTCCCACGAGATGCTGCCCGATTTATCGGAGGAAGAGGGCAAGAACTTTTATTGTTTGGTGAAGGATGAGTTGCAGCAACGCGGGTTTGTGGTGCGGGGCAAGATCACCGGCCATGTGTTATCGTTGATCGTGTTCAGCAATGCCCCGCGCACGAACGAAATGGATCGGGTGTTGAAGGCCTACAGTGACGACGAGGGCAACGACAGTCGGTCCTCGACCCCCAACAAAGATGTGGTGCGTGCCGTTGCCTCCGTGCCCAACAGCCCGGCCACCTTGCGGCACTCGCGGATCCCTCTCCGCAAGTCCAAGAAGAGTCGCTCGTCCAGCATTCCCCTTGGTGGGACCATGCGCCCGATCGCCCGAAAAAAGGCCAGTGCCGCTGCCGCCGCCCCCAGTCCCCAATCCAAGACTCCACCGCCACTGGGCATCGAGCCACACCCCCCGCTGGCCGTCGAACCACACCCCCCGCTGGCCGTCGAACCACACCCCCCACCATCCCCCTCGGCGCCGTCGATCCACATTCCGCCTTATGTTGGATCCTCGGCATCTTCGCCGCCTCCCCCGCCCCACCCGGTTTCCCCCGTGTCCCACCTTTCGGAGCGGTCGGCGACACGGTCCTTGACGCCCCTTTCCCGCGCTGCTACCGACGACGGCACCCCCGACCCCACGGTGTTGAACATGGACTTTATCCGGAACAAACTGCAACACGCCCACCGCAAAAAGTGAACGAACGTTGCCCTGGCGGAAAAGATTCCCCCAGAAAGGAAGAAATGTTCGTGGTGGAAGCAGTCCTGCGTGTATTGGCTGCGAGTAGTCTCTTTCTGCTGACGTTGTCACTGGCGTGGTGGATCGCCTGGCGGTTGATCTTGCGGCACCTCCAACTGGTGCAGGAAATATTCCGCCGAGCAGGCCACACCCCACAATTACGGCCAGCACCACCAACCATCCCGCCACCGGCCCTGTCCTTACCACCATCCGCCGGCCCCTTGCTACTCCCAACCGTGCCCTTACCAACCCTGTCCTTACCACCATCAGCCGGCCCCTTGCTACCCCCAACCGTCCCTTTGCCCCCGCCCCCCGTTTTGCATGACGGCGATGGTTGTGCCAACGCCTCCGTTCGTTCGGCTACCGGGTCACCGTGTGACCCGGTTACAGCCTCGAGGGTGTCTCGGATCACAGCCTCGAGGGCGTCTCGGATCACAGCCTCTAAGGCGTCTCGGTTCGGGCACTCGTGTCCTCGTCCACGCCTTCAGGCGGCCGTTTCAGCGCGTCGGGACACACCATGTCAAGTGGCGGATCTGTTGGACCATTGGTTTTGAGGGCAGGTAGGGTTGCGTCCACCACGGAGCGCCAACTTTCGGCGGTGGTCCCCACTGGGACGTACCGTCGGGTCCAGGTCGAGCCAAACGGCACGGCGTGATGGTGATGGAAGCGATGGCGCGTCAGCGTCCGGCGCACTGGGCGAGCGCGCCCCTCCACGTCGGATTGTCGCCAGTTGCCGTTGCCTTGCGCGGAATGTTTCGGACACACCCGCGTGCTGTGGCCGTACGCGTAGCACGCCTGGCAATAGCGCAACGGACAGTAGTTTTGCGAATGCTTGGGGCAGTCGCAAAAGTAACAGTACCCCAAAAAGAGGGGAATGTGGGTGTTGGATACATCGAGCGGCGGACGTTCGTGACCCCGTTCGAGTTCGAAGTCATAGTCGTAAAATACAGGGGTGCGGCGATATACGTGCGATGACGGCAGTGCGGCACGGTCCCCCTGTTTGGCGGGAGGCAACGTCTTGAGGGACAGCGTCGACAGGTCTCTATCGATCTGCACCTCGGGCGGCCCAGAGCAGCCCACCCCCTGGTCCTCCTCTCTCTTCTTCTGTGGCTGCGCCATGCTTTCTTTCTTCCCTTCCGAGGATTTTTTATTGCTGAACCATGGGAGGCTTGTTCGGTACCTTGCCACTTTGTTCGCGCATGCGCATGTACGCATTGATGTCGTTGCTATCCACTTTGCCGGCTTTGCCGATCGCGACATTGGGACTGGGTTCTTCGGACGGGGCAAAGGCCATGTCCAACGAACAACCGTATTGGCCGGTGCCAGCGGCCGGGAGCAACGAGCCCTTCACCACTTCTTCCGAAGGAGGAGGCGGGCCGCCTTGGCCCTGTCCCATACCGCCGCCCTGTCCCATACCGCCGCCTTGTCCCATATTACCACCGCCCTGTCCCATACCACCTTGAGGTGCCATGCCGCCCGGACCACGCGGGGGGTAGTTGTGGTTCCCTAACTGGCGCATCATGTTTCGAGGGTCCTGGCTGGGTCCCGCACGGCCAGGGTAGGGCTGCTGTTCCTGGCCAGGGTAGGGTCCTCGGGGCTGCTGTTGGCCGCCACCCGCATACATGCCCACACCGTGTTGTTGCTGCTGCTGTTGCTGCTTGGCCGCGTGGAGGGAGGCCAGCAACTCCAAGGCTTCCGTCCCGGTGTGCAGTTTTCGGTCGACCAGTGTGACACACGTCGGCACTTCCTTCAACCAGGGCGGGATCTTGTCCTCGGACAGCAGGCCCACGTCCTGGATGTAAATCTCCGGCAAAAATTGCGCCAAACTCAACGCCCGGTGACTGTTGCTGTCGTTCTTCAGCATGTACAGGACGCCCACCTTGCCTTGCAGTTGGGTGGCCATCCGAAGAAAGGAGTAGTATACGTTTTCTTTGGAGCGCATTTATTTTTCCTTCTGCTCCGTACGCGGACGTTTCTTCTTGGGCTTGGCGATACGGGAAGGGTGGTCGTCAGATGTGTTTGGCAATGGACGGGGCTCGGTTGCTTTCTTCGACGGATGGGGCTCAGTCGCGTTTGGCAGTAAACGGTGCTCGGCCGCTTTCTTCGACGGATGGGGCTCGGCCGCTTTCTTCGACGGGTGGGGCTCGTGAGGCAAAATCGGCGCTTTGCGGCCCACATCGGGAATCGTTTTGCCGTCGTCGGACGTCTTGTCGGTGTCCGAATCGTTGTCGTCGTCGGACGCGCTTGTCTTGTCGGTGTCCGAATCGTCGTCGTCGTCGGTGTCGTCCTCGGCCCGACGGGCGGATGTATCGCGCAGCACGGACAAACTCATGGTTGTGGCGTGCTTCACCTTCACCACGGGAAACCCAATGTCCGTGGCCATTTGCCAGGCCAAGGCTTCGTCGGCGGTGACATAAATGTCGTTGTTGCGCTTCGTCTTAATGAGATCCGCAAAGTAGTTGATGGGATGCCCCGTGTTTTCGGCGATGAGTTGCAGGATGGTGCGGTTCAACCGACGCATTTCCTTGGCTTCCGCCTTGATGTTGGTGGTGGTCATGGAAGTCTCGCTGGAAAAATCCACGGACACGTCGTGCAGCAACAGGCGGGCGTGACGGGTCATGAACCGGCGTTGGCCCATGCAAAACACACAGGCGGCGCACGACGCAGCGATGCCGCTGGTGAAGGTGTAGATGGGCACCTTGCAGCGGCGCATGGCCTCCACAATGGACAGCAGCCCGTACACGCTGCCGCCCGGCGACTCGATGTAAAAGGGCACAAAGGTTTGTCCGGTATCCTCGGCCTTGCGCAACTGCTGTGCCACTTGAATGGCCGTATCCGCATCGATTTCGTCGGTGAGGTTGATCACCACCGGCTCCCACTGCGAACTCTTGCTCAGGAGGCCTTGCAATGCGCTGGGGAACAAAAACGTCTCGGGCCGCGCCACAATGCCCGTGTACTTGTGGTCCACCTTGAAGGACATCTCTTTGCCTCGGCAGGATCAAAGAATTTTCAGTTCACGGAACGTACGCCACGCATTTTGGCCTCGAAGAGCGTTCGCTCAGGTCGTGTGAATCGTGTGCAGGGCGTGGGACAACGGATCGCGGGCCATGAACTCCTCTTGGTCTTCGCACGCCACGTCGGGCAGGGTGGTCCGGCCGCGGTTGCGGCACGGCAAGGATGGCACCACCAACGAGGGCGTGTCGTGGTCGTACTGCCACGCCGTGCGGTTGAAACTGCAGTACCGCGTGTGGTAGGGAATGCACGGGTCCGGCGACACTTCGGGCTTGAAGCCGCCCTGGGCGTTTTTGTAGATGGTCAAATCGTACGACATCAACGGCGTGTCGGTGGCCAAGTACGGCGGTTGCATGGGGTGGCGGATCCACTCCACATCCGCCGCCGTGCCGGTGCGGTAAAACTGCGGCCGCACGTCCCAACGGTTGTCGTTGTAGATGGGGCTTTGGCACAGCAACTCGTGCGGCAAGATGGGGATGTCACCGACCGACATGGGGTTTATTTTTTACGCGCCACAAAAAGCACCGAAATCATTTCCCACCCAACCTTTCTCGTGCTTCGTAGCCAAAAGAAAGATCAAATTCGTAACCATTCGAGGGATCGCAGATCGCTAACCAACGCATGGATTACAGAACGCTCGTAACCAAATTACAGAACACTCGTAGCCAAATTACAGAACACTCGTAGCCAAATTACAGAACGCTGAACAGATTTGTAACAATCGGATGATGACTCGTAGCCACTGGAATGGGTTGTTAACTGTATTGTTGGATCAGGCGAACCAGGTCCGGACACAGTAGCCGCTCCAGCACAGCCGCAGCATCTTCTACGGCCTTTAACCACCGTTGGATGGCAGGGTTGGACCATTGGATGCCGTGCCGGAGGCGCAGTCCTTGCCGTGCCCAGTAATATTCCAATTTTCTGCTCCAGTGCAAATTCTCTGGGCGGGTGGGGCCGGATTCTCCCGTATCCATGAGCCATAGCAACAGGGGATAGTGTTCGTGAAAGACAGCATGGTCGAAAAGGTTAGACCATTCAGGCCAGGGACACCCCTGTTGCCGCAACCATTGGACTATAGGAAGATAGCCACCTCTCACTGCTTCGGAGTAGGCCGCTGCATCCCACGGACAACCGTATTCCCGTGCCCACTGCATAACCTTCAGGTGTCCGTTCTTGGCAGCGACCACGTAGACCTCTCCGTCCCAGGGACAGTTCTGTTGCCGCAACCATTGCAGAATCTCCAAGTGTCCACCGGCGGCAGCCGCCGCACAGACCCTTTTATGCAAGGGACAACCTTGTGTTTGTAACCATCGGAGCACCCCCCAATGTCCTCTATGAGCCGCGTTCGCGAAAGTCGTCCCGTTCCAAGGCCACGGAGGGGTGCAAGTTCGCATCCACTGCAAAATGTGAACGTGGCCACCTGCTGCTGCGCCGACTGCAGGCCAAATGTTAAACACAAAACCATAGTGGTTTTTTTGGCTCTCAAACCATTGCAGAAGGTCCAAATACCCGGGTTCGGCAGCGTGGTTACAGATCCAATTTTCCCAATCACCTGATACATACTTGGGACCAAGGAGGAGGGCTTGGACAAAGTCCCACCGGCCGTGCTCTTTGGACCAGGCAAACAATGCCTCGAACCAAGCGGGGGTCGGGTCCGCCATTCATGAACTGGAGAACAACCCGCGAATGTTCCTGGTGCTGACAGATTCGGTGTAGCGAAAAGATCTGTTACACCTGAAGTCATTAACCGGAGACTTCGGCGGCTTCCCCGGTTACGTGTAGCGTTGAATCAGGTGGACCAAGTCCGGGCACAACAGCCGTTCCAGCACGTCGCAACTCACGGTGTCGACCGCGGCCAACCATTCCTGGATGGTTTTGGACCATCGGATGCTGTGCCGAAGGGTTAGTCCTTGCCGTGCCCGGTAATATTCACACCTCCTGTGCCAGTGCCAACTGTATTGATGGGTGGGGCGGGGACCTCCCGTATCCATGAGCCATTGCAACACGTGAAAGTGCCCGTAAAGGGCCGCCTGGTCGCCAAGGTCGAAAGGATCCGGCCAGGGACACCCTTGTTGCCGCAACCATTGTACCACAGGGAGATGGCCGCCTACCACTGCTTCAACACAAGCGTCCTGATCCCACGGAACACCGTGCTCCCGTGCCCATTGCAGAACCTCCAGGTGCCCGTTCCTGGCAGCGGCCGTGCAGACTGCTTCATCCCAAGGACAGTTCTGCTGCTGCAACCATCGCAGGATGTCCAAGTGTCCACCGGCGGCAGCGGCCGCACAGACTCGTTCATTCCAGGGACAGCCTTGTGTTCGTAGCCACAGGAGCACGTCCCCATGCCCTCCGCGAGCCGCGTTGGCGCAAGTCGTCGCATTCCAAGGCCACGGTGGTGTACAAGTTCGCATCCACTGCAAAATGTGGAGGTGGCCATTCTCTGCTGCGGCAACCGAAAGTTGATCCGTAAACACAAAGCCATAACGCTTCTTTTGGTTTTCAAACCACTGCAGAACGTCCAAATACCCGAGTTCAGCAGCAGCAGCGCCAAACCAAATATACCTGACCCAAGCATTGGGTACATACGTGTCACGGACGGTTTGGACAAAGTCCCACCGGCCGTGCTCTTGGGCCCAGGCGACCAATGCCTCGAACCAAGGGGGTGTCGGACCCGCCATGGACTGTGCTGGGATTAAAGAACCAATTGATTATGCACTGCGTAGCGTGATTGTCGAACACCAAAATGGTTCACCGAAGAAGCCCGGTGTAACATGGTTGTTGCGCGACCCCTAGGCGTAGCAGGATTGGTGCTGGGATTGATCATTAACCCCAGCCTGGTCTTTGAGTGTTCTTTCGGTTCAAAAAAGAACCCGAAACAGCCGCGAAGGGGGAGCGAATTCGTGTAGCGGCTTCTCCGGTTAAGACGCTCCGGTGACGGCAAAGGCGGTCGGCCCTGGAATTTCGTAACGCTTCAAGGACTCGTTGCGACCCCAGTTGGTGATCACCTCCGTGATGGCCTCTCGAGACAGGTCGAACTCCGTACCGGCCAACCGAGGCTCGGCCCAAAAGGTGTGTTGTTGGTACAGATCGGAAAACACCCCGCGAAACGGCACCATACTGGTGATCAAAAAATAAAACGCTCCTTGGGTCCCTGCGCCACGCCAACACAGGCGCACGACATGGCCCGCTTCGAGGTGCTGCAGGATGCTGCGGTCAATGAGCCGACCCGACCAATTGTGCAACGGACAGGACGTCGGGTGAAGGCCCCCGTCCAGATTCAGCCGTTCCGCAGTGAGGTGAAAGACCTGATTGACCTTGCAGGAGATAACGTCGCCGGGCGACAACCAACGGCTACAGGACAACCATTCCACCGGGTTGACTTGTACCACCCAACCCGTAAAGGCACAGATGAGTCGCCGCCGGGACCACCGCACCACGCGGCACCGCACGCGCTCGACCACGCTCGGCATCTCGGACTCCGCATCGTCATCTGCAACGCTTTCGTCATCGTCATCCGCAGTGCGTTCGTTTCCCGGGTGCGGGCGGGACAGTTTTACGTTGGGCTTTAGCAGGAACTCCACGCACTGGTTGGCGAAGGTGGAAGGACGGCGTCCCGCATACCGATGGACGATGTCGATCACAAACGGCCGCATCGTTGTCATAAATAGGTTAACTTTTTGCACTGTCATCATCAACGCAGGTCCGTATTCATTACGTAAACCGTAGCACCAAGCCGACCAAATCGGGGCATAACACCCCCGTGAACACGTCGCGGCTTGTCTGGTCCACTGCCGCCAGCCAACCGTCGAGACCAGGCATCCATTGCACATAATGCTGCTCCATCAAGTCTCGCCGCAGTTGGTAACCCTCGGGTTTCGTCCAAAGCCTCAGGGCCGCTGAATGGATGTGTTGTTGCGTGTTGTTGAGCCAGTCCAACAACTCCCAATGGCCGTGGAACGCCGCGAGTAAACAGCAGTCGGCAAGGTCCCACGGACACGGCGGGTCGCAACTGCGGAGCCAACGGAGGGCGTCCAACGACCCGCCTTCGGCGGCCTTCGCGCACGTTCGGGCATCCCACGGACAGCCGCGCAGCCAGGCCCACTGGAGAACCTCGACGTGATTGTTCCAGGCGGCGTAATGGCACGTCCAGGCGTCCCAGGGGCACCCTTGGGCTTTCAACCAAACCAAGACCGGCAAATGGCCGCCGTAGGCCGCCAGCGCACAGACCCACGTGTCCAACGGTCGAGACCTAGCCCAGGCTTCCAAAATTTCCTTCTCGCCGGCGGCCGCCGCCTGCCAAACGTCGAGAGGACGCGAGGGCATGGAACGGTGACGGTCTTTTACCGCTTCCCCCAGGGCTTTGCTGCGCAGCGGTGCAACGCACAAAAAGATCTAGCGGAGAGCATCCTTGCCTGGGCTGGATCGCTGTGCACTGGGGCGGCGTCGGGCCGTTTCATGGACCCGTAAGCCTTGCTCCATGTCAATGAGGCATTCCGCCAACGTTTTTTTGACATCCCTTATGAAGGTGACATGGGTAGTGGGTTCTTGCTTCAACTGACTGCGGCATAAGCGATAACCCTTGTCCTTCTTGGGCATCTCGAACAAAACGGCCCGCAGAAACAGATCCGCCAGAGAACGCCCTGTGTAGTCAGGATCAATGCACTTGATCACCTGTAAGTAACGCTTATAAAACACTCTGCGCAGTTTCACAAATACTCGAGCATAATGTGTTAGGTGCTTCTCCGTGGGGTCCACGGTGGCATTGAACCATTCAGCAACAAAAAAGGGATTGCTGCGTAGTTTGCCCAACAGGTACTCGTAATTGTAGACGAACATGAGTGGTAACATGGTGGCCCAATGGCTACAGGAACCAGTGCTGTAACCTTGCAAATTGCCAATGCAAGAAATGTTCATCAGTTGCAGGTCCGTTTTCCCGGACTTTAGTGTAGAAAACACGTGTTCGTAGATTTGAAAGGCAGAGGTTTCCCAGGCTGCATAATCAGAATAATCGGTCGTGCAACTGTCCAATGACATTCCGGCCGAATCGAAAAAAATTCGATACCACAGGCTGATTTGGCTCTGTGGGTCATACGCCGGCAGATAGACACACGCGGTGTTATGATCGCACTCAGAAAAGGTATGCAGTACCACAATGGGTAAATAATTACCCGTTAACAGAAAATGAAGTTTGGATTGAACCAACACATTGACCAACAACGGCACGGGTGACGTATCGGGATGGCGCTCTACCGCGGCGAATAAAAAAGGAGGAAAAGCCAACACTTTCGCATAAGTGGCAATAAATAACAACAACCCCGCAGTGGTGATAGGAAGTGCACCTTTCGTGAGTCGGAGAAAACAACGGTCGTCGTTTACATCTTCCATCATTTCGGGCAGCCTGCTGGTCATCGCTGTCAACGTATCCCGTTCCATTCTAGGGTCAACCATAGTCATTAACAGTTTCCAGTAGGATCCTTTCTGAGGAATCAGGTCCATATAAATATCATCTACGATACCCTCTGGCATTTGTTCGGTCGTTTGCCCCAACAAGCGACGAATCAAATATGCATAATCGCTAAACAGCAGCCGTTGGGGGGATTTTACGACAGCATACAACGGTTGCTTCTTGGCTTCGGCCTCGTCCAGATCATGCATAACCCGCAACTCTTCACGAACCAGTGCCATAACCGGGCCGATTTCCGGATCCGGATCAGCCATAGGGTTTTATTTAACATTGTACATTTTTTGGGGGTTTCAAGGCTGTCGCCGCGCCGTTTGACGCAACCGCAGAAGGTCTTCCATTTCGTCCAGAACGGGTGCCAACACGCGCTTCACCTCCTGATGGAAGGCTTTCACCCGCGCCGGTTCGTCGACCCAATGCTTACTACAAAAACTAATCTTTTGGTAAAATCCTTTGTCCCCGAAATGAACGCCCCACACCACTCCGCGAAGAAAGCGGTCGGCGGCGGAACGTTTTCGAAATTCAATCTTCAGGCAGTACATCACGTCGAGAAAGCGCTTATAAAAGACCTGCCGCAACCGCAGAAAGGCCTTGAGAAAAGTTTCCATGTGCCGATCGGCGTGTGCTGAGGCGCCATTGAACCACTTCGTAACATACAACGGATCGTTGTGCAATTTACGGAGCAAGTACTCGTAGTTGTACACAAACACCAACGACAGCACGCTGGACCAATGGCTGCAGGTGGAGTACTCGCCCTGTATGTCGCCGATGCAAAAGATCTGCATGATTTGCAGGTCCACGTCGTCGTATTGCAACTCGTTGAATACGTGGTTGTACCGTCGCAGCACGTCGGCCTCCCACGCGGCATAGGCCTGGAACGGCACGGCGCATGAATCATAAGATGCTGCAGACGTGTCTATGAAAATTCGATACCATACCGAAGATGGGCCACGTTGATCTGGCAAATAGACCACCGCGACAGAATGAAAACACGGGTCGTTGGGGTTTTTGTTCTGTTTCGGTCGTGGATAAGCCATGGTGTAATAAACCACAATGGGCAAATACTTACCGGTCAACAGAAAGTACATCTTGGATTGGAAAAACACATGAAGCAACATCGCGACGTTGTCCTTGGCGCGCGCCAGATTGTACACTGCGGCGAACAAAAAGTTGGGCAGCCCCAAGGAGTTGGCATGGGCAGCCAGGTACAGCAGCAAGGCCGTAGTGCCCATGGAGTAGGTGCCTTGGGTTTTCAAGGTCGACAGGCAAACGTCTTCGGCGCTATCCAACAAGGTGCGATAGGAGGCCTGAATGCTCCGAAAGTATTCGACCTTGGAGGACGTTGTGGTTCCCATGAAGTGGTTGGCGATCTGCAACAAACGATGCCAGTAAGAGCCTGACCAGGGCAACTGTTTTTCCACATCATGCGGCTGCTCTGGCAAAATGGAACCGTACCCGACCATGCGGTTGATCAAATTCGCATAACGACGAGGAGGGAGGTCAGCCGGAGTATGGATGAACTGGTACAACGGACGCCGCAAGGCTTTGGCTTTGGGCAGGCGCAAGAGCGTTTGGATTTCCGCACGGAGCAGTTCCATGACCGGACCAACATCCGGCTCCGACTCCCCAGCCATCACGTGGGTTTCTTTTTGTTAGCCACAGTTTTTTCTGCCCCGCGATAAAATAAACCATGGCCACCACCAGTTGCCAACAGCGCATTCCGCTCACCCAGGTCTACGCCAACGTGTTTCCCTTGGCCGTGACCCCCGCTTCGGCGGAAACGTTGGGCGAAGCCCTCCTTTATGTGTTCTTCGTGCGGGCGGAGCCGTGCGGGTTGTCGTTGCAGGACCTGATCGACGCCATGGCCCTTCTGTTTCCCCAGTACACCGAGGCCGAAATATCTGAACAGGTGGCCTTTTGGCTCCAGCAGGGCGTCTTGATCACCTTGCAGCCGGTGTGCCGGGACTGGTGCGCCAACACCTGTCCCGTGAAGACGTACGCCATCAGTTGGCGCCTGGAACAACTGCCCCGCTTCGCCGATCTACTGCTCTTTTTGATTCAATTGGCCGGCGGCACACGCGTCACCACCCCCACCTTCAACCGCTGGTTCGGCCCCCACCCCAACATGCAGGGCGGTGTCACGTCCACCAAACGCGCCGTTATGCCAACGGTGTGCCTGTAGTCCTTGGGGTGTCGTCTTCGCTCGGACCAGTGGATGACTTCGCCCTTCGTTTGTTTTTTTTGCGTTTACGTCCAGTGGAGGAATTCTCGCCTGTAAACACAAACGCCAATGTCTAGCCACCGCCCCGGTTGTCACTGTCCCGACCGAGGAGGCAACGATTGGAATCACGTCCTCATGACCGCCAACGATGGAGGCACCCGTGTCTGCAAGTACTGTAGTGGGGCCTGGTACCGGTGCGCTGTGCACAACCAAAAGGTGCCCGGGTGGACTCCCCCTGAGTATTTCGCCCGCGTGTGCACCTGTGCCCCGACCCCGGCCCCGGCCCTGACCTCCAACCCCAGCGAACGAGTACTCCCCATTTCTCCACCCGCTACCCCCACGGTTACTGCTCCACGCTCGCAGTCGTGTTGGCCGCTCTAATGAGTTGCCTTGTGGTGTCCTCCGTGATTTGAACTTGGGACCTACGAGATGCCGTTGTACCATTACGTTGGCCAATGAAGTTATTGTGAAGCGGTCCATCGTGGCTTACCCGAACGTCAACGAATGATTCGTAACCATGACAGGTTCGGTTTCCGTTCGGTGTTGGGATGGTCATTCGGGTGTTCGTAACCATTTGATTTTCGGGTGTCATGAGATAAAGGGTCCATTATGGGCGGGTCATCGTCGCGCGAACCTCCGCCATCCACGGTGGCCCCAGTACCCACGAAGGCGCCATCCTTTGTCATCACGTTAATTTTTGAAGAGCAGCACCTCGACAAAAATATCTACGCGGCGTACAGCCTATCCAAACGCGTTGTGTTTCACTGCCCATCCTTTGAACACGACTACTACAACCTCTTTCCTCGAGATTGTTTCCGAGTCATGCGCCTTGCAGCGGATGGCACACAGACGGTGGCCCTGGTGCCACCGAAGTGGAGCGTCGACACCTTTCGGGATGCTTGGACGAAAGACAATAACCCGTGGTATGTGGTCTTGCCCAAGGCAGACGGTTACCATTGGTGGAAACAAATCTGCGAAGAACTGTCGATGCTGTACCCAGTCGATCGACCGTCCAACTCGATCCCTGTGCACCCACTGCACGAAAACTTGGCTGCGTTGCAGACGTTGGAGTTTGCCAAAGAACACGGCCATTACGACCCAAACCTCTACGCCACGTACGATCTCACGCGTTACATCGTGTTGGAGTCTTCGCTCTTTGAGCGGCTTTACCGATATTTGGTGCCGCTGGGACACTTCCACGTGGTACGCGACCATTCTGCAGGGGCCTTGGTGCCGCCGGAGTGGAGCCTGGAAACGTTTCGAGGTGCCTGGAACAGAGACAACCAACGGTGGTTGGTGGTACTGCCGAAACAGGACGGTGCCGTTTGGCACCAGAAGGCTGTTGAAGAAAGCGCGCAAAGGGATGGGCACCGAAAGATGGCATCGGATGCGTTTGCGGTTCGCTCACAAGCGCTTCGGTCCGTGTTGGACAACGACAACGACGAACAAGAAGGGCAACCCTCGTAGCAGGGCAACAGAACTTTTGCCCTGAGGTCTAATGGTAAAGGGTAACGGTCCTCAGGTGTGCCGTCACGAGTGTAGCCATGTTAACAAAGCGACTCGACAGTCTTTGCATTGTATCCGCATATCCTCACACCGCGAACGCGTCTTCCAACGTTAAACCTTCCATGGGCGGGGGCGGTTCGCGCACCGTGGAGGAGCCACGTTCCCCAGCCGTTCGAAGACCGTCCTTGGCGTTTGACGAAGATCGCCCCAGGGATCAGAACAACTATGCCGTGTACAACCTTCGCCGACACATAGTGTTTCATTCGCAAGCCTTTGAGCACCTGTTGGGTCATTTCGTGACGGCCCAGTGCTTCCGCGTAATGCGCTTCTCCCATAACACCACGTTAGCCCTGGTGCCAGCCGACTGGACCATACAGACCTTTCGAAACGCTTGGGAACAAGCCCAAGATTTGTGGTACGCCGTATTACCCAAGGCGGAATACAACCGTTGGAGCCAGCAGGCCCAAAGGGAACTGCCCATATCGGCGATCGCTTGGCCCGAACCGAATCGCAACCCACCCGAGCCCAACCACAGACCACCCGAACCCAACCACAGACCGCCGTCGCCTGAAGTTCCCGTCGTTGCCGCCTTACCGGCGTTACACTTCACAGAAAACCATCCTAAGTACGATACGGAGATCTACGACGCGTACGAACTGTCCTTTGATGTGATCTTTCATTCTTCCCTCTTCGAGCGTCTTTACCGGAACCTCGTGCCGTTGGGGCATTTCCGCGTGTTGCGCTGCTGCATAGCGAACGGTACACCGACCTTGGCTTTGGTGCCACCGGAGTGGAGCCTGGAGACCTTTCGGGGCGCCTGGGAAAGGGACACCAAGCGGTGGTACGTGCCGTTGCCAAAAGAACACGGTGCCGTTTGGCACCAAAAAGCCAAGGAGGAACGCGCGCAAAGAGAGATTCGGCAAAAGATGTTGTCACCCGAGTACGTGGCTTGCGCCCGTGCGCTTCGATCGGTGTTGGACGAAGATGACGAGCGTGAGGGCGAACCGTCCTGATTATTATGGTTGCCACCATTCCGGTGTAGCCGCGCGGCGATGAGTTTCGGGGCCTGCGGCTACACCTCCCAACCCAACCTTCCTTAACACATACCCAACCTGCCCCAATACATACCCAACCTGCCCCAACACACCCCACCCGGCCCAACCTTGGACTATTAACGCCCCGATGTGTGACGCGATCTTCCGCAGTACGCCTGCCACCGTGGTGGTTCAACCCGAGAAAGTCCCCGAACCCCAGAAAGCGCCCGAACCCGAGAAAGCCGCCGAATTGTTGAAGCCCGTCGTGGTGGTGGCGGAACAGCCCCGCTTGGAATTTGTCACCCACGATCGGCCCTACGATACGGACCTCTACGAAATGTTTCCTCTGACGGGAGACGTTGTGTTTCGGTCGGCCTTGTTCCCACGGCTTTATGCGATCCTGGCACCCCAGGCACGCCTTCAAGTGATACGCGCCCACGCTCGAAACCATGCGCTGGTGCCTCGCCACTGGATTCTCGAGACCTTTCGACACGCCTGGCGTAGAGATTCCAAGCACTGGTTCATCGTGTTGCCCAAGGCGGAAGGGGCCGTTTGGCACCAACACGCCGCGGAGGAGGCCCAGAAGGTCGCGGCGCAACAGGCCCAAGCCTGTTTGCGGCGAAAAATGGCCTCGGACGACTACCAGTGTTACATCCACGCCCTGAGCACCGTTCTGGGCGACGAAGCGGACGGAGAACAGGAAGGTCAACCGTCGTAAAAATATGTTGTCTGGTGAAATAAAGCCCCATGAGCGATCCGGCGCCCAATCATCGCGGGCTATGGGTGGTTTTGTTCGTGATGGTCTTGTTGGCGGTGGGCGGCATCGGGCTGTATTATAAGTTCGCGAATACTTCCGGTGGCACCCCCTCCGTTCCGTCGGTGACGCCCCCTCCACCGCCGCCCGTGCCCCCGTCCCCAGCCGGGCCGTCCACACCCGCGGCCCCGCCCTGCGACCCCTCCAGCCTGAAATGCACGGGCAACGCGTCGTACAGCGTGTGTCACCCCGACGGGTTTCCCACCTGCGTGGAGTGCAGCGACTACCCGGACGCCCTGCGCCTCCGCACCTGCGGCGTCAGCGGGTACCCGCAGTGCCAAGCCAGCGGCCACACGACCTGCATACCCTGTGCGGACTACGGCAGCGTGAAATGCCCCGGCGTCTCCCAGTACGCCCAATGCGGTCCGGACGGCACCACCACCTGCGTGACGTGTCCCGATTATGCGACCGTAGCCGCCACGTGCGCCCCCGACACCTACGCCCGGTGCGTGAACGGCACCACGCAGTGCTTGCCCTGCACCCAAACGGTTACGTGTCCCTTCAACGCCTATGGCCGCTGCAGCGCCGACGGCACCACCATGTCGTGCGTGCCCTGCGCCGACTACGGCAGCCAGACCTGCAGCGACAGCCAATACGCGCAATGCGTGGGCACGGCGTCGGGCGCCAGCACGCAGTGCCAACCGTGCTCCGACTTTGGCACCAAGTCACCCACGTGTGCCGCCGGCACCTTTGCCCAGTGCCAGGTGAGTGCGGACAAGATGTCGTACGCCACCACCTGCGTGTCGGACTGCGCGGGCACCAGTCCGTTGTCGGGGTGCACCGGGCCCAACTACCAGCAAGTGTGCAACTACACGGCCCACCCGCCGCAGTACGAGTGCCAGTACATTGGCCCCTGCCAAAGCCCCGCACCCTCCTGCGACTCGCAGGAAACCTTGGTGTGCGATGCGGCCACCAAGCAATGGTCGTGCCAGGCGCGCCCGGGCACGGTGGAGGCCATCCTGGAGCAGTATGGCTTGGTGTCCAAGCAGGTCTTTGACACCACCGGCACGTGCGCCGGCGGCACCTGCACCGTCTACTGCCAAGATGCGGCGTGCGACGTGCCGGTGGTGCCGACGGTGGGTCCGTACAACATGGGCAACGGCACGCGGTGCAACTGGTACACGCCCATGGAGGCCAAGGGCACGTTCGACCAGGCGGCGGTGCACACCTTGAACAACCCGCCCTACAACTTGATGCGTCAGGACGACGGCACGTTGAAACTGGTCAACGTCGGCAGCAATGCCGACTACGTGTCGTACGTGCAGTCGGCGGCGTCGCCATCGGTGCCCTACACCAACACCTGCTACGTGTCGAACACCTGTGACCCGTCGTCGCGCGCGGGCGCCACGGTGGATGCCAGCCACAACCTGCTGTGCCGGTGCGCGGCCGGACACTACGGTCCCGACTGCACCTTCACCGTGGCGTCGTGCAGCAACGTGCCGGGCAGTGTGCCGACCGTGGCCACCACGTGCACCAACTGCGGGTCGGCCCAGGAGGGGCAGCACAGTTTGTGCCTGTGTGCCAAGGGTGGGTGGGGCACGTTGGGCGAAACCCTGGGGTCCTGCACCTGCCCCACTGGCTACGCCGGGTCCACCTGCCAGTACAGCCGCGCCGAAACCTGCACCGGCAACGGCACCCCGCAGAACGACGGATCCTGTGTTTGCGACGCGGGCTACGCCGGTGCGACCTGCAACCAGGGCCGGTCCTCCTGCAGCGAGCATGGCACCCCGTCGAATAACCCCGACGGCACGATCAAGTGCACCTGCGATCCGGGCTACGCCGGTAACATATGCCAATATTCCCGCAGCATCACCTGCAGCAACAACGGCAATCCGTCCGCCACGGGTACGCCGTGTTCCTGCGATGCGGGCTACGCCGGGAACAGTTGCCAATATTCCCGAAGCGGCACCTGTAGTGGCGCCGGCACGCCGCAACCCGACGGCTCGTGCACATGTGATTCGGGCTCTGTGGGACCGGCCTGTCAATACTCGCGGGCCACCTGCAGCAACGCCGGCAATCCCACCCCCACGGGCGGCTGCACCTGTGACACGAACTTTTTTTCGGGTCCCCAGTGCCAAAACACCTGGAAGACAAAGTGTGGGAAGCGCGGCATCCCCAACGACGCGGGCGACCAGTGCACGTGCTTCAACTACGTTAACGTGGGACCCAACAAATTGCTGTTCCTGAACGTGGAAAACACCACGTGCCAGAGCGTGTTTGGGAACATTACGTGGGTGGCCTCCACCTACTGGTTGCTCGTGGGCACGCCGCCCTCGGGCGCCACGCACGGTACGGTCGTGTGCAGTCATAAGTTCCAACCCGACGCGCCCGCGTCGGCTACGTGGATTTATTCGCCCAGCACTGGCCATATATTCTTGGTGACGGCCGACGGGACCCTGAATTATTGCTTGACCTTCTCGACGCTGGCGCCGTGCGCCCGCTAACCTGGCCCGATCTCGAAACCGCAGCAGGCACGCGCGCATGGCAACAGGGGAAGATTGGTCGCGGGTCGAGGTGGAAGCCTGCGTCGCCGATTACCTGCAGATGTTGGCTTTGCAGCTCAATGGGCAGAGATTCAACAAAAGCGAGCGCATCCAGGCACTGATGCAGCGCTTGGATGGGCGCA
>Ga0105248_10001017_pt1 | contig 30997 bp, 33 predicted proteins | sample KBSS34metaG_FD_81524 | JGI IMG/M metagenome (GOLD analysis project Ga0105248, IMG submission 81524) | Switchgrass rhizosphere microbial communities from Kellogg Biological Station, Michigan, USA - KBS S3-4 metaG | ecosystem: Host-associated > Plants > Roots > Rhizosphere > Soil | place...
GGCAAGCAGGGCACGGTCGACCTGACCGCCATCGTCGGCTACTACACCTTCCTCGCGATGGAGCTCAACACGGCGCAGTACGCCATGCCGGCCGACGGAAAGCCGCTGCCGCGCTTTCCTTGAGCCGTGCGACGCGCGGCTCCTCCTCAGCGCAGCTTGCGGTCCTCGCTCTTGGCCTGCGCCATCGCCTCGGGCTCCAGCTCTTCCGCGGAGCGGTTGAACCAGACGAAGGCACCCCAGCCCGTCATCAGCAGGCCCACGGCCGCGATGAGCGCCGCGGCGTAAGGCAGCTGGGAGGGATCCTCGCGCAGCACCTTGAACGAGGCGATGAGCCCCTCCACCGCGAGCGCCACGACCACGACCACCATGAATCGCGAGAGGAACCGCCGCACGCGCGTGGGCCCGCTCACGTGCGCCTCGCGCACCACTTCCTCCTCGGTGATGGTCTGCGCGATCTGCAGCGCCACCACGGCCACCGCGAAGACGCCGAGCGCCTGGATGAGACCGAGCGTCGAGTGGGCGTCCAGCCCGCCCATGACGGCCTCCCAGCCGGTGCGCACGCCCGCGACGACGAGCAGCAGGGCCACCAGGCTGAAGAGCAGGGCGAGGAGCGCGTGGATGGAGGCGAATGCGCGCAGGAGCAGCTTCATGGCGGCCGAAGGTGCAAGCCGGGGTGCCGCACTCTAGGAGCGCGCGCCAGCGCCGTCACCCCTTCAAACGAGGCGCCGGTGCCGCGTCGTCACGCATTGAGCAGCACGATCAGCGCGCCCGCGCCGCCCTCGCTGCCGCGCGCCTGAACGAAGGCCATCACCTCGCGCTTTTGCACCAGCCAGCCGCGCACCTTCGGCTTGAGCACGCCCTCGCGTCCAGGCGAGCCATGCCCCTTGCCGTGCACCACGCGCACGCAGCGCAGGCCGTGGCGCACGGCCTCTCGGATGAATGCGGCGAGGTGCTCGCGCGCCTCGTCGCGCCGCAGGCCGTGCAGGTCGATGTGCGCCTGGATCACCCATTCCCCGCGCCGCAGGCGGCGCACCACGTCCGGCCCCACGCCCTCGCGCCGGAAGGCGAGGGCTTCGTCGGTGTCCAGCAGGGTGTCCACGTCGATCTCGTCGCTGAGCGCTTCGCGCAGCACGGCCTCGTCGTCGCGCTGGCGCTGTCGCGGCTGCGGCTCGGGACGCGGTCGCACCTGCGCGGTGCGCTCGCCGGACTTGAGCGGCGTGACCGGGCCGACGCTGCGCGCGAAGAGTTCGCGCTCGCGCGCGGCCGCGGCCTGCTCGGCCCGCCGGCGCGCTTCCTCCTCGGCCGCCTGGCGCTGCGCCTCGTGCAGGGCACGGCGCATCTCGCCCAGGTCCTGAAGGCTTTTCGCCGAGGCGCGGGGACGGCGTGCGCTCACATCAGCCCCCGTTGCGCGAAGGACACCACGCAGCCGCGTCCCACCACGAAGTGATCGAGCACGCGCACGTCCACGAGGGCGAGCGCCTGCACGAGCTGGCGGGTGAGGTGCTGGTCAGCCGCCGAGGGCTCGGCCACGCCCGACGGGTGGTTGTGCGCCAGGATCAGCGCGCTCGCGTTGAGCGCGAGCGCGCGCTTCACGACCTCGCGCGGATAGACGCTGGCCTGCGAGAGGCTCCCGCGGAACATCTCCTCGAACACGAGCAGGCGGTGCTGGCTGTCGAGGAAAAGGACGGCGAACACCTCGTGATCGCGCTCGCCGAGCGCGAGCTGCAGGTAGTGCTCCACCGCCTCGGGCGAGCCGAACACCGGCCGCTCCTCCATCTGCGAGGCGAGCGTACGCCGCGCGATTTCGAGCACCGCGGCCAGCTCGGCGCACTTGGCCGGGCCGATTCCCTTGACGGCCGCCAGCTCGCGATGCGGCGCGCGCAGGAGGCCGGGCAGGCCGTCGAAGCGCTGCAGCAGCCCATGCGCGAGCTGCAGCACGCCCTGGCCCGCCGTGCCGGTGCGCAGCAGCAGCGCCAGCAGTTCGGCGTCGGCCAGCGCCTGCGGGCCGCGGCTGAGCAGCTTTTCGCGGGGCCGGGTGTCGGCGGGGAGGTCTTTCACGGCAAAACTAAAATCGCGGGTCTTCCATTCTCCGAGAGTCCCCGTCTTGTCCCAGGTGCAACCCGGGTCGTTCCTGACCCTGCATTACCGGCTCATCGCCGCCGACGGCGCCGATCTCGTCAATACCTTCGCTGGCCAGCCCGCCACCTTGTCACTGGGCACGGGCGAGCTCGCTCCCGCCATCGAGCAGCGCCTGATCGGCCTGAGCGAAGGTGCACGCGAGCGATTCGAGCTCGCCCCGGGCGAGGCCTTCGGCGAGCGCAACCCCGAGCTGCTGCAGCGCGTGAAGCTTTCGCTGTTGCGCGAGCACGGCGATCCCGACGAAACCTACCGCGTGGGCGACGTCGTGCAGTTCCCCACGCCCGACGGCCAGGGCAGCTATGCCGGCGTCGTGCGCGAGATGGGCCCGCCCGAGGAGGACTGGGCCCTGTTCGACTTCAACCACCCGCTCGCCGGCCAGCCGCTGAGCTTCGAGGTGCAACTGATCGGAGTCCTCTGATGGGTCAGGTAAGCGATGTGGTGCTGGCCGAGCCGCGCGGCTTCTGTGCGGGCGTGGACCGTGCCATCGAGATCGTCGAGCGCGCGCTGCGCAAGTTCGGCGCGCCCATCTACGTGCGCCACGAGATCGTGCACAACACCTATGTGGTCAACGACCTCAAGGCCAAGGGCGCGATCTTCATCGAGGACCTGGCAGAGGTGCCCGCGGGCGCGACGCTGGTGTTCAGCGCCCACGGCGTGAGCCGCGCCGTGCGCGACGAGGCGAAGGCGCGCGGCTTCAACGTGTTCGACGCCACGTGTCCGCTGGTCACGAAGGTGCACGTCGAGGTGGCCAAGCTCTCCAAGGAGGGCTACGACTTCATCATGATCGGCCACAAGGGCCATCCCGAGGTCGAGGGCACGATGGGTCAGCTCAGCGAGGGCATCTACCTCGTGGAGGACGTGTCCGACGTGCAGCGCGTGCAGGTGCGCCAGAGCGAGCGCCTGGCGGTCGTCACCCAGACCACGCTGAGCGTGGACGACGCCGCCGAGATCCTCGCCGCGGTGAAGCGCCGCTTCCCGCAGGTCCGCGAGCCCAAGAAGCAGGACATCTGCTACGCCACCCAGAACCGCCAGGACGCGGTCAAGGTGCTCTCGCCGCAGGTGGACGTGCTGGTCGTGGTGGGAAGCCCGACCAGCTCCAACAGCAACCGGCTGCGCGAGCTCGCGCAGCGCCTGGGCACGCCGGCCTACATGGTCGACTCGCCCGAGGACCTGCAGCCGGAGTGGTTCACCCAGCGCGCGCGCGTGGGCCTCACAGCGGGTGCGTCCGCGCCAGAAGTGCTGGTGAAGCACGTGATCGAGCGGCTCAAGTCGCTGGGCGCGCTGTCGGTGCGAACGATGCCGGGCGTGACGGAGACCGTGCACTTCCCTCTGCCGAAGGGTTTGAAAGAGGACGCGTGACGTGAAGCGCCATCCGGCGCGGGCAGCTCAGCGTCTGGGACGGCGATGCCACCACAGCAGGGCGGCCATCGCGAAGCCGAGCACCGCGTGCGCCGTGCCGACGGCGGGGCGCCAGCCCTCGCTGGTGAAGTAGTACAGCGCGTAGCCGCTTCCCGCCAGCAGCGCGGTGAGGCTGCACAGCGTGACGCCGGACATGCGCTGGCGGCCGAGCTTCCAGCCGCGCTGCACGTGCGAGGACGCGATGCCACCGATGAAGAAGAGGGCGGCGAACGCGGCCGCGCCGTGCAGGCGCAGCATCCACGCCTCCGACGGCGCGGGCAGCTCGTTCGCCCCCGCGCCCCAGCCGTAGTGGGCGATCAGCCACCACGCGCCGCTGCCCACCAGCGCCCACACCGACGCGCGCAGGCAGGCTCGCAGCCAGTCGGGCACGGCGTTGCGCGAGCCCTCCCGGCGCTCGTGCGTTCTTCTCTCGTTCAGTGCAGCCATGCCTGCGCCCCGTGGTCCTTCAGCAAAGGATGGCGAGTGTCGCCTGTGGCCGCGACGATCTTCGTGAGCGCATCAGCCAGCCGACAGCTCGGCGCGGCCACGCTCACGTGTGCCTGCGCGATGCGGCCGTGCAGCTGCGAGCGGCTGCCCGGCGCGTAGTGGCTGGTGGCGAGCGCACCGTCGCCGATGCGCATCCAGGGTGTGGCGCCGCCGTGGTCTTCGTTGCGCAGCAGCACGGGAAGGTCGATGTCGCCGAAGACGCGCAGGTCGCCGCCCGCGTTCACCCAGCCCGCCGTGACGCCTGCGCCTCGAAGCGCGCGCACGGCGAGATCGACCGCCTCGCCCTTGGCGATGCCGCCGAGGTCGATGAGTCCGCCGTCGTGATGCTTGATCAACACAAGTCCGTCGAGCGACCACGCGCCCGTGCCGAGCGACACGTCGAAGACGCCGCGGCTGCGACGCTCCATCTCGCGCGCCGCGCGCAGCACGCGCGCGGTGCAGGGGCGCACATCGATGCGCGAGCGCGCCGGCGCGGCGTTGTAGCGCGCGATGTCGCTGTCCGCATCGAACCGGGACATGCAGCGCTGCACGCGCTCGACGGCACGCCACGCGAGCTCGGCGCGATCCGACTGCGACGCGGGCAGGCCCAGCTCGACCAGCGTCCCGAGCAGGGGACGGGCGCGACGCGCGAAGCCCGAGTCAGCCATGTCCGGTGCCCTACTGAAGCAGGCCCTCGCGCCGCGCGAAGTCCATCACCGAGACGATGCGCTTCACGCCGTCGCTCACGTGCGTGCACGACAGCGTCGCCCCGCTGATGTTCGCGATGTCCTCGCCCACCTTGATCGGCGCGGACGCGGTCTTGCCGACGAATTGGCGCCGCCACGCCGGCAGGCGGATCTCGTGGCCGTGGCTCTCGCGATAGCTCATCACCTCCACCTGCAGCACGCTGCCGTCGGGCGCGAGGCCCACGGCGTAGGTGATGAGCTCGTACTTGCCGATCACCTGGTCGATGACGACGTAGCCGAGCGTGGCCTCGCCCTTGCGTGCCACGTGCACCGACCAGCGCGCCGAGCGTGCGCGCACGCCGCTTGCGGCCTCGATGCGCTGGAGCTGCGCCGCATCGAAGGCGAGCTCGCGCGCATCGAAGCGATCGGCCTGCGCGAACATGAGCTGCTGCACCTGCTGCGCGCTCAGATAGTCGATCGCGAAGGCGCTTGCGGGCGCCAGCGCGAGGACGCCGATGGCTGCCGGGGCCGCACCTATGAGCACACGCATCAGAAGCTCCAGCCGAGGCCCAGGTCGAAGCGGTTGTTCTCGCTCGCGACGTCGAAACGCTGGATGTCCGCCTTGAACACCACGCCCGGCGTGAGCTGGAAGTTCGCGCCGACGGTGACGACACGCTCGGTGGGGCGCGCCGGCGGCGTGAGGCCCGGGCCGAGATCGGCATAGGAGCGGCCGGTGTTGTAGCGCTCGTAGCGGGCGAAGGGCGTGAGCGCGTAGTCGCCGCTGGACCAGACCTTGTAGGCCGCCTGTGCGTACCAGCCGTCGAAGGTCTTGGGCACGAGCGTCGGGTTGCCCACGAGCGTGGCGTTGAACTCGGCCGTGCCGCTGATCTGGCCGCGCGCATACACCGCGGCGAGGTCCCAGCGGCCGGGCGTCCAGCGCGCGTGAAGGTCCCACAGCGTGACGCGCATGTCCGGCACGCCGGGCTGGCCCTGGTTCGCGCCGCCGGTGAAGGCCGAGCCGCCGAGCTGCAGGCCGGGGATGCCGCGCCAGTTCAGCGCGCCGAAGACGGAGAGGTCGCGCGCCTTGGCGAGCTGCAGCTCCTGGTGGATGGAGCCCAGAGGCGACTCCGCGCCCTCGGTGGAGGCGGCGTCCCACTTGGTGATGTCGAAGCCGGTGCTCACGCCGGCCTGCGCGGTCAGGCCGTTGCCATAGGTGCCGAACACCTGCAGGCCGCCTTCGCGCCAGGTGCTCGGGATGATCGCGGTCTCCACGAAGTTGCGCTCGACGCCGTAGTAGGCCGTGGGCTCGTGGTTCTCGTTCAGCAGGCCCGCGGGGATGAGGAAGAGCCCGGCGCGCAGCCCGTAGGTGGGCGTGAAGCGGTGCTCGATGAAAGCCTGCTCGACCTCGAACTCGCCGGAGTCGCTGGATGAGGCAATCGCATGCTCCACCTCGAACTCGGTGACCACGCGCGTCTTGTCGTCGAAGCGGTGCGCGAAGCCGAGCACGGCGCGGCGAAGGTCCGCCTGGGTGCGGTCGCTCGAGTGGTTGTAGTGGTTGTAGTTGATCTCGCCGTAGCTGCTGAGCACGGTGGCGGGCTCACCCGTGGGGACGGGCTGCTCCGGCGCGATCGGGGCGTAGGTGGGCGCGGTGGTCGCGGCGGGGGCTGCGGCTGCGGGTGCGGACGCTCCCGCGGCGGGGGCTGCGGCTTGCGCGCCGGCGCGTTCGCGCTGGAGCTGGGCGAGCTGCGCCTTCAGGGCGTCGAGCTCGGCTTGCAGGCGGTCCACGCGCTGCGCGAGCGCGGCCTCGGGCGAGGGCGTGGTCTGCGCGTGCAGCGGCATGCTGAACGCGAGGGCGGTGAGCGCGGCAAGGCCGGCGCGGGCGAAAGGCGGGCGGAGCATCGACATGGCCTGGGTGGGAGCGTGTTTGTTGTTGATCGCGACTCGAGCGTGAAGCGCTCTCGTGCGCGGGCTAGTGCGCGGAGTCGTCGTCATCCAGCGTGCGCAGGAAGGCGATGACGTCGTCGATCTCGGAATCGCTGAGCGCGGGCGCGTCGCCGGGCAGGCGGTTGTAGGGCGCCTCGGAGGTGTTCACGTTCGCCGCGTACTGCGAGGGCAGGTCGTTGAACTTGAGCGGCTGGCCGTCGTCGCCGAGCGGGTACCACTTCTCGGGGTGGGTGTCGCGCTGCACGTAGAAGGTGAGCACGTCCTTCAGCGACTTGAAGCGGCCGTTGTGGAAGAAGCTCTGGCGGCGCGTGACGTTGCGCAGCGAGGGCACCTTGAAGGCGCCGCACAGGTCGGCGCGATTCGCGAGATCGCCCGCGGGGCGCGCGCACAGGCCGAGGTCGAAGTAGGTCGGGTCCGCGTTCACCAGCAGCTCGGGGTTGCGGGGCACGCCGAGGTTGTCGTAGGTGAAGTCGGTGAACAGGGGGTGGCTGCCGTCGCTGCCGCGCGCGGACGGATGGCAGGCGGCGCAGTTGCCCTTGGCGGGCGAATTGAAGAGCGCGAGGCCGCGCATCTCCTGGTCGCTCAGCTTGAGCCGGCCGTCGAGGAAGGCGTCGTAGCGGCTGGTGAAGGCGTGGAACTCGTGGTCTTCCTTCTGGTACTGCGCGAGCGCCAGCGTCATGCGGGTGTAGGCGTCGTCGGGGCGGCTGAAGATGTCCTCGCCATAGAGCTTGCGGAACTCGGCCGCGTAGCTGGCGCGCGAGAGCTTCTCCACCACGCTGGGCACGTCGGCGTTGGCCATCTCGCGCGCATTGAGGAAGGGCTCGCGTGCCTGGTCGGCCAGCGAAGCCGCGCGACCGTCCCAGAAGAAGCCACCGGTGGGCGTGCCTTCCTTGTCGAAGAAGAAGGGGGTGTTGGCGGTGAGGTAGCGGATGGACGGCGTCTGGCGCACGCCCTGCTGGTCCATCGTCACGCCACCGGGCTGGCCGGCGAGGGCGTTCTCGCTGGCGTGGCCGGCGGCGCTCACGTGGCAGGCGGCGCAGGACTGGCGGCCGGAGGCGGAGAGCGAGGTGTCGTTGAAGATCTTCTCGCCCATGGCGGCCATGGCGCTGAGGGCGGCGGGCGCGGGGGTTTCCTCGTGGCTGCCGGAGGAGCCGCCGCCGCAGGCGGTGAGCAGGGCGCACAGGCTGACGCCGGCGGCGCCTTGCAGCAGCGCGCGCCAGGTGCACGCCCGCCGCGCGGCGAAGAAGAACGGGCCGGGCTTGCCCGGGTGGATCCACGACGGTTTCACGGCACTTCCGCGATTTTTCTTTTTGGGAACGCGACTTTAAATACAAACGCGAATTGTTCGCAACACATTTGAGGTGGGCATGCGGGCGCTGTTGCGTCCGTCCCGCAGAAAGCGCCTCCTACAATCGCCGCCTCCCCGAGCCCTTCACCGCGCCATCCCGGCGCTTTTTCCCATGCTGGACATCAATCTGTTGCGCAAGGACCTCGCCGGCGTCGTCGAGCGACTGGGTCGCCGCAAGAGCCCGCAGCCTTTCCTGGACGAAGCCCGCTTCACCGCGCTCGAATCCGAGCGCAAGTCCATCCAGACGCGCACCGAGCAGCTGCAGGCCCAGCGCAACTCGCTGTCAAAGCAGATTGGCCAGCTCAAGGCGAAGGGCGAGGACGGCTCGGCGCTGATGGCCGAGGTCGGCAAGCTGGCCGACGAGCTCAAGGCGTCCGCGCAGCGGCTGGAAGTCATCCAGGAGGAGCTCTCCGAGATGCTGCTGGGCGTGCCCAACCTGCCGCAGGACCGCGTGCCCGTGGGCGACGACGAAACCGCCAACGTGGAAGTGCGCCGCTGGGGCACGCCGCGCAGCTTCGACTTCCCGGTGAAGGACCACGTCGACCTCGGCATGCCGCTGGGGCTCGCACCCGACACCGGGGCGAAGCTCGCGGGCGCGCGCTTCGGCTTCATGCGCGGGCCGGTGGCGCGGCTGCATCGCGCGCTTGCGCAATTCATGCTGGACGTGCACACGCGCGAGCACGGCTATACCGAGTGCTACACGCCCTACATGGCCAACCGCGAGACCCTGATCGGCACCGGCCAGCTTCCCAAGTTCGAGGACGACCTCTTTCACGTGAAGTCGGGCGCACAGGAGGACGCGCGCACCTTCTTCCTGATCCCCACCTCGGAGGTGACGCTCACGAACACCGTGCGAGACGAGATCCTGGCCGCCGATGCGCTGCCCATCCGCATGACCTCGCACACGCCGTGCTTCCGCTCCGAGGCCGGAAGCGCGGGCCGCGACACGCGCGGAATGATTCGCCAGCACCAGTTCGACAAGGTCGAGATGGTGCAGATCGCCCACCCCGAGCGCAGCGACGAGGCGCTGGAGCAGATGGTCGGCCACGCCGAGACCGTGCTGCAGCGCCTGGGGCTGCCCTATCGCGTGGTGATGCTGTGCACGGGCGACATGGGCTTCGGCGCCGCGCGGACCTACGACCTCGAGGTGTGGGTTCCCGCGCAAGGCACGTATCGCGAGATCTCGAGCTGCTCGAACTGCGAGAGCTTCCAGGCGCGCCGCATGCATGCGCGCTTTCGCAACGCGCAGGGCAAGACCGAGTTCGTGCACACGCTCAACGGCTCGGGCGTCGCCGTGGGGCGCGCGCTCGTGGCGGTGCTCGAGAACTACCAGAACGCAGATGGCAGCGTGACCGTGCCGGAAGTCCTGCGTCCGTACCTCGGCGGCGAAGAAGCGCTCAAGCCTTGAGCTAGAATCGCGGGCTTCGCCGGATCAGGTACTTCGATCCACCTGCGGCGAGGCATCCAGGAAAGGTGGCAGAGTGGTCGAATGCGCCGGACTCGAAATCCGGTGTACAGGGTTCCTGTACCGTGGGTTCGAATCCCACCCTTTCCGCCAGACATCAAAGCAAGACGGGCCCTCGCGGCCCGTTTTGCTTTTTCTGTTGCTCCCCTGGACCGCACCATGCCCGGGGCGTAGGATCACTGCCCCCTTGCCGCCACCCCGCGCGGCGACAAGCCGAAGTACCGCGTCTGTGTGCGTCGCTTGAACGGAGGGTCCCATGAGCTATCACCTTGAAGGTCGCCTGCTCGAGGTCTGCAACTGCAATGTGCTGTGCCCATGCTGGATCGGCGAGGACCCGGACAACGGCACCTGCGACACCATCGTGTCCTGGCGCATCGACAAGGGCACCGTCGATGGGGTGGACGTCGGCGGCAACACGATCGCCGCCGTGGCCCACGTGCCCGGCAACATCCTGCAAGGCAACTGGACGGCCGCCATCTATGTCGACCAGAACGCCTCCAAGGAGCAGGAAGCCGCCCTGCTGAAGGTCTTCACGGGGCAGGCGGGCGGGCCGGTGGCGGAGCTTGCGAAGCTCATCGGCACGGTGGTCTCGGTGGAGCGGGCCGACATCATGTTCACCGTGAGGGAGGGCCGCGGCGAGTTGAAGATCGGCTCCAACTACTACGCCGAGCTCGAGCCCTACAAGGGCACCACCGGCGTGCAGACGACCCTGGCCGACACGGTCTTCTCCACCGTGCCGGGAGCTCCAGTCTTCGTCGGCAAGGCACCAACCTACCGCTCGAAGAACCCGGCCCTGGGCATCGACCTCGACATCAAGAACCACAACGCGCTGCAAAGCACCTTCGTGTTCGACGCGTGAGCCGCGAGTGCTCATGAGCGTGCGCAGCCTGAGGGGAGCGCGGTGAGCGCGGCGGCGAGCGCGCCGCTGTCGGTCGCGTCGCGGCATCGACGCGTGTTCCTCGTGGTGTGGGGCGCGCTGGTCGTGCTGGCGTGGGCATCGCTGTGGGCCTGGGCGGCGAGTCCGTACGGGCGCTACCTGGACCACGGCGACTGGATGTCGGCCGGACCGCTGGCGCAGCTGTGCCGCGCGGTGCCGGCGGGCGAGGTCGTGCTGCCGCTGGTGTGGGTCGCCTCGGCCTGGGTCCTCATGACCACGGCCATGATGCTCCCGACCACGCTCGCGCTCTTCAACAGCTTCGACCGCCTGACCTCCCACCGCAGCGACCACGCGCTGCTGCTCACGATGCTCGGGCTCGGCTACATGGTCGCGTGGGCCGCCTTCGGCCTCGTGGCGCACGCGGCGCACGGTGCGCTGCTGGCCCTGATCGATCGCGTGCACTGGCTCACGGTCCATGCATGGACCATCGGTGTGGCCACGCTGACGCTCGCCGGCGCCTTCCAGTTCAGCGCGCTCAAGCACCGCTGCCTGGACAAGTGCCGCACGCCGCTGAGCTTCGTGATGCAGCACTGGCGCGGACGCGAGCCCGTGCGCCGCGCCTTCATGCTCGGGCTGCACCACGGTGTCTATTGCGTCGGCTGCTGCTGGGCCTTGATGCTGCTGATGTTCATGCTCGGCATGGGCAGCCTGGGCTGGATGCTGGTGCTCGCCGCGCTCATGGCGGCGGAGAAGAACCTGTCATGGGGACGGCGGCTGAGCGCACCCCTCGGCGTGGTGCTGCTCGCGTGGGGCGCGGCCCTCGCGGCCATCGAACTCGCGCATGCCTGAAGTGCATCACTCCGGCGGCTTGCGCACGGCGGCGCTGACTGCGCTCGCCATGCTGGCCTTTGCCGCCAACTCGCTTCTGTGCCGCATCGCGCTGGCGCACGGCGCAATCGATGCCGCGAGCTTCGCGGGGGTCCGCATGCTGTCGGGCGCGCTCATGCTGGGCGTTGTGCTGCGCCTGTCGCTCGGCGCGGGCAGCGTGCGCGCGGCACTGCGCGCCGCCGACGGCGTGGCTGTCGCCATGCTGCTGGCCTATGTCGTGTTCTTCACCGCCGCCTATCTGGCGCTGGCTGCGGGCACGGGCGCGCTCATCCTCTTCGGTGCGGTGCAGGTGACGATGCTCGCGGCCGGCCTGCGTGCCGGCGAAAGCTTCAGCGCACCGGCCTGGCTCGGCTTCGCCCTGGCCATCGCAGGGCTTGCGTACCTGGTGTCGCCGGGCGTGTCGGCCCCGCCGTTCATGGCGGCCGCGTCGATGGCGATGGCCGGTGTCGCGTGGGGCGTGTATTCGCTGCGCGGGCGCAAAGGCTCCGACGCGCTGCCCTCCACGGCCGCCAATTTCGCGCTCGCTGCGCCGCTCACCGTGCTCCTGGGCCTGCCGTTCGCGGCTCAGGCGCACGCGAGCCCGCAGGGCATTGCGCTTGCCGCGGTCTCGGGCGCCATCACGTCGGGCCTGGGCTATGTCGTCTGGTATGCGGCCCTGCGCGGCCTGAGCGCGATGCGCGCGGCGACGGTGCAGCTGTCGGTGCCACTGATCGCTGCGGTGGGCGGCGTGGCGTTTCTCGCGGAGCCCGTCACCGCGCGGCTCGCAGGCGCGTCGGTCGCGATCCTCGGCGGCATCGCGATGGTGCTGGCGGCGAAGTCGCGCCGCGCGCACGCGGCGCTCAATCCCGGCCGCGCCAGCTCATCGCCCAGGCGTACAGGCAGATGAAGATCAGCACATCCAGCAGCAGCCCGCCCAGCAGGTAGAGCACCGGAAGCTGCAGCAGCGAATACTGCTGCACCACGCTGAGGTGGAAGAACAGCTGCACCGGCGCGAAGACGAAGAGGAAGGCGACGGTCGCGAGGGTGAGCGCGAGCTCCTGCCAGAGCCGGAAGCCGAACACGTTGAAGCTCACCGCGTGCATCCAGGGCGTGATCAGCATGAACATCCACACCATCGTGAAGCTCGACTCGAGATGGGCGTTCAGCGAATAGGGCAGGGTGCGGTCGAAGAGCCCGAAGAAGGCCACCGAGGAAGCGTGGCAGATGGCGAGGGCTCGCACGAGATAGCGTGCCGCGGTGCGCTCGATCGGCAGCAGGTACGACAGCAGCAGGAGCAGCGTCGAGGAGAGCGCGCCCACGAAGACCTCGTTCATCGTCGGGGGCGCAGCCGGCACGTCGGCCAGCAGCAGGCTCGGCACCTCCCAGTTCATGCCGCGTGGCGCCGTGGCCGCGATGGTGCCGTTGAGATCGAACGCGGCAATGGCCTGGTTCATCGACCAGGCCCAGGCCTGCGCCATCGGCGCGGCAAGCCACCACACGCACAGGCTCAGCGCAGCGGGCAGCAGGAGCACGTGCGCCCAGCGACTCGCGGGGAACTGCAGCCGCGCGAGCGATCGGTGCGTGGTGGGCACGAATCGCGGCTGCGCGCTCGGCGGTGCGGCGGGTGGGCGCGGCGTCACGGGGCGGGTCCTCAGAAGTCGATGAACGCGGTGATGCCGACCGTGTTCTTGCTGTAGGTCGGATTGCTGTAGTAGGAGGCGCGCGCCGCGAAGCTCAGGTCCTTGCTGACCCAGTGACGAGCGGCAATGCCGACCTCGTGGCTCTCGAAGTCGGCCACGGCCGCGCCGTCGCCCAGCGACTGGTACGCCTCGCGCCCGGATTCGCCGCGCACGACGAAGGTCGTCTCGCCGACCGCGCCGTAGGTGTAGGCCGCGAAGCCGCGCCACGCGCTGTGCGCGCCCGGGTTGCTCGTCGCGTAGCGCACGCCCGCCTCGGCCACCTGGCGATCGGCGAAATACCACGCGAAGGATCCCACCGTGCCGGTGTCGCTATGGCCATCCGCCGTGCGCGAGCTGTAGAGCGCGAGCGAGCCGACGAGATTGCGCTGCGGCAGCAGCTTGCGGCTGTACTGCACGTCCGCGCGCCAGCGCGCCGCGATGGTGGGGGCGTCGGAGAACGCCGCGGCGACGTAGAGACGGTCGTCCGCGTCCAGGTCCCAGGCGTGGCTGCCGACCGCGATCGTGGCGTGCTCGCCGAAGGCCCGCTTGTTCTCCAGCGAGACCTGCGTGAGGCTCCCGCCCGGGCCGCTCCAGGCGAGCTGCAGGATCTGCGAGTCCTGGTCGTCGTAGCCATGGGTCAGACGGGCGTGCGAGGCGTCGAGCGACACCTCGACGGCGTTCGCCGCGCAGGCGGCCAGGGCGAGGGCGGCGGGGACGGCGAGGGCGGCAAGCGAGCGCGAGCGCGGCGTTCGGGTCGAGCGTCGCATCAGTAGTCCTCGAGCTCGGCGGGCCGCGTATGGCCGCTTTCGTGGACCGCGCTGCTGGCGAGGATGCTGGCGATGCGGCTGGCGGCCGTGCCGTCGCCGAAGGGGTTGCGTGCGACGCTCAGCCGCGCGCGCGCGCCCGCGTCGGTGCTCAGCGTCTTGACCGTCGCGAGGATGCGCTGCGGGTCGGTGCCCACCATCATTCCGCCGCCCGCGGCGATGAGTTCAGGCCGCTCGGTGGTGGCGCGCAGCACCAGCACCGGCGTGCCGAAGCCGGCCGCCTCCTCCTGGATGCCGCCGGAGTCGGTCAGCACGATCCACGAGCGCTTGAGCAGCACCACGAGGCAGGCGTAGTCCAGCGGCGCGCACAGCAGCAGCCGGTTCGGGTGGCGTTCGCGCGTGCGCGCGGTCTGCGCCTCGACCACCGAGCGCACCTCGGGGTTCGGGTGCACCGGCCACACGACGGTCAGCTGCGGATGCGTCTCCACGAGCGCGGCGACCGACTGCGCGATGTCGCGCATGGGCTCGCCCCAGTTCTCGCGCCGGTGCGCGGTCACCAGCACCACGCGCTGCCCGCCCGGCAGGTGCAGGAACGGGGCCAGCTCGGCGGGCCACTGCGCGAGCGCGGGGTTCGCCTCCACGCGCCGCGCCACCTCCTTGGCCGCATCGACCGCGGTGTTGCCCACCATGTGGATGCCCGGGGGCGAGATGCCCTCGGCATGCAGCGACGCGCGCGCGCCCCGCGTGGGCGCGAAGTGCCAGCGCGCAAGCCGCGCGATCAGCGTGCGGTTGGCTTCCTCGGGGAAGGGGTCGTAGAGGTTGCCGGTGCGCAGTCCCGCCTCGACGTGGCCGATCGGGAGCTCGTGATAGAAGGCCGCGAGCGCGGCCATGAGCGCGCTGCTCGTGTCGCCGTGCACCAGCACGACTTCGGGCTGCTCGGCTTCGATCGCGTGGTGCGCGGCCTCCAGCAGCGCGGCGCCGAGCTCGGCCAGTGAGCCGCCCTTTCGGTCCAGGTGCGTGACTTCCTGTGCGGGGCGGATACCGAACAGCCGGTACAGCGGCATCGCGATCTCGCGATGCTGGCCTGTGTGGAACACCACCGACTCCATGCCGGCGTCGTTGATCGCGTGATGGACCGGGGCCATCTTGATGATTTCCGGACGCGTGCCCATGCACAGCATCACCTTGCGTTTCATTGAGCCTGCGCTCCTTCCTTCGATGACTTGACGAGCACCGCGCGGCCCGCGCGCACGCGCACCAGCGCGCCGCCTTCGACGGCCTCGATGCGGGCCTCGCCCTGCACGACCTGCAGCTGCTGCGCGCGCACGCCGGGCAGCAGCCATGTCATGCCGGCGAGGGTGTCCGGGTGCGTGGCCTGCAGCTGCCCGGCACGCCAGGACCACTGCACGCGCTCGCGCTCGCTCATGAAGCGGGCGAGCTCGTCCATGCGGTACCAGCGGAAGCCACCCTGCGAGCGGGCCTGCTGCGCGCGCGAGATCCAGGCGTTCACCACGTCGAGGTGCCGCGCGCCCGCGGGTGCGTGGAAGTAGGTGAGCCGTGCCACGCGCTCGTGCGCGGTGTAGTCGATGAGCTGCCCGGCGAACTCGCGGTAGGCGGCCATGTCGGCCTCGTAGCGCGCCGTCTCGTCCTCGTACTCCTCGATCTCCTCGAAGGTGGCGATGCTGCGGAAGTTCGCCACCGGGAAGGACCACATCGAGGCGTCCGCGCGCTGGCCGTCGCGCCAGGCGCGCGTGGGGCCGAGCGCGCCGCCCCCGGTGTCGTAGTAGGCGAGGAAGCCGTGCGCCTGGAGCCAGCGGTTGACCCACAGCGGCTGGTTGCCCACGGGCGCGGAATACACGCGCGGGGGCTCGCCGGTGATGCCCGTGAGGCTCGCCTCGTTCAGGTCGAGGTAGGGCCGGTAGGTGTCCTCGTTGCCGTCGTTGGCCTCCAGCCCGAAGAGGTTGTGGATCCAGCCTCCGTGGCTGCCGATCTCGTGGCCGGACGAGCGCATGCGCTCGATGAACTCGCGCACCCAGGGGTTGTGGTCCAGGTCCAGCCCGGCGTGGTCGCCCACGCGGTAGGTGTCGGGCCCGGCCGTGAAGTGCAGCGACCACGGCCCCTCGCGGAACACGCCCGCGGCCTCGAGCTTCTTCAGGGCGGACACCGCGTCGTTGGAGTCGACGTGCACGTTCATCACGACGCCGCCCACGCCGTCGGGCACCGGCAGGAGCTGGGGCTGCCCGAGCATGTCGCGCAGGAACAGGCGCAGGCCCTGGTGCAGCAGGTAGCCGTCCGAGCGCGTCTTGAGATAGCCCAGCGGCGCATTGACGAAGAGCACCTCGCCTTCGCCGTAGCGCGTGCGCAAGGCCACCGCGTCGCCGCGTGGCGTGGCCGCGAGCAACTCGCCACGCGCGTCGCGCGCCGTGGCGATCACGGGGTAGACGAGCTGCTCGTAGCCGTAGGTCGTGAGTTGCTCGCCGGCCGGGGAGGGCTTCGTGTGGCCTGGCTGCAGGGCGAGAGCCTTGTGGCCCGCGGGCGTGACGAGCACCGTGTCGCGGCGGAACATCGCGTCGCGGTCGCGGCGGTACTGCGCGTAGTCGACGCCCACGAGATCGGACAGCCGCGAGCGAAGCTCGGAGTAGGTGCCGTTGTCGGCGCGACGCGTGCCGGCGTCGAAGGCCACGAACAGGCGGCCGCCCGTGCGCACGTGCCGGTGCAGCGCGTCGATGGTGCGGTCTCCAAGCCGCACGGCGGCCGTGTCCGGGAGGATCACCCCCTGGAGCCCAGGCGGCAGCCCCTCGCGCTCGACGTCGCAGGCCCGTACGACCAGCACGCGAAAGCCTTCCTCGTCGATCGCCTGCTCCCAGGCCTGCGCCGCGGCGCGCGCCGCGGCCTCGGGCCCATCGGAAAGCAGCAGGGCCACTGGCAGCTGCGCGCTCGCGTGCGGCGTGAGCAGGCGCAGCGCGACGAAGCCGGTCGAGATCACGATGGCCGCGCTCACGAGCCAGGCCACGGGGGATCGAAGCAGGGCGAGGGGCGAGCGCATCAGAGCGTCCTCACCCACGACTTGCCCCACACCGTGCCGTGCACGCAGGCGCCGCCGTGCATCAGGACTTCCTCGCCGGTCACCGAGGTGAGCCGGGCCGGGTCGCCCACCGTGGTGGCGCCATGCATCTCCAGCCGGCCTTCGCACACCAGCGGTCCGGCAATGCGGCTGGCGGCACCGATGCGCGCATCGCAGGCGGCGACGCAGGCGCCATCCACTCGCACGCCCTCGTCCATGGTGAGCCGGCCGTGCACCTTCAGGCTGCCCTCGACGCGGCTGCCGGCGCCGAGGTGCGCATCGCCGCGCACGATGAGATGGCCGCACACCCGCGTGCGCGGAGCAAGCCGCATGTCCTGGAAGACGATCCAGCGCCCGCCTGCCGCATCCCACTGCGAGGACGCCTTCCTCGCGTCGCCTGAGCCGAGCTCACCCGCGTAGCGCGGCATCGACTCGCTCGCGCTGTCCGGCGCCTGGGCGCTGGCGGGCGCGGTGCCTGCGACGCGCACCACCGGCGCATGCGAGCGCAGCAGCTCGACGCCCGGGGCGAGCTCGATCGATTCATCGGCGCTCACGCGCGCCTGCACTCGGCTGCCGGTGTCCAGGCGAACGCGGCGCGCATGCAGCCAGCGCGTCACGCAGGCGTCGCGATGGAGCGTGGCCACGCCGTCGCTGAGCGCGGCGCGCACGATGCTCGCGCGACCGATGCGCAGCTCGCTCGCGGCATAGATCTCCTGCGGCACGTCGGTGCCCGCGGGGATGCTCAGCACGCCCGCGCAGGCCAGCGGCTGGCTCCAGTCCGGGTCCGACGACGCGGATGCGTCCACGAGCGTCATCCCGTGCTCGCGCGCGCGCTGTGCGGCTGCTCCATCGGCGAGCGAGCGCTGCAGCGGCGCGCCGAACACCGATTCGAGGCGGGTGCGGTAGCTCGCGGCGAAGCGGAACACGTGGTTGTCGTGGTCCTTGGGCACGCGCAGCGGCTCCACGTCGGTGGGCCGCCTGAGCTCGAGGAGCGAGGGCAGCAGCGCCAGGCCGATGAGGGCCAGCAGCAGCGCGCCGCTGAACAGGACGGCCGTCACGCGGACGCCCCGGGCTTGCGGTAGCGCACCGTCTTGTCCCACTTCATCTCGCGCTTGAAGAGGCCGTCGATCCACTGGTTCACCGTGGCGCGCGAGATCGACACCATGCTCACGAGGAAGCCGAACTGGTTCAGCGGCAGCAGGCGCAGGCGATTGCGGTTGCCGTCCATGCGCACGGCCGCGCCGATCTCGAAGAAGGCGGCGAAGTTGCCGAGCGCCGAATACGACATCAGCGCGAACAGCAGCACCACGCCTTGCAGCAGCGGCGCGCGATCGAGGTAGAGCAGCGCGATGGAGCAGGCCCAGCCCAGCATCAGCAGCGGCGACATCGCGTACACGCCCAGCAGCAGGAGCCCGTCGATCTTGGCCGCGAGGCTCACATGCGGGCTGCGCAGCAGGCGCATGCTGTATGAGTACATCGCGGTGTTGTGGCCCTTCGTCCAGCGCATGATCTGGCGCACGCGCACCGGCCAGCTCTGCGGCACCTCCTCGTAGCACTCGCAGCGGTTCTGGTAGACCGTCTGCCAGCCCGCGAGCAGGAGCCGGTAGGTGAGATCGGTGTCCTCGGCGAGCACGTCCTCGCGCCAGCCGCCGATGGCATTGAGCGCCTGCACCCGCACCGCGCCCACGGTGCCGCCGTACTGCGGCACGAGGCGCATGTTCATGCGCGCCTGCTGGTCGACCTGGTAGCCGCCCGAGCGCTCCAGGTCGAGCAGCCGCGTGAGCATGTTGGCGCTGGCGTTCTGCGGCACGACGCGGCCCATCGTGGCGCCGACCTCCGGGTCGAACAGGGGGGCCACGAGCTGGCGGATCAATCCCTTGGAAGGCACGTAGTCGGCATCGAAGACGACGATGACCTCGCCCTCGACGAACTGCATCGCATCCTTGAGCGCCGCTGCCTTGCCCGGCTTGCCGCCGGTGCGGTGGAAGGGCTTGATGCGCCCCGGGAACTGCGCCACCAGCGAGTCGATCACCTCGCGCGTGCGGTCCTGCGAGCGATCGTTCACCGGCATCACCGTGAGCCGGTCCTGCGGGTAGTCGACGTCCATCAGCGCGCGCAGCGACCCCTCGATCACCAGCTCCTCGTTGTGCGCGGCCACAAGCACCGTCACGCGCGGCCAGTCGGCGGTGTCGATGTCGATGTAGGGATGGCGCTGTCGGCCGAAGAGCCGATTCAGGGTGAAGACGTAGTGCCGCGCCGTGTAGACGAGGATCAGCGCCACGATGACGAGCAGGATCGTCTGGAGCAAGCCCGCAAGGGTCGTGGCGGTGGTGGGCACGTCGATGGAAACGCGGGGCGCGATGCAGCTGGGGGGTGCGGACGATTCTCACCCGGTTCCCCTGAGCGCAGTGTGGGCTGTGGCCGTCCGCGCGTGATGCCTGCACGCTCCGGCGCGGCGGCGAGCGCTCGCTTACAGCGGACTGTGGCGACGCTTTCACAGATCTTTACTGCCGCCCCCGATGCGCTTAACCGGCCGCGCCCACGATGCAGGGCAAGGCGCAGGACGCGCCGCAACGCCCCAAGGAGCTGAGAGATGAACGCAGCCGTCACCACCACCACCACCACCCGCAAAGCGCAGGGCTTTCGCAAGCTGGCCGTCGGGATCGCCCTGTTCGCGATTGCCGGTGCCGCCAGCCTCACCGTGTTCGCGCAGGGCCGCCCCCATGGCGGGGCGGAGATGGGCATGGGTCCGGGCCTGTTCATGGCCGGCCCGCGGCTGGACCGCATGCTCGACAGCGTGAACGCCACCGACGCCCAGCGCGCGCAGATCAAGCAGATCGCCCAGGCCGCCGCCGCGGACCTGAAGGCGCAGCACCAGGCCGGAAGCTCTCTGCACGACCAGATGCAGCAGCTCTTCACCCAGCCGACCGTCGACGCCAACGCCGTCGAGGCCCTGCGCCAGCAGATGCTCGCGCAGCACGACCAGGCCTCCAAACGCGTGATGCAGGCCATGCTCGACATCAGCCGCGTGCTGAGCCCCGAGCAGCGCACCCAGCTCGTGCAGAAGATGCAGGAGCGCCGCGCCAAGATGCAGCAGCGCATGCAGGAGCACCGCGCCGCGAGCCAGCCGACGAACTGATCCTCCTCGGGCCCCGGCCGCACGAGCCGCTATGCTCGTGCGCAACGCCACCGGCCCTTCCGCCCCGAGCCGCCTGCGGCTCGGGGCGCTTTTGCTTCCCCAGAGCGCCATGACAGCACGACTGCTACTCGTCGATGACGACCTCCGACTCACCGCGATGCTGGGCGACTACCTGCGCCTGGCCGGGTTTCACATCGACATCGCCCCCTCGCTCTCGGCCGGTCGCGAGCGCCTCGCGCGCGAGCCCTTCGACGCATTGGTGCTCGACCTGATGCTCCCCGACGGCGACGGCCTCGACCTGTGCCGCGAGCTGCGCGCCTCGCAGCGCACCCGCACGCTGCCCATCCTCATGCTCACCGCGCGCGGCGAGCCCATGGACCGGATCGTGGGGCTGGAGCTCGGTGCGGACGACTACCTGCCCAAGCCTTTCGAGCCGCGCGAGCTGCTCGCCCGCCTGAAGGCCCTGCTGCGCCGCGCGTCGCCCGACGAGGGCGAGGACGACACCCTTCGCTTCGGCCGCCTGGAGATCGACCTCGCGGCCCGCCAGGCCCGGCTCGACGGCAAGCCTTGCGATCTCACGAGCTATCAGTTCGACCTGCTGGTCGTGATGGCGCGCAGCCCCGGGCGCGTGCTGTCGCGCGACCTCATCATGGATGCGCTCAAGGGGCACGCGCTGGAAGCGTTCGATCGCTCCATCGACGTGCACGTCTCGCGCATCCGCGCGGCCATCGAGGACGATCCGAAGGCGCCCCGACGCATCCTGACCGTGCGCGGCGCAGGCTACGTCTTCGCCAAGAAGCAGGACGCCGACGCCTGAGCCCGAGAGCGCACATCGGCATGAAGACGCTCTACCTGCGCATCTATCTCACCGTCGTGGCGGTGCTCGCGCTGTTCGCCGTCGGCGCGGGCTGGTATGCGCAGCGCCACATCGAGGTCGAGCGCGCCAGCATCCAGGGGCAGGCCGCCGAACGCGTCGCCGCCTGGGCGACGCTGCTGGAAAACAGCCTGCCACCCGCCGACGCCCCGGCCGAGGAGCAGAGCGCGGCACTCATCGACTGGTCCTCGCGCTTGCGCATTCCGCTCGCGCTGGACGATGCGCGCGGCACTCGCCTGGCGACCTCGCCGAGCTTCGCGCGCCGCGAGGCGGAGGGCGGCCCGCGGCGCGTGGTGCGCGTCACGCTCAGCGACGGGCGAGGCCTGTGGGTGATGGGCCCGGGGCGCTTCATGCGGGGCGGCCCGCCGCCCGAGGCCGGTGCGCTGCATCCCGACGCCGAGCGCGGCATGCCGCCCGCGCGCGGCGAGGAGGGACCCGCGTCGCGCATGGTGATGCGCGAGCGCACGCAGGGCCTGGGCCTGCCGCCCTGGATGCTGGTGGGCGGGCAGGGAATGGCCGCCGCGCTCGTGGTGCTGTTCGTGGCCGTGGCCGCGGGCGCCTACCCGGTCGTGCGGCGGCTGACTCGCCGGCTGGAGACGCTCAAGCGAGGCGTGGAGGTCTTCGGTGCCGGCGCGCTCGACCACCGCGTCGACGATCGCGGGCGCGACGAGGTCGCGGCGGTGGCTGCGAGCTTCAACCGCGCGGCCGCGCGCATCGAATCGCTGGTGAAGTCCAACCGGTCGCTTCTGGCCAACGCGAGCCACGAGCTTCGCTCGCCGCTGGCGCGCCTGAAGATGGCGCTGGCGATGCTGACCGATGCGCCCGCCGAGCAGCGCGAGCAACTGCGGCACGAGATCGACCGGGACATCCGCGAGCTCGATGCGCTGGTGGAAGAGGTGCTGCTGGCCAGCCGGCTCGACGCGAGCACCGAGATCTCCCCTGAGCCGATCGACGTGCTGGCCCTTTGCGTGGAGGAAGGCGCGCGCGTGGGCGCCCAGGTGGACGGCGCACGCCTCACCCTGCGTGGGGACGAGCGGCTGCTGCGTCGTGCGCTGCGCAACCTGCTGGAGAACGCGCGCCGCTACGGCGGCCTGGAGCCGCCGCAAGTGGAGCTGCACCAGGCCGGTACTCGTGCGCTGCTGAAGGTGTGCGACCGCGGCCCGGGCGTGCCGCCGGAGCAGCGCGAGCGCATCTTCGAACCGTTCTATCGCATGCCCGGCCACGCCGAGCATGCGGGCGGTGTCGGGCTGGGCCTGAGCCTCGTGCGCCAGATCGCCGAGCGCCACGGCGGCAGCGTGCGCTGCGAGCCGCGCGACGGCGGCGGCAGCTGCTTCGTGCTCGAAGTGCCGGTGGGCTGAGTCAGCGGGCTGCGGCCTGGTCGGCGGGCGCGTCCGGGGCGGCGGCACCTTCGGGCGTTGCGGGCGTCGATTCGAGAGCCCGCTCGGCGTAGCGATTGAATCGCCAGGCACTGCCTTCCATCGTGATGCGACGCCAGGTGGCGCGCTTCTCGGCCGGGGTCATCACCGGCCAGTGCTGCACTTCGTCGAAGGTGCGCCCGCAGCCCTTGCAGGTGTCGTCGCCCTGGCTGGTGGAGCAGATGGCGATGCAGGGTGCGTCGGGCATGCTGTCGTACCAGGCCAGCCACGCCGCATGCGCCGGCGCCGGCATGCCGTTCTCGTCGCACTCGTGCTCGTGGTAATAGACCATCAGCGCATACACCTCGGCCAGCGCGCGCACCTCGGCGCAGGCGGTCACCCCGTCCGGCGAGGGCAGGCGCTCGCGCCACCAGTTGATGGCGGACTCGATGTCGATGATGTGGATGCCGGCCATGGGAGCGAGAGTGTCCTGCGCGCAGCGCCTCAGTAGTTGATGCCCATCGCGCTTCGCACCTCGCGCATGGTCTCGCGCGCCACGACGCGCGCGCGCTCGGTCCCGGCGTCGAGGATCTCGCGCACGAGCTTGGGGTTGTCGAGATAGGGCTGGGCCCGCTCGCGCCAGGGCTGCTGCTCGCGCAGCACCGAGTCGATGACGGGCTGCTTGCACTCCAGGCAGCCGATGCCGGCGCTGCGGCAGCCCTTGGCCGCCCATTCGCGCGTGGGCTCGTCGCTGTAGACGAGGTGCAGCTGCCACACCGGGCAGCGGTCGGGGTCTCCGGGGTCGGTGCGGCGCACGCGCTGCGGGTCGGTGGGCATGCGGCGGATCTTCTGCGTCACCTGCTCGGGCGGCTCGCGCATGGCCAGCGAGTTGCCGTAGCTCTTGCTCATCTTCTGGCCGTCCAGGCCTGGCAGCTTCGCGGTCTCGGTGAGCAGCGCCCGGGGCTCGGGCAGCACCGTCTTGCCGCTGCCGCGCACCCAGCCGTCCAGGCGCTCGCGGTCGTCGTTGCTCAGCGAGCCGCTGCGCGCGATCAGTGCGCGCGCCTGCTCGTGCGCCTCCTCGCTGCCGGCTTCCTGGAACTGCTTGCGCAGCGCCTCGAGCTGGCGGGCATCGGCCTTGGCCATCTTCTTCAGCACGGCCTGGGTGCGCGCCTCGAAGTCGGTCTCGCGCCCGTAGAGGTAGTTGAAGCGGCGCGCCACCTCGCGGGTGATCTCGACGTGCGGCACCTGGTCCTCGCCGACCGGCACGTAGGCGGCCTTGTAGACGAGGATGTCCGCCGCCTGCAGCAGCGGGTAGCCGAGGAAGCCGTAGGTCGCGAGGTCGCGGTCCTTGAGCTTCTCCATCTGGTCCTTGTAGGTGGGCATGCGCTCCAGCCAGGACAGCGGCGTGCCCATGGCCAGCAGCGTGAACAGCTCGGCGTGCTCGGGCAGGCGGCTTTGCAGGAAGACGGTGGAGGCGTTCGGGTCGATGCCGGCGGCCATCCAGTCGATGACCATCTCGAAGGTCGAGGTCTCGATGATGTCGCGCGTCTCGTAGTGCGTCGTGAGCGCGTGCCAGTCGGCCACGAAGAAGAAGCACTCGTACTGCGACTGCAGCGACACCCAGTTCTTCAGCGCACCGTGAAAGTGGCCGAGGTGCATGGCGCCGGTCGGGCGCATTCCGGAGAGGACGCGAGGCTTCATTGGAGGTTCATGAGGTCGGTCAGGGAGGGCAGGACGGCGGCGATCAGCTGCAGGCTGGCTTCGACGATGGGCGCCATCCAGAAGTCGGCGACGGCGCCGGCGATCACGAGCGCGAGCACGAGGAAGAAGCCGTAGGGCTCGAGCCGGGCGACCACGCGCGCCGCCTGCAGCGGCAACAGCCCGACGAGGATACGCCCGCCGTCCAGCGGCGGGACCGGCACGAGGTTGAACGCGAACATCACGAGGTTCACCAGCACGCCGGCCTGCGCCATGAGCAGGAAGAAGGGCTCGCTCACGCCGGTGCCGAGCATCGCGACACCCGCCACGGCCCAGACAAGCGCCTGCACGAGGTTGCTCAAGGGCCCGGCGAAGGCGACCCACACCATGTCGCGCTTGGGGTGCCCGAGGCGCGACCAGTTCACGGGCACGGGGCGCGCGTAGCCGATGACGAAGGCGCCCTTGGTCGCGAAGTAGAGGAGCAGCGGCATCAGCACCGTGCCGACGGGGTCGATGTGGCGCAGGGGGTTGAGGGAGACGCGGCCCGCCTCGGCGGCGGTGGGGTCGCCCAGGCGGCGTGCGACGAAGCCGTGGGCGGCCTCGTGCAGCGTGATGGCGAACAGCACCGGCAGCGCGTAGACGAGAACGGTGCGAATCGCATCGGTATTCATGGGAGGGGCGATTCTAGGGGCGCGGGCCTTGCGCGGCGGCCGGCGTCTGGAGGCGCGCGCCTACACTGCGCGCCGATGAAACGCATCGTGATCCTCATATCCGGCCGCGGCTCCAACATGGAGGCGATCCACGAGGCCTGCGCCGCCGAAGGCTGGGACGCGCGCATCGCCGCCGTCATCAGCAACCGCCCGGAAGCCGCCGGACTCGCCTGGGCCGCCTCGCACGGCGTTCCCACGCAGGCGATCGATCATCGCCAGCACGCCACGCGCGAGGCCTTCGACGCCGTGCTGCAGCAGGCGGTCGACGCGCATGCGCCCGATGCGGTCGTGCTCGCGGGCTTCATGCGCATCCTCACGCCCAGCTTCGTGTCGCACTACGAAGGGCGCATGCTGAACGTGCACCCTTCGCTGCTGCCGTCCTTCCCCGGCCTGCACACCCATCGGCGGGCCATCGAGGCGGGCTGCAAGGTGGCGGGCGCCACCATTCATTTCGTCACGCCCGACCTCGACCACGGGCCGATCGTGGCGCAGGCCACCGTGCCGGTTCACGCCGACGACACCGAAGCCAGCCTCGCGGCGCGTGTGCTGCAGCGCGAGCACGTGATGTACCCGCGCGCGGTGCGCTGGCTGGTGCATGACGAGCTGGAGCTGCGCGGCGGCTTCGTTCGCCATCGCGGCGGCGTGTCGCAGCTCTTCTGAAGTCTTCAGCGCACCACGAGCACCGGGATGTTCGTGTGCGTCAGCAGCTTCTGCGTCTCGCTGCCCAGGAGCAGCGCGCTCACGCCGCGCCGGCCGTGCGAGGCCATCACGATCAGGTCGCAGCCGCGCTGCTTCGCGCGCTCGATGATCGCCTCGTAGGGGTGCAGGGCCTCCACGGAGGCGGCCTCGCAGGGCACCTGCGCCACGGAGCAGGCCTGCGTGATCTGGTCGAGGTGGCGTTGCGCGAGGCGCTCCTGCGTCTCGAAGAATTCCTGCGGGGGAATGGGCTGCATCTCGCTGATGGCGCTGTAGGGAAAGGGCTCCCTCACGGTGAACGCCTCGATGCGCGCGCCCAGGGCCTGGGCCAGCCGGATGGCGCTGTCGATCGCCTTGGCAGTGATTTCGGAACCGTCGGTCGGGACGAGGATGCGCTGGTACATGTCCGGTCCTCCATCAACGGTGCGAAGCACCGGGGATGTGGATCGTGCGCCGCCTGCGCGCGCTCGTCCATCCGAAGCCGCCCCCTGCCTGGGCGCCCTGCGCCTCAGCCGCCGCGGGCGATGGGGCGCCCCGGGTCGGCGCACCACTCGCTCCAGGAGCCGGGGTAGAGCAGGCTGTCGCCCAGGCCCGCCGCGGCGATGGCAAGCACGTTGTGCGCCGCAGTGACGCCCGAGCCGCACTGGTTCACGACCTGGCTCGCATCCCGGCCGCCGAACAGCGGCTCGAACTCGGCCCGCAGCGCGCTGCGGGCAAGGAAGCGCCCGTTCGCATCGAGGTTCTTCGTGTAGGGGCGGTTCAGCGCGCCGGGGATGTGGCCCGCGACCGGGTCGAGCGGCTCGACGTCGCCGCGAAAGCGCTCGGGCGCCCGCGCATCGAGCAGGCTCAGCCGCCCGAGGCCGCGCTGCAGCGATTGGGCGTCGATCGAGCCGAGCAGCGGATGCGCCTGCGGGTAGGCCGGCGCCGCGCGGCGCGCGGGCTGCGCGGGTTGCGCGGGCTGCGCGGAGTCGACCGTGCCGCCGGCCGCCTTCCACGCCGCGAGGCCGCCGTCGAGCACACGCACGTCGGCGTGTCCGAGCCAGCGCAGCAGCCACCAGGTGCGCGCGGCGTAGACCGAGCCCTGGCGGTCGTAGGCGACGACCTGCGTGCCGGGCGTGATGCCCCAGCCGGCCACGGTGGCGGCGAAGGCGTCGCGCTCGGGCAGGGGGTGACGGCCGTTGAGACTGGTCTTCGCGCCGCTCAGGTCGCGGTCGAGGTGGGCGTAGTGGGCGCCCGGGACGTGCTCGGCGCGATACGCCTGCTCGCCGGCCTGCGGCGCGGCGAGATCGAAGCTCGCATCCAGCACGACGGGCGGCGCGTCGCCGGTCAGCAGCGAGCGCAAGGCGGGGGCGTCGATCAGGGGTGAGGCAGCGCGCATCGGCTCAGGACTCCAGGGTGGAAGCTTCGGTGTCGGTGGGTGCGACGCTCTGCCGTAGTCGCGTTGCCGCGATGCCCGCGGCAACGACCAGCACCATGCCCGCCAGCGCCATCGGCGTGATCGGGTCGTCGAAGAGCCAATAGCCGAACACGCAGGAATAGGCGATGCCCAGGTAGGCGAGGCTCGCGTTCACGAGCGGTCGGCCGGTGGCATAGGCCCGCGTCATGAGGAGCTGGGCGACGGTGGCGAGGACGCCGGTGGCCAGCAGCATGAGCACGCCGAAGGGCGTGTGCGAATGCAGGCCGCCGACGACCGTGGTGAGGGCGCCGGCCACCATGCCGCCCATCGAGAAATAGAAGACTACGCGCTCCTCGGGCTCGCCCGCGCGCCCGAGCGCGGTGACCTGCAGGTAGGCCATCGCCGAGAGCATTCCGGAGAGCAGCCCCACGACGCCGTGCCAGAGCTGGTCGCGCTCCAGCGTGGGCCGCAGGATCAGCGCGACGCCCACGAAGCCCACCAGCACCGCGGCGACGAGCCGCCCGTCCACGCGGCTGCGCCCGAGCATCACGGCTCCGCCGATGAGGAACATCGCCATCCACACGGAGGACATGTAGTTCAGCGTCATCGCCGTTGGAAGCGGAAGCCCGCCGATGGCGTAGAACCACAGCGTCAGGGCGCACACGCCGCTCAGGCTGCGCCAGAAGTGCATGGCCGGCACCTTCGTGGCGAGCGGGGCGCCGCGCATGCGCAGCAGCGCGGCCGACACGAGCGTGCCGATGAGCCCGCGGTACATGACGATCTCGCCGGCGCCGTACTGCGCGGAGGCGAACTTCACGCACACGCCCATCGCCGCGAAGAGCAGCGTGGCGATCAGCATCAGGAGCGGCGCGGGCATCGAACCCGCGACCGGGCGCGAGAAGGCGGTCACGGCCATCAGCCCGCGGCGCCCATCCTGCGGCGATACCACTCGTGGAAGTGCTGCATGCCGTCTTCCATCGGGCTCTGGTAGGGGCCGAACTCGTTGTCGCCGCGCTCCATCAGGGCGCGGCGGCCCGCGTCCATGCGCAGGGCGATCTCGTCGTCCTCGTGGCAGGTTTCCATGTAGGCCGCCTGCTGCGCCTCGACGAACTCGCGCTCGAAGGCGGCGATCTCCTCGGGGTAGAAGAACTCGACGACGTTGAGCGTCCTGCGCGGGCCGCGCGGGTGAAGCGTGGACACCACGAGCACGTGCGGATACCACTCGACCATGACCGTGGGGTAGTAGGTGAGCCAGATCGCGCCGTGGCGCGGCGGCTCGCCCTGGCGGTAGTTCAGCACCACGTCGTGCCACTTGCGATACACGTCCGAGCCCGGCTTGCCGAGCGCGTTGGCCACGCCCACGGTCTGCACCGAGTACTCGCGCCCGATGTCCCAGCGCAGGTCCTCGCAGGTGACGAAGTTGCCGAGACCCGGGTGGAAGGGGCCGACGTGGTAGTCCTCCAGGTAGACCTCGATGAAGGTCTTCCAGTTGTAGTCGCACTCGTGCAGGTGGACGCGGTCGAGCACGTAGCCGGAGAAGTCGAGCTCGGGATGCATGCCGATGCCGGCGAAGTCCTGCGCGACGTTGCGCCCCTTCGCCTCGAACACCAGCCCGTTCCATTCCTGGATCGGGTAGTTGTTCAGGTGCAGGCACGGGTCATCGGGGAAGTGCGGTGCGCCCATGAGCTGGCCCTTGAGGTCGTAGGTCCAGCGGTGCAGCGGGCAGACGATGTGGCTGCGGGTGTTTCCGCGCCCGCGCAGCATCACCGCCTGGCGGTGGCGGCAGACGTTGGAAATCACCTGCAGGCCTTCGGGCGTGCGCACCAGGGCGCGGCCCTCGCCTTCCTGGGGCAGTGCGTGGTAGTCGCCAACCTCGGGCACCGACAGCGCATGCCCGAGGTAGCGGGCCTGTGACTGGAAGATGCGTTCCTCCTCGCGGCGAAACAGGGCCTCGTCGAAATAGCTCGACACGGGCAGCTGCGCGCGGCTGCGCTCGAGGGACTCCAGGCTGATGCTCAGGTCGGACATGATCCCCAGGATCTCCAAAAACCAATGCCCAACCGCCCGAACAGAGTTCGGGGCGGTGTGTAGATAAGCCTCCCGGGAGGAAGGTGTTGGGGTGCGTGAGCCGGCGGGGGCCGGGATCAGATTCACGCGACCAACGAGCCCGCTTCGGCTTCCCCCGCCTGCGCTCGCAAGCGGGGACGGGGATTCTAGCGGCGCCCCCTGTCCCTGGGGTGGCAGGGCCATCAAGGTGGCGCCATGCGCACGCCCCGTGTCTGCGGCGGGTCGGTCGGCAGGGGTGGGTGACTACAATCCCGCGGTTGAACAATTTCAAGATGGCCGAATCCGCGTCCCCTGAAGGGATGAATCCCGTTGCCGATCCTGCGCCGGCCCACTACGAAGACGCGCTCGCCGAGCTGGAGCGCCTCGTGGCCGCCATGGAATCAGGCCAGCTGCCGCTCGACAAGCTGCTCGAGGGCTATCGGCGCGCAGCCACGCTGCTCGCGTTCTGCCGCAGCCGCCTCGAGGCGGTCGAGCAGCAGGTCAAGGTGCTGGAGGACGGCCAGCTCAAGGTTTGGACCGCATGAAGCGTGATTCCTACGACATCTGGGCACGGGCGCAGCTCGACGCCGTCGAGGCTGCCCTCGACCGTTTCGTGCCCGCCCAGGCCCCCGCCGGTCTCGGCGACGCCATGCGCTATGGCGTGCTCGACGGCGGCAAGCGGCTCCGCCCGCTGCTTGTGCTGGCCGCCGCCGAAGCCACCGGCGCGGCCGACCACCCCGGCGGCGCCGAGGCGGCCATGCGCGCCGCCTGCGCGGTGGAGCTCATCCACGCTTACTCGCTCATCCACGACGACATGCCCTGCATGGACAACGATGTCCTGCGCCGCGGCAAGCCGACCGTGCACGTGCGGTTCGGGCAGGCCCAGGCCATGCTGGCCGGCGACGCGATGCAGGCCCTCGCCTTCGAGGTGCTCACGCCGCTGGACGCAGAGGTGCCGCCGGCCCTGCAGGCCCGCCTCGTCGGGCTGCTGGCGCGCGCGTCGGGCCAGGACGGCATGGCCGGTGGGCAGGCGATCGATCTGGCCAGCGTCGGCTCCGAGCTCGACGAGCAACGCCTGTGCGACATGCATCGCCGCAAGACCGGTGCCCTGCTGCAGGCCAGCGTGCTGATGGGCGCCGCCTGCGCGAGCACGGGCCCCGGGGCGTGGCAGGCGCTGTCCGACTACGGCGCCGCGCTCGGCCTCGCGTTCCAGGTGGTCGACGACATCCTCGACGTCACCCAGCACTCCACGACGCTGGGCAAGACCGCCAACAAGGACGCCGACAACAACAAGCCCACCTACGTCAGCGTGCTCGGGCTGGATGCCGCGCGCCGCCGCGCGCAGTCGCTGCAGGAGCAGGCGCACGCCGCGCTCGCCCGCAGCGGCCTGGCCAATGCCGCCTGGCTGAGCCTGCTCGCCGACAAGGTGGTCGAGCGCGATTCGTGAGCCCCAATTCCATGAACCAGCCCCTGCTTCCCACCGTCAACAGCCCCGCCGACCTGCGGCGCCTCTCGCGCGCCGAGCTCAAGCAGCTTGCCGGCGAACTGCGCCAGCACGTGCTGCAAAGCGTGTCGCAGACGGGCGGCCACCTGTCGTCGAACCTCGGCACGGTGGAGCTGACCATCGCGCTGCACTACGTCTTCGACACGCCGCGCGATCGCCTCGTGTGGGACGTGGGCCACCAGACGTATCCGCACAAGATCCTCACCGGCCGGCGTGACCGCATGGGCACGCTGCGCCAGCTCGGCGGCATGAGCGGCTTCCCGCGCCGCGACGAGAGCGAGTACGACACCTTCGGCACCGCGCACTCGTCGACCTCCATCTCCGCGGCGCTGGGCATGGCGCAGGCCGCCAAGGTCAAGGGCGAGAACCGTCGCGCAGTGGCGATCATCGGCGACGGCGCCATGACCGCGGGCATGGCGTTCGAGGCACTGAACAACGCCGGCGTCTCCGCGGCCGACATGCTGGTCGTGCTCAACGACAACGACATGTCGATCTCCCCGCCGGTGGGCGCGCTGAACCGCTACTTCGCGCGCCTGATGAGCGGCAAGTTCTACGCGGCGGCCCGCCAGGGTGCCAAGCAGGTGCTGAAGAACGCTCCGCCGCTGCTCGAGCTCGCCCGGCGCATCGAGGAGCACGCCAAGGGCATGGTGGTGCCCGGCACCATCTTCGAGGAGTTCGGCTTCAACTACGTCGGACCGATCGACGGCCACGACCTCGACTCCCTCATCCCGACGCTCGAGAACCTGCGCGGCCTGCAAGGCCCGCAGTTCCTTCACGTCGTCACCAAGAAGGGCTACGGCTACAAGCTCGCCGAAGCCGACCCGGTGGCCTATCACGGGCCCAGCAAGTTCAACCCGGCCGA
>Ga0105248_10001018_pt1 | contig 30990 bp, 19 predicted proteins | sample KBSS34metaG_FD_81524 | JGI IMG/M metagenome (GOLD analysis project Ga0105248, IMG submission 81524) | Switchgrass rhizosphere microbial communities from Kellogg Biological Station, Michigan, USA - KBS S3-4 metaG | ecosystem: Host-associated > Plants > Roots > Rhizosphere > Soil | place...
GATACCGTTCGACGTGGGCGGAGCGATGGCTCTGGGAATCGGGCTCGCCAACCCTAGTCCGGGCACCGATGCTCAGATCACCCTGACGATGCGCACCGAACAAGGGACCACCGTCCACATGACCATCACGGACGCGAATAACAACTTCAGTCCCACGGCTGTGTCTTCCATCTCGTTAGCGAAGCGTTCGCACCGGGCGATCTTGGCCAAACCCCTGGATAGCACCGGTGAGGTTCGAGGCGTTATCGAACTGAACGCGAATGTGCCGATCTATGCCCTGGGAATGCGGTTCAACGGCCTGGCGTTCACTTCCATCCGCGCGCTAAGCAAATAAGGACAGCCGCTCGATGGTCCAATAAATCGCCGTACACGCAATCAGCATGGACGCGGGAACCACGATGCGGCTGCGATACCAGTCGCGATGAGCGCAGTGCCATCCGACCAATAGAAATGCGGTCGCGATCACTGCGAGCTGTCCCGCCTCAACTCCTACGTTGAACGTCAGCAGCGCGGTCACAAATTCTGAACGAGGCAATCCGAGCTCCTTGAGCGCTCCCGCGAAACCCATGCCGTGCAGAAGTCCGAAGGCGAAGACGAGAGCGATCCGCCAGGACTTCAACTCCGATAAGAAGATGTTTTCAATCGCAACATAAGCAATCGAAAGAGCGATCATCGGCTCGACGATCCGCGGCGGTACGGAAATCAGTCCGTACATGCTCAAGCCCAGAGTGATGGAGTGGGCGACGGTGAATGCACTAACCTGCAAGAGAACCGACCGTGCGCGGCGGCTGAGCAGATAAATTCCGAGCACGAACAACATGTGATCCAGTCCATACGGCACGATGTGCGTGAAGCCCAGTCTGAGATAGCGCCAAGCAGTGCTCATCCGGCCTGGCGGGGGCGCAAGCGATGCTAGTGCCAGAGGCGCACTGGTTTCGCCGCCTTCCAGCCATTGAGCCGCGCTGCCCGCCGTCAGGGAGTAGGTCGCAAACGTCCAGCCGAACATCCAGGTGAAGTGTTGCGCATTTGGAGGATTCTGGCCGGTGAGGTGAATGGTCGCCGCAGCGGCCGATAGGGCATCGATGGCCGGCTCGACCGAATACGAAATTTGGGGACGAACCTCAGTGCCGTCGAACGCAAGTTTGACGCGCTGGCGAAACTTCTCATCGAAGTCCGAACCAGGTGATGCTTCAAGTTTCTCGGCCAGAGCTGTGGCATCGGTCACAATTTCGACGTCGTATGTGTGGCCTTCCTGAAAGGCGACCGATACGCGCGTGGTGCCGATTTCGTGCGCGCGAACTGCCCCGCTGCACAGAAACCCAACGAACGCAGCGACTATGTGTGAAAGCCGCACGTTAGTTCCTGCTTTGCTCGAACGTGAGCGATGCCCAATAGCTAACCCATTCTGCATTTGCGCCCGCTGGCGCTGGGATCATATGGACGGCTTTGATCAGCCACATCCCGCCCGCCCGCAATCGGAACCGCACACGCCCATCCTTGTCCGTGCGCGCGGTTAGCTTCTCGCTCGGATTCAGACGGTTCATCGCGACGACCAGCGCGCCCGCCAGCGGACGACTCTCATACGTCAGTCGAACCGGCAAGTCCTGACCGGCGCGAAGAGTATAAGGATTCCGCTCGGCGACGAGTTCAAGCGTAAAGCCCAGCCGCCGGTCGCCCGCGGATTCGCTCGCCAGTCCAGAAAGAACCAGGCTTTTCGCGCAGCGTGAATACATCTCCCGAGCCTTGGCACCCGTTTCATTGCGGCTGGCTCTTAACGCCGCGATCGTATCCAGCCCTTCTTCCCTCAGATACTGGTTGAACTTTTCGGACGTCAGTTCCACCGAGCTCGGATTGCTGTTGTATCCGATCACCAGCAAGCCCGGCGCGGCCACACGCAAGAAGCCTGCTGGATCAGCACCATCGCGCCCGACCAGGGGCTTGCGGCCTTCCGAATCCTCGACGATGAACTGATTGATCAGCGCGGGATTGCGGGGCAGAGGATCGCCCAGCAGGTCCTGTCCGACCCGTAACTTCACTCCGACGATCTCGCCCGTTTGCGGAGAGAACGTCATCGGCTCGATCCACATATCGTGGGCGAGAAGGGGCGCTGTCGCCAGCACCCCCATGCGCAGTAGCATCGATGATCTCAATACGCGATGCATACCATTCGCCTCCCTACGGCTGCGGGATGTCCTGCACCGTCGGAACGTTAGTCCCGCCATGTCCCTGCAGAAGACCCTGGTGAGCAGGAGCTAGGAACGGGAACCTTGGAAGGTAGTCCTTGTCGTTGACTTCCACGCCTCGGGCGAGGCCCGCATTCGCATTACCGGCGACGATCAGGCTGATCAGCACGCTGTTCACGTTCACCTGATTCATGTTCGGCGCAAGTCCACCACCGAGTCGTCGTCCATTGGGAAACTTCGAATCCATGGATGCGTCGATGGTGATGACATCGCCAGTGAATCCGTCGGCTACCGGAATGGGCCGGCCCAAATTGATCGCATTGATGATGTCCAGGCGTGGTCCTTTGAGTTTGGCTACGCTAGCGTCATCCACACTCAATGCCTTGTAGATGCCCAGAGCCTCGGCGTCGCGCACCAGTACGGGGAACAGAATGTCCGCGCCGAAGTTGGTTACATCCTTCATCGGACTGGTGTGCAGATACTGAGTCTGGCGTTGGGTTCCCACCAGACCCGCGTTGAACAACGGCAGGGCATTGCGTCCCACCTGCACCCATGGCCCGGATCCTTTCACTCCCGTGATGATGTTGTCGGAGGTGACAGTTTGCGTTTCTTGACGGCTTATGCGCGACCACACCCGCAGCAGACTGTCGGTGGAGTTGGAATTGATCACCCCATTGTGCGGAATACCGGTCGGGAATACCTCGCTGATCGGGACCTCCAGCGCGATCGAAAAGATGTTGAATCCGGTGAAGACGTCTTTGCCAGGCGCCCGGCGAGCGCCCGGGATTCCGCCCAGGTCGTCTTTATTCAAATTGACCAGATCGAAGATTCCCTTCTCGTCGAGCTGATAGGGATCGTCGAACTGGCCGGCGATGATCCGGCCGCCGTTGGAAAGCTTCTGGATGTACGTGTCTACGAAGTTCTGATCGTAGAGACCTTGCTCCCGGCTGGCGGCATTTCCGGAGTCGTAACCCTGGAAGGGACCGAGATGATAGATCAGCCGATCCGTCTGCGGGCCGTGGTTGTTCGGCAGGACCGGAAGATTGTTGCCCAGGACAGTGCCGCCGTCGTCACCGTCGTTGAGGTGGTCGGTTTCCGATCCCAGGATCTTGGTCACCTTCATGGTCTCCGTGCCGCCCGTGAGCTGCCAGAGCAATTCGTTGCCTCCGCCCAGAGCGTCGGTCGGGCTGGGTGCTGCTTCCGGCGTGAGCGTATTCGTAAACTCAACGCGGTAAACCACTTCGTCCTTGAGGCTGGTCCCTTTCGCGATGTGGAATTCGTAGCGGTAGCCGTTGCATGCACGCAAACCCTGGTTGCCCTGGCCAGGCTCGTGGAGCGGGTTGAAGTCCATGATCAGGTAAAGCTTGTCGTGCGGACTGTTCGACACCCACGCGTAGGTGTCCGTGTTGTCGGCGCACGGCTCGTTCAGGATGGCGAGTGCCTCGCGATGGCTGGACGCTCGCATGGTGATTCCGACCCCGGCGAGCAGGGTCGCCGCGATTAAGCCTTTGGAAATCAGTTTCATGTTCACTCTCCTACGCTGTGTACGGAAAGCGACCTTAGATCGGATTGGGCTTCGAGTGAGAAAGTTTTGCGATTGAGGGCGAATGTTCTAAACGGGTTAGCGCGTCACTTGGCGGTCACTGACCTAATGCTGACACCAAGTCCTCACGAACGCTGGAGTTCTTGTGGTAATCTCTCTTTGATTTTTACTGAAAGGACTCATATGCGATTCGGCAGATTAGTTTTTGTGGCGTTCTCGTGCGCAGTCTTGCAAGCCCAGACTCCGGCGCCCGCGAAAGCGAAGGGTGCTCCCGCCCCTGCGCAAGCAAAAGCCGCGGCCCCGGCAAGTCGAAATCCGGCGACGCTGGGACAGTTGATGAAAGGGATTCTGTATCCCAACTCAAACGTGATCTTCTTCGCCCAGGGCGACAATCCCAACGACGTGCCCCAGGCGAAGGACCCAGCCACGGCCGTCAACCCGCTGGCCAGTTCCTACGGGAAATGGGAAGCTGTGGAGAACAGTTCGCTGGCGCTGGTGGAAGCCGCGAATCTGCTCACGGTGCCTGGACGCAAGTGTTCCAATGGCCGGGCTGTTCCAGTCGCCAATGCGGATTGGCCGAAACTTGTCCAGGGCCTGCGAGACGCCGGGATGGTAGCTTACAAGGCAGCACAAGCCAAGGATCAGGAAAAGATCGTGGATGCTGCCGATGTGATGACCACGGCCTGCGCAAACTGTCACGATAAATATCGCGAAAAGCCTACGCTCGCGGACCGCTGCAAGTAGGTTCATGGCGCGGTGGTACCTTTAATGCAAGCTGTGCGAATCGGTCGAGTCATTCTCGGGTTGGCCACGCTCCTGTGGGGATTCCTGCAGGCGCCGTTTGACCACATTCATCCGGGCGAAGACTTCGAACACGAGATGGCGTCCGCGCCCGTACACTTGCACGAGCACGCGACGTTTCCCGGCAACGATCGCCGTGTCGCCGAGTATTCACCCGTCGAGGATGAGGAAATCGACGTCCTGTGGAACGCTGCGGCGTCGGCGAACGTTGTACTGCATGCCGATGCAGAATCGACCGGGCGCGTGGCTGTACCGGCTCCGTCGGTTGCCTCCGCGGCCATCGTAGTTCCACGGCATCGCGGTCACGATCCGCCCGAATCTAGTCCGAAAATCCCGCGAGCCCCTCCCGCCTAGTCCTTCCACTCAGGTGCACGGTCTACGTGTGCCGGTTCATTTGCATTTGTGGAAAGGAACAGGTCTGAGGCATGTTATTTCGTCCGAGGTGGGTTTTCTGGAGCGCCGTCTCTGCCGTCTGTTGGTGTGTATCTTGGGGACAAGACCAGCGCGAGTGGTCTGAACAACAAATTGTCGAACGCTTCCTGACGCTGAGTCCGCAAGCCCAGGAATTGCGCGCGCGCGTGGCGCTGGCGGATGCGGAGGCGAAAACACGAACCGTTCATCCGAATCCCTCGGTTTCGTATTCGCGCGAAGGCGCGGGCTTCAACGAGTTCTTCGAAGCCTCGCAGACGCTGCCGCTCAATGGACGCGTGCGGTATTTGCGAGAGGCCGGTTCGGCGGCTGTATCCGTGGCCGATGCGAATCGTGAGGCGGTGCTGTGGTCGCTGCGAGGCGATCTGCGCTTGACCTTCTATCAAATGGTGGCGGCGCAGGAACGTGTCCGGCTGATCTCATCCAGCGCCAGCGACGTCGACCAGCTCATTCGCATTCTTCGCCAACGTGAAGACGAAGGTGAAGGCTCGCGGTACGACCGGATTCGCGCGGAACGCGAGGTTGCTGAGCTGAGGACTGACGTGGTGGCCGCCAATGCGCTCATCGCTGCGGCGCGCGGCAAAATCAGCGGGTTTCTTCCCGAAGGAACCCAGGTGCAGAGCGTGCAAGGATCGCTGCTGGTCTCTTTCACGCCGCCGGACGTGGAAACTCTACGATCTCGCGCCATCGAATCGCGGGCGGACTTTCGCACCGAGCAGAAGGCTCTCGCGCGATTCAAGCTCGAAGAAGAAGCCGCCCGCCGGCTGCGCATTCCCGATCCTCAGGTATCCGGCGGAGTAAAGCGCGCTGACGTGACGCCAGGAGTCACGCGCACCGGCGTGGTGTTCAGTTTGACCGTGCCGCTGCCGGTCTTCAACAGCGGACGCTACGAAGTCGCGCGCTATCAGGCCGAGCAGGAGCAAGTGATGGCCCGCACGGCCGTGCTGGTTAGCCAGATCCGGGCCGAAATTCAACGCGCTTACGACGTTTTGACCATCCGGCGCGAGGCTCTGGCGGCGTATCAGCGCGAGCTCGAATCGTCGGGGGTGGAGCTCACCCGCATCACCCGCGTGGCCTATGAAGAAGGCGAGGTCGGCATTTTGGAACTGCTCGATTCGCTGCGCGTGAATCGCTTGGCCAGCCTGCGATTGCTGGATTTGCAGGAAGGCGTTCGAGAAGCATTCATCGAGCTGGAGCGCGTTGTCGGTGCAGAGTTGACCACCGCAGGAGGTCGCCCGTGAAGAAGATCTACATTGTTGTGGCAGTTGGATTCCTGGCAGCGTGTTCGCAGAGTCCCAAGGCGCCATCGGCCGCCCCGAAGACGGAAGCAGTCGAGCCGCTCCGTTCGACGATATGGACCCGCGGCGGCGAGCTCTTCGTGGAATACCCGGCGCTGGTGAAAGGCCAGAAAGTGCGGTTTGCCGTTCATTTGACCCGGCTCACCGATTTCAAGGCCGTCAAGGACGCCGTGTGCGAGGTGCATCTGGGCGATGACGTGTTCCCGTGCGATCCGTCAACGCATCCGGGGATTTTCGGCGTGAACGTAGAGCCCAAGACCGTAGGGCAGGCACGCATGAGCATCGTTGCTCATGGCAAGGATCTGAATGAAACGTTCGATGTGGGAATGGTCAAGGTGGCTTCCGATGTCGCGTCCGCCGATAGGCCGGCGGCACCTACGGAGGAGACCATTACGTTAACCAAGGAACAGCAGTGGGCGCTCGACTTCGGTACGGAGCTGGCAGCGGAACAAACCCTGCGCGATAGTCTCCGTGTGGCTGCGGAAACGCTACCGAGAACGGGCGGCGAGGCAACGGTGACCGCGCCAGCCAGCGGTCGGCTGATTGTGGATCGTCCCGTCGCCGTCGGCACCACCATCGAAATCGGAACCGAGCTGGCCAGCATCATTCCGCCCGCGGGACCTACGACCGATACCGCAAGTTTGCAGCTCGCCGAGACTGAAGCAAAGGTGAGCCTGGAGCAAGCTCAGCGTGATCGCGCCCGTGCGGAGCGTCTTCTGGCTGCCGGAGCAGTTCCGGCGCGCCGAGCGGAAGAAGCTCGGAGCGTAGAAGCGACTGCCCAAGCCCGGCTGCAGGCTGCTCAGACCCGGCTCGCTCAGTTCGATTCGACGCGCGCCGGCGACGGCAAAGAGGCTGGAGTGAAGCGTTTCACAGTCCGCGCGCCGATCAGCGGAATTCTTGCGGAATCGAACGCGATCAGTGGAGCCAATACCGAAACTGGGAAAACTTTGTTCCGCATTGTCGATATCAATTCGATTTTCGTCAGCGGCGTGGTGCCGGAATCGGATTTCTCCAAGCTCCGTGAACTTTCCGGTGCCGAGATCGAAATGCCCGGCTCTACTTCAGAAAATGCGCAAATTCGCCCCGCCGGACGCCTGGTCGCCGTAGGGCGTCTGGTCGACGCAGAAACCCGAACCGTTCCGGTGACCTATGAAACCGACAATCGCGACCACCGCCTTGCGATCAATCAGACCGTTTTCCTGCGTTTGTTCCTGACGCCTACGAACAAGGCCCCGGTTGTGCCGGAGGCCGCAATTATCGACGACGCGGGGCGTCCGGTGGTCTTCATTCAGCGGGCCGGCGAGACGTTTGTGCGGAAGCCCGTGAAACTCGGAATTCGCAATCACGGACTGGTGCAGGTGCTCGAAGGCGTCGATGCCGGCGATCGGGTAGTCACCAAGGGTGCGTATCTGATACGCCTGTCCACCATGTCCAGCGCGGTTCCCGCGCACGGGCACGTCCACTAAAAGGAGACCGGCATGATCGACAAACTAATCGGCTGGTCTCTGCGTTATCGCGTCATTGTGATCGCGCTCACGGCGGCGTTCCTGGTCTGGGGTGGATTCGCATTGCGCGACGTGCCCCTGGACGTCCTGCCGGATCTCAGCGCGCCGACGGTCACGATTCTGGTGGAAGGTCACGGCATGGCTCCCACGGAGATGGAATCGCTGGTGACGTTTCCAATCGAGGCTTCCCTCAATGGTGCATCCGGCGTGCGTCGCGTCCGGTCGGCGACCGCCGTGGGATTGGCGGTCATCTGGGCGGAATTCGATTGGGGGCAGGACATCCAGCGTGCGCGGCAGATCGTCACGGAGAAGTTGACGCTGGTAGGAGCATCTTTGCCGCCCGAAGTGGAACAGCCGTTCCTCGCGCCGGTCTCGTCCATCATGGGCGAGATCATGTTCGTGGCGCTGGAATCGGACCGCCATTCACCGCTTGATCTGCGTACCGTTGCCGACAACGCAGTGCGCCGGCGTCTGCTGGCGGTCCCCGGTGTTTCCCAGGTGATCGCGACTGGCGGAGGCCAGAAGCAATATCAGGTGCTGGTAAATCCGGTAGAACTGCGCGAGTACGACGTCACATTGGGGCAAGTGGAGGAAGCGCTCCGCCGCGGCAACAAGAACTCATCGGCCGGTTTCCGCGTCACGGGTGGTCAGGAATACCTCATCCAGGGCGTTGGGCGCGTTTCGAATGAGGATGAGATCGGCAACATCGTAATCGTGGCGCGCGACGCCCGCCCGATTCTGGTGCGCAACGTAGCGCATGTGCAGATCGGCGCAGCGTTGAAACGTGGGGAAGGATCGCACAAGGGCTCGCCCGCCGTGATTCTGGGCATTCAGAAGCAGCCCGGCGCCAATACTCTGGAATTGACGCGGCAACTGGACAGCACGCTGGACGATATCCAGCGAACGCTCCCCGTGGGCATGGTGATCGATAAGCACGTGTTCCGGCAAGCGGATTTTATCCAGCGCGCACTGGATAACCTGATCGGTGCATTGCGCGACGGATCGCTGCTGGTAGTGCTGGTAGTGCTCGTCTTTCTGGCGAACCTGCGGGCTTCGCTGATCACGTTAGTTGCACTCCCGATTTCGCTGGTCGCGGCGGTGCTCGGCATCAAGTTCCTCGGATTCACGCTCAACAGCATGAGCCTCGGCGGCTTAGCGATTGCCGTCGGCGAACTGGTGGATGACGCGATCATCGATGTCGAAAATGTCGTCCGGCGACTTCGGGAAAACAGCAGCCTGCCTGAAGCGGAGAGGCTTTCCGCGATGGAAGTGGTGTATCGCGCAAGCCGCGAGATTCGCGGATCGGTGGTGTTCGCGACTCTGATCGTGATTCTGGTATTTCTACCGCTCTTCGCGCTGGAGAGCGTCGAGGGCCGGCTGCTCTGGCCCATCGGATTCGCCTACATCATCGCGCTGGTGGCTTCCCTGGTAGTTGCTTTGACGGTCACACCGGCGCTGTGCTCCATCCTCTTACCACGGGCCAGGTCGATTCTTAAAGGACATGATCCGTGGCTGATCCGCACGCTGAAGCGGATCTATCGCCCGCTGCTCTCGTTCTCCCTCAATCATTCCTGGATGGTGCTGGGAGCATCTCTACTCCTGGTGGTCGCCGCCGGCCTGAGCGTTTCGCGCATGGGACGATCGTTTCTGCCGGAGTTCAATGAAGGAAGCCTGACCGTGGGCGCCGTCACGATTCCCGGAACCAGCCTGGCGGAATCGGATCAGCTAGGAACCGCACTCGAAAAGATTCTGCTCACTGTGCCGGAGGTTCGCTCCACCGGCCGCAGGACCGGACGCGCCGAGCTCGATGAACATGTGCAGAGCGTGGAATCCGCGGAGATCGACGTGGATCTGCAGATGGCGAATCGGCCCAAGGATGAAGTTCTTCAGGACATTCGCGATAAAGTGAGTGTGCTTCCGGGAACGAATGTGAGCGTCGGCCAGCCTATCTCGCACCGCATCGATCACATGCTTTCGGGAACCCTGGCGAATATCGCGGTCAAGATTTTCGGTGACGATCTGCGTCAACTGCGATTGCTTGCGAAGGAAGTGCAGACGGCGATGGCAGGCGTGCGCGGCGTAGTGGATCTGTCTCTGGAGCAACAAACCGATATCCCGACGTTGCGGATTCGCGCCGATCCGGCTTTGGCTGCGCGCTACGGCTTGCCGGCGGGCGAAGTATCCGAGCGCATCGAGACGGTCCTGGTCGGCCGTGAAGTTGGCAGGATCCTCGACGGTCAGGTCAGTTTTCCTCTGGTCGCGAAGTATGAAGATGTTCGCCGTCCTGGCGACGCTCAAGATACTTTGGCTGGCATCCGCGGGATGCTGCTTGACACGCCCGCGGGGCCGCGCGTGCCTCTATCGAGCGTCGCGACGATTCAGGAAGACCGAAGCCCGAACTTCATCATGCGCGAGGGAGTGCAGCGGCGGATCGTAGTCCAAGCCAACGTGGCAGGACGAGACTTGCGCGGCACGGTGCAGGAGATCCAGCAGCGTGTGGCGCAGACGGTGAAACTGCCGCAGGGTTATCGAATCGAATACGGCGGCCAGTTCGAGAGCGCCGAGCGCGCCTACCAGCGTCTGTTGTTGCTCGGGATCGGCGTGGTGGCGGGAATCTTTCTGATTCTCGGGATCGCGTTCGGCTCCTACAAAGATGCGCTGATCATCATGTTGAACCTGCCACTGGCGTTGGTGGGCGGTGTGGCGGGCGTCTTTCTGGCGGGAGGCGTTCTTTCTCTTGCGTCGATCGTGGGATTCATTACGCTGTTCGGCATCGCGACCCGCAACGGCATTATGCTGATCTCGCACGTACGCCATCTCCGTGAGAACGGGACGGCAGATTGCCGGCAGGCAGTCATGGACGGTGCATCGGAGCGCCTGGCGCCGATCCTGATGACGGCCCTTGCGGCGGGTTTGGCGCTGGTGCCGATCGCGATGGGTATGGGCAAGCCCGGAAGTGAAATTCAGGCTCCCATGGCGATCGTGATTTTCTGTGGCTTGCTGACGTCAACCGCCCTGAACATGGTCGTGGTTCCTGCGGCGTACTACCGCTTTCGCAGAACCGCGTCGGAATCTTAAACTGCGTCGTATCGACCGGGCGCCAGCACGCCGTTCGGGTCCAGTGCGTCCTTCAAGGCACGGACAAGCTGGCTTTGTCCATCTTGTTCGCTCAGCTCGGACATCGCCTGGATCCCCAATCGATATGGGTAATACCCGTGCGACGTCAATTCCTGCTGCAGGTGGCGATAACATGCCATCGCTTGTTCGTCCTGTCCGGATTCGTGGCGATCGTAACTAATCGAAATCACGCAGGCCACGGCGCGCTCCGTGATCAGCGTCATGGAGATGCTCGGCTCGAATCCGTAATCCAGCATGATCCTGCTGGAAAGATCGGCCACAGCCGCCGCATGGTGGCCTTCCATGGGAACCACGGGGGCGCACCACAGTAATCCACAGCCGTCACGATCCGGATCCTTGCGCGACGGCGGTGGATTCTTCTTGCGCCAATACGCGCTGGCCAATGGCTGCCCGGTCGGCGTGCCCTTCATGAGTCCGTAAACTGGACGAGCCAGGTCCAAGGTCTTGCGCAAATCCCAGCCTGTCAGGAGTTGGTAGAGTCGTGCGAATCGAGACGCAAACGCCAGCTTGCGGTCGTCGAGAAACTGCAGACGATCCACTTTGCCTTTGAGCGCTTTGCGAACTGCCCGGCGGGCTTCTGCGACCTGACCGCGCGTTCCGTACAGTCCGCCCGAACCGCTCCACGCCCCGAACTTGAGGCGCTCGCGCAGCTGGGCCATTAACTCCGGACGCAAGGGCGTCTCGCCCTGGGTTTCCTCCCATGGATACTGCTGGATGCCCGCAAGGACCTTGTAATCGTTTGCAACGTGGACCGTGCTGCGCAGGATCCCTTGCAGGCGCAGCGGGCGCAGCGCTTCAATCAGGGGCCCGAGCTGGTCGTGGCGGTTGCACTGGAAGAAGAAGGCTTCGAAACACTCCGGAGCCGGCATCAGCCAGATGGTCATCCGCGTGACGATTCCCAAATTCGACTGCGAGAACAAGCCTTCGAGCGTAGGTCCGACGCCCCATCTGTAAACCGGACCGGTCTGGGCGCCGGAGAAGCGTGAAAATCCTGTTTCGGCGATCTCGCCGGTGGGTAGAACAACTTCAAACCCGCACACTTGCGCGAAATGGTCGCCATACGGCGTATGGCCGAAGCCGCGCTCCATCACATTGCCGATCAGGCTGCAATCGGGGCTGGAACCGGTAGCATCCATCCACAAACTCGACTGGCGATCCTGCAGAAACTGGAACAACTGGCGCTGCGTCACGCCCGGCTCAACAGTGACGTAAGCCAGCTTTTCGTGGAAGTCCACGATGTGGTTCATGCGGCTCAGGTCGACAATGACGCTCGCGTCGCGCGCGGGCACGCGCGACCCGTAGCCCCAGTTCTTGCCGCTGCTTACGGGATATACCGGGATCCGAAACTGATTGGCGATGCGCATACACTGCTGCAGCTCATCGCGGTCGGCAGGTCGAACGATGGCGGGAACGGTTTGGGTTGTCGCAAAGGTAGCAGTTTCAGCTTCTTGGCGGATGTGTGGATCGCAGACCACAAACTCGGCTCCCACGACCGCCGCCCACTCGCTCAGCGCTTCGTCCAGTCGTGATCCGACCTGTTGGGCGAGAGCGGCGACCGCTCCCGTGTTGCGAACTTCCATTAACAACTTCCTTGCTTAGAACAGCTTCGATGCTTACGAGGCCAGCGCCAATACCGGGACATCCAGAAGACCTGCACAGATCTGGTCGATCCAGCGCCGGTATTTCTGATTGGGCGCGTCCGAACTGAATCGTACAATTTCCATCTCGCAGTCGTACTGGGGATCATAATAGGCCGGTACCTGCTCGCCGGCGATTTCAAGGGCGCTCCCGCCGATCCGCCGCAAAATGGACGAGGAACGATGGCGCACCGTCGCTGTGGCGATGCCTACGCAACCTCCGAGGGCTTGGGCCAGACCATAGGTCGCCAGAGCCGTTCGCAGCGCTTCACCCGTGCAGCGCTTCTCTTTCGTGAGGGCCCAGCCGCCAACCTCCACAAACGAAATGGCCAGACGCCTCGCGGCAACCAGGTCGGATTCGATCACCACTCTCAATTTGTTGCCCCATCGGCGGCACCCTGCGAGTGCGCAGTTCCGAAGGCCTAACTCCTGGAAGGACACAGTGTTGGGATGTTCGCGATAGCGCACGCAGCCGGAAACAGAGCCCTGATCATCCAGAGTCACCAGATGCCAGCTTTCGTGGTCCGCCGGAGTGGAATGGCGATGGTCGGTGTCGAGTTTCCAGCGAGCCACGGCACCGTCGTCAAGATAGATTCGCCCGCGCATTCTTTGCATGTCGGCCAGGATTTCGCCGTGACGCGCTGAGTCGAGGATGACATTTCGGAATCTTGCGGGGATGCGTGAGTTTTGGGGAGCGAGGAGTATAAGTTGTTGATGGGAAGAAGAAAAAGCGCCTGGTATCAGCTTCATTACTTAACAGTCCGTTCTGGTTTACACGTAGTCTTATGAAGACCGCAAATACTACGGCCGGATGTTTAGCGGATCGGGAGAGACGACGACTCATCAGCCCGGGGGACGCAGAACAACTGAATTCCGGGTGATCGCTTACTCCGCTGCGTAAGCCATTGGCCAGCTTGAAATAAGGGGTAGGGTAACACTTTTTTTTCTCAATGGCAACAATTAGTTGTGAGTCCGCGGGGTGCATTTACGTTCCCTATCTAACTACCTCGACGCTATGGGCCACACTCTTTAGGAATCCGTGCCCGGTTGAGGTGAAAGTAGCGTGCGAACGGAAAGTTTTTTCCACTCAGTGCAAAACCTGTTGCACGACTTGCATCCACTGCACAATTTGCACAGGGCATGTCTCTAATGCCTCAGCAACTTAGCGTTGGCCTAGAAAATGCAGGGGTTTCTCCGATTACCTCGGGCATTTGCAGTCTGACCTGGGGAATCAATTCCTGAGGAGGAGTCAATGAAGAGAACGATCGAAATAGTGAGGAGGATCCCGACTATGCGGGCGGTCCCGATTCTATGCCTCTTGGCCGCGATGGCGTTCGCGCCGTTAGCCAAGGCGGCATTTGTCACCGGTGAATTTGCACCGGGAAGCACATCCGTGCGAGTGACACCCAGTGAGATCTTGTTTTACAACCTAGGCACCACGCTGACGCAGCCGACGGGACAATTTCAGATCCTGACGCCGGCAACCGGCAGCTTTGCCCCGTTACTGGGGTCGATTAACACCATTCAGGACCTTACCCGCAGCTCTCCCGATGCAAGCTGCCCGGGTTGCGCTTTCGCACCGACCAATACTGCCCTGGCGATCAACAATTTCATGCTGCTGCCGACGGCGGGTACCTCCATCACCATTGAGCTGACGGGAATCGCGGCCGCCAGTAACACGCCAGGCACGGTGGTCTGCTCAACGCTGAACGCGTCTCAGTTGGCTGCCGCAGGGACCACCTGCACGCCCGATTCCGCGTCTCCCTTCCTGCTCAAGAACGTAGCTAATGGCGCCACCATTAGTACGACTGTCAGCTTCAACGGAAGCGGACTAGCCTGGTTCTTGGCGTCGCCGACTGACAAGTCGACCGCCTCCATCGCTTTCGGCACGTCATTCACAGCCACCACCATCGGCCAGATCCTGAACACTCTTCAGACGCAAGGCTTCGTGGAGAGTTCGCTGCAGGGCGACGTCAGAGTTAGCGCAATTCCCGAGCCTGCAACTCTATCCATGGCCGGATTGGCACTGATTGGTCTCGGTCTGATGCGCCGCCGCCAGGCCCGCAGATAGACCGCCAGCTTCGTGGGAACCTGCACCGTTTTAGTTAGATGAGGCAGGTTCCCTCGGACCGCCGCGTTTATTTATTCCTACCTTCCTCAAACCTCAGTAAACACTCCATAAATCCAATCCGATCGCTGGTTCCCTGGAGAAAGAACTCCCGGCTAATGTGAGGGTTGCATGAATCGATTTCCCCGACTCGTTCATCTGACCTGATATGGCGCCGTGAACGCGCCGCGTTGGAGTGGAATGTGAATCTTTTCAATAAGCGGTGTGTTTTTTTGATCGCGACTTGCCTGATCGGCATAGGCGTGATCCTGTCTGTAGGGTGCTCTACCAGTTCACAGGGAGCCAAAAGTTCCGAACCGCCCGTCGTCGAAGTGGTGCAGGTCGAGCAAAGGGACGTCCCGATCTACACCGAGTGGATCGGCACGACGGATGGAGTCGTGAATGCCGATATCAAGGCACAAGTATCGGGCTATCTGCTGAAGCAGGATTACACCGAAGGGTCCTTTGTTCAAAAAGGCCAGCTCCTTTTTGAAATCGACCCCCGGCCGTTTCAGGCTGTTGTCGATCAAGGTGAAGGCCAGCTCGCGCAGGCCAACGGGCAATTGGCCCAAGCTAAAGCCCAGCTCACGCAGGCCGAAGCACAGCTGGCTGTGATGGAAGCCAACCAGGTTCGAACCCAGCTCGACGTGGACCGGTACGCGCCGCTGGCAAAACAGCAGGCGATCACGCAACAGGATATGGACAACGCCACGCAGAATAACGTGGCGGCGAAAGCCCAAGTACAGGCTGCGAAGGCGACGATCGAAACCGCCAGGGCTCAGATCCAGGGCGCGAATGCCGCAATTCAGGCTGTAACAGCGACTGTACAAACTGCCAGGCTCAATCTCAGCTTCACGCGGCTTACGTCGCCGATTGAAGGCCTCGCCGGCATGGCCCAGCAACAGGTTGGCGCTTTGGTCAGCCCTGCCAGCGGACCGGTGACCACGGTTTCAACTGTGGATCCTATTAAAGTCAATTTCACTGCCAGCGAGCAGGAATATCTGGATTTTCACCGGCGCTACCCTACGCCAGCCACGCTGGACGCAGCGCGCAAAAACCTGGTGCTGGAGCTCATCCTGGCGGATGGAACGGTCTATCCGCAAAAGGGTTCCTTCTACTTTGCAGACCGCGAGGTTGGTCAAGGCACCGGTGCGATTAAGGTAGCGGGCCTGTTTCCAAACAAGGGCAACTTGCTGCGCCCGGGACAATACGGCCGGGTGCGCACCTCACTCAAGACCAAGGATGCGGCGTTGCTCATCCCGCAGCGGGCTGTGACGGAGATGCAAGGCACCTACCAGGTTGCTGTGGTAGGAAGCGACAACAAAGTCAGCATTCGGAATGTGAAGACCAGCGACCGCGTGGGCACTCAGTGGATCATCGACGACGGGTTGAAGCCGGGTGAGCGCGTAATCGCCGAGGGCGTTCAGAAGGTTCGCGCGGGGATGGCCGTGAATCCGAAGCCGTATACGCCAGTACAAGCGGAAACGGCGGGGCAGTAACGCCATGTCCAAATTCTTTATCCGCCGCCCCATCGTCGCGATGGTGATCTCGATTCTCTTGGTGATCGTAGGCGCCGTCACCATCGCGGGATTACCGGTTGCTCTATTCCCTGCCATCGCGCCGCCGGAAGTGCAGATCTCGGCGATTTACACAGGCGCGGATGCACAAACGATCGAACAGTCCGTGGCCACTCCCATCGAACAGAAGATGAGCGGCGTGGACAACATGAATTACATGTACTCGCTCAATTCCACGGCTTCGGGCGAGCTGAGGATGATCGTGGATTTCGATGTGAAAACGGATCCCAACATCGATTTGATCCTCGCCCAGTCGCGTACAACGCTCGCAGCGTCTCAGCTTCCGGCCGAAGTCAACGCCTATGGGCTCACGGTTCAGAAGACCTTGACCGCGCCTCTCATGCTGCTTAGCCTGAACTCGCCCAATGGCGCGCTCGACGCCAAGTTCCTGGCCAATTACTCGTACATCAATCTAAATGACCAGCTCACGCGCGTGCCGGGCATCGGCAGCGTGCAGGTTTTTGGCGCCGGCCAATACGCCATGCGTCTTTGGGTCAAGCCCGATCAGTTGGCCAAGCTCGGCATTACTGTGCCTGAGATCGTCAACGCGGTTCAGACGCAGAATACAGTCAACCCGGCCGGCCAGGTGGGCGGCGAGCCAATTCCCAAGGGTCAGGAATATACGTATTCAGTTCGTGCGCGCGGCCGCCGGACGTCTCCCGAAGAGTTCGGTCAGATTGTGGTCCGCGAAACACCGGACGGCGGCATCGTCCGCGTGAAGGACGTGGCGCGCGTGGAACTCGGCTCGCAGGATTACACCATCGCCGGCCGTTTCAACGGCAAACCCAGTGCGATCATCGCGGTTTACCAGTTGCCCGGCTCGAACGCGGTTCAGGCCGCCGAGGGCGTGAACAAGCTGATGGAGGAGGCGAAGAAACGTTTTCCGGAAGGCATGGATTACGAGATTGCTCTCGACACTACGCACGCGGTTTCGGAGGGAATCAAAGAGATCGTAGAAACGCTGGGGATCGCAATCCTGTTGGTGATTGTCGTGGTCTACATCTTCCTGCAGGGATGGCGCGCCACGCTGATTCCCTTGCTGGCGGTGCCTGTTTCTCTAATCGGAACATTCGTATTCTTCCCTCTCTTCGGTTTTTCGATCAATACGCTTTCACTCTTCGGACTGGTTCTGGCGATCGGCCTGGTGGTAGACGACGCCATCGTCGTCGTGGAGGCCGTGGAACGTCATATTGAGAATGGTCTGACTCCCAGAGCCGCGGCTTATAAAGCCATGGAAGAGATCTCGGGTCCGGTGATCGGCATTGCGCTGGTGCTATCCGCGGTGTTCATTCCCACTGCGTTCATTCCAGGCATCACCGGCCGGCTCTACCAGCAATTCGCGGTAACGATTGCGATTTCCGTGATCCTTTCCGCATTCAATGCACTGACGCTCAGCCCCGCTCTGGCAGCGTTGTTGCTTAAGCCGAAGACGGAAAGCCGGGGACTTCTGCGAAGATTCTTCGATTGGTTTAACCGCCAATTCGGACGTGCTACCGATGGTTACGTCCGGTGGTCCGGGGCACTGATTCGGAAGAGTGCGGTGGCGTTCGTGATGCTGGTAGTGTTTGGTGTCGCGGGGGTTTTCCTCGGAACCAAGGTGCCTTCCAGCTTCCTGCCCGATGAGGATCAGGGGTACCTGTACGTGAATCTACAGCTGCCTAATTCATCTTCTTTTCAGCGTACGGACGAAGTCGCTAAGAAGGTCGAAAGTATCCTCGCGCAGAATCCCGGCGTCAAGTACACCACCAGCGTGGTTGGCTTCAGCTTGCTTAGCTTCGTGCGAACCAGTTATAACGCCTTTTTCTTCGTAACCCTAAAGGACTGGAAGGATCGCAAGTCCAACGAACAGCAGTTTCAAGTGATCAAGCAGCGCCTGAATGGCGAGCTCAGCAAGCTTCCTGATGGAATCGCATTCAACTTCTCTCCGCCGGCGATTCCCGGAGTGGGTACCTCGGGCGGATTCACGTTTATTCTCGAGGATCGGGCCGGCAACGACGTCCCGTTTCTGGCAGCCAACGTGAATAAATTTATCGCGGCCGCCAGCAAACGTCCTGAGATCGCAGGCTTGAGCACCACCTTCCTTCCCAGCGTGCCGCAGCAGTTTGTCGATGTGGACGAAGACAAAGTACTCAAACAAGGAGTGGCGATCAACGACGTCTACCGGACCATCCAGACTTTCATGGGTGGATCGTTTGTGAACTACTTCAACCGGTTTGGCCGCCAGTGGCAGGTCTATATCGAAGCGGAAGGCGAGTATCGGACCAAGGCCGAGAATGTCGGGCAGTTCTACGTCCGGAATAACAAAGGTGAAATGGTGCCCCTTTCCGCGTTGACGAAATTCGAGTCGCGGGCAGGCCCGGAGTTCACCATGCGTTTCAACATGTATCGAGCCGCGCAGCTTAACGGTGGCGCCGCCCCCGGCTACAGTTCCGCCCAGGCGATGAAGGCTCTGGAAGAGGTCTTCGATGAAACCATGCCGCGCGAGATGGGTTACGACTATTCGGCGACGTCGTTCCTGGAGAAACAAGCGCAGCAAGGCATACCGCCGAGCGTAATCTTCGGATTCTCGCTGCTGTTCGTGTTCCTGATTCTGGCGGCGTTGTATGAGAGCTGGTCGCTGCCGTTCAGCGTTCTTTTGAGCACGCCGGTTGCGATTTTCGGAGCGTTCGCGGTTCTGTGGCTCCGGCGTACTGTGCTGGGATGGTTCTTTCCGGCTTACCAGGTGCAGATCGAAAACGATGTGTACTCGCAGATCGGCCTGGTGATGTTGATTGGATTGGCCGCCAAGAACGCCATCCTGATTGTCGAATTCGCCAAGGACGAGTTTGAGAAAGGCAAGAATCTTGTGGACGCCGCACTCGAAGGCGCCAGGCTAAGATTGCGGCCCATCCTGATGACGTCTTTCGCGTTCATCCTGGGCTGCGTGCCGTTGTGGACGGCATCCGGAGCTGGATCCGTCGCTCGCCAGATCATGGGTACGACGGTGATCGGAGGCATGCTCGCGGCGAGCATAATCGGCATCTTCTTTATTCCGGCGATCTTCTACGTGGTGGAGAAGGTTTCGGGAGCAACCAGGCCTTCGCCCATCATCGCGCCGCCCGCGCCTGCTCCGGCGCAGGGAGACTGACCATGCGGAAATCTTCGATTGTTCTGGTTGCCGCGGCGCTCTTGAGCGCCTGCACGGTGGGACCCAACTATAAGCGGCCGATGCTTCCGTCGCCGCCTACTTTCCGGGCCCCGGAAGGAACCGCTGTTACCGATCCAACATCCTTGGGCGATCTCAAATGGTGGGAGGTCTTCAAAGACGAGCGTTTGCAGGAACTGGAACGAACAGCTCTGGAGCAAAACTACGATTTGCGGGACGCGGCGGCTCGCATTGAGGCAGCCAGCGCTCAGCTAGGTGTGACGCGATCGAATCAGCTTCCGAACGTGGACGCCAATGCAAGCATCTCTACGATTCGTTTCTCGCGCAATGGACAGACGCCCCTGCCTGCATCCTTTGTACCCACGCAGAATCGAACGTTCGGCAGCGCCACGCTCGACTTGCTGTCCTTTGAAGTGGACATCTGGGGCCGGCTGCGGCGCGCTACCGAAGCGGCTCGCGCCAATCTGCTGAGCGCCGAAGAGAATCGCAAGGCCGTCAGGACCACTTTGGTCAGTGAAGTGGCCAGTTCCTATTTCACCCTGCGCGAGCTGGATTATCAGTTGGATATTTCCCGGCGCACGCTGGGGACGCGCCAGGAATCGCTCGGCCTGATCAAGAATCGCCAGGCAGGAGGCGTCGCGACGCTGCTCGACCTGCGCCAGGCCGAGCAGCTGGTTTACACAGCGTCGGAGACGATTCCGGTTCTGCAGCAGGACATCGAGCAGACCGAGAATCGCATCAGCCTGCTGCTGGGGAGGAATCCAGGCGAGGTCTTGCGTGGACGGAGCCTCACGGAGCAGGATCTGCTCCCCGAGGTGCCACCAGGACTGCCGTCCGCTTTGTTAGAGCGCAGGCCCGACATTCTCGCCGCTGAGCAAAACCTGATCGCCGCGAATGCGGAAATCGGAGTCGCGAAGGCCGCCTATTTTCCGCAGATCAGCCTGAGTGGATTCCTCGGGGGGCAGGGCGGGCAATTGTCGAGCCTCTTCAGCGGCCCCAGCGGCGTCTGGAACTTCACGCCGCAAGTGACGCAACCCATCTTCACCGCGGGACGCATCAAGTCTGAAGTGAGACTGACGCAGGCTCTGCGCGACAGCGCCCTGATCCAATACGAGAAGGCGATTCAGACTGCGTTCACAGAAGTCTCCGATGCCTTGATCGCTCACCAGCGCGTACGTGAAAGCCGCGTGCAGCAGGAGCTTCTGGTAGCCGCATTGCAGGATCGAACGCGGCTGGCTTATGTGCGTTATCAGGGCGGCGTGGATACCCTCCTGAACGCTTTGGATTCAGATCGGGACCTGTTTTCGGCCGAATTGGCGCTTTCACAGATCCGATTGAACGAGCTAAACAGCGTGGTGCAACTCTATAAAGCTCTCGGCGGCGGCTGGCAGTAGGATCGGCGCAAATTCACTGCTGAGGGGCTTATAATCAGTGGATGGGGCCCGCCGAGTCTGCGCCGTCCGCACAATTAGTTACTAAACCACCCACTCGGGAAGAGATCCAAGACCAGCTTGATCGCATCCTGCGCAGCTCTTTGTTTGCTCGTTCCGAGCGAATGTCCAGGTTCCTTCGCTTTAGCGTGGAAAATTCGCTGGCGAGTCCAGGGTCGGCGATCAAAGAATATCTGGTAGGTGTGGAGGTGTTCGATCGCCCGGCTGATTATGACCCACAGGTGGATCCGATCGTGCGCGTCGAGGCGCGGCGGCTGCGGGCCAAGCTGAAGTCGTACTACGGGGATGCCGGTTCCGCGGATCCGGTTTTGATCGACTTCCCCAAGGGTGCCTACTCGGCAGTGTTCCGTTCGGCTGAAGCTGGGCGCGCGGCCGTTTCGGAACAACTTTCCCAGACCGCAGTTGCGGTGCTGCCATTCGCGAATCTCAGTCAGGGAACTGGCGATGAGTATTTCAGTGACGGGCTTACAGAGGAACTCATCCTCCTTCTGACGCGCGTGAAGGGGCTGCGCGTCGTGGCCTGGTATTCTGCCTCGCAATTCCGGGGCAGAGAGCAGGACCTGTCGTCTATTCGCGAGGATCTGAAAGCCGCGGCGATATTACGTGGCAGCGTCCGTCGCACGGGCGAACGCGTGCGCGTGACTGCTCAATTGATCGATACTTCCAGCGGATCGTATTTGTGGTCCGAGGCTTTTGACCGCGACTTGACCGACGTGGTGGGAATCCAGCAGGAGATCGCACGGGCTATCGTCGCGACACTGCGATTGGCGTGGATTCCGGCTCAAGCGAGCGCGCCGGAGCGCAGACCGCTGAATGTGGGCTGCTATAACCTGTGCCTGCAAGCGCGTTTTCACCTCAACGGACGAACGCAAGAGGGGATTCTCAATAGCCTTCGCTGTTATCAACAAGCGGTCGAGAACGATCCTGAATCCGCCGTGGCGCATGCCGGCCTGGCGGACGCATACTCCCTGCTATCGGACTACGGGGTTAAGCATCCTAATGAGGTGATGCCCTTGGCCGAGGCGGCCGCTCAGCGGGCGCTGGAAATCGATCCGGACTCCGCGGAGGCGCTGTCGGCTCTGGCCTTCATCCGCTCCCTGTTCGACTGGAAATGGGATGAAGCTGAAACGCTGTATCGCCGCGCCATCGCGATCAATCCGGGCTATGCGAAGGCGCGGCATTGGTTCGGCGTGGATGCGCTTGCGCTGTTAGGCCGCTTCGATGAGGCTGAAGCCGAAGTGCGAATGGCCCGCGAGTTGGATCCTTTGTCGCTCATTCTTTCCGAAGGCATTGCGTACGTCCGGATGCTTCGCCGCGATTACAAGCAAGCCGCCCACGAATTCCGCCAGATCGCCGGCCTGGACCGAAGATTCTACAAGGCCTACAGCGGATTGGGACGCGTCTACGGCCTCATGGGGAAGTATGACGAAGCCATTGCGATGCTGGAGAAGGCCCACCGAATGGCGGGAGATTTGCCGAGCATCGTAGGCGCGCTCGGCCAGGTTCTGGCGCTTTCGGGTGAACAGAATCAGGCGCGCGAGTGCCTCCAGAAGTTGCACGACATGTCTAATTCGAGGCACGTGCAATCCGTGGCGTTCGCCATCCTTCACCTGGGGCTCGGCGAAATCGACCAATCCCTGACGTGGTTGGAAACCGCGTGCGAGCAACGCGAATCACAGATTGCCGGATTGAAAGTACATCCGGTCTACGATTCTTTGCGAGCCGAGCCGCGGTACCAGGCGATCCTGCATCGGATTGGTTTCTTACCGTAAGCAGCGCGTTTCTTAACCTGCCCTTACTGCCCTCGTAACAGAATCGGCTCCAAGATAGAGCATGTCGCGATGGCAGCTAGTCGTTTTCGTGACAGTGGCTTCGATGGCACGGGGTCAGTCAGCCGGTCAACTCTCGGATGCAGAGCGCGAGTATAAGGCAGGTCTGGTGAGCTGTGAGGCACAGCAGTGTCCGGAATTGCCGGCCTTTTTGAACGGCCTCGGGGGACTGTACTACGAACTGGGACGCTACAACGACGCTGAGCCGCTTCTGCTTCGAGCCGTGGAACTTCTCGGGCGCACCGATCGCGACAGCCGGCTGCTGCCAGCGGCGCTGAGTAATCTCGCGGCGGTTTATCGCATCCGCGGGCGGTTCGCCGAGGCGAAGTCCCTATACGAGCAGGCACGGAACCTGCCGGGCTTGGACGGCGACTGTCTTGAATCGGCCAGTTTGCTTGCGCGGATGGCGCTGTTGACCAAGGACATGGGAGACCTCTCTGGTGCCGCGGAGTTAATCCAGAGTGCTTTGGCGGTTCTGACGCGCAATGGCTCCGAGGAGACTGCGGAAGGCGCTCGGACCCTGGCGACCAGGGCCGCAATTCTGGAATCCCAAGGCCATCCCCAACAAGCCGAGCAAGAATTGAAGCGGGCCTTGGCAATCCACGAGCGGATCTCCGGGCCCAGCGATATATCGGTGGCCGACGCGCTCAATACACTCGGCATAAACTACTCGCACAGCAGTCGATGGGCTGATGCGGAATCGTCACTGCGCCGATCGGTTGCAATTCTTCGAATGTATCCGCCCTTACCGCTGCTCGCTTCCGCGCTGAATAACCTGGGAAGTGTCTGGCTCGCGCAGGGCCGCAAGAAGGAAGCCGAGGCCAGTATTCGGAAGGCTGTGGCCACTTGGGAACTTCTCCTCGGTCCGAATCATCCGAACGTCGCGTCGGGATTAACGAACCTGGCGGCGTCGCTCGAGGCGCGCGGACGCGGCGAAGAGGCTGCGCGAATGTTGGATCGAGCTCGCGGCATCGACGAGCGGAACTTTCCCGCAAATCATCCCCGGATCGGCATCGATCTGAGCCGTGCTGGGGCTTTGGCTAAATCGAGGAAGCGTTACGTTGAGGCGGAAGATTTGTTGCGACGCGCTTACACGCTCCTTGAAGGCGCTGTGCCTCCGACAGATCAAGAGCTGGGAGTGGCATCGCTGAATCTTGCCGATGTATTGCGGTTCGAGAAGAAACTCGATTCGTCCGCGGAGATGTACAAACGGGGTTTGGCGATCGTGACGTCGGCTTGGGGTGCGAACGACCCACGTCTGGCTCGGTGGCTGGATGGTTATGTGAGCGTTCTTCGGGATCAGAAAGAGTTTGCCGAAGCGGCTCGGCTGGAAATTCAGGCCACCAGAATTCGCGTCACTAAAACTATACGTAACTAGCTGCTCGTGAACCCTTCCAGTAGCAGCAACTTAAAAAGTTTAATGGCATTGTCCTAAAGTCTAGGCGAGCAATTCCCGATAAGTTGTTGTTCGGCCAAAGACGTCAGATGAATATTCTTAAGCAACTCCCCTTATTCGGTGTAATTCTTCTTGCTAACGTTCCCGCAATCGCCCAAAAAACCACCAGCATCAGTTTGGCGAATATTAGCGGTGTGACAGCGGCAGCAACGGCCGGCAGGGCGATCTCCCTCAGCGGAACAGGTACTGTGAGCCCGCTCGGGAGCGCGACGGTAACGTTCACGGGTTCGAAGGATCAGCTGACCACCGGAATGACGCAGGGTACGTTCACATTCTTTTTCAATCGGGTGGACAGCTTTAGCGTTACGCTCCCAGCGCAAGTCATCGGCAAGCTCACTACCGTTGCGGTGCCTGGACCGGTCACGGGCGGAACCGGAGTTTATTCTGGCGCCACCGGCTCGGTTAATTGCACACTGAAGTACACGGCTTCGACGTCCAGCGCCGGCGCTTTTACACTGACGGGTTCTGGAAATATCACCGTGGGTCAAACCACCACAGCGATCACCCTTTCGAATTTTAGCGGCGCTGCGTCCGTGACCGATATCGTGAGCGGCACACTGACGGCGACGCCCATAGGCAGCGTTGCTCCATTCGGGAACGCGATGGTCAACTTCACCGGGACGAAGATCGCGGGCAATCCCGACCGGATTCAAGGCACGCTGACGTTCGTCTTCAACGCCAACGACAGTTTCACCGCGTCGTTTTCCTTCCTGCTGGCCCCGTTCGCGCTTTCCGCGAATTTGCCCTGTACGATCACCGGAGGCACGGGAGCTTTTCGAGGCGCCAGCGGATCCCTGGCCGCCACCATAACGCTAAGCAGCGATATCAGCACGTTCACTTTGACCGGCTCGGGCACCGTCACGCAACCACCTGCTGGGAATCCGGTCATCACTTCGGTGAAGACGGCTTTCGGTTCGCCCGCCATCGCGCAAAACACATGGCTCGAGATTAAAGGTCTAAACCTGGCGCCCAGCAACACTCCCGCGGGCGGCGTCTTCTGGAGCACTGCTCCTGAATTCACGCTGGGCCGGATGCCGACGCAAATCGGCGGAGTCAGCGTCACGGTAAACGATCTGCCTGCGTACGTATGGTGGTTCTGCAGCGCATCTACCACGCCGGCCTGCGACAGCGATCAGATTAATGTGCTCTCTCCGCTGGATAACACCGTGGGTTTCGTGCAGGTTGTCGTGACGCGGCAAAGTGTATCCTCCGCGCCCATGATGGTAAACATGCAACCACTTACGCCGTCGTTCCTGCTGTTCGACACGACGGGACACAGCGTTGCGACGCACACCGATTTCAGTTTGCTTGGCCCGGCCAATCTGTTCCCGGGTTTGACGACACCGGCGCATCCTCAAGAGGTTGCGATCGTTTGGGCGACTGGTTTCGGTCTCCCCGCGACGTCTTTGGTGCCTGGTTCCGCCACGCAAAGCGGCTCGCTTCCCGTGCTGCCCGTTTGCCAAATCGGAAGCACGCCGGCGATGGTGAACGCCGCGGTCCTGGTGGGTCCCGGACTGTACGCGTTGTTCGTAGTGGTGCCGAGCGGCGCAATCAATGGCGATAACGTGGTGAGCTGCACGTATCGGAATTCCACAACGCCCGCCGGCGATCTGGTTACTGTACAGCGCTAACGCGAATTTCTATTTTGTTGGCGCTGACTCGTTGGACGAGCCTGCAAACAGCCGCTTTCCATCGGGGAATGTGACGCTGGACACGTTCGCGGTGGCGGAGCCGTTACGCGCCTGCCAGCCGTCTACGTGAAGTACGGTGCCGGCGGGAAGGTCGCCCTTCTTCCACCCACGCCGGATCAAGGCATTCGCGGCTCCGGTCTCCAGAGCCCAGTTCACGATCTTGCCGTCGGTCTCGACGTCCAGATATATCCAGGAATGCGGGTTGGAGAACTTCATCTCCGTGACTTTACCCACCAGTTTGATTGGCTTGTTCTGATCGAACTCCGCCGTGAACGAGTGATGTGCAAGAACTGTGCCCGCCATCGCGGCGGCCATCATCAGGATCGCACTCGCATTTCTAATTCGCATCCAGCTATTTCTCCTTCTTTTGCTGCGCCCGAAATTCGTCTCTGACATCCTTGAGATGCTGCAGGTCACCGTTATCCTCATGACAGGCGACCTCAAGCAGCTCGTCGGCTTGCCGGTTCAGGGGAATCTCGATGGTCCACGGCTTGGTGTACGCGATTGGATCCGTGACGGTGGCGCGGTAGGTGATCTTGCCGTCAGCGGTCGGAATGAAATGTTCGACCACGTGTTCCGCGTGGCTGACTACGTCTCCCACTTCGTTCAACCAGGTCTTGCCGTTGAAGTTGGTGGAGTCCACTACCAGGGTGTCACCTTCCCAGTGACCCACCGAATCTCCTTGCCACAGGCGGATATTGTCGGCGATGTGCGCGCGACCATCCAGAGGAATGATGCGCCATGACATCCGCTCGAATAGCAGCACCACATATCCGGGAGGCTGAAGGATCTGGAGCGGAGACGGCACATACATGGATCGGGGAACGCCTGCTACAAAACAGTGCGCGGTCGGATCATCGTATCCGCGGTAAGGCAACTCGCGATTAATCCGCTCTGCGCGCGCCCAGGGCTGATAAGGAAGCGTCCCGTCGGCTGGGTCGATGACTACGCCGCGCGTGCCGGGCGTCAGGAAATCCTTCGCGTGGCGTTCGAGCCCGTAGTTAGCGCCTCCGCCATTCGACTGGTAATAACCGGTCAGATCCGGTTTCCCGTCCGCGGTCCGGCGCAGATTTGTCCCGGTCTTCACGGCGGGCAGAGTGCCGGCCGGCGGCATCACAGCCGGTTTTCCAAGAGGCGAAGGAGGCGAACCCGGTTTCGGATACCAGGTACGGGGATCGCGCTCGAAGGCGCCGTTGGATTCTTCCACTTCCGCCTGACACTGATATTCCAGGATCCGGTCCTTGTTCTTTTGCCGGACCAGAGGCATGCTGATCTTCCAGGGCTTGGTGAACACCTTAGGATCCTGAAGCGTGACTTCGTACTGGATGGTGTCGGCGTTCAGCATCGTATATCGCTCGGCGACCTTCAACGCATCGCTGTGAAAATTCCCAGCCATATCGAACCACGTCTTATCGTTTTGATCCACCACCTGGACCACCAGCGTGTCGCCTTCCCAGCGGCCGCGTGAATACCCCATCCAGGATTCGATCTCTTCGTGAGGCGCCGGCTTCCCGGTGGTGTAGATCAGCCGGTACACCTGGGACCATTCGAACGTGAGAGCGACATGCTCGGAAGTTTGAAAAATCTGGAACGGATACTGCAGGTACATGATTCGCGGGACACCCGGGAAATAGCACTTTCCAAGCGGATCGGCGGTCTGGCGCTTGGTGAAATTCTCCTGCTTTTTAGCAACTGCCCAAGGCTGGTAGGGGATCTGCCCGCCTTCGACAACTCCCTTGCCGGCGGGAATGCCCGGGCTTGCGGCGTGATCCTGCAGATCGTAAGCTGCCTGGCTGCTGACCTGCCAAATGCCTTGCAGGTTCGGCTTACCATCCGCTGCACGCGGCACAGAACCAGCCGTGCCGGTTCGCTGGATTTGCTGGGCGTGCGCCGATTCGCACAAACTCGCGCACAGCACCACAGGCAACAGAGCGCACCGCACCCTCATGAACAGGGAGAACATGAAATCACCTCACTCTTGCGCGCCAAAGACCATGCAGAGCGCTTACAACGATGATACAAGACGGGTCGCTAAACCTGCTGAGAGGGTCGGCTTTTTAGGCGGATTCTCTCAAGGGGCGACAATTCCAAACGAGGTGAATGCGCCTGTCGAATTGAATCGGAAAGCCACTACGGAGAGCGGAGTTTCCGCTGAAAACTCGGCGACGCCGCTGCGGTTGGCCGTGTGAGGAAACTGGCTGGCAATCGCAAATGCCTGATGGTTGCGGCTAGCCAGTTGGGGATAAAATACCACCTCGCTGGTGCCGTCGCTATAGCGGAGCGTGACAGTAATGTTGTTCGCCGCGGTGGCGCCCGGATCGGTAAGCGCCACGCCCGTAATGGCGCCGGCCGTATTGTCGAACGGCACGTAGAAGTGCTTGCTTCCGGCGGCGACGATGGTGGCGGTTCCTTCTTGAATCGAGGGCAATCCGGTTTTTTGACTATAGATTACGCTGCCCCCGACGGAAGCTGGAGCGGTCAGTTCCGCCCATCCGCCGACGACTTGCGTGCCCAGCCCAGCCGTCCGAATTGTTACCGATCCGCCCGCAGGAATGGAGCCCGTCAGAGATCCTGCTTCCAATTCGAATCGCGAGGCCGGAATGTTTCCCTGGTCATCGTTGAAACGCAGCGTATACGATGCCGCTGCCGTACCGGCGTTGGTCAGAAGGACCGTAGTCTTAAATCCGCTCCCATCCGCGGCGTGAGCCAGGGGACGGGTGATAGGTGTGGATGCGCCGCCTGCGGGCGTCGCATCAAATGCGGTAAATGCGCCGGTCGAGTTGAATCGAAATGCTACTACCGAGAGTCCGGCGTTTGATGTAAACTCGGCCACGCCACTTCGACCGGCAGTGTGCGGAAACTGGCTGGCAATCGCAAATGCCTGATGGTTGCGGCTGGCGAGTTGCGGATACGTGACGGTCTCGCTGGTTCCGTCGCTATAGCGGAGCGTGACGGAAATGTTATTCGCCGCCGTGGCGCCCGGATCCGTAATCGCCACACCGGTGATCGCGCCGGCGGTGTTGTCGAATGGCAGGAAGAAGTGTTGGCTTCCCGAGGCGATGATGGTCGCCGTCCCTTCTTGTATGGAAGGCAATCCGGTTTTTTGACTATAGATTACGCTGCCAGCCACGGAGGGTGGAGCGGTCACTTCCGCCCATCCGCCGACGACTTGCGGACCCAGCCCAGCCGTACGAATTGTTACCGATCCCCCTGCTGGTATCAGACCGGACAGCGATCCTGTTTCCAATTCGAAACGCGTCGCGGGAATGTTGCCATGATCGTCATTGAAGCGAAGCGTATAGGGAGCCGCATCGGTACCGGCGTTGGTCAAAAGCACCGTGGTCTTGAACCCGCTGCCATCCGCGGCGTGAGCCAGAGCTGTGGTTTGGAGATTGGGCAGGCTGACGGTAAACGGAAGCGAAAAGAGCAGGCTGTCATGATCGAACAGTCGGGCCTGCCAGGTTCCAACCGGGTTAAAGTCAGCGCTGCTCATCTGGAAGAAGGCCGTCGGAAAACAAAATGTTCCTGCTCCGCCGGGCCAGCTCCCGGCCGCCACCGAAGCCCCGTTAGGCGCAACCCAGTCGTAGGTCAGGATGTTATTGATCGTGATCCGGCCCAGATAGTACAGGTAAACCTTGTCAGTCGTCGAGAAGGACGTCACCGACGGCGGCTGAACACAATTTGACGCCAAAGTTTTGGTGACCCTCTGGTCGCTGATCTGAGCGCCGTACGAAGGGCCTACCACCAGTGCCGTGGGAGCGGAGACCCCGTGCGCGGTAAGGACCGTAATCGCCACAGCGCCTTGCTGAACGATCAGAGTGCTGCCGATGGTTGCAAGCAACTGCGTTCCGCTCACGAATTTTGTGGGTACGGCCGTCCCCATCCATTGGACGACGCTTCCGGCATCGAAACCCGTTCCGCTCACCGCCAGAGTGAATCCGGCTCCCCCGACGACGACCGAGCTGGGATTCACTCCGGAGATGATCGGCGTGACCCACTGCTTCGTAAGACTGACCGCAAGATTGAATGCGTCCACGGATCCGAGACCGGTGACCAGGTCATAGCCGGCCGCTGCCGAGTACCCCAGCGTTCCGGCCGGACAATTCAGCGTGCTGGCTAAACACGGAACGATATTATTTCCCACAGTAATATCGTGGAAGACGCCTGCGGTGTTTCGCGCGATGCTGTAAAGGTTGGGATTGATATTCCCTTGGCCGTACTGGGTCGACACTCCGTTGAGTACCTGATACTGGTTCACGACCGCCACGATGCCGGCAAAGGCAGGCGCCGCTGCCGACGTTCCACCGAATACCATCGGCTGGCCCCCGACCACCACCAGATATCCGTCGTGGGTAGCGGCAGTGAGGGCAACATCCGGTATCGCACGGGAATTGGTGTCCGGTACGCCAGGCGCTATCTGCCACGCAGGTTTCGGGAACAACGAGCTCAGTCCCCCGCCGCTCGCAGCCAGGCCCTGTGCATCGGATTCATTCCAGCCCTTCTCCGGAATATAAGAAAGAGCCGATGCGAGGGCGCCTGAATTAGAAGCACTCCAGTACTGCCCGGTTCCTTCGTCGAACTGTGTCCCGCCAACCGCCGTCACTTCCGGGAGGCTCGCTGGGAAGTCCACCTTGAGGCCGTGAAGAGCCTGTGCTTTGGCTGGATCGTCGTGCGGATCGCAGGCCGCGGCCCCGGAGTCACCCGAGGATGCAATCCATGTAATGCCCTGGGCGTTCGCCTCTTGGGCCAGAGATCGGATACTCAGGATCAGGAAATCACTGTCCGATTGTTCACATATGGCAAAGCTGTAACTAATGATCGGAGCAATATTCTGGTCTACGGCGTGTATCAAGGAGACCAATGCATCTATCGAATAAACGTACGTAATATTCGCATTGCGAGCGACTGCTCCTGCCCATTCGATATCCAGAGCTGCCTCCTGCATGTCGGAAGTCTGGCCGGGGTCGGGCGTTCCCGGCACCAGCACCAATTGAGGGTCATGTTTCGGCAGACCGTACAGGATGCGGAATACCTGAAGATCCGTCAAATCTACCGCGGACTGGCCGACGATTGCGATCCTTTGACCCGAGCCGTCGTAGCCAAGGTTGTATAGCGGGTTGAGATTATAGATGGTGGCAAAGTCGTCCGGCGCCAGATAGTGATTGCCGGATGGATTACTGAATTGAGGGTGCAGAGACCC
>Ga0105248_10001021_pt1 | contig 30968 bp, 23 predicted proteins | sample KBSS34metaG_FD_81524 | JGI IMG/M metagenome (GOLD analysis project Ga0105248, IMG submission 81524) | Switchgrass rhizosphere microbial communities from Kellogg Biological Station, Michigan, USA - KBS S3-4 metaG | ecosystem: Host-associated > Plants > Roots > Rhizosphere > Soil | place...
AATTGAAAGCGTACCCTGGCCATTCGATGAGAACGCCAATTGGTTCTTCGCATCGTATGCTGCGGCATCCGGCGAATCTCCGATTGACGCGAGTCCAATCACCTTGCCCGCCCCAAAGTCAGATATAGCCATCTTGTTGCCGTCGCATACCGAGAAGAGACGATGCTGTGTGTGGTCGATAGCCATACCGGACGGCGCCTCGCACCCCGTCAACTCCCAGCTAGTGAGGACCTTCTTTGTCTTGGCATCGAGCTTCACAATGATATTTTTATCCTCGATGTTGACGAAGACATTTCCCTTACCATCGACCTGCGGAAATTCGGGCTTACCTGGCAGCGGTATTGTCGCAACAATCTGATTAGCTGCAGCCTCCATGACGGAGACATTCTTGCTACGGCCGTTGAAGGCCCACACAGTTCCAGTCACAGGCTCAAAGGTAATCCCGTCCGGATTGGTGCCAGCCGGCACGGTCGCTTTGGCCGTGAGTGAGCTGCGATCAAACACCACAATCGCATTGCCGGCTCCGTCGCTGATGTAACCCGTCTTGCCATCCGGATTGAGTGCTATACCGTGGGTGCCCTTCAGGCCGGTGATAGCGCCCACAGGTCTGCCGCTCGTGGTGTCAAGAACCTCGACCCGGGAGCCGTGGGTCACGTACAGGCGATGAGCAGCATCATCGCTCAGCAGATAGTCCCAGCCACCCTCGCCACCGATCTTCCAGTGATCGGTCACATGATAGCTTTGCGTCTGAGATGCAACCGCGAAGGACAGCAGGCAGAGTCCTGCTCCCCGATTGAAAGAACGCATTGCAACACTCCCTAGTGAAGGTCTCGGTCGGTACCGACCTGGCAACTAGGAGTGTTGTCCTTTCGCCTTAAACAGAGCTTAAGTTTCCGACTGGTTTGTAAAAAAGATCGGAAGTTGAATCTGTACTATCGCGCCACCTTCGGGATGATTGGCAATGCTGATAGAGCCTCCGCTACGGTCGCAGATCGCTTTGCAAATGGACAATCCTAGTCCAGTGGCACCAGTCTTGCGGCTGCGGGAGGCATCGCCGCGATAGAAGGCGTCGAACAAAAAAGGGCGGTCTTCTTCGGAAATCCCATTCCCATGATCCCTAAATTGTAGGACTACCGATTTTTTTTCGGATAACGTCGTGACTTCGACTACCCCCATCGACGGTGAATGCTGAAAAGCGTTCACCAGGACGTTGGAACATAGCAATAGCGCATCTTCCTGACTTAGTAAAACCGCTGGTCCAGGCCGCAGATTCTCGGCAACGACATGGATTTGCTTGATCTCCGCATAAGGCCGACTCTGGGCGATAGTCTCTTCGATAACCGCAGCGAGATCGCAGGATTGTTTCTCGCCTCGTGCGGCCTGTTCGAGCCGTGCCAGCGTCAGCATTTTTTGTACGGTAGTCTCTAATCGCTCAATATCATCCAATCCAAGGGCAAGTCCTCGTTCATACTCCTCCACTGTTCTCTGTCGCATGCTCAGCAGTTGCACGGAAGACTTAACAATTGCGAGATCGGTCTTCAGCTCGTGCGCGGCACCGCTCGTAAACCGTCGCTGCTGTTCGATAGACCGCTGCAAGCGAGCGACTGTCTTCTCGATCGCTGACGCCAGCGGACGTAGTTCTACGAACCGCTTGCTACTGGCCGGCGCTTGGAAGGTCCACTGTTCCGCATCGACGTTCTCGGCCTCGTGCGCCAGTTCGCGGATGGGAAAAAGGTAGCGTCGGACCAGCAACGACATCAGGAATGCAGTAATTCCCATAAGCACGAATGTAGCGAAGGCGAAGAAGCGGATTGCCTCGAAGATCGCATGCCAGGTCCTACCCTCGGGAACGCCGTAAAGCACTGTGATCTGATGACTGACCGCGCGGGGGCTGCCCGGATCAATCAATCGCTCTCCTTTCAGAACATAGAAGCGGAATGGATGGTCGCCGACCAATATCTTGGTTACTGTATCGGGAACGATAGGAATGGAAGGAATAGTGCCGCGCTGCCCAAGCACCTGCCCATTATCAGCAGTCACGCTGTAGATCGCCCGCGAAGGAAGGCTCATGCCTCGGAGGTCCAGCCGAATGCTTCCGTCCGCGCTGTCTGCCTCTTGCACAGCTCCAAGCAGGGCATTCGATGTGGCTCGAAGATTCGCGTCGAATGTCTCAAATCGAACTCGACGTTCATGGTTTGTGACCGTGGCAATCAACACAAAAGCCGCAAGAACCTCCAAGAGAAGGACCGAAAGAATAAGCCGTCTGGTGATGGATGCGCTTGCGGTCATGGCCTAGTCTCAATCCGAATCCGATAACCGCGGTACCGTAGTGTCTCAATGACCGGTTCCATGCCAGGACTCGTCAGCTTACGGCGAAGGTTGGAGATATGCACTTCAATCACGTTGGAATGATGCTCCCAATCGTAGTCGTACAAATGTTCCAACAGCTCTTTCTTGGACACAATTGCCCTCGGCCGGTGTGCCAGATACTCCAGAATGCGGTATTCAGTAGGAGAAAGGTCGATGACATCGCCCTCTCGCGTAACGGTCTGTCGCACCGTGTCAATCGCTAGCTCTCCGACCCGCATTTGAGGAGAAGAAGTTCCTTTAGACCGGCGTATTAGCGCCTTCACCCGCGCGATGAGTTCTCCAAGATTGAACGGCTTCGCAAGGTAGTCGTCCGCCCCACAGTTCAGCAACTCAATGATCGTCGTTTTCCCTTCCTGCGCAGTGAGGATGAGGACGGGAGTGTGTAGCCCTTTCTGGCGTAGAGACCGCAGTACGGCCTTACCATCGCGGCCGGGCAACATCAGATCGAGCACAATGAGATCGAAAAGATCTTGTTCCGCGTACTCTGATCCTTCCAAACCATCTGCGGCGTGATCCACGGCAAAACCTGCCTCACGTAGACCTGTTACGATATTGGCCGCGAGTCGCATTTCATCTTCGACAATAAGCACTCGCATAACTCCTATTTTCCGCTCCTCACCTTAAACATCGCTGAAATTTAGAAACGGGACATCTCAAGCTGGCTATACAGGTGAGACAGGAGAACAATTCCTGTGCCTAAGTGCGGTTTGTTCCCGCTTATACTGAGGAAGAATTGAATCCAACACCGCGTCGAAATACAAATGAATACCAAATTAGCAAATCCCGCTAAACTATTGATTCCAGATCCGCCGCGAACTTAGGATCAGGAATGGCAACCGTGGGATCCAAGTCCCCTTTCGCACCAATAACCGTCTTGAAAGCGACATCATGAGTCAGCCCAAGCCTACCGCCGAGCCGAAACTCAATCTCTCCAATACCTCCGACTATCGCGATGGCTACGCTAACAGCGTCCAGGTGCGCATGTCCGTCTGGGACTTCCTTCTCGTCTTCGGCACCATGAGCCAGGACACCCCCGACGAACTCAGCGTCAAGAACTTTCAGGGCATCTATCTCAGCCCCCAGCAGGCCAAAGCTCTCGTCAACGTACTGTCCCACAACCTAGCACAGTACGAGCAGACATTCGGCCCCATCGCTCTCGACCAGCAACTCCCTCAGCCCGGCGGTCCCGTCCACTAAAACCAAACGCGTGCGACCCTCAGCCATCCGCAACCGTCGCGCCCCTGCCGACATCCCGCTCGGGATGCTCTATCCGCTGTTCTTCGCCGCAGTCTATCTCTCTCACATCACACTCCTTCGTCTGCCTTACTTTTGGGACGAGGCCGGCTACTACATCCCTGCCGCGTGGGACTTCTTCCGCACCGGGTCTCTGATCCCGCAGACCACCCTCACCAACGCTCACCCGCCGCTGCCCTCCATTCTCCTCGCGTCGTGGTGGCACCTCTCCGGCTTCGTCGTCAGTGGGACGCGCACGCTCGTCGTCATGGTCACGGCAGCTGCGCTCCTCGCCGTCTTCCGGCTGGCACGCACTCTGCTCAACACCCCCGCGGCCATCGCCACCGTCGTACTCACCGCGCTCTATCCCATCTGGTTTGCACAAAGCACGCTGGCCCACGCCGATATCTTCGCCGCGGCATTTACGCTTTGGAGCCTCGCCCTCTACTTCGATCCTCACGGCGAAAACCAGATCCTCGCCTCCGGCCTCTTCTCCTTCGCCGCCCTCTCGAAAGAAACCGCAATTGTCACGCCGCTCGCGCTCGCCTGCTTCGAAGCATTCCTCCTCTTCCGCACGCGCACCAACTCAACGCAACGACGTGCGCACGCCCTTTGGATCGCCTCGCTCCTCTCGTCTCTCATTCCCCTCGTCGCCTGGTACTCCTACCACCGCCACATGACGGGCTTCATCTTCGGCAACCCGGAGTATCTGCGTTACAACGCGACCGCCAACCTCGACGCGCATCGCATCGCGCTCTCGCTCTGGCACCGCCTGCTACACATGTTCACCCACATGAACATGTACGTCCCGGTCGCATGCGCCATCGCCGCGGGCTTCATCCCCGTCCGTAGCGAACCCACCCCACGCCTTCTCAGGCGCACGCTCGCTGGGATCGCAGTCGTTCTCTTCGCCAACTGGATCGCGTTCTCCGTCCTCGGCGGCGCGCTTCTAACGCGATACCTGCTTCCCATGTATCCGCTGATTCTGTTGCTCTGCGTCGCGACGTGGCAGCAGCATCTACGGAAATGGTGGCTTCTCGCCATGCTCAGTGCAGCAGCCTTCCTTGCCGGCATCTGGATCAACCCGCCCTACGCCTTCGCTCCCGAGGACAACCTCACCTACCGCGACATGATCGTCCTCCATCAGGAGGCGGTCTCGGTCATCGAGCATCGCTACCCGCAGGCCACCGTCCTCACCGCATGGCCAGCCTCTGCCGAACTTACACGCCCCGAGCTCGGCTACCTCCGCCGTCCTGTAAAGGTCGTTTCTCTCCAAAACTTCGCTATCGACCAGATGCAGAAGGCCGCACAGGATCCCGGGGCCTACGACACCGCGCTTATCTTCTCCACAAAATGGGAGCCACCCGCCAACACCCTCAACCTCGGTCGCGCCAATCAGAAGTCCGATACAAAGTACTTCGACTTCCACCACGACCTCTCCCCCACAGAAGCTGCTGCGCTCCTCCATGGAGACATCGTCTGGCAGGCGCGCCGCAAGGGCGAGTGGGCTGCAGTCCTCCACTTCCCGCGCGTAGTCAGCGCGTCGCTCACTCCACTTTCACACCCTAAATAAGGTCTTACTTCGCTCCAGGCGCAGTGAGAATCTGCGTCAGCGCCTTCCCATCCGAACCGGGCAAAGAAACATTCAGCAGTCGCGCAATCGTCGCCGCCACATCGACGTTATCGAACTCCGCAATCTCGCCCTTTTTCGCGATACCGGCACCCGACGCAATAAAGATCGCCTTCATCAACGGCTCGGTGTTCGGATAACCATGGGCCCCGATCTCTTTCGTTTCCGTCACCGCCTCCTCAGTCTTGCCACCTGAAAACGCATAGCCGTTCTCTGCGTACACCAACAAATCTGGTCCCTGATCCGTCTGCTCAGGAGTAGGCCACCCTTCCTTCGCCGCCTCCGCGGGAAGTAACGCTGCGCGTACCCCGGGCTTGCCCCCAAACACATTCTTCAAAGCCGCGCGCGACTCCGCGGTCGCGCCCTTCTGGTACACCAGGGCAAACCCTCCTTCGGGAATGCACGACGTCGGCAGGCTGAATCCAGCCTTATTTAGCATCACATCGCAGTGGATCTGCTTGTGCACGCTCTGTTGTCCATGGTCCGAGACGACAATAAACGTCGTGTTCGCAAGATCGCCCGCATCCCGAACCGCATCAACGATCTCCTTCACCCGATCATCCAGGAAAGCAATCGCGTCCCGACCAGAATCATTCCCAAACCCCGTCTGGTGCTCGATCCCGTCCAGCGCCAACAGGTGAAACAGCACCAGGTCCGGATGATGCTTCTTGATAATGTCCGCCGCAGCCAGCGTATACACGCGGTCGCGCCACCCCTGCGAAGGCTTCCCGAAGTGCGCCAGATCATCCGCGTGCAACACTCCCTGCTCCATTAGATCCTGTTCAATCGGACCCTTCGCATCCCCGTACTCCGTGAATCTCCACGTGATTCCGTCCGCCTTCTCAATCGCGACCCAGTCCACCTCTGCTGTCGTCAGTCCCGCCCTGTGAGCGGAGTCGTATACCGTCGGCACGGCAACCAGCCGATCCTTCGGCGTATGCGCTTCAATCTTTGGCGACGTGTTCGTCCGCTGATTCACGATCAGGCCATTTGCAATCACATGATGCTTGCTCGCGTTCACTCCCGTCACCATCGATGAGTGATTCGGCCACGTTACTGTCGGATTGATCGGTCGCATCGCCGTCGCATATGCGCCCTCCCGCATCATCCGTTGCAGCGTCGGCGCCGGAAGATACGGATCACGCAAACTCTCCGCAGCAAACGCATCCAGGCTGATGACCACCACCTTATGGCGTTGCGCTGCCTGCTGTGCAGCTCCTTGCACCGCCACCGCCAACACGGCCGCTACCAAATGAATTCCGCGCACCATCAACACGCACTCTCCTGCCTCATAGTCTGCTCGCGAAAGGTTATCAGCCCATCAACCGGACTGCATCGTACAGATGTCCGCCCTCTGCTCAATGCAAGCTCTATACTCAACCTGTGCAACGGCTCCTTCCACTCCGCATCAATCTCCGCATCTCCCTCGCCGCCCTTCTGTTCGGTACGGCAATCGCTGCCCGTGCCCTTCCCGTGCAGAATCCGGACCCTTCCGCCCCTGCAGGCCGAGTCGTCCTCGTGCTCCCCTTCGACAATCGCTCCGGCCAGCCCGACCTCGCCTGGATCGGTGAGTCCTTCCCTGACACCCTCAATCAACGGCTCAATTCCGCTGGCTTCCTCACGATCTCACGCGACGACCGTCAGTACGCGCTGGATCATCTCGGCTTCCCATCCGACTTCCGCCCCACTCGCGCCACAACCATCCGCATCGCCCAAACCCTCGACGCCAACTACGTCGTCATCGGCAGCTACAACGTCGCCAACGGACGCATCTCCGTCCAGTCCCAGCTCCTCGAAGTCAACAACCTCCGCATGTCCGCTCCAATTGAGGACTCCAGCGAGCTTCCGCGCCTCTTCGATGTTCAGAACGCTCTCGCATGGAAGGTCGCCCGCCAGGTCGATCCGCATTTCAACATCGCCCAGCAGACCTTCCTCGCGGCTCCCGGCCAGGTCAAACTCAGCGCCTTTGAAAACTACATCCGCGGCATCACAGCCTCCACGCCCCAGGAACGCGTCAAGCGTCTCCAACTCGCCGTCCAGGAGGCTCCCGCCTACACCGCCGCCCTCCTCGCACTGGGCAAAACCCAATACGCCCAGAGAGACTACGACCACGCAGCCTCGACACTCGGACGCATACCCCCAACCGACCGACGCGCACTTGAAGCCAACTTCTATCTGGGGCTCTCACGCTTTAACTCCGGCCGCTACGCCGAGGCCGAAAAGGCCTTCGCTTTCGTCGCCAGCCGCCTCCCTCTGCCCGAGGTGGTCAACAATCAGGCCGTCGCCTCCAGCCGACAGGGTCACAACGCCACGGCTCTCTTCCAGCGCGCTGTCGCCGCCGACCCCAACGACCCCGACTATCACTACAACCTCGCTGTCTCCTTCTTCCGTCACAACGACGTCACGGGATCTCTGCGCGAGATCGATCAAACCCTCAAACTTCGGCCTAACGATCCGGAGGCCCCCGAACTAAAAGCGCTCATCGCCTATGGCCGCCCTGTCAGTCCAGCGACTCCAACACAGCCCTCCGCGTCTGCTTCTGTACCGGTCAACGCTGCGCTTCCAAAACTACAGACACCTGCAAAGCCAGTCTCTGAGTTCGAGCCCCTCGAGCGCATCCGCCGCACCTACTCCGAGGCCTCCTTCCGTCAGGCCGCCTTTCAGCTCGACCAGATGCGTGCCGCCCGCATGGCCACGCTCCCACCCGCCGAGCAGGCAACGCAATACGCCCAGCTCGGCCGCGATTACCTCGCGCAGGGCCTCATCCCTGAGGCTGAGCAGGAGTTTCAGTCCGCGCTCGCCGCCAACCCCAACTCCGCCGAAGCCCGGGCCGGTCTCGCCCAGGTCCGCGAGCAGAGCGGCGACCCCGCCGCCGCCCGCACCGAGGCACAGGCCTCCATCAAGCTCAGCCCCAACGCATTGGCCTATCTCGTCCTCGCCCGCCTTGAACTCAACGACAATCAGGCTGGCGCATCCGCCGCTGACGTAGGCCGCGCCCTCAAGCTCGAACCCAATAACACCGCCGCCCTCGGAATGAAGCAGGCCCTCGCCGTCCGCGGCCAATCCCTCCCATGAAACTCATATCCATTCGCCGCTACGTGTCGTCCCTCGGGAATAGCAACACCGGAAATTTGCCCTCCCGACCGAAGCGCGAAGCGCGAAGTGGAAGGATCTGCTGCTCTACCGCCGCCATCCTTACCCTCTTTCTTCTTTTCACCCTCCACGCAGTAGCCCAACCGGCCCCTGTCCTCAAACTCAGCATCCACGACACCATCCAGCCCATCTCCGCCGGTTACCTTGAGCGTGGCCTCGCCGAGGCCTCCCGTCGCGGAGCCTCAGCCGTACTCATCTCTCTAGGCACGCCCGGCGGCCTCCTCGACTCCACGCGCTCTATGGTCCAGGCCATCGAGCGCTCGCCCGTCCCCGTCATCATCTATATATCTCCCGCAGGGAGCCGCGCCGGCTCAGCCGGCTTCTTCCTTCTAGAAGCAGCAGACGTCGCTGCCATGGCACCCGGAACCAACGCCGGCGCAGCCCATCCGATCATTGAAGGCCGTGAACTCGATCCCGTCCTCAAGCAAAAGATCGAAAACGACGCCACCGCCTTCCTCCGCTCCTACACCGCACGCCGCGGACGCAACCAACAGGCCGCCGAAGACGCCGTCCGCAACTCGAAGTCCTACAGCGACGACGAGGCTCTCAAGCTCAACCTCATCGACCTCACCGCTTCCGACGACGCTGGCCTCCTCCGAGCCCTCGAAGGCCGGCAAATCCATCGCTTCGACGGCTCGACACAAACACTTCATCTAGTTGGTGCGCCCATCATCCACCTCGAACCATCCCTGCGCGAACGGTTGCTTGGCCGCCTCGCTAACCCCGACCTCGCCGTAGTCGTCTTCGTCCTCGGCGCTCTGCTCATCTACCTTGAGTTCAACGTCCCCGGAACCATCGTGCCCGGCTCTCTCGGAACTCTCCTCGTTATTCTCGCTCTCTTCGGTCTCAATCTGCTTCCCATACACCACACCGCGGTCTTCCTCCTTGTGGCTGCCCTCGCCCTCATCGTCCTCGAGGCCAAGTTCCCCAGCCACGGAGCCCTCGCCCTCGGCGGAACGCTGGCCCTGATCTTCGGTCTGGCGACGCTCGTCGATGGCCCCATCGCCGAGCAACGCGTCCACACCTCCACAGCCGTAGCCACCGGCCTCGGCTTCGGAATCATCTCCTTCGGCCTGGCCTGGATCGCACTTCGCGCCCGTCGCAATAAAGTACTCACCGGACCCCAGGCCATGATCGGTGCAGCAGCCATCGTCCGCACACCGCTCGCGCCAACAGGACAGGTCGAGATTCGCGGAGAAATATGGCAGGCCCGCCTCACCGCCCCGGTTTCCTCCTGCCCGAGTCCGGGTGACACCGTTCACGTCCGCGCTGTCGAAGACCTCGTCCTGCTCGTCGAACCCTGAGTTACACTTCGTCCGTTCCTGCGGCCGCGAAACACACCCTCGCCAATCCAGAGTAGACTGGAAGAGCATACTTTTGCCCCCAAGGGAGTTCGTTGCTGATGTCGATTGTGTCTCGCCCGCTGCATGCCTGGAGCCTCGTTCTTTGCCTATTCGCAACCACCGCAGTCCCGGTTGCACACGCGCAGGCCACCAGCGGTAACACCGAACTCAATAAGCATCTCGCCCGGATCGACTTCGCCGCTAGCGGCATCGGCTCCTTTACCAAGGCCGTCTCCGGAAAAAACTACCTCGGCACCACTCTCACCCAGGATGGCAGCAACACCTTCGGCGCACTCGTCACCCTCCGCTACACCAAGTCCCCTTATATGGGTCTCGAGTTCAACTACACCTACGCCCGCTACACCCAGAACTTCTCCCAATACATCGTCGGCGGAGCCCAGACCAACGCCAGTGAATACTCCTTCGGCTACGTTGCCCATCCTGCGCATGAGATCTTCACGACCAAGCCGTTCATCGCCGGCGGTGCTGGCACCACTGCCTTCCGTCCGACGCCCGGCGGCGGACAGGGTCTCAAAGCCCAAGCCCGCATGACCTACTACTACGCCGTTGGCGTCGAAAAGGACCTCACCGAACACTTCGGCGTTCGCGCGCAGCTTCGCCAGACTTTCTTCAAAGCCCCTGACTTTGGCCAGAACTACCTCACCATCCAGCAGCAGACCTGGACGTGGGAGCCCGGCTTCGGCTTTACAGCTCACTTCTAAGGGCGGCATCACCATCCCGTCTCAGCCTGTTCGTTCAACACCGTGCCAGTTGCAAAGCTCATCCTCGAGATTCACATCGCGCACGCTTATTCGCTCAAGGACCGCAGGCAAGTGGTTCGCTCCCTTAAGGACCGTCTACGTCACGCCTTCAACCTCGCCATCGCCGAAATGGACTCTGCTGAAGTTTGGAATCGCGCCACCCTCGGAATTGCAGTCATTTCAAGCTCCTCCAGCTATCTCTCCGGCCAACTCCGGGAGATCGATCAGGCCGCCCATCGTATCGCACAGACCCTTGGGGCTGAAATTACTGATTCTTGGGCAGAAATCCTACCCGATGAGACCTGAAATCCACCGCGATGCACCTGTTTTCCACTGTGTAAAATTAGGATGAATTCGTAGGGGTTTGATATCCTCTACCGTTTACTGACTGGAACACTATGCCAGAACAACGAGCCCGAGCGCACCATCGAAACCGCGTCGCCAACACCTTCTCTGAAGAGATCGGCGCCATGCTCGAAGGCGAGCTCTCCGATCCTCGCATCGCGCCTAGCTACGTTACCGATGTAGTTCTCGCCCCCGGAGGCAAGTCAGCCCGCATTTATGTCGCAGTCCACGGCAGCGAAGAGGAAGAGCAGTCAACCCTCCTCGGCCTTATGACCGCCCGCGCCTATATTCGCTCCCAGTTGCGCGAGCGCATGGGAGTCCGTCACGTTCCCGACCTCACCTTCGCCATCGACCGCTCTGAAAAGATGACAGGTCGCATGGAAGAGCTGCTTGGCCGCATGCGCAAGCGCGAAAAGAAGCGGCCTGTGGATACTGCCTCGCCCCAGCCCTCTGAGGCGATCCTCAAATCATGACTGCCGAACCCGCAATCACCGCGCTGGTTGAGGCCTTTCGCTCCCACCGCCGCCTTCTCGTCACCTCACACGCACGGCCAGACGGAGACGCCATCGGCTCCGTACTCGCTCTCGCCGAGATTCTCGACCAGGTGGGCTGCGAAGCAATCGTCGTCCTCGCCGACGAGACTCCCCTTATCTATCGCACACTACCTGGGCTCGATCGAATCCATTTCGTCGCCGACGCTCGTCAGATCGAACCCGATCTCTCTGTCCCCGCTATCCTCCTCGAATGCGACGGCATTCCCCGCACAGGTCTCCTCGGTCTGGACGGCCGCTGCCTCATCAACATCGACCACCATGCCAGCGGACGTGAGTTCGGCATGCTCAATTGGATCGATGAGGACGCCTGCGCCGTCGCCGCCATGATCTACCGCATCGCCCTCGCCGCCGGCGTCGACATCACCCCGTCGATGGCGACCTGCCTCTACACCGCTATCCTCTCCGACACTGGCTCCTTCACCTACTCCAGCACCAACGCTGAGACCTTCGCGCTCGCGCATGATCTCGCCGCGCGCGGCGCCAACCCGAGCCAGATCGCCCGCGATGTCTATTTCTCCAATCCTGAGAGCAAAATCCGGCTCCTCGGAACCGCGCTCTCGAACCTCCAAACTGAAGGTCCGCTCGCTTGGAGCTGGGTCACCACTAATGACATGGACCGCGCAGGCGCCGGAGCCGAGGACTGCGAGGGAGTCGTCAACTACCTCATAAGCATCGCTGGCGTTGAATCCGCGGTCTTCTTCCGCGAACTTCCTTCCACCGATCAATACCGCCTCAGTATTCGCAGCAAGGGCAAAGTCAATGTCGCGCAGATCGCCGAAAACTTCGGCGGTGGCGGCCATCGCAGCGCCAGCGGATGCACCCTCGACGGGCCGCTCGACGAAGCCACGGAGCGAATCCTGAGTCAACTCCGAACGGAACTCTGTTAGCCTTGTCTCGCTCCTCGTCCGAAATTTCCGAAATGACTGATCTTCAACAATCCGCCGGAACCGGTGCGAGGAATGAACGCGCATCGTCCGGCCTGCTCAGTCGGCTCTGGAACCATCCCGACGCCGTTGCGCCCCGTGAACTCGCTCTGCTTGTCTTAGTCAGCGGCTTTCTCTTGCTCTACGGCCTGGTGCCCGCCTTCGGAGGCGATCAGCTTGGCCTCGTTGGAGCTGACGAGCCTCGTTATGCGCAGATCGCCCGCGAGATGCTGGCGGCTCATTCCGATGCCTGCCACGCCGTCAATGCCAAGGTAGTCCCTCGCAGCCTTAGGGTCTCTGACCTTCGTGCCTCCTACCACTGCCTCGCCGGCGGAACCGTAACCCCTATCCTCTACGGCCAGCCCTGGCTTGAAAAACCTGCCCTCTATTACTGGCGAGCCATGGGCTTCTTCAAGGAGTTCGGCGTCTCCGACTGGTCCGCACGCCTGCCCTCTTCCTCCGGCGCCTTCGCCCTCATCATCCTTATCTTCCTGCACATGCGCCGCTTCCGTCCCGGAGGCCACCTTGACGCCGCGCTCATCACTGCCTCCTGTGTCGCCATCGTCAGCTTCGCCCGCGGAGCCTCTACCGACATGCAGTTGGCCGCGCCCTTCTGCATCGGAATGCTCGGCTGGTATGCCTGGTACGAGACTGGCAAAAAGTTCTGGCTCTTCGACCTCTACTTCTTCGGAGCCGCCGCGACCCTCGCGAAGGGACCCGTCGCACCCTTCCTTGCCCTCGCCATCATCCTCCTCTTCGCCGGCCTCCGCCGCGAATGGTCGCTCCTCCGCCGCACCATCTGGCTGCCCGGAGTCGCGCTCTATCTCGCTATGGTGCTTCCTTGGTTCATCGCAGTCCAGCGCCACAACCCCACCTTCTTCCGAGTCTTCTTCAAAGAGCACAATCTCGAGCGCTTCGCCACCAACCGCTACCAACACCATCAACCCTTCTGGTACTACTTCGCCGTCCTGATTATCGGTCTAATGCCTTGGGCTGTCATCGCCGTTCGCGCCCTCATCGACTCCATCGAAGTCTCCATCGCCGAGTGGAAGGTTCGACACAACCCCCAGCGCTACCTCGGCCACACCCGCGCCGGGGACGCCTTCCCCGAATTCCTCGTCCTTTGGGCGCTCTTTCCCATGGTCTTCTTCTCCTTCTCCGGCTCCAAACTGCCCGGCTATATCCTTCCCTCCATTCCCCCTCTCACCATCCTCACGGCCGACTATCTCAACCGCATCCGCCGCCGTGGCCTTCCTCCTTGGCTTCTGTGGGGACACGCCGCCATGTGCGCCATCATGGTCTTCGTTCTCACGCTCGCTCCCCAGCACATGAAGTACGAGACGCTGGTTCCCTCTGCGACATGGCTCATCTCCGCTGCCGCTGCAGCCGTCGCCTTCGCCGCTCTGGTCTTCTTCATTGTCCGCCGCTGGGGAGTCGCGCAGATCTCAAACGCAACCCTGCTTCCCGTGATCGCCACTCTCATCTTCCTCCTCGGATTCCACGGCAAAGACCTCGACATCAACTACTCTGCCCGCCCTCTCGCCGAAGAGATGGAGCGTGAGGCCCCGGACGTCAAAGTGGTCGCCGTCGAATCGATCAAGCGCGACATGGACTACGGCCTCGCCTTCTACCGCAATTCGCCTCTGATTCACTACAGCAAGGACGGAGTCCCCAGCGAAGAGCACCTCCTGGTCATCCGCACCGCCGACTCCGCCGAACTTGAGCACTACCTCACCGGACGCGTCTATCGCTCGCTCTTCCTCTATGACTCTCAGGGACTTGAGGTCTATCGCGTAGCCGCGCGGCCCTGACCATAATGAGTCCGCAACGCAATTACCTCTCGTAATCCCTAAAATTTAGGTACTCTCTACGGAAGCCTTGCGCCACGCTTGAGCGTAAGTACAGTTTGAGATGACCGTCGCGACCCAACTCGAGTTGCTCGACCTGCGCCACTTCTCCGCCCGTCAGCTTCGCCCGCTGCTCGAAGCCGAGGCGCGGATATGGGAGCAGCGGCTCCGTTGGAACTACGAAAGCTCCACGGAACTCCTCCTGCAATACCTCGACTCGCGTATCCTTCCCGGCTTCGTCGCCCTCGATCGAGGAAAGGTCACCGGCTACACCTTCTGTGTCTATGAAGGCCACAAGGCAGTCGTCGGGGACGCCTTCGCTCTCGCAGGTGATCCTGACCAGAGCCTGAATGTCACCGAAACCCTGTTGCACCGCCTCATCGAACTGCTGCTCAACTCTCCCAACATCGGACGCATCGAATCTCAGCTTCTTCTGCACAACGCCGGGTCGATCGACCGTAGCTTTCTCGACGCCGGCTTTGAGCCCCATCCCCGGCTGTTCATGGAGTACGACCTTCTCGCATCGGCGCAAACCTTCGACAGTCTCCACCCCGCCGACGACATCGAGCTGATTCCGTGGTCGTCGATCTATTACCAGGTCGCCGCGGAGCTCATCCACTCCTCATACGCCGGCCACATCGATGCCAAGATCAACGATCAGTACTGTTCGCTTCACGGCTCGCTCCGGTTTCTCCACAACATCGTCCGCTTCCCCGGGTGCGGAGTCTTCGAAGCCGAGCAATCCTGGCTGTTGCGCGACCTCGGTACCGGCTGCGTGGTGGGGATGGTCCTCTGCTCCCGTGTAGCCTCAGATGTCACCCACATCACTCAGCTCTGCGTTGCACCATCGCATCGCGGCCGCGGCCTCGGCCAGGTCCTTCTCGGCCATGTGATGCGCAGCCTCGCACGAATCCGAACGGCAGCTATCACCCTCACCGTGACCGAGGCCAACCGCCCGGCTGTGGCGCTATACCAAAACACGGGCTTCCACATCCGCCACCGCTTCGACGCCATGGTCCTCGAACGCGACTCGCAGTGGTACAGCACCGAATAGCGCTTCGTGGGCGTCATTCCGAGTTGAGCGAAGAATTCCAGAATTTGCCTGTGCACCCAATTCTTGTCAAGCCCCCAAAACCGAGTAACACTCTCAAAATAAATGGCATATAAGTTGCCGCTTAATTACCGTCGTCGCTATGCTCTAAAAAGAGTGAGAAAGCCCCGACGCAACCATCAGTCGGGGCTTTAGCTTTTCGGAAGACAAACCATAATCGCATCAATAGTTTGATACTTAAGTGATCTGGAGTAGGGGTTTTGCTGCGTTGAAATCATATAACCGCCACAAAATACATTACTTGCAACAACAGGATAGGGAGGGGTCCCTCCTACCTTACTCAACGTGATAGTTCGGCGCCTCGCGGGTGATGATCACGTCATGCACATGGCTTTCACGTAGGCCAGCGCCTGAGATCCGGATGAACTTAGCGTTCTCCTGCAGCTCCTGAATCGTAGCGCAACCGAGATAGCCCATACCCGACCGTAGGCCTCCGACAAGCTGGTAGACCATCCCCTCCAGCGGCCCACGGTGAGGCACTCGGCCCTCGATCCCCTCTGGGACGAACTTAGCCAGGCGGTTGGAAGACCCGTTCTCCCGAGCCGTCAGATTCGGCCGCTCGGTGGATGCGTCTGCAATATCATCCTTGCCCTGGAAGTACCGCTCGCCCGACCCCTGCGCCATCGCGCTCAAAGAGCCCATGCCGCGATAGGCCTTGAAGCTGCGGCCCTGGTAAAGAATCGTCTCCCCCGGCGACTCATCCACGCCCGCAAATAACGAGCCCATCATCACCACAGACGCGCCCGCGGCGATGGCCTTGGTGATATCGCCCGAATACTTGATTCCGCCGTCAGCGATGATCGAAATGTTGTTCTCGCGCCCCGCGCGATGGGCCTCAGAGATAGCTGTGATCTGCGGCATTCCCGCTCCGGTCACCATGCGCGTCGTGCAGATCGAGCCCGGCCCGATGCCCACCTTTACCGCATCGGCCCCCGCCTTGATCAGCGCCAGCGCGCCCTCGTAGGTGGCGACGTTGCCTGCAAGAACATCCATCTCAGGAAAACGGTGCTTGGTCTCTCTGACGGCCTCCAGCACGCGCGACGAGTGTCCGTGTGCTGAGTCTATGGCAAGCGCGTCAACGCGGTTCTTAATCAGCTCAGCCGCCCGCTCCAGAAAGTCGCCTGTCGCGCCGATAGCCCCGGCCACACGCAAGCGGCCCTGCGAGTCCTTGGAAGCATTCGGATATTTCAGCTTCTTCTGGATGTCCTTGACCGTAATCAGGCCCTTCAACTCATATTCGTCGTTCACGACCAGCAGCTTCTCCACTCGATGCTTATGCAGGATCAACTCCGCCTGCTCAAGCGTTGTTCCTACCGGAACTGTGATGAGATTCTCCTTGGTCATCACGTCGGAGATTGGAATATCCGTACGGGAGACGAATCGAAGATCGCGGTTGGTCAGGATTCCAACCAGCTTCTTGTTCTTCGTGACCGGAACTCCGGAGATCTTGTAGCGCCGCATCACCTCAAGCGCCGCCGAAATCGGATACTCAGGCTCGATCGTCACCGGATCGACGATCATGCCGGACTCTGAACGTTTCACCTTGTCGATCTCGCCCGCCTGTTGCTCGATCGTCAGGTTGCGATGGACGACTCCTAGGCCTCCCTGCTGTGCCATGGCAATCGCAAGGCGCGACTCTGTGACGGTATCCATCGCCGCCGACATAAGCGGTGTATTCAGCACAATCCGCCGCGTCAGCTGAGTTTGGGTACTGACCTGTGTTGGAACGACCTCGCTGTAAGCAGGTACAAGAAGAACGTCGTCGAAGGTAAGGGCTTCGGGGATCGGAAGATTAATCATTCGTTTTTGAAGTCCGCGGGGTGGGCCAGAGGTAAGGCGATTGCCGTTGGAGATTTAATATTCAATTGTAGGGGAGCGTAGAGGATGCGGCAACCAACCTGCGTTGCTGCTCGATAAAGATTTGTGCTTCAGGTCTTTATCTCACTCAGCGACTCCCTCAAGCACGGTCTCGCTGACCGGCTCCTTGCCAAATTCACCCTCCCACTTCGCAACCACAACAGATGCGAGACAGTTGCCCACAACATTCACCGTTGTGCGAGCCATGTCGTTGAGAGCATCGATACCCAGCAGAACGAAGATGGGCTCGGTAGGAAGCCCGAAGGTGCTCGCGGTCGCGAGAAGAACAACCAGTGTGGCACGCGGAACGCCGGCAACTCCTTTGCTTGTCAGCATAAGCGTCAGCATCATCACGATCTGTTGCCCGAGGGAAAGGTGGATTCCACCCGCCTGTGCAACGAAGATGCTTGCCGCCGCAAGGTACAGTGTCGATCCATCCAGGTTGAAGCTGTAGCCTGCGGGAATGACGAAGGCAACTATGCGTCGCGGCACGCCGAGAGCTTCCATGGCTTCCATCGCTCGCGGCAGCGCGGCCTCGCTGGCTGCGGTAGCGAAGGCGATGGTAGCTGGCTCAGCAACAGCCCCGAGAAAGCGCCGGACAGGGACGCGGAAGAGCAGCGCAGCCGGAAGAAGGACCAGAAGGCCAAAGGCCAGCAGCGCACCGTAGACCGTCAGCAAGAGCTTCCCAAGATTTACCAGCACGCCGGGTCCCACATGGCCGACCGTATACGCCATAGCAGCGCCAACGCCGATGGGCGCGAAGTACATGACAATGTTGGTGAATTTGAACATCGTCTCGCTGAGGCTCTCGCAGAGGTGGAGCACAGGAGCGCGCTTCTCCGGGCTCAGCAATGCGAGCGCAAGACCAAAGAAGACAGCGAAGACGGCGACCTGAAGAATCTGCCCATCGGCCACGGATTTGGCGATGTTTTCCGGAAAGACGTGTAGGAGAAAGTCTTGCCAGTGCGTCTGCGGCGGAGCCTCCGGATGGGCGACAGCCGCGCTCGCAACATTGGTTGCCGGCACGGACAGTCCGACACCGGCGCGACTGATGTTTATGGCCGCCAGTCCCACAATAAGAGCAAGTGTCGTAACTATCTCGAAATAAATCAGGCTCTTGATGCCGATTCGGCCGACACCCTTCAGGTCACCGTGACCCGCGATTCCTGTCACTAGGGTTGCGAGGATGAGCGGAGCGACAATCACCTTGATTAGTCGCAGGAAGATATCGCTGAAGACGCGGAGGGAGACGGCAAACTGAGGGGTGTCGACTCCTAATTCCACGCCAGCGACCATCGCGACGAAGATCCACGGAGTAATTGTGCGACGGCGCAAGGCAAAAAAGGCAAGCGCGCCTATACCGAGCCAGCGAAACACGATACCGGCCAACGGCACTACGTGGAGCGCAGCAACCAGGATGCCTGCGGCGAGAAGTAGCACTGCGGAGAAGATCAGGATGCGTTCAGACCTGTGGGGATTCACTTCGCGAAAGCATATCAGCCGGAAGGCGCCAACAAGTACTTTTGACTCGTTTCCACAGGCGTTCTCAGGCCGGTTTTGCTGTATAAAGAGCTTTCACCGAAGAGGTGGCGTTTCGATCGGGACCATGCTCCGTCTAATGCAAGAGGGCAAAATCTCCCGCCGGGACGTGGGAGCCAGCGTTAGCTCGCCCTTGTTGTCGAAGCGCTTTTACCTGAGGTCTGTACATGCTGAAACGACGTGGCTCAATATTGCTGCGCTCCTTGCCTGCGGCCTTCCTGCTGCTGGTGACCTGCCGAATGAAATCCCAGGCGACTCCTGGCCCCGTCTCGTTGGATGGTCTGACGCAGAAGCCGGTTGTCGTAAGCCCGCTCACCCAACCGACCCTCTCCCCGGGCGTGATTCTCCTCATGGAGTTGGAGGGACGATTCGCGCAGGCGGTCGCCGCGGAAGGTGGAAAAGCCTTCGCCGAGTGGTTTGCCGACGACGCCATCACGCTGAACAACGGTCAGCCCGCGACTATGGGCCGCGCGGCTATTGCGGAACAGGCCCATTGGGACCCGAAGGAATATCAGCTCACGTGGGTCCCTCAAGGAGCGCAGATGGGTCCGTCGAACGACATGGGATTCACGTGGGGGCACTATGAAGGCCACTCAAAAGACAAAAACGGACAGCCGGTCGTCATCACTGGCCGTTACATGACTGTGTGGAAAAAGGTGGCAGATGGGAGCTGGAAAGTGGCTCTGGATGCAAGCGCAAACGAACCCCCCCAGACGGGCGAATGCTGTGTACTTCCAAAGCCTTAGCAGTAAGTTGCTACACCAAAAGTAGCAGTGCGGAACCCATCCCTATCTCCTAGGATTTCAGAAGCAAGATGAATGCTCTTCTAGTCAAAGACGAAGCGCTCCGTAGTCAGGCTCTCGAGCAGTACGAGGTGCTGAATACCGCGGCAGACCCCGTCCTTGACGACATCGTCCGGCTGGCAGCCCAACTCTGCGATACCCCGATCGCATTTATCTGCCTCGTCGGGCCGGACAGGCTTTGGCTTAAGTCCCGGGTTGGGCTCGATGCGTCGGAGCTCGCGGTTGGCTGTCTTCCCTGCGAAACAACAATTCAGGGAGACACCATGTACGAAGTTCCGGACGCGCGACTGGACCAGGACTTCGCACCCGATGGAATCCTGCTTGATAGCCGATCTTATCGTTTCTACGCGGGCGCTCCGCTCTCGACACCAGGAGGCGTCAACATCGGCACACTGGCGGTTGTTGACCGCCATCCGCGGCGCCTGACCGACGCTCAATCGAACGCCCTGAGCATACTGAGCCGCCAGGTCATCACTCGCTTGGAGTTAAACGGCCGCATACGACAGATGGATCGCGCTGCCCGTTCGCAGCGCAGGATCGAGTCTGCCCTCACGGTAGAGCGCAACTTCGTCTCCGCAGTCCTCGACACCATCGGCGCGCTTGTAGCCGTCTTCGACACCGCAGGCCGCATCGTGCGATTCAATCGCGCATGTGAGATGGCTTCCGGCTATGACTTCGCCACCCTGGTAGGCCGGTACACCTGGGACAGGCTCATTCCCCGGCACGAGATCCCGGAGGCCATCGAAACCTTCGAGCGCCTGCGCAATGGCGCTTTTCCTGCCGCCTTTGAGAATGAGTGGCTGAACCGAGATGGCAGCCTAAGGAGAATCGCGTGGTCGGCGACCGCGCTGCGCGACGCACAGGGACAAGTCGCATTCATAATCGCCACAGGAATTGACGTGACGACTCAGCGGGCCGCTGAGTCAACCTTGCGAGAGAGCGAATCGAGATACAGGCAACTGGTCGAAGGCTCGCTGGGCATGGTGTTTACACACGACATGAAGGGCAAGCTTTTGTCGGTGAACGCACACGGCGCAGAGTCCGTCGGGCGCACGGTCGAGGAGATGGTCGGCAGCCCGTTGATGAAGTTCGTCCAGGCCGAACGTCGCGCGACGATCGACGACTACCTGAAGACAATCGCAGATACGGGCGAGGCGCAAGGAATGCTGCATCTGGCGCACACCGACGGCGAAGTCCGCGTCATCGCCTACCGCAACAAGCTGATCGCAACGCCGGGACGCACGCCTTACGTCCTTGGCTTCGGCGTCGATATCACGGAGCAAGTGCGGGCCGAAGGCCGCCTGCGCACGCTGACACGGCAATCGGACTCGATCCTGGAGTCCGTCGGCGACGGCATCTTCTGCATCGACCTGGAAGGCCAGGTGACCGTTGTAAACGCTGCGGCGGCGCAGATGCTGGGCTACAAGCAGGATGAGATGCTGGGCCGCGTGATGCACAATCTGATCCATCACACGAAGCCCGACGGGGCCTCCTATCCATCCGAGGAGTCGCCAATCCGTAAGAGCCTATCGAACTTCGGCACGGCACGTGTGGTCGACGAGGTCTTCTGGCGCAAAGATGGCACAAGCTTCCCAGTAGAATATGTCGCGCGACCACTGATCGATACGTATTCAGGCGAAGGTGGCGAAGCAAGAGCTGTCGGAGTCGTCGTAGCGTTCACTGATACCACGGAACGAAGAGCGTTGGACCGGATGAAGGACGAGTTCATCTCCACCGTTTCGCATGAGCTGCGGACGCCACTGACCTCACTGCGCGGAGCGCTGGGTCTGTTGGCCGGCGGAGCTCTGGATTCGCGTCCGGAGAAATCGAGCCAGATGCTCGAAATCGCCATTAACAACACGGACCGGTTGGTGCGGCTGGTGAACGACATTCTCGATCTGGAACGCATCTCAAGCGGCAAGAGCGAGCTGCACTCGACGACGGTCAGTGCGGAGGAACTCCTGAGGAAGGCCGTCAGCGCACAGCAGGCTCGCACTCCAAAGCCGAGCGCACGGATCTTCTTCGCGGCCAATGGCGTAACCGTCTGGGCTGACCCGGAGCGAATTCTGCAAGCGCTCAACAACCTGCTCTCGAACGCGATCAAGTTCTCGCCGCAAGGCGCAGAGATTCACCTTTCGGCACGCAACCTCGACGATCAAGAGGCGTTGTTCGAAGTTCGTGATCAGGGTCGCGGTATTCCGGAAGAGAAGCTGGAGCACATCTTCGACCGCTTCCAGCAGGGCGACGCTTCGGACACACGAACGTTGGGCGGCACGGGCTTGGGCCTGGCGATCTGCCGCAGCATCATCAACCAACACGGTGGACGCATCTGGGCGACGAGCACAACCGGTCATGGCACGACATTCCATTTCACGCTGCCGACAAAGCCGCGCACTAACCTTCGCTGAAGGCCTCCGCGTGAGCAGGCCTTCAGCGGTTCCTGCACTTACTCGTCGTTCTCGCGGAGCTTGGCGATGACGCCGAAGTCCTCAAGGGTCGTCGTGTCACCCTTTACGTCGCCCGTGGTTGCGAGCTCACGCAGAAGACGGCGCATAATCTTGCCGCTGCGGGTCTTGGGCAACGCTTCTGTGAATCGAACGTCGTCGGGGCGGGCCAACGCTCCGATCTCCTTCGCCACCCACTGACGAATCTCCTGCTTCAATTCATCAGATACAGCGTGCCCATGCTCAAGGGTCACAAAAGCGCAGATCGCTTGTCCCTTGAGGTCATCAGGACGACCGACAACCGCGGCCTCTGCCACCTTGGGATGCGCAACAAGAGCCGACTCAACCTCCATAGTGCCGAGGCGATGTCCGCTGACGTTCAGCACATCGTCTACACGTCCCATTAGCCAGTAGTAACCATCCGAGTCACGCCGAGCGCCGTCGCCGGTAAAGTAGCTGCCAGGAATCTCGACCCAGTAAGCCTGCTCATATCGCTCAGGATTGCCATATACCGTGCGAGCCATTGAGGGCCATGCTGTGCGAAAGACCAGAAGGCCGCCCTTGCCGTCGGGAACGGGTTCGCCCTCCTTTGTCACCACCTCAGGCACAATCCCGAAGAAGGGGCGCGTGGCTGAACCGGGTTTAGTCGCGACAGCACCCGGGATGGGGGCAATCATGATGGAGCCCGTCTCGGTCTGCCAGTAAGTGTCGACGATTGGACAGCGCTCTTTGCCCACCTCGCGGTGAAACCACATCCATGCCTCGGGATTAATAGGTTCCCCAACCGTACCGAGAAGGCGAAGAGACTCCAGCGAGTGCTTGCGGACCCATTCAGTCCCCCACTTGGTGAAAGCGCGGATCGCGGTGGGAGCGGTGTAGAAGATGGTGACCTTATGGGCGTCGATGATCTTCCAAAAGCGATCATTCTCAGGCCAGTTAGGTGCGCCCTCATACATCATCACCGTCGCGCCGTTTTGGAGCGGGCCGTAGACAACATAGCTGTGACCCGTTACCCACCCCACATCAGCAGTGCACCAGTAGACGTCGTCGTCGTGAAGGTCGAAGACATACTTCGTTGTTAGATAAGTCTGGACCGAGTAACCGCCTGTGGTGTGAAGCAGCCCTTTGGGCTTGCCTGTGGTACCGGATGTGTAAAGGAGATAGAGCGGGTCCTCTGCGTCCATCCACTCGGCAGGACACTCCTTCTCGGCGGCAAGCATGGACTCGTCCCACCAGATATCGCGGCCTTCTTTCATTGCCACGGGGGTTCCGCTGCGGCGGTAGACAACGACGTTCTTGACGGAAGGGCACTGCGTGAGCGCCTCGTCGACGATCTTCTTTAGATGGATTTCGTGACCGCGACGGAACGAACTATCTTGTGTGATCACCGCAACGCAGGAGGAATCGTTCACGCGATCGACGATAGCGTGCGCTGCGAAACCTCCGAAGATGACCGAGTGGACCGCGCCGATACGAGCACAGGCAAGCAGAGCAATTGCGAGTTCCGGGCACATGCCCATATAGATCGCCACGCGATCGCCTTTTTTGATTCCGAGGCCTTTGAGGACATTGGCAAAGCGCTGCACTTCGGCATACAGATCTCCGTAAGTTAGCTTGCGGACTTCGCCAGGCTCACCCTCCCAGAGCAGAGCCACCTTGTCGCGACGAGCGCCCTTGGCATGGCGATCAACGCAATTGTGCGAGATATTCAGCTTGCCGCCCGTGAACCACTTTGCGCCAAAGCCTGATCCATTGACACCGAGCTCAAGTACACGCGTCCACGGAGCAAACCATTCGAGTTCGGAGGCTGCCTCGCCCCAGAACTCTTCCGGCTGTTCGACGCTGCGGCGATACATCTGTTCGTACTGCTCGAGACTGGAGATAAGAGCTTTCGAACGAAACTCCTGTGAGGGTTCAAAAATCCTGTTCTCCCTTAGACTCGAGTCCAGATTCGCCGTTCCTTCGTGAATCACCGTCACGCCACATCCTCCAAAGATTTTGGGTACCCCCAAAAGGTACGCTATGGCTTGCGCGACGGGCAACCGAAGAGTAGGTCAAATGTCCGGATCACCTGCGCCTACTGCAGCAGGTCGAGCGCTGCGTAGGTCATTGCAGTCACGCCTGTCCTAAGAGCAGGTTCAGGCAGCGGCGCGAAGTGCGCCGAGTGCAATGCAGGCATAGGAGCTCCAGTCTTCTGATGTTCTGCAAAAACCTGGGGATCGAAGGCTCCCAGCCAGAAGAACACGTAAGGGATGGTGCCGTCCGCCCCGAAGTAGCCAAAATCTTCGCTACCCATGATTGGCTTCACGCTCGTCACATGCTGCGCACCCAGCTTGGCGGTAAATACCTTTTCGACTCGCGCCGATAGGGCGACGTCATTGACGGTAGCAGTCGTCGACTCGTGATCGAGCACGTTAACGATCGGCATCCTGTCTTCGGGAACCCCGGCGCCGATAGCCACGCCTCTGGCCGTGCGCTTTACGCCTTCAATGATGATCTGGCGAACGTCCTCGCTGTATGCACGCGTTGTCAACTCCATCTTGACTTCGTCGGGAATGATGTTGCGCTTGGTTCCACCGTGGATCTGGCCAACAGTTATGACCGCAGGCTGTTGAGGGGGAACGGAGCGGCTGACGACGGTTTGAAGCTGGGTGATGAACTCGGCAGCCATCACGACGGGGTCTTTGCCGGCCTCCGGCGCAGCGCCATGGCTCCCGACGCCGCGCATGATGACATCGATGGAGGTTGAACTTGCGAGCGCCGGTCCGGAGACGACAGCGACAAGTCCCGCGGGAAAGGGTGAATCGTGAAGCGCAATGGCCATATTCGGCTTTCCGAAGCGTTCATACAGATGGTCGGCCATCATCGCCTTAGCTCCGTCAATGGTCTCCTCGCTGGGCTGACCGATGAGCATCAGAGTGCCGTGCCACTGGCTTTTGAGAGCAACCATAGCGCGAGCTACGCCGATTAGCGTAGTGACGTGGATATCGTGACCGCAGGCATGCATCACGCCGACGTCCTGCCCCGCGGGATTCGTGGAACGCACCTTGCTGGTATAAGCGAGACCTGTGTCTTCCGTGACAGGAAGCGCATCCATATCGGCGCGGATCAACAGCGTTGGTCCAGTTCCGTTCTTGAGAATACCCACAACGCCCCAGGCCTGGGATCCATCGTAGTAGTGCCCCACATGCTCAATGACGGTGTAGCCAGCCTTTCGCAGTTCAGCGGCCAGAAAGGCTGAGGTCTTCTCCTCGTGATGCGAGAGCTCGGGCGCGGCATGCAGTTCTTTGTACGTGTCTACGAGACCCGGCAGTTGCTGGTCTACGAAGGCGGTTACAGTCCGCTGCGCCATTGCTGAAGCAGAAAGCGCACAAGTTCCCAACATCAGCAACCAAGACCTCATACCATCACTACCTTTCGTCGAACGCCTAATCATGGCACACGCGGCGCGGTCAGACGCGCCAATACAATCGAGACAAGATGCCTTCCTCGTCACTCATGTGGTCCGTCAGTATCGGATTCTTTCTGGGCTTTGCCTTCGGTGTGGGTTGCGCACTCGCAGTGATGTACTCGATTTACATGGGCGGCTATCGGGCAGCGGTGCGGGATTCGTTGCTGTCAGAGGCTCCCGAACGGTATCGAAGCGCGTTGTCGAAAGCGTCGAGCGATTCTCGCCGCTCGTAAGCGCCGCCTGTTTACCCTCGGCTCGCGAGCAGGGTCTTCAACTCCTTCACCTCTGCAGTAAGAGCCTGAATATCACGCAGAATCTCGCTTCGTTGGCGCCCCTCGCGCAGCGGATCAACCTGTTCAACATAGAAATTTCCGCTGGCTTCCAGCACGCAACGCTTCACCTCGGAGTAGTCCCTTAAGCCCTGTTTGTGAAGGATGGTCTTGAGATCGAGCTCCGTGAGGGCTTCTCGACTCAACGCTTCCTGATCGACCTTGCCATTTCTGATGAGAACGGTCTCCTTCCCTTCGATGATCTTGCTCAGCTTTGGGAGGCGGAAGAGAGCGCGAGTGAGCAGATAGTTGATGCTGAGCAGAGAAAACACGCCGACAATGCCTCCGGAGACAGTGTTGTCATCACCGATGATGGAATTCTGCACGGTGTTGGACAAGCAGAGCAGAACGACGAGGTCGAAAGGGTTAAGCTGCGCCAACTCGCGCTTGCCAAATATACGCAGAAACAATATCAGGCAGAGGTAAACGATGATGGGCCGCAGGATCTTCTCCAACAGCGGCAGATGCAGCTGAAACATACTGTCGATCACGGAGATCTCCTTTGAGACGTTCGATGCCTGTGGCCCTGTTCTTGGTAAGCCTCAGGAGTAGCGACGCTGATGCCATTGCCAGGCGCTGGCAATGATCTGATCGAGCTCGGCGAACTGAGGCTTCCATCCGAGCTCCGCTTTGATCTTCTCCGAGCTCGCGACGAGGACAGCCGGATCACCGGGACGACGCTCGTGCTCTTCGACTGCGATCGGCTTGCCGGTGACACGGCTGACCGAGTCAATGACCTCTCGCACAGTAAAACCCTGACCGTTGCCAATGTTATAGATCAGTCGGCTGTGTTGGCCCAGAGCTGCCAGGGCGAGAAAGTGCGCCTCTGCAAGATCTCGGATATGGATGTAGTCGCGAATGCAGGTGCCGTCTTTAGTGGGATAGTCCCTACCGAAAATCTTGATATTGGCACGGCGGCCCATGGCGACATCAAGAATGAGCGGGATCAGATGCGACTCAGGCTCATGAGCTTCGCCGTAGCCTTCAATCGCGCCGGCGACGTTGAAGTAACGCAGGCTGGCGTAACGAAATCCGCGAACGCGGTTCATCCATGTCAGCATCTGTTCGACCAGCAGCTTGCTCTCTCCGTAGGCATTCGTAGGCAGAAGACGGGCTTCTTCCGTAATAGGGGTCCGCTCGGGCTCTCCGTAACAGGCAGCCGTAGAACTGAACACCAGCCGATCGTGGCCGGTTGCAATCATGGCGTCAAGCAAGGTGAGGGTCGCCATTGTGTTGTTGCGGAAGTAGACCTCCGGGACCTTCATGCTTTCGCCAGCTTCGATGAGCGCGGCGAAATGAAATACGCCGTCGAAGCGGCCTTCGCGCAGGGTGCGCTCAATGAGCGGCCGGTCGGCAAGATCGCCTTCAACGAAGGTAGCTCCCTCCGGCAGGGCCTCGCGGCGACTGTGGCAGAGATTGTCGTAGACCGTTACATCGTGGCCCGAGCCCAGTAAAAGTCTGCTGACCGTACCTCCGATATAACCCGCTCCACCTGTTACTAAGACATTCATTCCATGGCTCCTTTTGCTTCTTCCCTGATACCACAAAAGTACCAGTGTCAAGCAGATACGCATGCGGCACTATACTTGCTGTAGTGAATTGGCAGAGCCCCGGCAATGTCACCGGTTTGGACTCCCGATTGCACGGTGCCTGCTGCAACCTTTTGCGTAATAGCTAACGTCTGTCTTGATACGCTGCCCGACGGGGTGAGTACCTCGTCGTAATCGTTGCATCGAGCGTCTAACTCAGGTTGTTCGCTCGTAGGCACTCCGGCAAATGGTTCGGAGTTCACCCTGCTGTACACCAGTCCAGGCTATAGCGGGATTGGTTCAAAATGTTCAGCCTCCCACTGGAGAGGCGCCGACGAAGGACTCTTATGCCTAAGCCGCTTCGCACCGATGATCCCGCTCCGCCGAATATGCAGTTTGCGCACTTTGGCGTTCTCCATGACGGAAACCAGAGCAAGTCATCGCTGTTCACCTCCATTACCCTGAACATCACGATTGCGGTCGTGGTCTGCATTCTTGGAGCTGCCGCAAAAAAGATGGAAAAGCGCGTCAAGCTTACCGAGCTGACCATCTCGCCGCTCCCTAAGCCGGTTGAGCCGATAAAGCCCAAGATTATTCCGAAGCCCCTGCCTCCAGTTCCGCAGGTCAAGGTCGAGCCGCCTAAGATTAAGATGCCGGACGTTAAGCTTCCCGATCCTCCGAAGATTCCGGAGGTCAAGATGAATCAACCGGTACCGATTGTGCCTCCGGCTCCTCCGAAGCAAGTCATTGCGCCCCCGGCTCCGAAGGTCGTCTCGCTGGCGCAGGCACAGCCTGCGGCGGTCGTGAACAACTCCCCGCATCCTGCTCCCGTCGCACTCGGCCAAGCGAACAATCCCATCGCGCCGTCCAATCGTCCCGCAACCAGCGCCATCAATCTTGGTCAGGCCGGCATGGCGGGAATGCCTGCGTCAAATACCGGCAGCGGACCGCGTGCGACGGCAGTAACTCTCGGATCTGGTTCGCCGAACAGCCAGAATATGGCCGGGAATGGAGCGAGGCCAGTTCAGGGCGTCAAGCTTGGAGTTACAGGTGGGACGGGACCGATGAACTCTCCCAGCCGCGTGGCAGGGCCTGTCAATCTTGGTCAAGCTGCTCCTCCACCTATGCCGAAGCCCATCGCGCCTGCAGCAGCTACTGCGAAAGCGCCCAAAGTTCTTTTCAAGCCCAAGCCGGTATACACCGACGAGGCAATCAAGCTACACATTGAAGGTACGGTATCTGTTCGACTCCGCGTTTCCTCAACCGGTGCCGTTCAGGTTCTCGGCGTCAGTAGCGATCTTGGGCACGGATTGGGCGATTCCGCCATTCGTGCCGTACAGGCAACTCGTTTTTCACCAGCCACTGATGCATCAGGAAATCCAGTTGATTGGGAGGGCGTCGTCAACGTCGCCTTCCAACTTGCCGGGTAAGTTACCTGCATCTGTCACTCGGTTGTAGTTCTCAATAGCAGTATCTAGCATCAAGTCCACTAAGGATGACCCCAAGGTCACCGCAGGAGCCGTAAACCATGATCTTCCGGAAACAGCCCGCCGCCGGCCTCACCCTGGCATTCCTCGTAACCACATTCTCCGCGCACGCGGCCTTCGGTGTTCCGCTGCTGGGCAAGAAGAAGAAGACAGACCAGGATATTCTTCCGGCGCGCAAGCTGACGGCGAGCCAGAACCAGTTGATCGACAAAGCGATTGTCCGCGAAAAAGAAGTGATTAAGACGGTCAAGGAGCGCGCTCCGCTGGTTGAGACCTACATCCAGAACATGCGCCCCGACGATGTGTTGGGTCAGGTTCCGGAGTCGGATCAACACTTTTTGAGCCGCGTAGAGTTCAGCAAGGTAATTGGCGGAGATACCTATGAGGTCAATAAGTCGACCTCGCAGGGAACCTCGAGTGGCGGTAAGTTTGGATTCTTCAAAAACTCCCTGTCAGCGATCTCCGGACTCGGTAGCAGCCTGCACCTGAACTTCAACGAAGCTGGCTTTATCCAGATGGTGCTGATGGATTCGAACGACTTCGACCGCCAGCACTATGTTTTCGGTTACGTTCGCAACGAGTTTCTCGGAACGACGCCGACCGCTGTCTTTGACGTCACCCCTAGCAATGGAAAGCGAGCCACTGGCCGCTTCTTCGGCCGCATCTGGATTGAGACTCGCGGTGGCAATGTCGTCCGCTTCAACGGCAACTTCGCCGGAACGGAAAAAGACTCCCGCGAGTATTACCACTTCGATAGCTGGCGCACGAACGTCCAACCCGACCTTTGGCTTCCAACATCCTTCTACGTGGAAGAGAGCGATTCTAAGAGTGTCTCGCGCACGTTGAAGTTCAAAGCTATCAATCACATGTGGGGTTATGTGCTAAAGGCTCCGCCGAAAGAGGCGGAGAATACCTCGCTGGACGTCGTCGGAGCAACCGACGTAAGCAACGAAGCCCAAGATGTCAGCCCGCTCGGCGCACAGCGTGCATGGGTTCAGCAAGCTGAAGATAACGTAGTAGAGCGCCTCTTTCAGGCCGGACTGCTCGATGCGCCTAGTGAGTTCGACAAGACCCTCGAGGCTTTGGCAGGCAACATACTTGCCTATAACAACATCACCTTGTCGCGTCCGATCCGCTGCCGCACGCTGTTGACTGAGCCGCTGGAATCCATCGCCATCGGCAACACGATCATTCTCTCGAAGAGCCTGCTCGACACAACGGCGATCGTCAGCCAGGATGGTGCCCAGCAGATGGGCAATCTGAACGCGATCCTCGCTTTCCAGATTGCCCACATCATCCTGGCGCATCGTCTCGATACGAAATACGCCTTCAATGACCGGTTGCTCTTCCCCACAACTTCGGTCTTCAACCGCATCCCAATGCACCACACCGATGCTGATAATACAGCCGCTGCCAAGAAGGCACTTGAGCTGCTCAGCGCGAAGGAACTAGAGGCTGGGCAGCAGTATTTCGGCCTTTATCTGCAGCAGTTGCAGCAGAGGGTGAAGTCGCTCAAGGCTCTCAACGAGCCCATGATAGGAGACGGTCTGACCAAGAGTGACACCGACCAAACTTTCTGGCTCGCCGCTATGATGGGCAAGGCTCCGAAGCTCGATATGAAGGACCTTAAGCAGCAGGCCGCTATGCCTCTCTCAAGCTTCCTGCGTCGCGATCCTTGGACCGATCAGGTGATCACCCTGCATGCCGCCTACGAGCCGCTGCTCTCACCAGCTGACAAGATGCCCTTCGAGGTTGAGCCGGTGTACATCAAGCTTGGCTACTATAAGCCGGCTGCCGACGCTGCTCCGTCAGCCGGTGCACCTCCTGCTAACGCCGCGCCAGCACCCGCCGATAACACTGGTACTCAGGCAGCGCCTGCAGCGGCACCGGCTGCACCACAAGCCAATCCGCCGCAGAACTAACGACAATCCACGGGACTGGAGAAGTTGGCCAGTCCCACATCCTCATCAAGCGGAGAATTCGGCTCGATCTCTGTACTTCATGGATCACTCGCTATTCTTTAGGAGTCTGCACCGGTTGAGGCGCCACTTTCACATTGGCTCGTTCAGTCGCCTGGTCCGGGCCTCGCGATCGCTGCGTGTCCAGGGTGTGGCTCCAAAAGCCCGAATAAGACACAGGGTCTATTCATTTACCGTACCTTCCGCTTCGCAGGACACACGCATCGAGGATGCCGTTAACGATCCGGCACCCTCACACATCCCGATATCGAAGAGGACTCGTGGTTTGCCTTGCTTTACA
>Ga0105248_10001022_pt1 | contig 30956 bp, 28 predicted proteins | sample KBSS34metaG_FD_81524 | JGI IMG/M metagenome (GOLD analysis project Ga0105248, IMG submission 81524) | Switchgrass rhizosphere microbial communities from Kellogg Biological Station, Michigan, USA - KBS S3-4 metaG | ecosystem: Host-associated > Plants > Roots > Rhizosphere > Soil | place...
CAACCGGCCGCGAGTCGCGCCGCCGAGGCCCGACGCGCCGTCGCCCGCCTTCACCGCGAAGAGGCTTTCGTGAACCGAGACCGCGACACCCGACTAGCACACCAACTGCGAGCCGACGCCACGCGACACCCGCGCCGTGCGACCGGGCACGACATCTCGACACAGTAGTCACTCGGTGACGGCGGCCGACGGCGCAGGCCTTCCGACAAGGCCCTCAACCACCTTCTACCAATAGAAGGACCAGCATCCAGACGATCCTCTATGTGGCGACCCTCGAGTGGGGCTCCTACACTAATCCGCTTTGAGTGGCGGGTTCCTGACCCCGGCGAGCTGCCGGACCTCGCCGTGCGAGCCGCTCCATAGGGTGTAGCGTTGTACGTGCTGAGAATCTCAGCTAGTCCGGGATGGGTTCGGCCGCCCGCCGCTGAACTCAAGGAGCACTCGCTCCGAGCCCCCACACGCCGGTGATCGTCTGGGCCGCCGGGATCACTATGACCAAACTTCTAACACTCACGACGCGTCACGCGGCGCAATTCGACACTCGATGGGCGAAGTCGTCGGTGGCCATTGTCAGCGCATACGGCGACATCGACGCTTCGAACGCAACCACCCTCACCGATTATGCACTCGTGAAGGCAGTTCGCTGCCGCGGGCTGATCCTGGATCTCAGTGGACTGAAATTCTTTGGCACCGACGGTTTCTCGGCGCTGCACAGAGTATCGGTTCGTTGCGCGCACGCTGAAATCGGATGGATTGCGGTACCTGCCGCCGCGGTCTCCCGACTGCTACGGATCTGCGACCCCCACGGATCTCTGCCCATCGTCGACAGCGTCGGTGCGGCACTGGCTAATCTGCAGGACCAGCGGGCGGGCGTGTGACAGCTCTTCGCCAGTGAGTGCGGCGTACACGGTCGCGCAACGCCGATCGCAGCCCTATTATCGGGCCACCCGGTCGGGCGGCCATTGTCGCGCCGGTACCGAACTTGCGTTCCGAGGCGGTTTCCGGCGCGTCGTCACACGTAGCCCTCAGGAATCCGTCGGGAAGCGCCAGTTTGTGGATGGTTCGCAGCGTCAAAAGATACTGGTGCACAAGCGAACCGCTGGTATAAGGCAGGTCGTACTTGTCGCACAGCGCCCGAACACGCACGGCGATCTGGGCGTAGCGGTTGCTCGGCAGGTCGGGGAACAGGTGGTGCTCGATCTGGTAACACAAGTTGCCGCTCGAAAACGCCAGCAGCGGGCCGGCTTTGAAGTTCGCGGCGCCTAGCATCTGTCGCAGGTACCACTCGGGCCGGGTCTCGTTGTCGAGTACGTCGGCGGTGAATTTCTCCGCACCATCGGGGAAATGCCCGCAGAAGATCACCATGTACGCCCACAGGTTTCGCACAAGATTGGCTGACGCGTTCGCGGCCAGGGTTCTGCGCCAGCGAGAACCGCTCAGCGCCGGGAAGAGCACGTAATCCTTGACGGTTTGGCTTGCAACCTTTCTCGTCAGCGCCCTTGCCTGACCGGCCTTCTCGGCAGCTGATGCCGCCCGTAGCCGCTCCAAATCGACATCGTGAACGGCGATGCCCCATTCGAATGTCGCCGCCAACAACAGGTTCTGAAGCGGCTGCAGCAGATACTGTGGTTTCCATGGTTGATCGCGGGTTACCCGCATGATGCCGAAGCCGAGATCGTCGTCCACGCCCACGACGTTGCTGAACACGTGGTGGCGGTAGTTGTGCGAATACCTCCACTGCGACGAGACCGCGACCATGTCCCACTCCCACGTTCTCGAGTGAATCTCGGGGTCGTTCATCCAATCCCATTGACCATGGCTCACGTTGTGGCCGATTTCCATGTTCTCGACACATTTCGCGAATGCCAACGACACGGTCCCCAACACCCAGCCGACCCGTGACCGGCTGGCGCCGATGAGCAGGCGCGCCACCACGTCGAGCGTCCTTTGAAACCTGATGGTGCGCCGGATGTAGGTGGCGTCGTTCTCACCGAGTGACTCCTCGATTTCGCAGCGGATGGCGTCCAGTTCATACCCGAGGGCCTCGATGTCCGCGTCGCTCAGATGTGCATATACAGCGATGTCGGCGATTGCCATTGGTTGTCCTATTGATCCGGCCATGCAGGCGAGGGGGTTGGGCTCTGGCACGAACCCGAAGCGAGTGCGGACGACCGGCCGGGATTGAAGCAAACGACGGCAGCGCGTCGGCGTACACCCAGTCTAGTACTGCCAACGACGTGCGTCTACATTGTGTGTCAACGCTTCAGCCAGGCTAAAGGGGGTACGGGGGGCATCGGGACCAACCAGGTCCCAGGATCAAGGGGTTCAGCGATGTCTGACAAGTCTGCTCGGCAAACGATGACCAACAAGCCCGGAAGATCCCTGAAAGAGAAGCGCGCCGCCAAGCAGGCCAAAGCTGGCGGCCTGAGCCTCGTCCACGGGTGCATTGCTTCATGACAAGAAGCACTGAGGCACAACAGCTTTCGCTGGGAGTTCCGGCTCGCTCACGCAAGCCGAACGAGCGCAGATTGCCGATTCACCCGGCACATTTCAGCAGGATCGATCGTCGGGTCCGGCAGCTCACGTCCTCTGCCGTGCGCCGCCTTCGGAAGCCCATGTCGACTGGGTCGCAGCCATTTCCTTCCGTCGAGCCCTGCGGCGCACGCCCGCCCCGAGTATGTCCTTGACGGTCGATGGGATGTAAGGGGCGGCCGGGGTCGACCCGCCCATCTCGGCATGGTTCCCGATAACACGTGGTTCGGTGATGTGCGTCAAGGCTGTCCCGCTATCTGTCCGCATTGGCGGGTCGTTGGTTGAGTTCGAAATGCCGGGTGTCGGCGCCGCGCCGAATCGTCGCGCGCCTGAGCCCGCGGTTATTCATCGGTTCGCCCGCCGACTTCTGGTGTTCAAGTTGCCGAATCAGCTCGCGCTTGGCTTCAATGAGGGCACGGGTGATCTCCGGGCTCTCAGCAACAGCTATCAGCTGCGGAAGGCCGGGCAGCATAGTACGCAGTGTGACGCGTTGCTCCTTGCCGCCGCGGTCCTGCAAGGTCACTTCAACGTCCACATCACGCGGATCCCACCTGCCCAGATGGGACGCGAGCGTGGACAACGCCTCCCGCACGTGCGGGCGTTCCTTTGCTGCGAATCCGACTCCGACATGGATCACGTTCTCGCGAAAGGTGATTCGTTGTCTGTCGTCAGACTTGCTCATCGTGGCCTCATTTCGGGCGCCATGATTGCCGCGCATTGACAGGCTGGCATGCGTCATCCCCGACGCGATCACACTCGTACGGTTGGCTTGAATTCCGCTGCCCCGGGAAGGGGCAAGAACCGCGCCGACTTCGGCCAGGCGTCCTGACACAGCCGCGACCGGCTTCTGAACCAGACCCCTAGTAGACGCCGGAAGGCCGAGCGGTGCCGTCGTTCAGCGAATCTTCTCGGGGATTGAGTTCAGCGCGTGCAGAACGTGCACGGCCAGTTCGCTTGCCGCCTTGTCCCCAAGCTTCGAGTGAGTCGTGATGATGTCCTTGACCAGTTCGAGACGTAGGTCGTAGGGCGTACGGAACGTTGTCGGCGTAGCCATCGAATTTCCTTTTCAGTCGGGCATGTTCGCTCACTACTGAGCTGCCCAATATCAACAACGTTACGCTCTTCCCCGCTCCGAGGGGTTGCGCACGGAATCGTCAGGGTCCACCAGCTCCAGGAGGTGCTCAACCGATCGACACCAGCCGGTCGATCGAGTCCTTCGGGAGATCCCCGTCGACGACCGCGGTCACCTCCAACTTGTTCAGCGTGATCGCCCCCTTGTGGTTGTCGAGGAAGGCGGTGTCGGCGGCGTCGCGCCCGGTGGCGATGCGCACCAACGTCTGCCGGGGCGCCAACAGGGTGCCGTCAACCACCCGCCACTGCCCGTCGACGAACGCCTCGGCCACCGCATGGAAGTCCATCGGGAACAATCCCGGCGCATACACCGAGACGACCCGGGCGGGCACGTTCACGGCCCGCAATAACGCCACGACCAGATGTGCGAAGTCGCGGCACACGCCCGCACCGGCAAGGAGTGTGTCGACCGCGCCGTCGATCGGGTCGCTGGATCCTGGCACGTAGTTCAGCCGGGTCCCGACCCACGAGGACACCTTCTCCAGCAATGTCGTCGAATCGAGATATTGACCGAATTCCGTTGAAGCGAAACCGTAGAACTTATCGGCCTCGGCGTAACGGCTCGGACGCAGGTACATCGACAGGTCGTACTCGGTCACCGGCGCCGGGTCCGTCCGCCCGACGATCGCGGCGCTGTACTCGACCTTCAGAAGGCCAACCGGAACGTCCAACTTGTGAATGCGGTTGCCGTGCACGCCGCTGATCTCCAAGGGCTGCACGTTTTCGCCGTCAAAGTCGAATGACAATGCCTCGGAAACCGAGGTATTGGGATGCGGTGCGATCGCGATCTGGAACTCCAACGTCGTCGGGGCCGTGATCTCGACCTCGAGATGAGCGGCGACCTCTCGTCTCATCAGTGTCCCTCCTGTTCACGGCGGTCACGCCTCGAGTGCGGCCAGCAGCTCACCAAGCGGCACGGTCGCGACTCCGATTGCGGCGTCGCCGATTCCGTACGGCAGCACCAACGTCCCCCTGTGCACCAGCGCGCCGCAGGAATATACGACATTGGGGACGTAGCCGTCCTGTTCGTCAACTGCGGGGCTCAGCAAGGGCTGGCGCAGCCGACCGAGAATCCTTGTCGGGTCGTCCAGATCGAGCAGCATCGCTCCGATGCGGTAGGTGCGCATCGGGCCGACGCCGTGGGTGAGCACCAGCCATCCGGCTTCGGTTTCGATGGGCGGCCCGCAATTCCCGAGTTGCAACGCCTCCCAAGCACGAGCTGGCTGCTGGCAGGCGACCGAGGCCGTCCATTCGAACGGATAGTCGGAGAATGCAATCGAATTCGATTCGCGGTCGGATCGGGACATCGCCGCGAAACGGCCACGGATCCGACGCGGAAACAGCGCCAGACCTTTATTGGCCGCGGCACGGCCCACCATCGGCATGGACGCGAACGTTCGGAAATCCGTCGTCTGCAGCAGCTGCTGGCTGATGTGAGATCCGCTGTAGGCGGTATAGCTGGCATAGAACGTGACTGAGCCGTCGTCATCGACGAACCGGACGAACCGCGCGTCCTCCATGCCGGCGACTTCCGCGCTTATCGCCGGAAACAAGACACGCTCGGAAAGCGTTACATCATCGCCGAATTCGACGGCATAAGTCCGGTCGGCGATCGTTCGCATCAGCGAAATCGTCTCGGCCGCACGGCCGCGCGTTCGTCGGTGTGTCTGAAGCTTGTCGAGTTGCTCGTCGAGGTCGGCTCGGGTGAACCGCTCACCGAGCGCGTCGAGGACGTAATCGGCGGCCTCGCCCGCCCCGTGCAGCCGGTGCAGTTCGCTGCGGATCACCTTGCCATCCAACAGGGTTGGCACTAGCGGGCCAGCACTAGCGAACGGCGCCGGATCGTCGATCGTGACGTCGCCTGCCCCGTCGACAGCGCCTGTGCGGAATCCTATGGACGACCGATGCCCCTCACCGATGCCCCGCACGCTCATCACGAATCGCAGGCTGCCAACGGCGGTTTGCGACTGGTCCGGGTGAGCGACCACGCTGGGGTTGCACAACGCTGCGCCCTCAATCGCGTACTCGCTAGTGAATACGGCACCGAGCAACAACATTCGCACATCGGAAAGATCACTGGCGGGATCGAGGCGATCGGCGACTTCACGGGCGTGCCGGCGGAACGTGGCGGCCAGATCACGGTGACGTCCGTCGAAGCGGGTGACGACGTCGTCCAACGACGTGCGCACTTCGTCCTCGTCGAGGGCCAGAATGCGCGCCAGCACTGCACCCGCGCGGGAGTCCTGGCGCTCGAAGCCCTCCTGCCCTGGCACGAACAGCCGTGCGATTACTCTCGACCGGTCAGCCGCGAGCCGCTGCGGGCTCCGCGTGACCAGCCCGCTCTGCACCGAAGTCATTTCCGCCCAGTCGATAAACGTCGCGCCTGCTGCAAGGTCGAGATCACCGCCAGGGTCGACTCCGCGCCCCGGTTACAGTTCACTCCGTCGATGTGCAGCCCGTCGTATCCGCCACCGGTGTCCGGGTCCCACATCGGCTCTGCCGCGTCGTTGTCGCCCATAAACCATGCCGCTGCGGTCGTGACGCCGTCGCGCCAGACCGGGTCGGTGTCGACGGCGGCGGCACGCGCGCACGCGTCCGCGAGCGTTGATACCTCGATGGGCTGCTGATCGAAACCGGGCCTGGCGTCCTCGGGGCCCCTGCCCGCAACTGGAGTTGGCGAAAGGTGGCCGTCGGCCGTTTCGAACGCAAGCAGCCAAGCCAACAGATCCAGGCCGCGTCGACACAAAGTCGTGTCGTCGAGCGCGACCCCGGCGGCGATCATCGCCTCGGGGAGAACGGCATTCGCGTAGGTCAGTCGGGGCTCGGGCCACGGCCACGCCGCGTCACCGTTCGCAGCGGGCACCGCAGCGGCATAGTCGGTGATCAGCGCGCGGGCCCCGCGGTGCTCCGCGTCGAAGGCGAGTAGTTCGGCGGCGCCCAGCGCCGCGAACGCCATCGCTCGCGGCCAGACGGACCTCTCCTGAGCGGCACGCTCGAACTGCATGACGGCCGACTGACGCGTCCAGGCGACATTGCTGTGCGCGGCCGCGGTCCCGAGACCCCAGATGCAGCGCCCCCAGGCGTCCTCAAGGGCCGGCTCGTCGACCCAGTCGCCCGTGCTGTCCATCCGATTACGGCAGGCACCGCCGAGCGCCTGCGCATCGTTCAGGAAGCGCAACGCGACCCCTGCCAGACCGTTCAGTGTGCGGTCGGGCCCGTGGTCTCGGGTGGCGACAACAAGCACACGCGCCACGTCGTCGGTGCAATAGCCGTGCTCGGGCAGCGGCTCGTCGAGCCGGGCGTGTTCCAAAGTGCCGCGGCGGTCCGTCAGCCGTAGCAGATGGTCGAATACCGGGGCCGGGTATGTCGCGGTCACGCCAGGGCCCGTCGCCGTGCGAGGAGTCGGTGCGCCAGCCCGACATACGCACCGGCGACGACCGGCCACGCCATCTCGGGCGCCAGCCGACGGGCCTCGGCCGCCATCGCACCAGCCAGGCGCGGTTGCATCAGCACCCGGCGCAGGGCAGACACCAGAGCATCCGGATCGTCGTGCCCGACGACGATGCCCGCCCCACTGCCGAGCAGCTCGACAGCATGCGGGAACGCGGTGGCGATGACGGGCCGGCCGCTCGCGACGGCGTCGACCAAAACACCGGAGGTGACCTGGTCTGTCGAGTCGTAGGGCAGGACGACGACGGCAGCTGACTGAATGAGCGCGGTCAACATCGGTATGTTGCGGTAACCCGGATCGAAGTACACCGAATCCGCGACGCCGCGGCGCTGCGCCTGTTCCATCCGCGCTTCGCGGTACGCCTCGCCATCGGCGGCCAGCACCTTAGGATGCGTTCGGCCAGCAACCAGGTATTGCGGCCGACCTGGCACATCGTTGAGCGACCCCATCGCCTCGATCACCCGCTCGATGCCCTTGCCCGGACCCATCAGGCCCCAGGTCAACAACGTCGGCCGACCGCGCCTAACGCAGGAGGCGTTCGCCGGGAGAGTCGCGCCATGCGGGATAGTGGTGACTTTGCGGCGGTCGACGTCAAAACCACTGCGCAACCGCTCGTTGGCCGCATCGGACATCACAATGACCTGATCCGCGCGGGCCACAACCGCCTCGAGGACCGAACGCTGGTGTCGCGTCGGGCTTTTCAGGACAGTATGGGCGATCACGATCGACGGTATCTGCAACCCGTCCATGACGTCCACGACTGCGACACCGTCGACGCCTCCGTAGATACCGTACTCATGTTGGAGGACCGCGACATCGCTCTGGTTGAGGAGCTCAGCGCATGCTGCGACGGACGTCGGTGACCCGTTGACCATCTCTCCGATGACGCGGCTAGTTGTCGACGGCGGCCCATCGGACACTCGCACGACGCTGACGTCAGCGCCGTTGGCAGTCAATCCCTCAGCCAGCGCGGCGCTGAACGTCGCCAGCCCGCACGGCGTCGGTGGGTACGTACTGAGAATGCTGAAACTCGGAGCGCCGCGAAATCCCTGACCCACAACGGGAAACGCCGACGACGAGCGTGTAGAAAGCGTGATCAAGGGGTGATCCCAACTGGCGGTTGTCACCGGCGTATCCGGCGTGAGCGGTTGCTCGGCGTGGTCAGCGGCGGTGCGGCTGACTCATCCCGGACTAGCTGGGTTCCCAACTGATTTGACGATACACCCCCAGGGCCGTCACTACGAGACGGGCTCCCCGAACGCTGTTGACGGCATCATGCTTATCGTGCGCCACTGACATGGCTAACACCTTGCGCCACAGCGCTTCCGCCGTTGTCCAAGTCATGTATGAGTCGGGCCGTCCACGATGAGCTCTCGGCCCGAGCCGCGCGTACAACACTCTCGGCGGTCTCGTACAACTCGGTGTCTCGTTGTGACGCTGCGTGGTGCCTGGCCGCCGCGCAACGCATCACCATGATGCCTAGCGCTTGCGGTGTCTCGTGCGGTACGACAAGGAGTTTCGCGGAAACTTGATGACCGGCGACCATCATCAGCCGAAAACTTCTGCGCCGCTGCCAGCGAGCGACGGTCACCATCGAGCTGAGATCCACGGCCGCCTCGGAGGCAGACCAGTTGATGCAGATATCGACGATCTCGCCCAATGGCTTGTGCAATACCTCGATGAGCTCCGGCAGTTCACGCGCCACTACTCCGGTGTGTGGCCACCACGCGCCGTCGATATCGGACCCTAACTGCGGTGCGAGCGCCAACCTGACGGGTCGAGCGAGGCGCCGCGTTCCGGTCAACCCATTCACGACGGCGGCGTAGTCTCGGTCGAATCTCTCTGCGGGCTGTCGGAAAAGGCGGGAAATTGCACCGGTTCCGAGTCACGCTCGGTGTTCGACACGACCTCCCGCTCATAGGGATGCGAAAACAAATCAGACGGTTTCATGTAATAGGTCCTCAAATAGGTTCAGGTTCTGCCCGAACGTTGGTTTATCGGGCGAAGATCGATTCGTGAGCTGCTCGTCTGCACGTCGAGGTCTACGGCGGCATCGCCAACACGAACGGCTTACCAACCAATCTACACCCGTTTGCCAGAAGAGCCGGCAGCTCATCAGCCAGGTCACCTGAACGCGATTCGGTCAACCGCGCGCCCCCCGACGACCGTCAACCCCAGAAACGCTTGGTGAACCGCTTCTGGTCACCTTCGACGTCGGTCCACTCCCCGGACGCATAGCTGAACGGTCGCTTCGCCCCCCGTGCGGACGACGTCGAGTGTGCCGTCATGGTGCTTGACGTAAGCGTCGCCGAACCGCATGTAGTTGTCGGCGTCGCCGTTTCGGAGTGTCACTTTGACTGTCATGGTCGAAACCTCCGGACGCGTCGGCGAAATGTCGGGCGGTGATAGGCGTCGGACGCTTCGCCGTCGTGCGCGCCAATCGCAAGCAGGTCGCCCACCGCCGAAGCGTTGTCCGGCGCAGCAGCGGTCATCATCGCCTCGTGTGCGATCTCCGGCTCGGTGTGCGGAGGCACCACCAACAGCAGAATCTTTTCGCGACCGACCCCGAGCACTTGGAGAGTATTGGCTGGTTGCAGCCGGTATCCGTCCAGGCGAACCGCCCGCCCGCCGGTCGTCAGTCGCCTCGGCACCATTGCCCATTCAGCCAGGTTGTACATCACCCGATCAATGGCGCCCAGGCGCACCGACAGCACCGCCAGCAGATCCGGCAATTCAGTCGACAGGTCATCGCTGCGCGGCCACCACGCCCCGTCGACGTGCCCGGTTGCCGGCGCCTTGGGCTTCAAACGCAGCCGCGGCGTGTTCTCGGGTCCTTCATGATGCCCGCCGGGGGCGGCGCCCCCGTTCTGTCGTGCCATTCGACGATCCCGTCTCGGCCGCGAAACGGCCAATTCACCCGAGCCGGCGACGACGCGATCTCAGATGGTCGCGCACGACATACCACCGACTCTGTGCGCATTGCGTCCCGAACGGACGCCGATGCCAGCTCGCCTACGAGAGCTGTTGCGCCTCAATGCTTTTGGATGTGCAGTCTTTCGGTCGACGAAGCGCGCTCATCCTTGGCCCGCTTGTCCGCCCGCTTCTGTTTCAGCGACTTGCCGGATTTCTTGCTCATCGTTTGTCGAGGAGATTTATCAGCCACACAGACCCCTTGATAGTTGGGGGCCTTGGTGGTCCCGATACGTAGATTCTACGCCCAACCGTCGAGCCCGGCCCTGGATCTCTCCAAACGCATTGTGGGCTGGCGGGAAACGACCCACCAGCCCACATGAACTAGAACTCGTCAGACGGCAGTTACTCCGACTGCCTGCGGGCCCTTGGCCCCCTGTTCGATACTGAACTCAACTCGCTGGTTTTCCTCGAGTGATTTGTATCCATTCCCCTGGATTTCGGTGTAGTGGACGAACACATCGTCCGCACCGCCGTCTGGAGCGATAAAACCGAAGCCCTTATCGCTGTTGAACCACTTCACAGTCCCCTGTGCCATTCTTTTCAACTTCTCTCATTTTCAAACGGATGCCGACAGGCATCCCCCTTCACACTATCACGGCAAGCGTGTAAAACGTCTTCGACTGTGACACTACGCTTTTCATGCAGCAGCCACGATGTCCACGACTTGTGCTACGCCGGCAAACTCCTGGGTGTAGTCTCAAGATGAACCGTTTCGTAGTAGCGGTGATCCTCGTTCGGGACACACTCGAGCACGATCAACGTGCGATCCGATTCGTAAGTCGGCCTATGCACCCGCGGTCGGCCTCGAAATGAAGGAACCGTCCATGGATCACACGGGATTACACGTCGATCTCCTTGCAATTCAAGCGGTTTCCGCGTCGGCCCCGGCTGCGCCAGCGGCTCATGACTGACCCGATATACGGACGGCGCTTGAGCAGTCCGGTTCGGTTCACCCTGGCGTCCAACCTGGGCAGCGGCCTCGACGGGGCCTGGTGGCCACGCACGGCGTCGATAGCCCGAGAACTTTCCGACCTCGCCGACGCCCTTCGGGAATCGCTGGGCCAAGTAATCGATATCGGCGTCAACTGGTCCCCGTTGCAGGGTGTACCTGATCTCGACTTGCTCAATCGCCGTGGTGTGGCGGCAACGCCTGGCAGGGACAGCAGGCACCTCCGCGTCATGACCATCACCGGCACGCGCGCCAAGGCGCATCTCCTGGTCGTGCCCTGCCGAACGAGTATCGCGCTGGCTGTCATGCTGCTGCGTCAAGCCGCCGACCTCCCGGTCCTGTACGCACACCAGCACACCGCGGCATTCCAAACCGCCGGTGTCATCGTGGAGACCGCGCGTGCCCAAAACTCACAAACCGCCGCACCCGCGGACAGCTCAAGCTGAAGTTCTCGACCGACGGCCGCCTTGGCGACCATGCCCGGTGTGCCCGAAACCGGCCGCACCTGCTGCGCCTCTGGGGCGCCGGGCGCCCGCGGAGCCACGGCCGCGCGACCCGCCCTTCTTTGCGTTGGCAGGTTTAGTCGACCCGTCAGTCAGGACAGCGGGAGCCTGAAACGGCGCGACATCGCCGACCAGCGCGGTCACCTGGGCTGAATCAGCACCGACCTGCTGAGGGTGCACGGTGATGCCGGCTCGTCGCATCAGGACTTGAACGTCCCTGCGCTGTTCGGGCAGCACCACGGTGACCACGTCGCCTGTGTTACCCGCCCGTGCAGTCCGGCCAGAGCGGTGCAAGTAGGCCTTGTGCTCAGTCGGGGGATCCACATGCACTACCAGCTCGACACCGTCGACGTGCACACCACGCGCCGCGATGTCGGTAGCTACCAGCACCCTGGCCAGACCCGTGCTGAAAGCCGCGAGGTTGCGGTCACGAGCAGGCTGAGAAAGATTGCCGTGCAAGTCAACTGACGGCACTCCGGATTCGGTGAGCGTCTTGGCGAGCTTGCGAGCCTGGTGCTTGGTACGCATGAACAGGATCCGGCGCCCACTGCCGGAGGCAAGCGTGTGCACCAGTTCCTTCTTCGCCTGGACGCCCGTAACGTGGAACACGTGGTGCGTCATCTCGGGTACGGGTGAGTGCGCCTCGTCGACCGAGTGCGTCACCGGATTCCGCAGGAATCGCTTGACCAGCTTGTCGACCCCGTTATCCAGGGTCGCGGAGAACAGCAGCCGCTGCCCGCGCTGCGGCGTGGCGGCCAAGATGCGGGTAACACCTGGCAAGAAGCCCAGGTCGGCCATGTGATCGGCTTCGTCGACGACGGTGACCTCGACCGCGTCGAGGCTGATGATGCGCTGCTTCATCAGGTCCTCCAGGCGGCCCGGGCAGGCGACGACGATGTCAACGCCCGACCGCAGCGCGGCCACCTGCCGGTTCTGCGGAACTCCGCCGAAAATAGTGGTGACTTTGAGCTGTTGGGCGGCCGCTATCGGCTCGAGCGTGGCCGCGATCTGGGATGCCAGCTCCCGAGTGGGTGCAAGGACCAAGCCAGCCGGTCGCGACCGACGCGGCATCGCTGCCAGCCGTGTGACCAGCGGGATGGCAAACGCTAGCGTCTTGCCACTGCCAGTCTTGCCGCGGCCCAACACATCTCGTCCTGCGAGCGTGTCAGGAAGCGTTTTCTCCTGTATCGGGAAAGGGGTGCGGATTCCGCGCGCGGCGAGCGCTTTGACGAGCGGTTCACCGACGCCGAGGTCGACGAAGGATTGAGTTGTTGTCACGTAAAAGGTGCCTTTCAGGCATCGGTTTGTACAAGGCGAGCAAGCACAAGGTGGCGAGATTGCCGGTGGGCAAAATCGATCGCCGCGAGAAGAGCTTGTGCTCGATGCACGGATCATCTGTGCTCGGCGCTTGGACCGGACCCTGGGGTCGACGATCGCGCCGGATGGGATGAAAGCGTTCCACGACGAGCTGGCATCGATTTCTTATCGACACCAACGTTCGTGCACAGCGTACAGGACCGTCTCCGATCACCTGCGGGCCGGTCGCCGATCCGCTACGCAGCTGTGAACTCAACCGGCAGGGTTGCCGGCGACCGGAACGCGACGCCGGTGATGTTCGGCGCCGGTGCGCTCGGATCAAGGTGCAGGTCCGGTAGCCGGTCGAGCAGGCCGTTTATCGCGACCGTCGTCTCCATCCGAGCAAGTGGCATGCCGAGGCAGACGTGCGGGCCGCCGCCGAAAGTAAGATGCGCGATGTTCTTGCGGGTCGGGTCGAAGCGGTCGGGGTCGGCATAGTGCGTCGGGTCCCGGTTGGCCGCCGCGACGCTGACGCTGACGTTCGTGCCTTTGGGAATCGTGATCCCGCCAAGCTCGCAGTCGCACCTCGCCACGCGGACCACCGTGCTGATCGGCGGCTCCCACCGCAACGCCTCCTCGATCGCTCCGCGCAGCATGCCGCGGTCCTCGCGCAGCGTCTCGAGCAATGACGGCTCGCTGAGCATCGCGACCAGTAGGTTGCCCGACGCGCGGTACGTCGTCTCAACTCCGGCCGGCAAGATCAACAACAGGAACGCGAAGATCTCGTCGTCCGACAACCGCTTGCCGTCGATCTCCGACTCCGCGAGCGTGCTGATCAAGTCGTCCTGCGGATCGCGCCGCCGTTCGGCGAGGATTTCTCCGAAATACTCTTTCAGTGTGGCGGACGCGGCGATCCCGATGTCCCAGTTGTAGACCACGCTGAGCAGCTCTATCGACAACTGCTGGAACCGCACATAGTCCTCGCGCGGCAACCCCATCAGTCGCGCGATCACTTGCACCGGGAACGCAAAGGTGAACTCCCGCACCAGATCTGCCCGCCCCCGCGACGCGAACCGGTCGATTAGCTCATGCACCACCACCTCGACCAGCTCAATGCGCCACCGCTCCAACAGCTTCGCCCGGAACAGCGGCGACACCAGCGCCCGGCTCGCCCGGTGCTCGTCTCCCTCCTGTTGGAGCAGAGTGCGCCCCATGACCGGGCCCATGATGTTCTCGTAGATCGACGATGAGAAGTTCTCTGGATGCGTGAGCACCGTTTGGCACTCGTCGTAGCCGAGCACGGTCACCCCCGCCATGTCGAGGTTCTGCGCTGGTGTCTCGACGATTGGGTTGCCGACCATCACCCGATGCTTTTCCCGTGCGAGGCGCAGCTTTTCGTGCACGTTCTCGACTGCCATCAGCAAGCCGTCCTGCAGCTTGGCGGGGTCGAACTCCTCCAGCGGCGCGCGGTGGGTCATGACGCCGTCACCGTCTCGGTGTCCCGCCCCGACCGCAGCACTGTGCCGGGCAGCGCACCCGTCGCGGCGCCGTCATGGCACACCTCCGTGCCAGCCACCCACACCGACGTGATCCCCTTTGCATCGGCCACCAAACGCGGTGCGCCAGCAGGTAAGTCGTAGCGGGTGCGCTCAGGGCCGTGGTCGACGGTCGCCGGGTCGAACATCACCAGGTCGGCGTGCCAGCCTCGAGCGATGCAGCCGCGTTCCTTCAGCCCGTACAACCGCGCAGGCACGTCGGTGATCAGCCGGACCGCCTCTTCGAGCGTCACCACCTGGTGCTCACGGACGCCGTGGCCGAGCAGCGATGTCGTGTAGATCGCACCGCACATCATGTCGAGGTGTGCCCCTGCGTCCGAGCCGCCGATCACTGCATCCCGGTTGCGCCACACCTCGGCGCGTGCTTTCCAGTCGGCTTCGCCGTCGCCGAACGGTTGCGGTGATAGTCCGGTGCGCAGCTCGTCGGCGATCACGATGTCGAGCAGGGCGTCGAACGGCTCTTTCCCACGGGCAGCTGCGACTTCGCCGACGGGGCGGCCCGTTGCGTCGGCGTTCTCGGGGGCGAAAGTTTCGACGATGATCAGTCGCTCCCAATTGGCAAGGCCGCGAAGGATTCCCGCCTCTTTCGAGTGAGCACCTTCGTTGAGGCGGCGACGCACCTCGGGATCGGCGAGGGCCTTGAGCCGCTCGGGCACCGGTAGGTGCATCGTCTCGCGCCAGCCCGGTAGTCCGTCGAGCACAAAGCCGGACAGGAACGACAGCCGGATCTTCGTCGAGTGGGGCAGGGTGAGCGCGACGATGCGGCCGCCCCGCTTCGCTGCGACTTGCGATGCGCGCAACTGCTTTTCGTGTCCTTCGGGGTTGCCCGCCGAGATGCCCAGCACGTTCCAGTTCAGCGGCCGGTCGGCGGCTTTCGACATGTTAGTGAGCAGGTCGATGTCGTCGTCGGTGAAGCCGGACAGGCACCCGGGAATGATCGCCTCGAGCTGGGTGCCGGCCTGTGCCCGGACAGCCGCGGCCAGTGCCAGCAGTTCCTCCCGCGAGGCGCTGCGCGACGGGACCGGCTGCCCGTCGCCGTCGTTGTGGGTGTGCGACTGCGAGGTCGACAACCCCATCGCGCCGTCGGCCAGCGCGGCCTTGAGCAGCGTGGTCATCTTTGCGATCTGATCGGAGGACGCAGTGCCCCCGACCGCGTCTTCGCCCATTGCCGCCAAGCGAATTGCACTGTGGCCCACTAGGAAGCCGGCGTTGACGGCGGTCCGACCCTCGAGCCGTTGCAACCAGTCGCCGAAGGACGACCACTGCCAGTCGAGGCCGGCGCGCAGCGCGTCGAGCGGCATGCCCTCGACACGGGCCAGCATCCGGGTCAGGTAATCCTGTTGGTCGGGCCCCGCGGGCGCCAATGTGAAGCCGCAGTTCCCGCCGAAGACTGTGGTGACGCCGTGCTGTATCGAGGGGCTGGCGGTCGGATCCCAGAAAAGCTGCGCGTCGTAGTGCGTGTGAAGGTCGACGAAGCCCGGTGCGACTGTCTGCCCGTCAGCGTCAACAATTGTTGACGCCTGCTCGTCGACGTCGCCGACCGCAACGATCCGTCCGTCACGCACCCCCACGTCGCCATGTCGTGCGGGTGCGCCTGTGCCGTCGACGATCTGGGCGTCTCGGATGAGCAGATCCAGCACGGCGGCCCCCTATGCTGTGCCGTTCTGGGCCAGCCACGCGCTGTTGGGTAGCGGGTGGCGGAACAGCTGTGCGGCGTTGCGATGGGTGATGCGGGCGGCATCTTCGGGCGACAGGTTTGCGACGTTGCGTGCGACGACGCGCTGGGTGTCGGGCCACGTCGAGTCGGCGTGCGGGTAGTCGCTCTCGATGAGGATGCGCTCGGCGCCGATGGCGTCGAGGGTGCCGAACGCGGTCGGGTCGTCGATCGAGCAGAACCAGAAGTTGCGACGCAGCACCTCGCTCGGGAGCAGGTCGCTCTTCCAGGACCCGCCCTCGGCGCCGGACGCGGAGTGCGCGAGGACGAAGTCGGCGCGGTCGGCGAGCATGGCGACCCAGCCAAGGCCGCCCTCGTCGAGGGTGATGTTCAGCTTCGGGAAGCGGACGGGGATGCCCGACCAGAGCCAATCCGCAGTTGCGACAAGCGCATTGACAGGGAACAGCGTGGTGATGGTCTCGAACGGGGTGTCGGGAGCGGGGATCGGCGCCCACTGTGCAGATCCGGTGTGGAGGCAGATGACGGTGTCGGTTTCCTCGCAGGCGGCCAGGAACGGATCCCAGACGCCGGTGTGCAGGCTGGGCAGCCCGCACTGGGCGGGCAGCTCGGGGAAGCTCACGGCCTTGAATCCGCGTTCGGCATTGCGTCGTAGTTCGTCGGCGGCGAGCTGCGGGTCGGCGAGCCACGGCAGTTGCAGGGGGATGATGCGGTCGGGGTAGCAGCCGGCCCATTCTTCGAGGTGCCAGTCGTTCCAGGCCCGCAGCGTCGCGAGACCGAGTTCGGGGTCGTCGCTCTTCCAGAACACCGTGCCCGAGAACCCAGCGATCAGGGAGGGGAAGTTCAACGATGCCCAGATTCCGGCGAGGTCCATGTCGGCGATGCGGGCGTCGATATCCCAACAGCCGCGGCGCATTTCGTCGAAGCGGGCGGCCTCCATACTCCATTCCTCTTTTGGCCGGCCGATGACGGCGTTGAGTCCGATGTTCGGATAGCTGCGGCCCTCGTAATGCCACATCTGGGTGCCGTCCTCGGACTCCACGATCTTCGGCGCGCGGTCGGCCAGCGCGTTGGGGAGGCGGCCCTCGAACATGTCGGGTGGCTCGATGACGTGGTCGTCAACCGAGATGAGGATGTGCTGTCGCTCCCGCGGTGTCGGGTCAGGCAGCAGCGCCATACCTGACGACTATGGTCGCTTTTGGCCGACTGTCAATGCTATTTGTGTAAAAACAGCAAAGTAATCCGCGGACGCGCATGTTCCGACGACCAACTCGTAACCACAGCAGCGGGTCATGAGAGTCGATCGGTTTCGGTGAGCGACGATTGAGCAATGCTTATCCAGAGGTTCAATCCGGATGGGGTGCATGCGACGCCGGGATATCACCACGTCACCGTGGTGGAGGCCGGTCGGCTTGCGTTTCTGGCCGGGCAGTGTCCGGTTCGGCCAGATGGGACGTACCCACCGGCAGACGATTTGCGGGCACAACTCGATCAGACGGTGGCCAATTGCTTGGCCGTACTGGCCGCGGTGGAGGCGGACCCTTCGGACGTCGTCCGGTCGACGGTTTACGTGGTCGCCGAGAGTCAACACGAACTTGCCCAGGTGTGGTCGCTGTTGATTGAATCCGCTCTTGGCCCGGCGTTTTCGACTGCGAGCACGTTGCTTGGCGTTACTCAGCTGGGGTATCCGGGCCAGCGGATCGAGATAGAGTTAACCGCCGCGCTCGCCTGACCGGAACCGCAGCGCCACGATTCCACGCGCCTCGGTTATGCACAACCGCCTAATCTGGCGCAATCGGCAAGTCGGGACAGGCCTTGAAGTAGTCGATGTCGGGCGACACCCAGTCCCGCCATTGCTTATGGCTCATGTTGGTATTGAGCTTGGCGCACAGCATTTCTGGGGATGCCAAAGCCGGCCACAGCCGCACCGTCTTGTCCCAACTGCCGGACGCGATCCGCGTGCCGTCGGGACTAAACGCCACACTGGACACCACGCCCGTGTGCCCGGTCAGCGGGTCGCCGAGGGGTTGGCCGGTGTCCGCGTTCCACAGCTGGACCGTGCCGTCGGCGCTGCCACTGGCCAGCCGGTGCCCGTCGGGGCTGTACGCCACACTGGACACTCGGTCGGTATGGCCGGTCAGCGGGGTGCCGATGAGCTGGTCGGTGTCGACGTCCCACAGCCGCACCGAGCCGTCGGCGCTGCCACTGGCCAGGCGGTGCCGGTCTGGGCTAAACGCCAGACTGCCCACCCCGCCGATATGGGTGAGCGGATCGGGGACGCTGAGGGGGTGCCCAACGGGTTGGCCGGTGTCGATGTCCCACAGCCGTACGGTCTCGTCGTCGGCGGCGGAGGCAAGCCGGTGCCCATCGGAGCTAAACGCCAGAGTCCCCACCCCACCCGTGTGGCCGGTCAGGGGCGGCCCGAGGGTTTGACCGGTGTCGACATTCCACACCCGCACCGGGCCGTCGGCGCTGCCGCTGGCCACTAGGTGCCCGTCGGGGCTCAACGCCAGACTGCCCACCCCACCGGGGTGAACGGTGAGGGGCGGGCCGAGAGGTTGGCTGGTGTCGACATTCCACACCAGCACCGTGCCATCGAATCCGGCGGACGCGAGCCGGTGCCCGTCGGGGCTAAACGTAAGACTGCCTACCCCATCGGTGTGGCCGGTGAGCGGCGCGCCGACCGGTTGGCCGGTGTCGACATTCCACACCCGCACCGTGCCATCGAATCCGGCGGACGCGAGCCGGTGCCCATCGGGGCTGAACGCCACGCCGGTTACCCCGTCGGTGCCGATGAGGGGCTCGTCGGTATCGGGCTTCCACAATCGCACTGTCTGGTCTTCACTGGCGCTGGCCAGCCGGTGCCCGTCGGGGCTAAACGCCACACTGAACACCCGGCCACTGTGGCCGGTGAGGGGGTCGCCGAGGGGTTGACCGGTGTCGACATTCCACACCCGCACCGTCTTGTCCCAGCCGGTGGAGGCCAGCCGGTGCCCGTCGGGACTGAAAGTCACACTCTCGACCCAGTCGGTGTGGCCGGTCAGCGGTGGGCCGAGGGGTTGGCCGGTGTCGGGGTTCCACAGCCGCACGGTCTTGTCGGCGCCCGCGGTCGCTAGGCGGTGCCCGTCGGGACTGAAAGCGACCTCGTTCACCCCATTGGTGTGGCCAGCCAGGGGGTCGCCGAGGGGTTGGCCGGTGTCAGCGTTCCACAGCCGCACGGTCTTGTCGGCGCTCGCCGTCGCTAGGCGGTGCCCGTCGGGGCTGAAAGCCACGCTTTGCACGGCGGCCGTGTGGCCGGTCAGAGGAGTGCCGACGGGTTGGCCGGTGTCGGCGTTCCACAGCCGCACGGTCTTGTCGGCGCCGGCGCTGGCCAGCCGGTGCCCGTCGGGGCTAAACGCCACACTGTCCACCCAATCGGTGTGCCCGGTCAGGGGCGCGCCGACGGGTTGACCGGTGTCGGCATTCCACAGCCGCACCGTGTGGTCTTCGCCAGCGGAGGCGAGCCGGTGCCCGTCGGGGCTAAACGCCACGCTGACCAACCTGCCGGTGTGGCCGGTCAGGGGCGCGCCGACGGGTTGACCGGTGTCGACATTCCACAGCCGCACCGTGCCGTCCCAGCTGGCGGAGGCCAGCCGGTGCCCGTCGGGGCGAAACGTCACGCTAGTTACCCAGTCGGTGTGGCCGGTGATGATTTTGAGGGTGCTGGCACTTTGGACCACCGCCCTGTACAGCGGGCCTCCGTCAGGGGTGGTGTTGAGGCCACGGGCGGCCAGGATCTGCTGGAACGCCCGCACGTCCCCGCCGGGCTGGGTGCCGGCCAGCATGCTCTGCGCCTGTGCCATCAGCTTCTGCGCGGTCGCCGCCTGCACCACTTGATGTCGGGAGGTCACCGCTTGCTGTTCTGCAGTGGTGGCCCGGCCGAACGCGATCACCGCAACGACCGCACCGACAAGGGCGATCACGGCGACGACCGCTGTTGCGGCCACCACGGCGCGAAGAATTCGCGAACGTTTCCGGAGCGCGGCAGCATGTCTCTCGGCGGTTTCTTGTTTTTCGCGCGCGGATTGCAGTTCGGCTTGCTGGCGTTGCTTCTCGGCCTCTAGACGGTCGTCTTCACGCCGACGGGACGCCTGGACGAAGTCGCGGATAGGATCCAGTCGATCGCGGAAACCTGGCTTGGCGCATAGGGTTTCGGCTTCGGTCAGCCGGGTGCCTTCCAGCAGCCAGGATTCGTTCTGACCGCTGGCGCGCCAATCGATGTCGGCGCGCTCATATGCGTCGGCGTCCTTGAGGTCCTGGGCCTCGTCACGCAACCAGGCTGCCAGTTCCCGCCATTGCCGCAGCAGGCTTTCCAGCGCAACCTCCACCACGGCCTGCCCGTCACGGGTGTCTTTGACCAGTAGCCGCTTGTCCACCATCTGCTGGATGAGGGGTCGGCTTTCGGCAGGCAGGTCGTCCCAACGGGCCAGCCGGCGCATCGGCTCGTTGTTATCGGGATTAATCGTGGCCAGCCACGGGATAAACGCACCATGCAAAATGCCGAGCTGCGCTTGACGCTCCGCCGGATCACTGGCCAGCAGCTTGGCGACCTCGGTCTGCACCACCTCGGCCATCCCGCCCATCGACTCGTACTCGGCCACCCTCAGATCACCATCGGCGCCGAAGTCGCGATAGAGCCGCTCCAGCGTCAACGCCAACAGCGGCAGTGCATCAGCGCTCTGGGCGGTCTCAACAAGCAGTCGCTCCACCAGCGCCGGTTCGATCGTGAGCCGGCGCCCGGCCGCAGTGGCGCGCCCCGCCGGTCCGGTGACGACCTCGGCGTACCCAGCGGGCGGCAGCGGTCTCAAGTCGTCGAAGAGGGCGGTCTTCACCTCAGCCAGCTGCGGAGCGATTTGCAGCGGTTCGTAGCGGTCGGCGCGGATGGTGACCGCCACGATCATCGCCGAGGTGTCCCCGGCCGCATGGTCTACGAGCGCGGCTAGTAGCTCCAGGAAGCTGGCGGCCTCGGGACCCGCGTCAGCGTTGAAGAGCTCCTCGGCCTGATCAACTGGCAGAACCAGGGTGGGGGCTGCCTGCTCGGCAGGTACGTCCAGCAGCCGGTCGCGGGCTGTTTGGCGCGCCTCTGCCAACAAGCCACTCAGATAATCGGCCCGCTCGTGGCGGCAGGCTTCCTTGATCTCACCCAGCAACGGGTGGGCGAAGCCGAGGTCGCTACGTAACTGATGGATCGAGCGCGCTAGGCCAAGCTCGCCGGTCAGCACCGCTCGCTCAGGGCGCACGATCGGCAGCGGGACGAGACGGCGGTCGTCCCGGCGCAGCCTCGGTAGCAACCCCGCCCTCAGAAACGACGACTTGCCTGCACCCGACGGGCCGAGGATGACGAAGATGCTCTCCACTCCGGTCGAACGCATCCCGCGTATCACGTCCAGCCCGTGCAGAATCTGGGCGTCACGCCCGAAGTACACAGCCGCATCGGCCTCCTCCAGTGGTGCCCATCCCCGGTATGGCGCGCGGTCTGGATCATCAGGTGGAGGCCATGGAAAGTGATCAGCACCAATCCCCAAGGTGCGCAAGCCATTTAGCAGCCGTCGCAAGCCCGCACTGTCGAAGACCACCGGCGCCCCGCCATCGGCGATGTCCACTTCGGTGGTGGGATCGTGGTCGGGAAACAGGTCGCAGCGTTGCCATTCCGAGGTGATGTTGGTGTCGGGCACAGGCTCTAGCCGTGCGCACACGATGGCCTTGTGCAGGTTCTCGGCGTAGCGGAATTCGACCGCGCATTCATGTGAGTTCAGCCAGTGCTTCGACAGCAGGCAGATCACCGCCTCGCAGCGAGTACAGGCCCTGTTCAGCGCTTCCTTCCACCGCTCCCCAGGCCGGATCCCGGTGTGCGGGTCCAGATCCAGGTAAATCTCATCAACCAGACCTGGTTCATGCTCAATCAGCCACTGCTTGACCGCCACCGCCTGACGACTATCAAATCTCGAATGACTCAAGAACACCCGCGACACAACCCACCCCCATCGGCAGGCACCCGCAATACGATCGGGCACCCCAACGGATTGTCGCCCCTACCAGGCGCCTCACCCGCCCGAACCGGAATTTCTGTCGAAGATGTCTGGCCGCCGATCAGCCCTTGGCGTGGTGCTCGAGCAAGGTATTCGACCCCAATCACTGCAAGCCAAGCTGATCAGCACCACCCATCCCGTCGAGGACGGCACTGCTTACAACAAGTAGAAGAAACAAGGAGATTCGCGCCGGTGCGGTCCGGCTGCGGACGGACGTGTCGACTGGAAGTCGTCAGCAAATGATGACGGTCGCGAGACGACCACGCCCCATAGCCTGCCGCTTCGCCTTCCACTAGAGCCTGCGGCTAATCCGAACCGGGATCCGATCGGGCATCGCCCAACGCTGTGCGCTGGGGTTCCGGACGATTCAGCGATTCTTGGACGAACTGTGAGCTCAAATCGTCATATCGGCTTACGTACTGCCGATAGTTGGCGTCACGTTCCGACGGATTCAACCTCTGTTGGACCTCCGAGACGAATTCACGGTGCAACGCTTCGACTTTCGCGAGCGCTGACTTTCGTTCCTTCCAGTCCGCCTTCTTGGCCGCGTCGAAGAGATCCACCAGGACGTTGAGTATTGGCTGCCGGATACCGCGGAAAGCCGGTGGTTTCCACGCGCCCTTTTGGTCCTCGAGGAGGTTGGGAAAGAACCACCGGCCCTTGTCGATCTGGCACCGCAGTGACGCGACGAGCTGTCCGCGCCTGGCGTTGAATTCTTGTTCACCGTCTTCGTTCGACAACAGTTCTACAAGCTGCGCCGTCACGTCGACGGTCCGCTCCGCCCAAACCCTCATGTGATCTTCGTATTGGTTCTGCGCCGATCGCAGCGCGTATTGCGTGGACCTATGCGAGTAGTAGACGCTCACCACGGCGGATATTGCGGCCACCCCAGCGGATGCGATTGCTGTCACGGTCTGGGCATCCATGGCCCAGAATCTTAGGGCGCGTGAAGAGTCAGCAAGGCGTTGTCGTAGACACTTCGCTCAGGCAAGACAGGCCCGCTCATTGCCCTGAACGTCGATACGAGCCGCTCGGCGACAGTCCTCAACTTCATATTCGACTGCTGCGAGCGCCATTTCAAGATCTCGAATGCGGCGTCGGCGTCGAGGCCGTACACCACGGCAAGCATTCCCTTGGCCTGTTCGATGAGAGCCCGGTTGTCGGCGAAGTCGGCGACGGCTTCGGTGATCCGAGCCTCATAGTCGGCCTCAGCAGGGGGGACGTCGATGTAGAACCCCTCCGTGCCAAACACGGTTCCCTCGGCGTCGCGCATCAGGTCTCCCACCACGGCGACACGATGGTGGCGACCTTGTTTGTCGATCATGCGGTGCCGGGTGCTGAACGCCGTGCGTGTCCGGCGAGTGTCCTCAAGCACACCCACGACATACGCGTAGTCGTCTGGATGCTTATGCGACAACACCTGTTCCGTAGTCGGATTGGGGATCTCCCCTGGCGCATAGCCGTGGATCTCCTGCACCTCGTCTGACCATTCCCAACGTTCGTCGTCGAAGAAGAAGCGGAACCGCCCCACGGTCTGCGACTGTCCGCCGATGAGAGACTGATCCAGGGCTGAGTCGGGGCGCAACACGTCGCCCAAACCGTCGTCGCGCATCTATCGACGATACGTGCTTGACCTCCCGACCTGCGGCGCCATCGACAGGATTTGGCAGCCATCTGTTCGGGTATGCGCCCTGTAGCGGATGTTGGGCCTGGTTGCACCTTCTGCGTCCGTCAGGCGATCACCGGGTGCAACCCTGACGTTCAGAAACGCAGCGCTGCCCCTGGTCGCCGACCTATTGGATCTCCCGCGAATGCCGACGATGCGTAGAGGGCCGCCTCCAAAAAGTGGACCGCGGCCGGAACCGACAGATCATCCGCGACGGGGCATTCACCGCCACCGAACCGAATTGCCTGAGCGACAACACCTCTGCCATTCCCACCACCGGGCCGCGATTCTTCCTCATCTGCCGAACAGTGAGTGGGCCCATGGGACACCCGCCGCGACGGCCGCAATGGGAATCCGGGACCAGCAAGCTAGCAACCAACCCGTCGTCGGGAGCGACCGTTCAAGGTACCTTCAGCACACGCCAGTCAAGGGGTTGAGCAGGCCGAATATCGCCCGCCCGCGGCAGGCTACGCCGCCGGCGTCCTGGCCAGTGAATCCAGTGGTTACGACGTGGTCACGGATCCATACCTATTCGTACATCACTGACCACAAGAGCCTCAGAGATCACTACTGTCACACCAGTCGACTGCTGACGTCAAAGCGACGTCGTGCCCACTGAAAGGTGTGTCATGTCGCCGCGTCTGCGAATCGCCTCGATATCGATGGCATCGGCGATCGCTATCGGATTGTGCGTCGCCATCGGCGTCGCGCCACCCGCAGCCGCCGAGCCTTGCCAAGGCGGTGCCGCCGCAGCGCAACCTCCTGCCACCCAGGCCGAGACTCCCGACCTACCCTCGTCGTCCAACCGCCGACCGACCGGGCAAAGGCCGTCCGGCGCGAACGAGAGCGCACCGCTCCCGAAGCTCGGTCCGATCACATCGGCTGTCGTTAACGCACTTCGTCCACGCTCCGGGCAAGTCCAGCAGCAAGCCGCCGTGGCGCCTTCCCCCACACCCCCCGACGCTGCCACCCAACAACCCGCGGCCGCTGCGCAACCCGCCCCGGCACCGGCGGCGGCGCCGGCACCACCCTCGCCGCCCGGGACATCGCTCGTCGGCTGGGTGACCGGACCCGACAGCCCGAACAAGACCATTGAAAAGTTCGCCATCACCGGCACTGACCTCGGAATCATGTGGGACAACGGCGATCCCGGCGCCCATCAGGTGCTGATGGCCTTCGGCGACACCTACGGCTACTGCAGCGTCCACGGCCAGCAATGGCGGTACAACACGCTGATGCGCAGCCAGGACGGTTCTCTGGCCAATACCATCAGCGTGCCGAATGGCTCTGTCGGCAGCCAATACTCGGGCTCACCGCTCTGGGCCGCGGGTCTCTCCAAACAGATCATCAACAGCACCAAGTGGGCGCCCGATGAGACGGGTATCATCCCGACTGCCGGCATCGCCGCCGGGGGCGCCCAGTACATCAACTTCATGTCCATCAGGAGCTGGGACGCCAACGGCGCGTGGACGACGAACTTCTCGGCGATCGCCGTGTCTCCCGACAACGGTGAGCGCTGGGGCGTCTACCCAGACTCCGTCCGCGTGGCACGACCCGACGCCGTTCCGGGCGGCCGATACGTTCCCGGTAACGAGAACTTCCAACAGGGGGCGTTCCTCAAGCCCGGGCCTGGCGACCCTTACGTCTACTCTTTCGGAACACCATCCGGTCGCGGCGGCTCGGCGTACGTAGCGCGTGTGCTTCCGGGCGCCGTGCCGGATCTCAGGAGATACGAATACTGGAACGCCGACCAAAATGCTTGGGTCCCAGCCAATCCAGGGGCTGCGACGCCCGTCATCCCCGGGCCGGTGGGCGAAATGTCAGCCCAGTTCAACACCTATCTCAGGCAATACCTTGTGATGTACACAAACGGCGCTAACGACGTTGTGATGAGGACTGCGCCTGCGCCGCAAGGGCCGTGGAGCCCGGAGCAGTTGATCGTCCCATCGATGCAGTTTCCCGGCGGCATCTACGGGCCGTTCTTGCATCCGTGGTCGACAGGTAGAGAGCTGTACTACAACCTCTCGCTATGGTCGGCTTACAACGTAATGTTGATGAAAACCGTTCTGCCATAGCAGTACAGCCTGACGCACAGCGTCTTCGTACCGGGCGCGGGCGTGTGCTAAACCGTCGCGCGCAACGGCCAGCTCCCGCAGGCTCTCGCCACATTAGAAGTCGTGGACAACCGGATCCCGGCCCGTCGGGTGTGATCGGTTCATGGCTAGCACCCTCGAGCCTCCGACAACTCAGGTGAGGCGGCTACCGCGGCACCGGCTGCCGGACGTAACCCCGCGGCTGAGTGAACGCCCGGATCCCATCGGCGCCGAGCTCGCGCCCGAGACCCGACTGCCCGACGCCGCCGAACGGCACCCGCGGATCCTGCGCCGCCATGCCGTGGCAGTTGACGCTGACCGTCCCGGCGACCAGCTGCCCCGTCACCTTGTCCGCCAGCGCATCGTCACCCGTCCACACCGAAGCCGTCAGTCCGAACTCGGTCGCATTGGCGGCGGCGACCGCATCGTCGATGTCGTCATATCCGAAGATCGGCAGCACCGGGCCGAACTGCTCCTCCGTCGCCAACGCCGACTGCGGCGCCACCCCGGTGACGACCGTCGGCAGTACAAAGTACCCATCCGAGTCGGCGTCCTCCTCGCGGATCCGCCCCGCCGTCCGCACCGTCGCCCCTTGTGCCACAGCATCTTTCACTAGCGAGGCCACTCTGTCACGTCCGGACGCCGTGTGCAGCGGGCCCAGCGTCACGTCGTCCGCCAGGCCGTCGCCGACGACCTCGCGTTCGCACCGCGCCAGCACCGCGTCCGCCAGTTCGTCGACCCGACCTTGCGGCGCATAGAGCCGCTTGATCGCCATGCACACCTGGCCGCCCGTCGTGTAGGTCGCCGTCACCAGCGATTCGACGAGCTGGTCGCTGATCGCAACGTCGGGCACGATGATCGCCGCATCGTTGCCACCAAGCTCCAACAGCACGGGCGTGAGTCGCGTTGCGGCGGCGGCCATCACCGCTCGGCCTGTCGCCACGCCACCGGTCGCCGATATCACGTCGATGCCGGGATGCGTCACCAGCGCCTGCGACAGCTCAATACCCGGTGCCGACACTACATTCACCACACCCGGTGGCAGCGCCGCCGCGAACGCGGCCCCGAACTGCAGCGCAGCGAGCGGCACCGTCGGTGGCAGCTTGACCACCACCGTGTTGCCCGCGCTCAACGCCGACGCAAGCTTCATCATCATCACCGAGAACGGCCAATTGAACGGAATCACCAGCGCTGCAACGCCGTAGGGCTCCCGATGCAGCCGCGGATACGGCGACTGCGGGTCGATCTGCTCCGGCGCCAGCGCCGCCTCCGCCATCGAGCCGAGCACCGCCGCGACCATCGGCGCCGTGTCGATCTCGAAACCCGCCTCGGACAGCACCTTGCCATGCTCGCTGGTGTATAGCCGCGCGCCGTCGCTCTCCTTGAGCTGCACACCTGCCGTCAACGCCGCGTCGGCCACTTTGGCGACCCGCTCGCCGACATCCAACGCCCGCCACGACCGAAACGCCTTTCGCGCCTCGGTCACCGCCGCGTCGAGCTGGGCACGGTCGGCAGCGGGAGCGAAGCCGACGACCTCCGCCGGTCTCGCCGGGTTGTGCACGGGGTAACTTCCCGCGTCGCCGGGCTGTGACTCGCCGCCGATCGTGAGTGTCGCCAAGGTTGATGTCGTCATCGCAGCTCCCCTCGTGCGGTCATCGTAGGTCGCTGTGACGGCAGCGTCTACGAAACGACAGCGGCCGACCGCAGCATGCGTTCACTCACATAGGTCGCGACCGAAGGCGGAGAAACACGTGATACTTGCGCCATCAACCAGTTTCGCCATCCCGGAACGACGACCCCGCGTCCGCGATCGAGTGCCAGAAGCCCAGCGGCCACAACCGGTTCGGGCGACGCGAGGTTCTTGTAAACTGCGACACTCGTCACGTCCGCCCCAAGCGCATCGAAATAGCCGGTGCGGGTCGGGCCGGGGCACAGCGCGGTGACCGTGACACCCGAGCCCTTGGCCTCTGCCCGCAACGCCTGGCTGAACGACAGCACGAACGCCTTCGACGCGCCGTAGGTCGCCTGATACGGCGCAGGCTGGAACGCGATCGTCGACGCGACATTCAGGATCCCGCCGCGGCCGCGGTCCAGCATGCCGGGCAGGACGGCGTGGTTGAGACGCACCAGCGCGTCGACGTTGACGGCGACGAGCTCGTGATCCCGCTCGGCGTCGATCTCAGCCAGTTTGCCGTAGGTGCCGAATCCCGCATTGTTGACCAACACACCGATCGCCCGGCCGCCGAGAGCTGAAATCAGGTCGTCGACACCCGCGGGAGTACCGAGGTCACCAACGACCAATTCGACATCGACATCGTGCGCTTCCCGAACGCGGTGCTGCACCTGCTCAAGGCGCGCCCGGTCGCGGCCTGCGAGTACCAACGGCATGCCCCGCTGTGCCAGCTGGTCGGCGAATATCGCGCCCAAGCCCGAGCTCGCCCCTGTCACCACGGCCCAGCCCGCGCCGCCTTTCAACTTTCCTGCCATGTCGCTCCTTCAATATTGACACTATTAACATACACGGATGTTAGCGTTGTCAACATGGCAAGGCGACCGAAGATTCCCGACACTTCTTCCCCGGAGCGACGCGACACCTACCACCACGGAGATCTGAAACGTGCGCTGACGGACGCCGCCCTCAGGCTCGTGCAGGAAAAGGGCCCGAAAGGGTTCACGCTGCGGGAGGTGGCGCGGCGCGCCGGTGTCAGTGCTGCAGCGCCGTATCGACACTTCGCGGACAAGGCGCAGCTACTGGCCGCGGTCGCGACACTGGGTTTCGTCCAGCTCCACGAGGCGCTGACCGCCACCGCTGCCAAGACCACCGATCTGCACGCGCAGGTGATCGCCATGGGGCGGACCTACGTGCGCTGGGCCATCACCCACGCGGACTATTACCAAGTGATGTTCGGCTCCGAGCTCGACAAGAGCGACAACCCTGAGCTGCTCGCTGCGGGTGCCCGTACCTTCGGTGACTTGCTCGACGCCATCGTTCGGTGTCAACGCGCCAAGCTGCTGACGGCCGGCAACCCCCGCGATGTCGCCGGGCCGATCTGGGCACTGCTGCACGGCGTCGCCACGCTCGCGATCGGCGGCGACCTGAAACACGTCGACATCAAAGAAAGCCCACTGACGCTGATCGAGCGTGCGCTCGAAGCGATGCTGTTCAGCGAGTAGTGAACACGAGACCCGAATAGCCTTGCTGCACAACATCATCCAGAAACTTTCGGTAGTTGCCGAATCCGCCGGCGTACGGCATGAACACCCGTTTCTTGCCGTCGATGTTGGCGCCCAGATACCACGACGACTGCGCCTTCGGAAACAGCGTCCGATCCGCCGCCTCCGCGACCTGCTCCGTCCATACCCGCGCAGCATCACGACGCGGCTCGACCTCGGTGATCCCACCCCGGGCGGCCGCCATTATCAACTCGACGGCCCAGTCGACCTGCACCTCCGCGTGTAGGACCATGTTCGCCAGCACCGACGGGCTGCCCGGCCCGCTGAAGCTGAACAGGTTCGGCAGCCGCGGCACCATCACCCCGAGGAAGGTGACCGGCCCGTCCGCCCAGATCTCCGACAGCCGTTGCCCGCCCGGCCCGATCGGATCTATCCGCGTCATCGCACCCGTCAGCGCGTCGAAACCCGTTGCGAACACCAGCACATCGCACGGATAGCTCGCCGCAGCGGTCCGCACACCGTCCGACGTGATCGCCTCGATCGGCTCGCGGCGCAGGTTCACCAGCCGCACGTTGTCACGGTTGAACGTCGCGTAATAGCCCGCGTCAGTGCAGATCCGCTTCGTCCCGATCGGATGGTCGACCGGAATCAGGTCCGAAGCGACCACCGGATCGGTCACGATCTCACGGATGCGGTCTTCGGCGAACTGCCGCGCGATGTCGTTCGCCGCGAGCACAGATGTCTGGTCGGGGAACGTCTTGCTGAACAGCACGCCACCGTCGCGCCAGCGCCGCCACAGCGCCTCCTGCCGCTCCTCGACATCCGTCTCCAACGCGTTCTTGTGATACGTGCCATGCGGTGTGCCCGCGGGCGCATACGCCGATCGGCTTCTCCGCTCCGGATACTCGTGGCGGATGCGTTCGAGATCCTCGTCCGACCACGGGTGGTTCGGCATCGGCACCGTGTAGTTCGGCGAGCGCTGAAACACCACCAGCGACTCCGCCTCCTCGGCGAGGATCGGCACCGCCTGGATGCCCGACGACCCCGTGCCGATCACGCCAATCTTCTTGCTCTGCAAGTCCGGATCGGTGCGGGGCCAGGCCGCGGTGTAGTACACCTCTCCGGCGAAATCGGGCAGCCCGGGAATGCCCGGTCTGTTCACCGCCGACAGACAACCCGTCGCGCACAACAGAAACCGCCCGCGAACGGTGTCCCCCGCCGACGTCTGTACTACCCACTCCCCCGCCTCGAACCGCGCGCCGACCGCGTCGGTAGAGAACCGGTAGTGCCGCGCCAGATCGAACCGGTCCGCCACATGATCCAGATACGCCAGGATCTCGGGCTGCGCCGCGAAACGCTCCGTCCACGTCCAGCTGCCCTGCAGGTCATCGTCGAAAGAGTAGGAATAGTCCACACTTTCGACATCGCAGCGTGCGCCCGGATAGCGGTTCCAGTACCACGTGCCTCCGACGCTCGGGGCCGCCTCGATGCCGAGCACCGTCAGACCTTCCGAGACACAACGATGTACGGCGTACAACCCGGCGAAGCCGGCACCGATCACGATCGCATCGAAACTCACGCCAGCAGCCCCCGCATGTCCGACCATAGCAACTCCCGCGCCGAAGCTCCCGCCGCGAACGGCATGATCGTCACGAAGCCGTGGAACAGCCCCGGGTAATCGCGATGCACCACAGGCACTTTCGCCGCGCGCAACCGCTGAGCGTACCCAACGCCCTCGCTGTGCAGCACGTCGAACCCGGCGGTCACGACGACCGCTGGCGGCAGGCCCTCGTGCGATCCGGCCCGTGCCGGCGCGACGAGATACTCGGGCGAGGGTATCGAGCCGTTCAGGTATTGCCGCCAATACCACTGCATCGCAGCTGAGGTGTTGA